>ERZ779624.543-NODE-543-length-11338-cov-6.012497_pt1 | contig 11338 bp, 5 predicted proteins | sample MGYA00514190_ERZ779624 | MGnify/ENA primary metagenome ERZ779624 (study PRJEB29562, sample SAMEA4376706) | mouse gut metagenome | isolation source: Cecum | study: EMG produced TPA metagenomics assembly of the A DSS colitis mouse model was used to assess the... | reverse complement strand
TCATCGCACGGCTGGTGCCGTCCCTTCTTGGCATCTATGAGGGGAAGGTGCTGGATTTCGGCCTACTTTTGGACGGCATGACTTATCTGTACGGCGCCGTGCTTACGGTTCTTTTGTTTTTGGTGTTTTTGTTATTTGCCAGGCCTTCTACGGCAAAGTCCAAAAAGCTGATGCGGTCTAAGGCGGAGAATTTTGAGAGCAATCTGGAAAATTCCCGTTTTATGACGGAGAAGGAGCGGGACTCAAATTTTGCACCTCATAAATTCACGAAACTTTCTGAGTCGTCTAAGGATGGAATTCCCGTATATGCTTGTTTCAACAAGAAGCGAAAAGAGCTGGACGTGAACCTGGCTTCTCCCATGCACGGCCTGGTGATCGGCGCCACGGGAAGCGGCAAGACTACCACGTTTATCAACCCCATGATTCAGATTCTGGCCCGGTCCGGGGCCGGCTCTTCCATGATCTGCACAGACCCTAAGGGGGAGCTGTTTCAGCTTCACAGCGGCCTTTTAAAGGAGCGGGGCTACAAGGTGATGGTTCTGGATTTGAGGGACCCTTACAGCTCTTTTCGGTGGAATCCTCTGGCGGAGCTGTACGACCGGTATCAGCTTTACCTGAATACGGGCAATGAGATTTACAAGCGCACCGATTCTGCCGCGGACAGCGGCCTGGAGCTTATAAATCCTCCTGACAGCTACGGGGAGGAGTGGTATGAGTTTGACGGGAAGGCTTACGCCGTGCGGCGGGAGCTTTTGACGTACATAAAGATTACCAGGCAGAAAATTTATGACGAGGTTTATGAGGATTTAAATGACTTGATCAGCGTTATCTGTCCGGTGGAGTCCCAGGACGACCCGGTGTGGGAGAAGGGGGCCAGGTCCCTGATTATGGCGGTGTGCCTTGCCATGATGGAGGACAGCGAATTTCCGGAGCTGGAGATGACCAAGGAGCGGTTTTGTTTCTACAATATTAATAAGGCCATCGGCAATTCGGATAATGATTATGAGGCCCTGAGGAATTTCTTTAAGGGGCGGTCTCCGGTGTCCAAGGCTGTGGGCCTGTCCAAGCAGGTGCTGTCCGCGGCGGAGTCTACCATGGCCAGCTACATGTCCATTGCCTTTGATAAATTGTCCATGTTTAATGACGAGGGGCTTTGTTCCCTGACTTCGGCCACGGATATTGACCCGGTTCAGTTTGCCATGGAGCCTACGGCGCTGTTTTTAAAGATACCGGATGAGAAGGATACCAGGCATGCCCTGGCGGCGGTGTTTATCTTGTGTATTTACAAGGCCCTGATCAAGGTGGCTTCGTCCAGGGAGGATTTAAGCCTGCCCAGGAACGTGTATTTTATTTTGGATGAGTTTGGAAATATGCCTAAGATCGACAAGTTTGACAAGATGATCACCGTTGGCCGTTCCAGGAAGATCTGGTTTAACATGGTGGTGCAGTCCTATGCCCAGCTTGACAATGTGTACGGGGATAAGGTGTCCAACATCATCAAGAGCAACTGCGGCATGAAGATGTTTATCGGGTCCAATGATATTGAGACCTGCGAGGAGTTTTCCAAGCTGTGCGGCAATATGACCGTGTCCACCTCCAGCATTTCCTCTTCTATGGGGGATAAGCAGGGCAATATTAACGTGTCCAGCCAGTTGCAGACCCGGCCTCTTATCTACCCGTCGGAGCTGCAGAAGCTGAACAACAAGACGGACACAGGCAATGCCATTATCGTGACTTTTGGAAATTACCCGTTAAAGACCAAGTTTACGCCCAGCTACAAATGTCCCCTTTACCAGATGGGGGCCATGGATTTGACCGAGGTGCGGATGAACGCGTTTTTTGGGGATGAGGTGTACTATGACCTGGAGGAGCGCAATTATATTGTGGCGGCTCTGGAGGAAGAAGAGGACGAAGGAGAGGACCGGGATGCAGGTTAAGTGGAAAATGGCTGTGGGGGCGCTGGCTCTGGCGGCCTGGGTTCAGATTCCGGCCTGGAGCGTGAAAGCCCGGGGGGAGGTTTACGTATCGGATTCTTTGTATGACTGGAGCGGCAATGCAGACCGAAGCCAGAGCAGCGGGAGTTTGCTGTCCCCTTCGTCCCCCTTGTCCCCTCAGACCTCCAAGAGTCAGGATGATTACACGGGGCCGGGGGCTAAGGCCCAGGTTCAGGAGGAGGACGGGGAGGAGGATTTGGCCCTGGGGGTTCCGTCGGTGACCGAGGTGGCGCTGAAAGAGAAGTACCATGAGGCTTACAAGGTTTACGAGGAGTCTATGGAGGACCGGTTCTTTTTCTATACCAATGTGGCCAACGGGGGGATTACGGACAAGAGCGTGATTTTGGATATTCCCCAGAACATGTTTGTGACCATGGAGAAGGACGGGGCGTTTATCGACTACACCCCGGGGAAGGCGGTTAGCGGGTACGGAACTTACGTGGCGAAATTGACGGCCATTGAGGACCCTGGCCTGCCTTTTTCGGAGCAGGAGGAGTACCGGGCTATTTTCCGGTTCCGCATCCAGGAAAGGCCGCCCCAGGAGGACGGGGAAGGTCTGGGGCCGGGCCAGGACGGCTCGGGGCTGGGCTACCAGGTGGACTGGTCCAGTTTAGCCGCCCAGGAGTCGGGGCAGAGCGGTTCTTCGGGGATTCCGGGGATGGGAAGCTTGGGGTCCGGTCTCTTTGACGGCAGCGGCGGAAATGGAAGCGGCCCAGGGGGCAGCGGTCAGGGCGCATCCGGCGGCGGAAACGGCGACGGGACGGGTTTGGGCGGTAACGGCGAGAACGGCGACGGGACGGGTTTGAGCGGAGACGGCGAGAACGGCGACGGCACAGGCAGCGGCCCGGAGGGCGAGAGGGCTGACGGTCTGGGCGCAGACGGAAATGGAAACGGTGAAAACGGCGGCCCGGGAGACGGGACCGGCCAAGGGGGAGAGAACCCCGGCGGTTTGGCGGGAACGGAAGGGTCCGGCGGTGGGGATGGCGCTTCGGGGTGGCAGAGCCTTTACGGGCCCCGCACCCAGGTTTACGACAGCGGGTCCAGGAAGTATGAGGTGACTTTTGGAAACGGCAGGAAATTGGTGAGCAATATTCCCGAGGGCTTTATGGGGCCCGGGGCGGTGGAGTTTTCCGTGTCCGACGGGGAGCCGGCGCGGTTGTACTGCGATGACGTTCCTGTGGAGTACACGCCGGGGGACAGCATTACCCAGCCGGGGAATTACCGGCTGGACGTGGACGGACAGATGTGGTCTTTTGTCATTGCCTCGGCGGTTGGGGATTTGGAGTGGTATCTGGCTCCCGCGGGGATGGAGATTACCGGGGCCGCGTTTAACGGGGACGAGATGGAACTGACTTCTTCCCGGTATCTGCCTATGGACGTGGACGGCCGGTATGAGATTGCCCTGACCGGGGAATCCGGCGAGGGGGTGGAGGTGGTTCTGGAAAAGGATACTCTGCCGCCGGAGATTGCGGTGACGGTTAAGGGGGGACGGGCGGATATTCAGTATTTGTCCGACGACATTGCCACCATCACCCTGGAGAAGGACGGAAAGGTGCAGGAGGGATTTTCGGGCTACGTGGTTAATTCTCCCGGGTCCTACAAGCTTTCGGTCGCGGACGGGGCCGGCAATGTGAGCAGCAGGCAGTTTACGTTGAAATACAAGGTGAATGTTTACGGCATTGTGGCGGTGGTTCTGGTGATATTGCTGATTATCGGCGGCGCGGTGTTTGTGGTTCATGTGAAAAGGACGGTAAAAGTCAGGTGACAGATAGGGGGGTGACTTCGGTTTGACTTCATTTATTTCGGGGTTACAGAAAATACTTTCCGTAATTTTGGAGGAGGTGTTTAAACCCATTCTCACGGATATCCTTGAGGTGTTTATCAACTACTTCATGTCGGTTATCTGGTCCATGTGGTCGGAGTGGCTGCTGGGAATCCTGGCCATTGTCTGCTCCCTGGTGGATTTTGTGGAGAATATTTTTAATGTGTTTGCGGGCATCAGCCCGGTGACGGTGGGGGAGAAGTCGACGTATTTGCTGGATGCGTTTTTCCAGATGCAGGAGGTCACGTACGCGTTTGCCAACATAACCCTTTTGGCGGTGGCCATCTCCTTTCTTTTTACCATTTACAAGACGGCGAAGTCGATTTCGGATATGGCTTTGGAGGATAAAAACCCGGTGAGCAAGGTGCTGGGAAACGGTTTGAAGGCGGCGGTTACGTTTATGCTGATTCCGTTTTTGTGCATCGCCATGCTGCAGATTTCCAGCGTTGTGACCAACCAGGCTGTCAGCGCCTTTGAGTCGGCCCAGGGCAAGTCTACCACGGGAACGGTGATTTTTCTGTCGGCGGGGCTGGACGCGGATAAGGCTACCACCAAGAGAAAGAACCCGGTTACGGGCATTGCCCAGGAGACGGTGGAGGGGCGCAGCCCCGCCCTGGACGACAAAGTGAGGGAGCCTTACCTGAAAGGGGAGAAGGATTACAAGAGCATGTCCACGGTGAAGGAGGATTTTTACGCCTCGAATTTTAATTTTATCGAGGGGTTTGTCAGCGGCGTGGTGATGCTGTTTATCCTGGCGGGCGCGGCGATGATGTTTATCCGCAGGCTGTTTGATTTGCTGCTGCTGTATTTGATATCGCCGTTTTTTGTGGCCACCATCCCCCTGGACGACGGGGCCACGTTTGCTAAGTGGCGGGAGCTGTTTGTGGCGAAGTTTTTTTCCGGGTTCGGGGTTATTTTTTCCATGCGGTATTATCTTCTGCTGGTTCCCGTCATCGCGGGAAAAGAGTTGTGCCTTTACAAGCCTACGCTGCCGGGAGGCGTGATGATTAATAATGTGCTGAAACTGTTTATGATTTTAGGAGGCGCGTGGGCGGTGTACAAGAGCCAGAGCCTGATTATGCAGATTATGAATCAGGAGGCGGCTATGGCGGAACAGCAGGCGGGAGCCCTGATTTCAGGGATGATTATAGGAACGGCCACCACGGCGGCTAATTTGGGAATGGCGGCGGCTACAGGCGGCTCGTCGGCGGCGCTTTCGGGGCTGGGAGGTCTTGGAAGTTTGGGCGGCTCGGGCGGCGGTATGGGCGGTCTGGGGTCTATTGGGGATATGGCTTCGTCCGCGGGGAAGATGGTGTCTTCGGAGGCGGATAATCAGAAGTTTACGGGGCGGTAGGTCCCCGCAGAATTTGGCTGTCCCCTGTGGACCCGCCAGCAACAAGGAGGCGAGGATTTGGAAGTTGTTTATCTTGGATTATTTCAAAAAGTATTTAACTGGGTCTTAAGCAGAATCATAGACCCTGTATACCGTTTTGTCAGCAGCCTTCTGACCACGGTTCTAAGCTGGGTTTTTGAGAAGGTCCTGTCCCCCGTTTTGATGCCTGTTTTGGAGGACGCGCTGGAATTTTTCATCAAGTTGTGGCTGGATGTGATGAGTACCAGGCTGTATCTGCTGCTTTCCGGGGTCTTGAAGCTGATTGATTACCTGGAAACGGCGTTTGATGTGTTTATCGGCTTGAGGCCCGTAACCTACACGGCGCCTGGCGGCCGGGTCATCGAGGGAACCCTGGTGGAGGTTTTGCTGCAGCAGGAAACGGTGAGCAAGGTTTTCTGGCTCATAACCTTCGGGGCTTTGGGGCTGGCTCTGCTGCTTACCATATACGGCACGGCCAGGTCGGCCTTTGACCTGGATTTTGAGAACAAGCGGCCTGTGTCTAAAGTGCTGACGGCCATGATGAAAACTTTTATTCAGTTTTTCATGGTGCCGTTTCTGGTGTATTTTATGCTGCAGTTGTCATCCGTCATCCTGACGCAGGTTACGGATATTATGAAGTTCGGAAATACCACATCCCTTGGCAGGATTGTGTTTATGATATCCTCCCTCAACGCGGCCAAGGAGGATAAGTATAACGTGGGGTCGAAAAATGCCCTGAAAATTGAGTTCGGCACTTCTCCCGAGGACGAGGTGCGGTTTCCTTTTTACAACATGGACACTCAGGGGGGCCTGGAGGTGAAGGATTATGGCAATTTAGCCCAGGTGACGGAAAAATTTGACTTGTCGGAGATGGATTTCCTCATTGGATTTCTGGCGGCGGTCTTCCTCTTGTTTACCATCGGGGTGTGCCTGATTATCTTCGTTCAGAGGATTTTTGAACTGATACTGTTGTATCTGGTGTCCCCCTATTTTGTGTGCATGATGCCTTTGGACGACGGGGAGCGGTTCAACCGGTGGCGGGAAATGTTTATCGGCAAATGTTTTACGGGCTTTGGCTCGGTTATCGCCATGAGATTGTTTCTCCTTGTGTGTCCCCTGGTTATGGGGGGACGGATACAGTTCGGAACGGCGGTGAGCCCGGAAATGGATTATATGATGAAGCTGTTTTTCCTGGCTGGAGGGGCCTGGGCCATGTATAAATCTGGTTCCATGGTTACGTCCCTGCTTAGCTACCAGGCGGGTTCGTCGGAGGCCAACACGGCGGCAATGGCCGGGGGCATGCTCTACAGCCACACCGTGGGAATGGCCATGGCCAAGGGCGGCCAGGCGCTGCGCTCAGGAATGAGCCGTCTGGGGTCAGGCGGGAAAGGAGCGGCGGCTGCCAAAGAAGGCGGCAAGTTCGGCGGCAAGGGGGCAAGGGACTCGGTGATGCGGGACAGCAAGAAACCGGGACTTGGAACCCGGCTTAAGAACACCGAGGGCCTTGCCAGTATGACCCGAAAGAATTTAAGCGCCACCATGGGCAATTTAAAGAACAAGAACTTTAAGGAGGCGGGCAAATCCGGCTTGAAGGCCATTGACGGAATCTCCAATTTAAGGAGGGTTTCCCAGGGCAAGGAGGCTAAGGCGGGCATCGGGGAGCGGCTGAGAAACCGCTACAACAATACGGTGGACGCCGCCACCAGGGGAAGCGATTTGCTGTCGGAGAGCTTCGGAAAATCTAAAGAGAGCGTGCTAAAGGGGGCGCAAAGCCTGCAGAGCGCTTATGAGACGTTCCGCAAGCCGGGCAGCACCGGGCAGGAAAAATTCAGCGGCCTGGCCATGGCGGCCAGGGATATTTACGGGGTGCGGAAAGACTTTAATCAGGCCCGACGGGATTTGGGCAATGTTACCAGGGACGTAAGGGGGGCCATCCACAGGGTGGATGTCAACGGCTCTACCCTATCTATGGATTATAACGGAAAGGTGCTGGCCAGGGAGTTTGACGGGCTGGGGATTTTTTCTAAACCGCCGGAGAGACCGCCGGTTCCGGGAAACGGGCCCGGGGGGATTCAGGTGAATATTGATAAGGGCTTAAGCCGTCTGGAGAGCGCCATTGGGGGGCTTGACAGCGGTTCGGGCAGCAGCGGCGGCAGCGGAAGCGGTTCGGGCAGCGGCGGCGGAAGTCTGGGAAGCGGCGGCAGCATGTCCAGCGGCGGCGTGGCGGGAAGCGGCGTGGGAAGAGGCAGCATATCCGGCCTTGGCGGCGGTTCGGGCCAGGATAATTCCAGGCGGGCCGGGACGGTGCCGTGGACTTCCGCCACGGTTTCCAGAAATCAGGTACGGTGTACGTCCATCCCTGCGGTTTCGAAGGTGAGCGGCAGCGGGTCCGGCGCTAAGGTTACTTACCAGAGCTTAAGCGTTAAGGGGCTGAGCGCCAGCAGTGAACAGGGAAAAGGAAAGATTACCAGGAGGAATTCCATATGAGAATCATACCTAAAAAGACGAAAGTGGCCATGGAATTTTTTAAAGGGGTGGAGGTTCCCGACGTGATTGTGGGGATTATCGGCATTTCCATCGTGATTTCCGTGGTATTTTCCAACCTGCCCTTTCGTTTTTACATAGGTGCGGCCGTGGGGGTGCTGTTTGGGGCGTCGGTGGTGCCGGTGGACGGGGAGAAGGCGTACATGATGCTGTACAACTTCCTGAAATACCTGGCCAGATACCGGCTGTTTCAGATGGAGCCTAAGAAGAAGGGGACGCCGGGGGTGAAGGATATTACGCCTTTTACCGGGGTTGACGGGCCGTTTATCGAGTATGCGGGGGAGTATTACGGCGTTGCGGTGAACATCCCGGACGTGGAGTTTAAGTTTTATACGTTACAGCGCCAGAATCAAATGATTGACCAGGTGTTCGGCTCTGTGCTGCGGACCATTTCCGGCACGGAGACGGCGGCGCTGGTGAAGATTGACCGGCCTGTGCTCTATGATTCGTTTCTGGAGACGGAGGAGAGGAAGATACGGGAGCTGGAGGAGGCTTTTGTTAATGGGCTGTTAAATGAGGAGGAACTGACCACCAGGGTGGGTATTATTTACGACCGGATGGAGCAGATTCGGTATATTAATGAGCGGGATAAGGTGTATGTTCCGTTTTATTACCTGCTGTTTTTCCACAAGGATAAGGATATGCTTATGAGCCAGGCGGAAAATATGCTCCAGACCATGAACAGCGACGACATGGAGTGTCATATCCTGGATGAGAAGGAACTGGCAGTGTTTTTGAAATATAATTACACCATGAATTTTGACGAGCGGGAGGTGTACTCTTTGAGCAAGGACCAGTACATGGACTGGATTCTGCCTAAGGAGATTAAGTTTACCAGCCGCACGGTGCAGTATGACGATTTGATTACCCACACTTTTCGGGTTACGGATTATCCCACCATTGTGAGCAATGCCTGGGGGTGCAATCTGTTTGGCCGTCCTTCCACCAGGGCGGTGATGAAAATGAGGATGGTGGATCGCTACAAGGGCATCCGCCAGATTGACCGGGCCATTGACGAGCTGCGGGAGCAGGCTAATTCTACGGGCAAGACCAGCCGTCTTATGGAGCTGCAGACCCATGTGGATACGCTGGCGGAGGTCCTTGCCATGCTCCAGAGCGACAATGAGACTCTTCTGGATATTAACGTGTATCTGACGGCTTACGATTATGAGCTGTCGTGGCAGATGAGCCTGCCGGAGAATGAGCGGAAGAAGAATGTTTCGACGCTTTCCATGAAGAAGCAGATTAAGCGGTCTTTGTCTGAGGAGAGTTTCCGGTCTACGGATAATTATGTGCAGCAGTTTGAGGCTTACGCTTCCAGCCAGATTTCCGGGTACGATTATTTTAAGCGGGTGAGCCGGGGGGTGCATTCCAGCTCGGTGGCGGCGGCGTTTCCTTTTGTGAACATGACTTTAAGCGACCCCAGCGGCGTGTGCATCGGCAACAGCGGGGGGAAGCCGGTGTTTATTGATTTTTTTGTGAGGAATAAGGACCGGGTCAACAGCAACATGGTGGTTATCGGAAAGTCGGGAAGCGGTAAGTCTTACGCCACCAAGACCATATTGGCCAATCTGGCGGCGGACAACAGCAAGATTTTTATTCTGGACCCGGAGAATGAGTATTTTGGCCTGGCCCAAAATTTAAACGGAAAGATTATTGACGTGGGCAGCGCCACCCAGGGGCGGCTGAATCCGTTCCATATTATTGCCAGCCTGACGGACGAGGAGGAGGGGGACGAGGAGAGCGTCAATACCAGCTTCAGCACTCATTTGCAGTTTTTGGAGGAGTTTTACCGGCAGATTTTGCCGGGGATTGAGCCGGACGCCCTGGAGTATCTGAATAATATTACGGTGCGGATGTACGAGAACAAGGGTATTGACGGGGAGACGGACCTTGGGGATTTGGAGCCGGAGGATTATCCGATTTTTGATGATTTGTATGAGAAGATTCTTAATGATTACCAGTTGGCTACGGGGGAGTATGCCAAGGAAAATCTTCGGGTGCTGCTGAATTATATTTCCAAGTTTGCCACTGGGGGGAGGAATTCTCTGTTGTGGAACGGGCCGGCTTCGGTGTCTACCAATGAGAATTTTATTGTGTTTAATTTCCAGTCTTTGCTTGCCAATAAGAATAACATGATTGCCAATGCCCAGATGCTTTTGGTGCTGAAATGGCTGGATAATGAGATTATTAAGAACCGGGATTATAATATCCGGTATCAGGCCCAGCGGAAGGTGATTGTGGTCATTGACGAGGCCCACGTGTTTATTGACAGCAAGTTTCCTATTGCCCTGGATTTTATGTACCAGTTGGCGAAGCGAATCCGTAAGTATAACGGGATGCAGATTATTATTACCCAGAATATTGCGGATTTCGTGGGAACGGAGGAGTTGGCCAGGAAGTCTACGGCTATTATTAACGCCTGCCAGTATTCGTTTATTTTCCCGCTGTCTCCCAATGATATGCATGATTTGTGCAAGCTTTATGAGAAGGCGGGGGCGATTAATGAGAGCGAGCAGGAGGAGATTGTGAATAACGGACGGGGGCGGGCTTTTGTGGTGACTTCGCCTTCCAGCCGGACGGGGATTAATATTACGGCCAGCGAGGATATGGAGCGGCTGTTTACGGTTTAAAGGGGCGGCGGAGCGGCAGGCCCCGGCAGGGCGCTGTTTTAAGTGGCCGGCAGCTTGGCAGGATGGTGTGCCGGGTGCGCTTAAATGGGAGCGTAGAGAGGATGGACAGAAAGAGAGGTTGGATTGTGGGTTTGACGGGAATATCCGGGAGAGTGTTTTTGGCGGGGGCGGCCCTGGGGTGGGCTTTGTTTGGGGCCGGGTGCGCTAAGAAGACCGCAGGGGATGTGGAGAGGATTCAGGCGTCGGGAAATTTCCGGGTGGCGATTGTGGATACGGACAGTCCGTATACGTCCCTGGAGGGGGAGACGCCTGTGGGGATAGAGCCGGATTTGGCGGAGTATATCGGGGAAATGCTGGGGGTGAAGGTGCAGTACCAGGTCTGCGGCAAGAAGGAGGCCCTGGCGGCGGTGGCTGACGGGGAGGCGGATGTGGCTTTGGGGTGTCTGAACCGTTCGGGAAATCTGGCGTCGGATTATCTGGTGTCCACCAGCTACGGGAAGGGGTATTTTTACGTGGTTACGAAAACCGGGGATTACGCCCTGACCATCGGGGCCCTTGAGAATTCGCCTGTGGGGGTGGACCGGGGGCTGGACGAGGATACCCGAAGTTCTCTGTATCAGGCGGAGGGGGTGCGGATTGGGGATTATGATTCCCCCCAGGCCGGGGCCCAGGCGGTGAAAAGCGGGGCCATACGGGCTTATGTGTGCTATGAGAACCAGGCCAGGCTGTTTTTGGAGGATGATGAACTGCAGGTGCAGAATGTGTCTAACCTGGCTCCGGAGGAGTTTGTGGTGGTGACGGGGAAAGAAAACAGGACGCTGGCCAGCGGCATGGATACTTTGATTCGGCAGTTTTTGACGGAGGAGAAGTAGCCGGGAGGGCCGGGCGATTTGGAAAGGCGTCTGCGTCGGGGGCGTCCGGGCGGTTTGGAGATGCGGCTGCGTTTGGGGCGGCGGGGCGGGTTGGATAGGCG
>ERZ779624.541-NODE-541-length-11363-cov-14.458613_pt1 | contig 11363 bp, 10 predicted proteins | sample MGYA00514190_ERZ779624 | MGnify/ENA primary metagenome ERZ779624 (study PRJEB29562, sample SAMEA4376706) | mouse gut metagenome | isolation source: Cecum | study: EMG produced TPA metagenomics assembly of the A DSS colitis mouse model was used to assess the... | reverse complement strand
ACTTCTTCTGCCGGGGGGACCAGGCCTCAATGTCGCAGGACTTCACCTTCAGGTCCGCCAGATCCCCGGAGCAGCACTCCAGCTGCCGGACCGGGATGTCCAGGGAGCGGAACAGCTCCACGCTGTACCGCCACATCTTCTCGTACCAGTCCATGGAGTCCTCGGGCCTGCACACCACGATCATCTCCTGCTTCTCGAACTGGTGGATGCGGTACACCCCCCGCTCCTCAATGCCGTGGGAGCCCTTCTCCTTCCGGAAGCAGGGGGAGTAGGAGGTCAGGGTTTGGGGCAGGCTGTCCTCCGGGATGATCTGGTCGATGAACTTGCCGATCATGGAGTGCTCCGAGGTGCCGATGAGGTAGAGATCCTCCCCCTCGATCTTATACATCATGGCGTCCATGTCGGTCTGGGACATGACGCCCTCCACCACGTTGCCGTGGATCATGAAGGGGGGGATGCAGAAGGTGAAGCCCTTGCCGATCATGAAGTCCCGGGCGTAGGCCAGCACCGCCTCGTGGAGGCGGGCGATGTCCCCCATGAGGTAGTAGAACCCGGCCCCGGACACCCGGCCCGCCGCGTCCATGTCCACCCCGTCAAAGGACTCCATGATCTCGGTGTGGTAGGGGATGTCGAAGTCGGGCACCACAGGCTCCCCGAACCGCTCCACCTCCACGTTCTCGCTGTCGTCCCTGCCGATGGGCACGGAGGGGTCGATGAGGTTGGGGATCTGGAGCATGATCTTCCGGATCTCCGCCGCCAGCTCGTCCTCCAGCTTTTCCAGCTCCGCCAGACGGTCGGCGTTGGCCTTCACCTGGGCCTTGGCCTCCTCCGCCTCCGCCAGCTTGGAGGGGTCCTTTTTCGCCTGCCCCATCAGCATACCCACCTGCTTGGACAGCTTGTTCCGCTCGGAGCGCAGGTTGTTGGCCTCAGTCATGGCGTCCCGGTTCCGGCGGTCCAGCTCGATGACCTGATCCACCAGGGGGAGCTTGCCCTCCTGGAACTTCTTTTTGATGTTTTCCTTGACGATCTCCGGGTTGTCCCGGAGGAACTTGATGTCTAACATAGTATCACCTTTCTCTTATGCTTTGTTCCGTTTAATTGGGGCCCCAGGGGAGCGGGGGAAGCTCAAAGGGCAGATTGTAACCCTCGTCGGTGTGGCCATAGACCGGGTTCCACGCCAGCGAAGTGTCCGCCTCTTCCCGCAGGCACCCCTCTACAGACAGGGAGGCAACCAGCTGGTGGTACAGGGTGACGGTGCGCCCGGAGCGGTACAGCAGCTCCCGTCCGTCAGGGGTGTTCAAGGGAGTGTCCACCAGGAACTGGGTGGCGGCGTTCAGATTTCCCCGGACGTAGTATTGATCCATGGCGCACCACAGGATGCCCAGCACCGCCATCGCCGGGTCCTCGCTTGGCCCCGTGCCGGGAGGCCACAGGGGGGTGGTGCCGTTCTGCTTGCTCATGCCGCTGCTGGAAAGCACGCCCTTTTCCTCCAACAGCCGCCGCAGCTCGTCATACCGCTCTTGCTGGATGGAACCCAGCGGGGGGGCCATGGCACTGCCATAGACAAAGCGTTCCGGCTCGTCCTCCCCCGGCGGGCGGAGTATGCCGTCCTCCAGCACCATCACCAGCGCGGCCATGGACAGGTCGTCCTGTTCCACGAATTGCTCCATATAATAAAGGTACTCGCTCTGACGCATTCGGTACACCATTCGTTGGTATCGGTAGGCCTGCTCGAAGGAGTGCTGGCTGAGCTGGCTGCTCTGCTCGTCAACCTCCGCTTGCAGGTCGGCGTTTTCCTGGAGAAGTCTCTCGTTTTCCTTCCGCAGCTCGTCCACCGCCTGGATCTCGTCCACAGCGGCCCCCAGCTGGTCCAGCCGCTGGTTGAGGCTGGTCAGCAGGACGGCGCACAGCAGGCCCGTCACCGCCGCCCCGCCCAGCAGGCCGCACAGCCAGGGGACGGCCCGTTCCCGCAGGGGGGCCTTTTGTTCTGGGGGCGGCGGTTCGTTCTCCGGAAGCGGCGGGTCGAACTTAGGCGGGTAGTAGGAGGGCCGCGGCTCCTCCTGGCCCCGGTTCAGGATCTCGTCCAGAAGGTCCACCGGGTTTTTTTCCTGATCCATGACAGCCTCCTTCCCTGGTGTTTCACGTGAAACGCGTCGTCGCAAAGTCCGCTAAGCTCCGCTTCCGGCTTTGCCGAAAGCTCCGCCCGCTCCCTTGCTCCTCCTTTCCCCACAAAGCCAAAGGGCGGCTTTGCGGGGGCCCCTGTTCAGCAAAGTCCGCTTACTCCGTTTCCGCCTGCGGCGAAAACTGCGTTCGCTCCCTTGCTCCTCCTTTCCCCACAAAGCCAAAGGGCGGTTTTGCGGGGGCCCCTTGTTCAGCCTGGGTTATCTGCATCGCCGCTCGTCAACTTGATGGTTCCGTCCTCGTCCTCCGCAATAAGCCCGGACTGCTTCAGCTCGTCCTTTATCTGCTGGAACAGCTCCACCGTGTCGGGCTGGAAGGCCCCGCTCTCCAGCATCCCCTGGTACTGCGGGTCGGAATTGCAGAACTTCTCCAGCTCTATGGCGGCGGCGGGGTAATCCCTGTAGGAGTATGGCTCAAGAATGATCCAGAGCTTGCGGGCGGCGGCCACGGCCTCCGGGCCGTAACGGCTGTGTTCGGCCAAGATATAGACCTGTTCGGTGTAATTTTCGTCCTCCGGCTCGTTTCTGAACTGCTCCACCACCAGGCTTCCGGCCTCGTCCAGCGTCTGCTCCCGGAGCCGGAAGTACCACTCCTCCACGGCGGCGGGCGGGAGGCCGATGCCGGTGTTCTTCGGGTCGTGCCTGTTAAACAGCTTATCGCAGTCCTCCACCACGCAGGCGGCCATGAGCCAGTCCTCCCCGGCGCAGAACCGCTCCAGAAAGCTGAGGGCGGTGGCCCGGTATAGATTCAAGGAGGTCTCGATGTGTCTGTCATCTAACGCGATGAATTCTTGCTGCAAAGCATCCCGGAGATCCGTGGCCGCCTTTTCCGCCTCCTCCAGCTCCTGAATAGTGGCCTTGTGCTGTTCGTTCTCCTCCCGCAGCCCGTCAATCTCCTCCATCAGCTCCGCCCGGGACAGGTTCATGCTGTCCCGCAGGTCGCTGATGGCGGTTTCGCTGCTGCGCTGCTGGATGAAGTAGGCCAGCAGAAGCAGGATGAACGCCGCCCCGAACAGCACCAGCAGATAGCGGTAGACGGCGGTGCGCTTGTTGGGGGAGGGGGCCTCTTTCCCGTCCTCCGGGGGCGGGGGAGGGGCTTGGTCCTCCGGCGGTGAAGCGGGGGCGTCCTCCGGGGCGGCCCTTCTGGCCTCCTCCTGTTGGGCAACGGACTTGCTGATAATGGATTCCAGCAGATCCTCCTGGGGCTTCTCGCTCATCCCTCGCCGCCCCCTTCCCCGGAACGCTCCGCCTGGGGCAGGGTGCCCAGCAGCTCCAGCAGGTCGTTGAGGTCGTCCACATTATAATATTCCAGCTCCAGCTTGCCCTTCTTCCGCCCGTTGGAGATGGTCACCCTCCGGCCCAGCCGCAGGGACAGCTCCTTCTGCGCGCTCTCGATATAGATCCGGTTTTCGTCCACGGGCTTGGGCTTCTTCTCCCGGGGCGGCTCCAGGGTGAAGTGCTTGGCCGCGCTCTCCGCCTGCCGGACGCTCATGCCCTCGTCCACAATCTTCTTGGCGAAGGCGGTCTGCGCCTGCTCCCCCTCCACCATGAGGACGGCCCTGCCGTGGCCCGCGGAGATGGCACCCGACCCCAGCAACTCCCGCACGGCGGGGGGCAGGGCGGTGAGCCGCAGCGCGTTGGCGATGGCGGGCCGGGACTTGCCCATCCGCCGGGCCAGCTCCTCCTGGGTCAGGCCGAAGTCGGTGAGCAGGGCCAGATAGCCCTCCGCCTCCTCCACCGGGTTCAGATCCTCCCGCTGGAGGTTTTCGATGAGGCCCAGCTCCATCACCTTGCGGTCGTCCGCCTCGATGATGACCACCGGGACCTCCTTCCGGCCCGCCAGCTTGGCGGCCCGCCACCGCCGCTCCCCGGCGATGATCTGGTAATACCCGGTGGACAGCCGCCGCACGGTGAGGGGCTGGATGATGCCGTGTTCCTCAATGGAGGACGCCAGATCCGCCAACGCCTCCTCGTCAAACCGCTTCCTGGGCTGGTTCAGCCCCGGCTCCACCTGGGAGATGGGCAGCAGGACGGAGCCAGCCTCCTGGCTTTGCAGGGTGGCGGTGTCGCCCATGAGGGCGTCCAGCCCCCGGCCCAGACCCTTGGTCTTTCCCATTGGTTCCATTCCTTTCTATTTATGTGTCTCCTGCGAGGGGGGCGCGCCTCCGGCTATGTGGCCCCCCTGCGAGGGGCGACGCCGCTCCGCGGGGGGTTACTTTCTCTCACGCGAGAGAAAGTAACCAAAGAGCGCGCATAGGGGGAATTCCCCCTATGTACCCCCTTATTGGCTTGGAGTACGTGTCTATGAGTTTCCGGCGCGTGGGGATCTGGACTGGCTTCTCCCCCAATTTGTGCTGCCGCCCGTGTCTGGGTACTGTCTGGGGTGGTTCCCACGATTCTGCGCCTACGGGATGCCACAGAATCTCGGGGCGCGGGAGAGAAGGGCCTCCGTTTAAGAGCCTGAGTACGTGTTTTATGGACGGGACGCTGATGTTTCACGTGAAACTCGTCGTCGCAAAGTCCGCTCTGTTCCGCTCCCTTGCTCCTCCTCTCCCCACGCGACCCGCTTCGCTGGGCTCGCGCGCGGGCCCTTTTATTTCTCTACGGTAAGCGGGTTTTTCGTCAAAAACTCCTTTGCCAAGGCCACATAGGCGTCCGTCCCCCGGGAGAGGGGGTCGTACACCGTCACCGGAACCCCGTGGCTGGGGGCCTCGGACAGCCGCACGTTCCGGGGGATCACCGAGGCGTACACCTTGCCGGGGAAGTGCCGCTTGACCTCCTCCGCCACCTGGAGGGACAGGTTGGTCCGCCCGTCGTACATCGTCAGCACCACGCCCTCCAGCTCCAGGGCGGGGTTGAGCCGCTGCTTCGCCAGCCGGACGGTATACAGCAGATCGCTCAGCCCCTCCAGGGCGTAATACTCGCACTGGACGGGAACCAGCAGGGTGTCGGCGGCGCACAGCCCATCCAGGGTCAGCAGCTCCAGGGAGGGGGGGCAGTCGATGAAGATGAAGTCATAGCTCTCCTTCACCTCGCCGATGGCGTCCTTCAGCCGGAACTCCCGGCGGTCCAGGCCAATCAGCTCCACCGTGGCCCCGGACAGGGCCTTGTTGGCGGGGGCCACGTCCGCCCATTTGGTGGCCACGATGGCCTTGGACAGGGGCGCGCCCCCCAGAATCACGTCATAGACGCTGGGGGAACGGGTCTTGTCCAGACCAAAGCCGGAGGTGGCGTTGCCCTGGGGGTCGAAGTCGCACACCAGCACCCGCGCCCCCTGGGCGGTGAGGGCGGCGGCCAGATTGACGCAGGACGTGGTTTTGCCCACGCCGCCCTTTTGATTGACAACGGCAATGCTTTTGCCCATAGGTGGGTCCCCCTTTTTTCTCTCGGTGCCGGACGGGCCGGGCGGGATTGTTTCACGTGAAACGCGTCGTCGCAAAGTCCGCTAAGCTCCGCTTCCGGCTTCGCCGAAAGCTCCGCCCGCTCCCTTGCTCCTCCTTTCCCCACAAAGCCGGAGGTCGGCTTTGCGGGGGCCCCTCGTTGTCGCAAAGTCCGCGTTGCTCCGCTTCCCCCTGGGGGAAAGCTCTACACGCTCCCTTGCCCGCCGCTCCTTCCAAAAGCGAGACGCTTTTGGGGAGGCCCCAGGCGTCCCGCTTGCCCGCCGCTGGCGGTAGAGTTCATTATATCCTGTTTGGCAGTCGATTGCAACTGTTTCACACCTGGGCCTGGAAAAATTTCTGAAACCATTTTGCCCGTTTCCGTGTTATGATAGGTGAAAGAGCTTTTTCAGGCCCACAGTTTACTGTTCTCTCCAAAAGGGGGCCCCCGCAAAGCCGCCCTTCGGCTTTGTGGGGAGAGGAGGAGCAAGGGAGCGCGCGGAGCTTTCCCCGAAGGGGGAAGCGGAGCAGAGCGGACTTTGCTATACAAGGGGGCCCCCGCAAAGCCGCCCTTCGGCTTTGTGGGGAGAGGAGGAGCAAGGGAGCGCGCGGAGCTTTCCCCGAAGGGGGAAGCGGAGCAGAGCGGACTTTGCGACGACGAGTTTCACGTGAAACAATTTCCAAGGTGGTGAAGAATTTGACGGAGGAACAACTGATTCAAGACCTGCGCCGGGGGGAGCTGCCCGCCCTGGAGACGCTGATGGACCGCTACACCCCCTACGTCTCCGCAGTGATCGCCCGGATTCTCCGGGGCCGTCCGGCGGACGTGGAGGAGCTGGCGGCGGACGTGTTCCTGGCGGCCTGGGACAACCGGGCCAAACTGCGGACGGGGCAGGTGAAGGGCTACCTGGGGGCCATCGCCCGGAACCGGGCCTTTAACCTCCTCCGGGCGGACCGGGCCAGCCTGCCCCTGGAGGACGATGTGCTCCTGCTGGCGGCGGACGGCCCCGACCGGGAGCTGGACAGGAGGGAGGCGGCCCGGATGGTGAACCGCGCGCTGTCCCGGCTGGACCGCCCCCAGCGGGAGCTGTTCGTGCGGCATTACTACTACGGCCAGACCGTCCAGGAGGCGGCCCAGGCCATGGGACTGAACCAGTCCACCGCCAAGACCTGGCTGCGCCGGGGGCGGGAGACGCTGAAGACAATTTTAGAACAGGAGGGTTACGGACATGAAGCGGTTGAAGATTTCCAAACTGATGGACGGGTACACGGATGAGGAGTTTTTCCCCGACGGGGGGGAGACGGCCAATCCGGAGGCGGTGAAGGCGCGGGTGCTGGCGCGGGTGAAGGTTCCAGCGAAGAAGCGGACGCCCCAGTGGAAAGCGGCCCTGCTGGCGGCGGCGTTGGCGGTGGGGGCCCTGCTGTCCATCGCGGCGGGACTGCCCAATATGGTGTACCGCTGGGCCAATGGCGTGGTGAGCTTCGATCGGTACGCCGATGGCTGGAGCATTAGCACTACTTTTAATAGGTCCCTGATAGAGGTGGCGGATGGTCGGGTGATTTCCCTGCTGGACGGTGGGCGGGTGGACATCACTGACCGGATCGATGGGGACACGCCATATATCGTGGACTGTAGCGATTCGGATACCGGCGTGACCTATTATGTGATCATGGGCGGTACACCTGAATCCTTCGGCTGTTTCGAATGGATCGTCACTCCGAACCCCTTTTCCGATGGGCAGGGCGTCAAGAACAGTTACTCCTACGATATCTACCGGCAGGATGCCGGTGAGCCATCCTACTATCGTGTCGGCAGAGTTGGTATGGACAAGGTTATTTTGGAGGAAGGGGAGAATGTTCCCGCCTGGCTGATGGCCTCCATGGAGGAGTTAGATATCCCCTATGAGTTCGTCCCGGAGGAAAATGTCACTACCATTTACGGAGAATAAATGATATAATGGACTTCCCGGTTTGGGGGAGTCCATTATTCTATGTTTCACGTGAAACATCTTGGATCGGCAATGGGTGCGCGCCCCCCGCAATGGTGCCGCACCACTCAGGCGCGAACCGAGGGAACCACACAGGGGCCAGTACCCGCACACAAGCGGCAGCACCAATGGGGGAGCAGCCAGTCCAGATCCCCACGAGCCGGTCACTCTCCCGCCACGTATTCCAAGGAAGAAAAGGGGATATATAGGGGGGAACCCCCTATACGCGCTCTTTGGTTACTTTCTCTCGCGTGAGAGAAAGTAACCCCCGCCGGAGGCGCGCCCCCCCAGGGGGCCACAGAGGAAGGAAGGTAATCCGATGACGGATCAAGACTATATGCGCGAAGCCCTCAAGCTGGCGGGGGAGTGCCTCCCCCACCGGGACGTCCCCGTGGGCTGTGTGGTGGTTTCGCCCTCCGGCGGGATCATCGGCCGGGGCCGCAACCGCCGGGAGGAGCTGGGCCGTGCCACCGCCCACGCCGAGGTGGAGGCCATCGGGGCGGCCTGCGCCGCCCTGGGCACCTGGCGGCTGGAGGGGTGCAGGCTGTACGTCACCCTGGAGCCCTGCCCCATGTGCGCCGGGGCCGTCATCAACGCCCGGATCGCCCAGATCTATTTCGGGGCCAGGGAGGGCAAGTCGGGCTGCTGCGGCTCCATTCTGAACCTGTTCTGCGAGCCGTTCAACCACCACCCCCGCGTGTACGGCGGGGTGCTGGAGGCGGAGTGCCGCGGCCTGCTGGAGGACTTTTTCCGCGCCCTGCGGGAGGGCGGGGAGGGCGGAAATTTTCCCGGCTAACCCCTTGCCGTTTGGGGAAAACTCTGGTAGAATAGGCACCGCCCCGGCGATGAGGCCGGGGCGCATTTTTTAGAAGCTGTACCAATTCTTAGAAAGAGGGCTGTGTACCATGCGGCAGAAACTCGCGGCGGTACGGGAATATGCCATGCTCACCCTGGGCACCTTCCTGGTGGCCGCCGGCGTCTACTTCTTCAAGTTCCCCAACTCCTTCAACACCGGAGGCGTCACCGGGCTGGCGGTGATCCTCAACGCGGTGATCCCGGCGGTGAGCGCGTCCACCTTCGCCTCCGTCATCAACATCGCCTTCCTGATCCTGGGCTTTGTGGCCCTGGACAAGAGCTTCGGGGTGCGGACGGTGTATTGCACCGTGCTGTTTTCCGCCATGCTGTCCGTGCTGGAGTGGCTGTTCCCCCTGCCCGCCCCGCTGACGGATCAGAAAACCCTGGAGCTGTTTTTCGCGGTGATCCTGCCCTCCCTGGGGGCGGCCATCCTGTTCAATATGCAGAGCTCCACCGGGGGCACCGACATCCTGGCCATGATCCTCAAGCGGTTCAGCAGCCTGGACATCGGCATGGCCCTGCTGTATGTGGACGTGCTGATCGCCGGGTCCACTCTCTATTTTGTGGGCATGGAGGCGGGGCTGTACTCCATCCTGGGCCTGGTGCTGAAGTCGGTGGTGGTGGACTCGGTGATCGAGTCGCTGAACCGCCGCAAGAGCTTCATGGCGGTGACCTCCTGTCCGGAGGAGGTGTGCGGCTTCATCACGGGGAAGCTGAACCGCTCCGCCACCTGCTGGCAGGGGTCGGGGGCCTACTCCCACGAGCCAAAGTGGATTGTGCTCACGGCCCTGTCCCGCTCCCAGGCGGTGGCCCTGCGGGTGTATGTGAAGTCGGTGGACCCCCACGCGTTTATTCTGGTGACGAATTCCAGCGAGATCTTTGGGAAGGGGTTCATGAGGGCGTAGCCCTGCCGGGGGCGTTACTTTCTCTCGCGTGAGAGAAAGTAACCAAAGAGAACGCTTAGGGGGAGGCCGCCGGTTCGACTTCGGGAGCGAAGGACGCTCCCTCGCTCACAGGCGGCCTCCCCCTAAGAACCCCCTTTTTAAGGTCAAGGGCCGTCGATTTGGCGGGGTGGGGGAGTGACCGGCTCGTGGGGAGCTGGACTGGCTTCTCCCCCATTGGTGCTGCCGCTTGTGTGCGGTTACTGTCCCGTGCGGTTCCCACGGTTGACGCCTGCGTGGTGCGGCTAAAGTTCGGGGGCCATGATGGAAACCGCCGATTTTGCGGTGCGGTGCCCATATTGCCATGCCTTCCCCCCACAGGGGGGAAGGTGGCAGCCGAAGGCTGACGGATGAGGGGGCTTCCAGGGAACGCACCTGACATCCGCACCCTCATCCGCCCCAGCGTGCGCGCTGGGGCACCTTCCCCCTTTTAGGGGGAAGGCTTGTACCGGCTTTCCGCCGTGTCATAAATAAGGTAGCATCGCCACAGGCCATGACGGATAAAGGGGCCTCCAGGGGATGTGCCTAACGTCCGCACCCGACACCCACCCCGCCAGCACCACCCGCCACCCAGGCGCATCCAATATGGACCCCACCCACCTTTCAGTACCCACACACTCAGCGGCAGCGGAAACAGGGGCCCCCGCGTCCGTATCCGCTCCGCGCCGAAAGGACAACCACCCAACCCACCGATCTGACAGCCCCCGTAAACGGGGGATTCTTAAGGGGGAGACCGCCTAAGCGCGAAGCGCGTCCGGCGGTCTCCCCCTTAAGCGTGTCTTTCGGTTCCTTTCTGCACGGGCAGAAAGGAACGCCCCCCGCAGGGGCGTGTTGGTCAGAACACCACCTGAACCAACACCATATAGAGGACAGTTCCTCCCACAATCGACAACATATTGTTTTTCTTCCACACATGAAGAAAAACAACCGCCACCCCCGCAAGGAGGCCCGGTGCCCACCCAGCGGCCCCGGCAAAGCTGGTGCCCCGGTAGCAGTACACGATGAGCATGGCGATCACCGCCGGGGGCAGGAACCGCCCCAGGTACAGCACCACCTCCGGCGGCTTCCCGCCCCGGCCGAACAGCAGGAAGGGCAGGGCCCGGGTCAGAAAGGTCACCACAGCCATCACCGCCACCAAAGCCGCGATTTGTCCGGTGCTCACGAATACTCCCCTCCCTTCCGCCTGCTCCCGTCCTCCAGCCTGGGCCGGAGGAGCATCAGCCCCGCCACCAGAATGCCCAGGGCCGGGATCAGAAACCGCCCGCTGTCCGGGCCAAGGGCGATCAGGCAGGCCAGCGTCCCCAGCCCGCCCAGAAACACCGGGGCGTGCTTCTCCGCCGACTGCCACTGCTCCACGGCGATCACCAGGAACAGGGCGGTCATGGCAAAGTCAATGCCCTCCGTGTTGATGGTGATCAGCGCGCCCGCCGCCGCCCCCAAAATGGACCCGGCGATCCAGTACAGGTGGTCCAGCAGGGCGATGGCGAAATAGAAGCCCTTCTCGTCCACCCCCTCCGGGGCCTCCACCCCGGCCAGCAGGGCGTAGGTCTCGTCGGTGAGGGAAAAGATCATATACAGCTTCCGCCAGCCCATCCCCTGGAACTTTTCCAGCATGGACAGGCCGTACACCAGATGGCGGAAGTTGATCATCAGGGTGAGAAAGGCCGCGTCCCCCAGCGGGGAGGCGTTGGCCAGCAGGTCCACTCCCAGGTACTGCCCGCTGCCCGCGTAGATGGTGGCGGACATGAGGGCCGCCCAGGTGGGGGCGAAGCCCGCCGCCGACAGCATCCAGCCGAACACCACACCGATGGACAGGTAGCCCATCAGCACCGGGACGGTATGGGGGAAGGCGGCGGCGAAGGTTTTCCGGTTCATGGGGTTCACTTCCTTACAAGAAGCGCGGAGCCGTCGTGAGCAGCGAACTAAGGCCGGAGCGGAGCGAACAGTCCGGAACCGCCAAGGGCGGCGCAGGACAGTTTGCGGAGCCGGAGGACTTAGGGCGCGTGGCGAACAGGCGCAGCG
>ERZ779624.540-NODE-540-length-11366-cov-5.364778_pt1 | contig 11366 bp, 10 predicted proteins | sample MGYA00514190_ERZ779624 | MGnify/ENA primary metagenome ERZ779624 (study PRJEB29562, sample SAMEA4376706) | mouse gut metagenome | isolation source: Cecum | study: EMG produced TPA metagenomics assembly of the A DSS colitis mouse model was used to assess the... | reverse complement strand
CACGGACGGCATGGATGTGGCGAAGGAACTGCGCAGGCGGCGGTGGAATACGATTCTGATATTTGTGACAGCACTGTCAGAATATGTCTACGACGCTTTTGACGTGGGAGCCTTTCATTATCTTGTGAAACCTTTTACCGCCGAAAAGCTCTCAGAAGTATTGAAAAAGGCGGTGGAGGCATTTGAGGAGTTTAAGAAGCAGGGCCGTCCGGCAGGGCGAAGAGGGACGGATAAAACGATTCTGGTCCGGCAGGGAAGCGTTTCCGCGGCTGTGGCGGTGAGCAGTATTGTCTATGCGGAAGTGTTCAACCGGAAGGTCACGCTGCATACGGTGAACGGCGATCTGGAGTATTACGGAAAACTGACAGAACTGTCAGAACAGGTCGGGGACGGCTTCTACCGGACGCACCGGGCATATCTGGTGAATCTGGATTATGTGGAGAAGTACGACGGGACGACGATCTGGCTGGAGCAGGGGACGGCGCCGGTGTCGAAGAAGCAGTTTGCCGGATTCGTGAAACAGTATATGCATTATATCAGCAGGAGAGGAACGGCAGGATGAATCCGTTTGAACCATATTATGTGATCATCAATGAACTCGACCACCTTGCTTTCACCATATTCAACGCATACTGCTTTGTGCTCCTGGTAAAGCCGTTCATGGCAGCGCGGGAAAGGCTGTGGAGGGTGGGAGCGGCTTATGTGGCAGTGTTATGCGGCCTGTGGTGGATGCCCTGGTATATTTCTCCGATGCTGGCTTATGGGATTGGCACGCTGGCGGCATTGGGGGTCATGTGCCTGTCAGACAGGGAAGATTTTGTGGGGAAGGTATTTCTGGCGGTGGCTTTTTACTGTATCCGCTGGCAGATCCGGGGCATTGTGACAGGGATTACAAACGCGGCCTATGGCCTGTGGGAATCTATCTTCATAAACTTAAGAGATCATCCGTCTCTGGCGTATGTTTATGAGAGGACGGCGGCGCGTTATGATTTTTGGCTTTATACCTATGTGGCGGATTGTATACTTGATTTCGGGCTGAGCGTGCCGCTGCTGTACGGGGCGATCCGGCTTATGCGGCGGGCTTATGGCAGCGGCCGGGATAATCTGAGCGGAAAAGAGTTCTTACTGCTGTTCACCCCGTGTGCGCTGGGGGTATTTGCCTATGGAGTGGAAGAGTTTTACAAAAGCGCCTATGAGAAAGCGTCGACAAAAAGCATCTATGATCTGCCCGGCCGGTCTTTGCTGATGATTCTGTATTATCTGGCCTGCTATCTTACGATCCTGGTGGTGGTGTATGTATTCCAGCGGTGGAAGCAGGAACAGCGGGAAGACGGGCAGCGCAGGGTATTTTCGGCACAGATGAAGGATGTGCAGCGGCATGTCGAGGAGGTAGAGAGGCTTTATTCGGATCTGCGCAGGTTCCGCCATGATATGGGCAACCACCTGATGACGCTGGAAGAGCTGTACGGCAGAGGAGAGTATGAGGAGGCGGGCAGATATGCGGAGAACATGCGGACGAAGGTGCAGGAGATCTCGCCGGAGATCTGCAGCGGCAATCCCGTGACGGACGCAGTGCTGTCGATCCGCAGACGGGAGATGGAAGAGAAGGGGATTTCCTTTTGCTGTGAATTCCGTTATCCGCCGAAGGGCGGACTGGATGCCTTCGACCTGAGCATCATTCTGAACAACGCGCTGGCCAATGCCGTCGAAGCGTCCGTGCGGGAGCAGCGCCGGGAGATCATACTGTGTTCCCGCCCTGTTAAAAATATGTATATCGTTGAGGCGGCAAATGTTTTTACCGGCAGTCTTCATGTGGACGCGCAAAGCGGCCTGCCCCTGACCACGAAGACGGAAGAAGGACACGGATTCGGACTTTCCGGCATCCGCCATGTGGCGCGGAAATATTACGGCGACGTGGAGATCGGCGTGGAGGATTACAGGGGAGCAAGGTGTTGTGTCATGCGGGTGATGCTGCAGATCCGGTAATGTTACAGGTCCGGTAATGCCGTAAGGGTTCAGAACGGTCTGCGTGTTTACTGCGATGATAGTACATGCACTGACCGTAGGAAAGCGGAACCGTATTCGTTCACACCATCATAAAGTTATTTCACAACATTGCGCTTTAATGTTACAAAGGAAGGACCGAAATAAAGATTGAAAAGATTTTTCATTAAAGTGTCTGTACCGGAAACGGCAGGGACGCTGACGAAAGAAAGTCAGTCAAAAAGGAGGATACAGCAATGAGAGTAAGCGGGACAGGCGGCTCGGATATGCAGGTTAAAGGCACGGGGATGTCGCCGGGTATGGGCGAACCGATGGACGAAATCAGTAAGAGTCTGCAGAAACAGATTGAAAATCTGCAGAAGCAGATGAAGGAGCTGTCATCGAATCAGGGGATGCCGCCGGAGGTGAAGATGAAGAAGCGGCAGGAGCTGCAGAAGAAGATCAGCGAACTGCAGATGCAGCTTCGACAGCATCAGATGGAGGTCAGGAGAGAAGAGGCCAGAAAGAAGGAAGAGAAGGCTTCTGAGGACGATGTTCTGAATCCGGGCAGGAAAGTGCAACAGAAGCAGGAGCAGAATGCAGGGTTTTCGGCAGGCAGTATGGAGGCGATGATCTCCGCCGACGCTTCGATGAAACAGGCGGGAGTACATGGCAGTACGGCCAGACATGCGCAGAACCGGGCCGGTATTCTGGAGTCGGAGATCAAGCGCGATAAGGGAGGACCGGGAGATGCAACGGCGGCCAAGGAAGAGGAGCTGGCCGAGACGAATGCACTGGCCGAAAAGGCTACGGCTTCTCAAATGGATTCCCTGAACAAAGCCAATGAAATCGTGCAGGAGGCAACGGAATCGGAGAAGAAAGATACTGACCGTAAAGAGGAAGAGACCGGGAAGAGCGGTGAGACAGGACGGCAGGACGAGACAGGCGCGGCAGAACATGCGGCGGCAGGAGAGCCGGGCAGTCCGGTGCAGGGCGCTGACGATGAGAAAGCGCAGAACGCGGGCGGACAGGCGCTGGTTGAAACGGATGGCCGCAGAATTCTGTATCATCCGGTAGATGTCAGGATCTGAGCAATAAATAAAGTATACCCTCCGGCCCATAGGATCATGGGAGCCGGAGGGTATTTGCGTGTCTTATCCCTGCGTGATCAGGCAGGCGGCATCAGCGGCCGGCAGTTCAAGGCCGGTCGGTTTCGGGGTCGAGCTGGAACGGGATATTGTGCTGCTCCAGCAAAGATTTCAAATAGGCAATCTGTGTAGACAGGCTGTCGATCTTGGGCAGGTAATACTCGGCCTCTTCTTTCCGGGTGCGTTCGATGATTTCCTCAGAACTGGTGCCGCACAGGTTCAGGATTCCTTCACAGACCATAGGGGTATCTCCTTTCTTGTTTCGGTTGGCGGTGGTTAACTGGTTCATATACCGGATATAGATATCCTGCTCCTGATGGAGACTGTAATCGTCTGTCAGCCGGTTGATAAGGCCGTGATCCAGCAGCCTGTTGGTGAGACAGTGAAGATATAGATATTCTTCCGGCGGCAGCTGGCTCGTGACGATAATCTGTGTATGAAACGTCTCTTTATTGATATGATATACTCCCGGAGAAAATTTTTCAACCTTTATTTTCCGTTCCTGCTGCAAATGTCTTATCAGCTTGCGCGGATAATGGCAGCTGAGATGAGTCAGACTGACATCAAGGCCGGAATACTGGTTTTTGTTGCCGATCTGGTCGATCAGCAGACCGGCATAGCCGATGGTCTTATAGTAGGAGTCGATACCGGCCGAAGAGCCGATTCCCTTAACTTCAAACAGATTAAAGGTTTTAAAAAGGCAGGCTATCGTGGCAGGGATCATCTGCCGGGTTAATTTCCTGATAACGAGAATGTCGATGCGGTAACTGCCCTTGCCGAGAGGATATTCTGTCATATATTCCAGAGAGTCGGCATAGTTTTTAAGATCGATCTGAAGCGCACAGGCTGCGGCTTCGTGCCAGTTGACATTTGCTGTTTTTTTAGATTGACGCATAAGAGACCTTTCCTGAAAGAGCGGTCTAAAGACCGTGAGATATGTCAAAAGATATAGTAAACGACATAACAGATACTACTTTTATACCATGACTGCAAATGAATTACAAATGTTTTGTAGTATATAAAGTGTAGAAAAATCGGAACAAAACTGTGGATGAAGAAAGAGAGAAAATCCATATATAGTTTGAAAATAGAAGATCTGGCTGAAAAAATACCAGATATTGTATTGTGTATTTTCATGAAAAGACTTTTGGCAGAATTTGTTGTCCGCGCAGGTATCCGAAACATTTTACCTCCGGGCGATTTTGTAGTAGGATAGTAAAGAGGGCAGAAAAAGAAAGATTAAAAAGGAAAGATCAAAAAGAGAAGATTAAGAAGTAAAGATCAAAGAGAAAGACAAGGATGCGGAAGGCACAGCAGCGCCGGAAGCAAAGTGGAGCCATGGAAAAAGAAAAAACAGGAATGCTCAGCAATGCAGTGCTGAAAAACATCGCCTACATAACAATGTTCATCGATCATTTTTTTGCGGTAGTCTATTACACATTGGTGCGGCAGCTGCAGACGGCGGGATATGTGGTCGGGAATGAGGAAAGGATCTATGCCGCGGGAAGGGCAGTGGGCAGGATCGCGTTTATTTTGTTTGCGTATCTGGCCGTGGAAGGATTTCAGCACACGAAAAGCAGGAAGGCATATCTGCTGCGGCTGGGTATTTTTGCGTTTGTGTCGGAGATACCCTTTGATCTGGCCTTCTCGGAGGTGTGTTTTAACAAGGAAAGTCAAAATGTTTTCTTTACGCTGTTGATCGGGGTGCTTGTTCTGACAGTCTTTGCGTGGGCGGAACAAAAGGCTGACGGCCTGCGGATGTCTGTCGATTCGCGCGGGCGCGGAACGATAACGAGCGTGGCGGGAGTGGTTTTATACGTGGCGGCTATAGCGGCGGTTTTGCTGGGGTGTCTGGCGGCCTGCGAACTGCGGACAGACTATCAGTTTATGGGCGTGCTGCTGATCTTTGCTTTTTACCGGACCAGAGAGAAGAGTCTGCCCGTGCAGGTGGCGGCGGCAGGCTGTGTGATGCTGTTTGGCACATGGGGTGCGAATTGTCTTAAGTACAAGGACAGCTATACGCTGTCATATTTGTTCCGTTTTTCCATGAGGGAGATGTACGGTCTCTTTGCATTTATACCGATCGTCCTGTATAATGGACGAAAAGGCCGTCAGCTGCCGAAAGCAGTCTGTTATGGCTTCTACCCGGTACACCTGCTGGTGCTGCATTTTGTGGCGCAGATGATTTCCGGCCGGATATAAAGGTATCATGGAGTTTGTTTATGACCGGAGCGGGACTTCGGGCATAAGGGGCGGCACGGGATAAAAAGGGAAAGTTGATAGAGCATGCCAGTACACGGAGCCGATTTGAAAAAATATATTAACGCAGTCAGCCTTCGCATCATCGCAGATGCAAAGGAGTACGGTGTGGCAGCAGTCATGGTGCTGTTGTATGCGGTGGCGGTCAACCTGATCTTCCATGCCTTTTGCCCGCTGGTCATCTTCTGCGGGTTTCCCTGCCCGGGATGCGGCGTCAGCAGGGCAACATTCTGTTTTGTGACCGGCAGGTGGGGGATGGCATGGCAGTTGAATCCGGTCATATTTCCGATTGTGCTGTCAGCGGTGTATTTTTGCCTGTGTCGTTATCTGCTGGGGAGAAAAGTCAAAGGCATCAAGGGGATCATTGCCGCTGTTTTTGTGTTGCTGTTTGTTGTATACTGTCGGCGGATGTACCTTTACTTTCCGGACAGGGTGCCCTATGTTTATACAGAAGAGAATATACTGGCACGAATTTTTCCTTTTTATGAACAAATATTACACAGGCATGGGATTATGTGATAAAATATTGCAGTGACCTGATCTTTTCATCCATGACGATACAGGCAGCAAGAACGTCACAGAAATGGGGACAAGGATAAAGAAGTATAAAATAGAAGCAATTTAAGGTATAGTAAACGAAATTTCCAATGTCGTTTACTATTTAAGAAGAAAGAACGGGGTTTGACTATGGAAGACAATAAATTATATCCGGAACAGAAGGAAGAACTGACCACAGCGGGAGAAGAGAGCGCCAACTGGAAAGAGGAGCAGGCTGCATCGTCAGCAGCAACCGGTGTAGCTCAGGAAGAGCAGGCTGCATCGTCAGCGGCAACCGGCGCAGCTCAGGAAGAGCAGGCTCCATCATCAGCGGCAACCGGCGCAGACCAGGAGGAGCAGACTGCATCATCAGCGGCATCCGGCTTAAGCAAGGAGACGCCTGTGCTGGATGTACGGTTTGGGGAACAGCCGGATACGGCCGGGATGACCGAGGATCATCATAACGAAGCGCATCAGGCGGAGGCGCTGCAGACACAGCCTGCCGGGAACTGTGCGCCATATTTCAATAACGGAGACCAGAGCAGTGCGCCCTGCTTCAATAACCATTATCAGAATACCGCGTCGTATCAGGACAACAATTATCCGAATGAGCAGCCCTGGCAGGGCGGCACTTACCCGAATAACGGTTACCAGCATCAAGGGTACTATGACAACGGCCAGAGCACAGGCTGTCAGGGTTACCAAAACTGCCAGAACAGCCAGACAGCAGGCGGTCAGAGCGTGGACGGCCAGAATGTTTCCTGTTACAACGGTGCCTTCTCCGGTACGGGCGGTCAGAACTACGATGGCGGCTATCAGCAGTACAATAGCGGGCAGCCGTATCAGAACACATACCAGAATATGTATCAGAACACTTATCAGAATCCGTACCAGAACAACAGCCAGATGGAGCTGGAAGAGCCGGTTAAGATCAGCGAATGGGTGCTGGCAATGGTGCTTATGTTGATTCCCTGTGTGAATATCATCATGATGTTTGTGTGGGCGTTCAGCAGCACCGAGAAGAAGAGCAAGTCCAATTTCTTCAAGGCCTACCTGATCTTCTTCGGCATTTCCATGGGTGTGATGCTGCTTGTCTGGGTTGCGATCGTGTTCTTTGCGATGCTGTCATATTGATATCTGATCACTGTAAAGAACCTGTCCAGCGCCCGGAAGCGCCGCAGGGCAGTATGAGGGAATTGGAACTTACCGGCAGGCCGATCTCACCGGCCTCCACATGCCCGCCGAACTGCGGGGTGATGACGGTCTGCAGCATGTAGGACAACACGGCCGGCTGCAGTCCGGTTGTATAAGAATTTATCAGGAAAAAGCAGGCATCTTTCGACAGGATCTGCGCTGTCAGGCGCAGGAAGGGGAAGATGCTTTCTTCTATTTTCCAGATCTCGCCTTTGGGACCCCGGCCATAGGAAGGGGGATCCATGATGATGGCGTCGTAAGTGTTGCCGCGGCGGATCTCACGCTCCACGAATTTGACGCAGTCGTCCACAAGCCAGCGGATCGGCGCATCCGTCAGACCGGAAGCGGCGGCGTTTTCTTTTGCCCAGGAGACCATGCCTTTGGAGGCGTCCACATGGGTCACGGCGGCTCCGGCTTTGGCTGCGGCCAGGGTGGCGCCGCCGGTGTAGGCGAAAAGATTGAGAACTTTTACCGGCTGTCCGGCCTTTTTCCGTTCTTTTATAATAGAAGAAAACCAGTCCCAGTTTACGGCCTGCTCCGGGAAAAGCCCTGTGTGCTTGAAGCTGAAAGGTTTCAGACGGAAAGTAAGCTCCCGGTACCGGATGCACCATTCCTCGGGCAGCTGGAAGAATTCCCACTCTCCGCCGCCTTTGGAACTGCGGTGATAGTGTCCGTTCTTCTGTTTCCAGCGCCGGTCTGTGCGCGGCGTGTCCCATATGACCTGCGGGTCGGGGCGCACCAGGATATAATCGCCCCAGCGCTCCAGCTTCTCCCCGCCGGAGGTATCTATTACTTCATAATCTTTCCATGCATCTGCTGTCCACATTGTTTTACCTTTCTGCGGCGGTTTGCCCGCGCTGCCATTCTGCCGGCCGGCAGTAGCTCTTTTATCTGTATTTATTATGCATAAAAAAATATTTTTCGCAAATAGTAAAAAGCGGCGCACTGTGCTTATTGTGCAAATAAAAAACACTGCATGACAAATAAAGAGCCAATAAGAACCTTAAAATATATATAAAATATACAAAACATGACCCGCTAAAATGCACACATCTGACGAACTGACAAATATCTCAAGAAAAGCTATTGACTTTGGTTGTGCAGGTTGCTATAATCGTAACATCAAAAGAATTCAATCATTTGGATTGTTACTGCAATCGAGCGGGCAAAACCAGATCATATGAATTGACCGGAAGGTTAGTTTATATTGTTTGGTTTTTTATTTTATTATCAAAAGATTCAGCGGATGAGGAATGAAAAGTGCGTATCGAGAAGGTAATCAATAATAATATTATCCAGGCGCGGGATAATAACGGTGTGGAGCTGGTCGTCATGGGAAGGGGAATCGGATTCGGCAAAGGACCGGGAAGCGAAATTGACAGCGCCGCAGTCGAGAAGACGTTTCGGCTGGACAACATGGATGACAAGGAGCAGTTCAAGAAGTTACTGGCATCCCTGCCACTGGAACACATCAGACTGGCCAACGACATTATCTCGTACGCCAGGGAGAGCCTGAAGATCAATCTGAACCAGAACGTTTATCTGACGCTGACGGATCATATCAGTTTCGTGATCGACAGATACCGGGCAGGGATGGAATTTGATAATATACTGTCTGATGAAGTGCGGCTGTTCTACCCGGTAGAGTACTCGGTTGGCAGATATGCGCTGGAGAAGATCGAAGAGAGAACCGGCTGCCGTCTCGTGGAGGATGAGGCAGCATCCATCGCACTCCACATCATTAACGGTGAGACGAACCTGATCATGGGCAAGGCTTTTCAGATGATCAGGATGATGCGGGAGATGATGGAGATCATCGAGCGGCATATCACGATCCCCGAGGGGCGGAACTACCCGAAGGAGAAACTGATCTCCGATTTGAAGCAGCTTGCCAACAGGCTGGTCTCGGAAGAACCCATGAGCGGGCGCAAGGACGAAGCGCTCTACAGCTTCGTACAGGACAATTACAGAGAAGAATATCAGATCATTAACGGTATCAATGATTATATAGAGGTCACATACCAGTGCAGCATGACAGAAGAAGAGAAGATTTATCTGGCATTGGACATCAAACGTATGAAAGACCTCTATGCAGGATAGAAAGTGAGGGGCGAGAATGAAACTTTTTCAGAATTTATTTGGTAAAGGCGGTATTGAGATTGCAGCGCCGGTATCGGGGAAGCTGGTAGCGATCAGCGAGGTGAACGATCCTACCTTCGGCGATGAGATCCTTGGCAAAGGTGTGGCGGTGATCCCTTCGGATAACCGGATCTGCGCGCCGGCGGACGGTACGGTCAGCACTGTATTCCCGACCGGACACGCGGCAGCCATCACCGCGGATTCGGGTGCGGAGATCCTGATCCATATCGGATTGGACACCGTGAAGCTGAACGGCAAACATTTTACGATCCATGCGAAGGAAGGCGACAAGGTGAAGAAAGGCGACCTGCTTCTGGAGGCGGATATCGAGCAGATCAAGGCGGAAGGTTATGATACGATCACGCCGGTAGTGATCTGCAATACGGATGAGTTCTCGAAATTCGAGATGGCGGCGTCAGGAGATGTGACGCAGGGCGACGTCGTTTTGACGATCGAGAAGTAGCTGTGATATTGAGTGGATCCGCCCGGGATCCATGAGATATAGATGCAAAAGGCATTGGTTCTATGGCTAGGGTAGAACTGAACAATAATTTTATGAGGGGGTAAAATTGTATGATGAAGTATTTACAGAAACTGGGTAAAGCTTTGATGCTTCCCGTAGCATGTCTGCCCATCTGCGGTATCCTGATGGGAATCGGATATGCATTGTGTCCTTCCACCATGCAGGGTGGTGAGGTTGTAGGCTTTGTACAGAAGCTGGGATTCTTTCTGGTGAAAGCCGGCGGCGCTCTGGTTGACAATATGGCGCTCCTGTTTGTTATTGGTGTCGGCGTTGGAATGTCTGATGACCATGACGGTACGTCGGGTCTGGCTGCATTTGCATCCTGGCTGATGATCACCAATCTGCTTTCGACAGGCGCAGTGACAACGATGATGCCTTCGATCGCAGAGAGCGCAACCAAGACACTGGCATTCGATAAGATCGGTAATCCGTTTATCGGTATTCTGGCCGGTATCATTGGCGCAACATGCTACAACAAATTTAAATCGACGAAACTGCCGGATTGGCTGTCCTTCTTCAGCGGCAAACGCTGTGTGGCGATCATTTCCGGTGTGACATCCATTATCGTGTCGGCAGTCCTTTTGTTTGTATGGCCGGTAGTATTCGGCGCACTGATCGCTGTAGGTCAGGCAATCGTAGGAATGGGACCGGTTGGCGCAGGTATCTATGCATTCCTGAACAGACTTCTGATCCCGACAGGTCTGCACCATGCACTTAACAATGTATTCTGGTTTGACACCATCGGTCTCGGCGATCTGACCCACTTCTGGGCAGGTGAGACCAGCGCAGACGTTACATGGAGTCTCGGTATGTATATGTCCGGATTCTTCCCTTGTATGATGTTCGGTATTCCTGGCGCTGCTCTGGCTATGATCCATACGGCGAAGGATAACAAGAAGAAAGTAGCAAGTGGTCTTGTTGCATCCGCAGCTGTCTGTGCATTTGTCTGCGGTGTTACAGAGCCTTTCGAATTCGGTTTCATGTTCCTGGCTCCGTTGCTGTATGTGATCTATGCGATCCTTTACGGTATCTTCACGGTAGTTGTTGCACTGCTTGGCTTCCGTGCAGGTTTCAGCTTCTCGGCAGGCGCTACGGACCTTGTGTTCTCGGCATTCCTGCCCGCAGCAGACAAGACATGGCTGATCCTTCCTCTGGGTATTGCGGCATTTGCGATATTCTATGTTGTGTTCCGCTTCGCGATCGTTAAGTTTGACTTAAAGACACCTGGTAGAGAAGACGACGATCTGGAAGAAGAGAAGAAGGCGGTTCTGGCTAACAATGACTTTACAGAAGTGGCAGCGATCATTCTGGAAGGTCTTGGCGGTAAGGAGAACGTTGCATCTCTTGACAACTGTATTACAAGACTTCGTCTGGAGATCAAGGATAACACGAAGGTTAATGAGAAGAAGATCAAATCGGCAGGCGTTGCAGGCGTTATGAGGCCGGGCAAGACCTCCGTACAGGTTATCGTAGGTACGAAGGTACAGTTCGTTGCTGATGAAATGAAGAAGATGTTATAGGTATTATATCATTTTTCATAATACCGAAACCCCTAGCAGAACGGAGGCCTTCGGGTCTCCGTT
>ERZ779624.539-NODE-539-length-11377-cov-5.228582_pt1 | contig 11377 bp, 7 predicted proteins | sample MGYA00514190_ERZ779624 | MGnify/ENA primary metagenome ERZ779624 (study PRJEB29562, sample SAMEA4376706) | mouse gut metagenome | isolation source: Cecum | study: EMG produced TPA metagenomics assembly of the A DSS colitis mouse model was used to assess the... | reverse complement strand
TTACGCTGACGGACAAACGAGATGAGGAAAAAACAGATACGAACGTTGAAAACAGACAGATCGAAGAGCTGCTTCAGCGTGCGGCGGAGGACAAAGAAGAGCAGAACACAGAGGCGGGAAAACCGGAGATAGAGGCAACAGAGGGAAACACAGCGGAGACAAAGGAAGAAGAGACTGTCAGAAAAAAGAAAAAGAGCGCTGATTTCTACTTTGAAGGCGGTATCAGGGAATTTGTGGTTTATCTGAATAAGAGCAAAAGTCCTCTGTATGAAAATGTCCTGTATTTTGAAGGTGAAAAGAATCGTGTCTATGTGGAAGTAGCCTTTCAGCACAATGATTCATACAATGAGAGTGTGTTCAGTTTTGTGAATAATATCAATACTCCGGAGGGCGGAACCCACCTGCAGGGCTTTCGGAATGCCATCACCAAAACATTTAATGATTATGCAAGAAACACAAAGCTGCTGAAAGAGAATGAGTCCAATCTTTCCGGAGAGGATATCAGAGAGGGATTAACCGCTATCATCAGTGTAAAGATAGAGGAACCTCAGTTTGAAGGTCAGACAAAGCAAAAGCTGGGCAACAGTGAGGCAAGAGGCGCGGTTGACAATATTGTCAGCGAGCAGCTGACCTATTTTCTGGAGATGAATCCTTCCGTGGCAAAGTCGATCTGTGAAAAATCCATTTTGGCACAGCGTGCCAGAGAGGCTGCCAGAAAGGCCAGGGATCTCACAAGAAGAAAGACCGCTTTGGACGGAATGGCTCTTCCCGGCAAGCTTGCAGACTGTTCGGATAAGGATCCGGCCAGGTGTGAAATCTATATCGTGGAGGGAGACTCCGCAGGAGGAAGCGCAAAGACCGCCCGTTCCAGGGCAACCCAGGCAATCCTGCCGCTGCGCGGAAAGATTCTGAACGTGGAAAAGGCAAGGCTGGATAAAATCTATGCCAATGCAGAGATAAAGGCTATGATTACCGCTTTCGGAACCGGTATTCATGAAGATTTTGACATCAGTAAGCTTCGGTACAACAAGATAATACTGATGACGGATGCGGATGTGGACGGAGCTCATATCAGTACGCTGCTTCTGACCTTTATTTACAGATTTATGCCGGAGTTAATCAGACAGGGGCATGTGTTTCTTGCGAAGCCGCCGCTGTATAAGCTGGAAAAGAATAAGAAGATCTGGTATGCCTACAGCGATGAGGAACTGGATTCTATTCTTCTGGAAGTGGGAAGAGATCAGAATAACAAGATTCAGCGCTATAAGGGTCTTGGAGAGATGGACGCGGATCAGCTTTGGGAGACGACCATGGATCCGGAGCGCAGAATCCTGCTTCGGGTAAATTATGACGAGGAGATGGAATCCGAGCTCGATCTGACCTTTACCACACTGATGGGAGACAAGGTGGAACCGAGACGGGAATTTATCGAGGAAAACGCAAAATTTGTGAAGGACATTGATATTTTCTGATTTCAAATTCTGATTGATATGCGCGCGGAAGCACGCAATGGAGTATAAAGAATGAACGACGATATTTTCGATAATAAGCCCGAAATTGACAAGATACATGAAGTCGATCTGAAAGAAAAGATGGAAAGCTTTTATATCGACTATGCCATGAGTGTAATCGCTTCCAGAGCTTTGCCCGACGTGAGAGACGGTTTGAAGCCTGTGCAGCGCCGTGTTCTGTATTCCATGATAGAGCTGAATAACGGCCCTGACAAGCCTCATCGTAAGAGTGCCCGTATTGTCGGTGATACAATGGGTAAATATCATCCCCACGGGGACAGTTCTATCTATGGCGCCCTGGTGAACATGGCGCAGGAATGGTCTACCAGATATCCGCTTGTGGACGGACATGGAAACTTTGGTTCCATGGACGGGGACGGCGCTGCGGCAATGAGATATACAGAGGCAAGGCTTTCCAAAATTTCCATGAAGCTTTTGGCAGATATCGACAAGGATACGGTGGATTTTGTGCCGAACTTTGACGATACGGAGAAGGAACCGGTAGTGCTTCCCAGCCGTTACCCCAATCTTCTGGTAAACGGAACTACGGGTATCGCGGTGGGAATGGCCACAAATATTCCCCCTCATAATCTGAGGGAAATTGTGAGTGCGATCTCCAAAATTATCGAAAACAAGGTGGAGGAAAACAGAGAAACCTCTATCGAAGAGATATTGCAGATCATAAAGGCTCCCGATTTTCCCACAGGGGGACTGATTCTGGGCACAAGGGGCTGCGAGGAAGCGTACAGGACGGGCCGTGGAAAAATTATTGTGAGAGCCGTCACGAATATCGAGACACTGCCCAATGGTAAGAGTCAGATCGTTGCCACCGAAATGCCGTATATGGTTAACAAGGCAAATCTGATTATAAAGATAGCAGAACTGGTCAAGCTGAAGAAAATTGACGGAATCACGGACATCAGGGACGAGTCCAACCGGGAAGGCATCCGTGTAGTGATAGAACTGAGAAAGGATGCAAATGCCAATGTCATCTTAAATCAGTTGTATAAGCATACTCAGCTTCAGGATACCTTCGGCGTGATTATGCTGGCTCTGGTGAACAATGAACCGAAGATCATGAATCTTCTGGATATGATGAAATATTACCTGAAGCATCAGGAGGAGGTTGTCACCAGAAGAACAAGATATGATCTGAACAAGGCTGAGGAAAGAGATCATATTGTTCAGGGCCTTTTAAAAGCCTTGGATTATATTGATGAAGTGATCTCCATTATCCGCAGCAGTGCAAATACACAGATCGCAAAGGAAAGGCTGATTGAAAGATTTGAGCTTTCCGACGCTCAGGCACAGGCAATTGTAGACATGCGTCTGCGTGCTCTCACCGGTCTGGAAAGAGAAAAGCTGGAAAATGAGCATAAGGAGCTTCAGACGCGCATTGCCGAGCTGAAGGCAATTCTGGCGGACGAGAAGCTTCTGCTTGGCGTCATCAAAAAAGAAATGACGGAAACAGCGGAAAAATACGGAGATGACAGACGCAGTAAGATCGGATATGATGAGTTTGATATTTCCATGGAGGATTTGATTCCTCATGAAAATACTGTGATTGCCATGACCAATCTGGGCTATATCAAACGTATGACGGTGGATAACTTTAAGTCCCAGAATCGCGGCGGCAAGGGAATCAAGGGAATGCAGACCATTGAGGATGATTTCATTGAAGATCTGCTGATGACCACCACCCATCATTATCTGAATTTCTTCACCAATATGGGACGGGTATACCGCCTGAAGGCCTATGAAATTCCGGAAGCCGGAAGAACGGCCAGAGGCACGGCGGTGATCAATCTCCTGCAGCTGAACCCGGGTGAGAAGATAACGGCAATGATTCCCATACGCGAGTATGACGACAGCAAGAATTTGTTTATGGTGACAAAGAACGGCATTGTCAAGAAAACACCTTTGAACGAGTTTGCAAATGTAAGGAAAAACGGCCTTACAGCCATTAATCTGAAGGATGACGACGAACTGATTGAGGTAAAGGTTACGGATCAGGACAGCGAAATTTTCCTGGTGACCAGACAGGGAATGTGTATCCGGTTCCGGGAGACGGATGTCCGCGCTACCGGCCGGGTATCCATGGGTGTCATAGGAATGAATATTGAACCCGGGGATGAGATCATCGGTATGCAGCTTCAGAGTCAGGGCGATTCGCTTCTGATCGTATCGGAAAACGGCATGGGAAAACGCACTTTTCTGAATGAATTTACCGTCCAGAAGAGAGGCGGCAAGGGTGTGAAATGCTATAAGATCACGGAGAAGACAGGCGACGTAGTGGGAGTCAAGGCCGTGAACGATGACAATGAGATCATGATGATTACCACGGAGGGAATCATTATTCAACTCAGGATGGACGATATTTCCACTCTGAAGAGAATTACATCCGGCGTGAAGATGATCAACCTGGAAAAAGGGATCAGAGTCGCTCAGATTGCAAAGGTAAGGGAAAAGCTTTCCAACGGAGAGCAGGAATTTGACAACGTGGAAGACGCCATGGAAGAAATTGAGGAAAATTCTGAAAAGAAGGATAATTCCGATTCTGAAATGCAGGAAGAAAAAAATCAGATAACAAAAGAATGATTTTGACAGGACGAGATTTATGTTATATGATAAATCTCGTCTTGATTTCCGTGAGATGTCAAACGTTTTCCGGATCGGGCAGGGAGGTATAAAAATGGAAGTTTACAGTATTTTTAAGGATCTGGCAATTATTATTGTCTTCGCAAAATTTTTTGGCATGTTGGCGCGCAAATGCAAGGCGCCTCAGGTGGTAGGCGAGATTCTCGCCGGTCTATTGATCGGCCCCAGCCTGCTGGGACTGGTACAGCAATCTGATTTTCTGGCAGGAATGGCTGAGGTGGGAGTTGTTCTTCTGATGTTTTCCGCCGGTTTGGAAACAGATCTGAAGGAGCTTATGAAGACAGGGCCCATTGCTCTGTTGATTGCCTGCGCGGGCGTGTTTGTTCCCCTTTTGGGTGGTGCTCTGCTGTATATGGGCTTTTACGGCATGGCTCCCTGGGGATCGGAAGCATTTTATACCGCTGTTTTTATCGGTGTGATCATGACTGCTACCAGCGTCAGTATCACGGTGGAATCTCTGAAGGAGATGGGGAAGCTGAAAGGAAAAGTGGGAACCACTATTCTCAGCGCGGCCATTATAGACGATGTGATAGGTATTCTTGTCCTCACTTTTGTAATTGGATTTAAGAGCCCGGACAGCAATCCCGGAAAAGTGGTATTAAGCACTGTTCTTTTCTTTGTATTTGCTTTTGTGATCGGATTTGTACTCTATAAAATATTTAAATATTATGATGAGAAGCATCCTCATACCAGAAGAATTCCCATCTTAAGTCTGGCGTTGTGTCTGGCTTTTGCCTATATAGCCGAAAAGTATTTTGGAATTGCGGATATTACGGGAGCCTATGTGGCGGGAATTGTGCTTTGCTCCATGAAGGATTCCAAGTATGTGGATGAAAAGATGGAGGTCAGCTCTTATATGATATTTGGTCCCATCTTTTTTGCCAGCATCGGTTTGAAGACAAACATTGACAATGTGGACGGAACCATTTTACTGTTCTCACTTGCGTTTGTGGCCGTGGCTCTTGTGACAAAAATTGTAGGCTGCGGGCTGATGGCAAAAATCTGCAGATTCGATTCCAGAGATTGTCTGAAGATAGGCGTGGGAATGATGACCAGGGGAGAGGTTGCCCTGATTGTTGCCCAGAAGGGATTGTCAGTGGGCCTGCTGACACCGGTTTACTTTACCTCCGTTATTTTGTTGATCATTGTATCCAGCGTGTTGACACCGATTATTTTGAAGCTGCTGTATGCAAAGGATAAGCTGGAGGCATCTTTGGCACAGGCATAAATAAAAATACGGCACAGGGGAGATAATCCTCTGTGCCGTATATCATGTTAAGTTCCGTATTTTCAGGTACGAAAAAATGTTTCACGGGGTGAGTTTTGGAACCGTCTTGGCAGTTTCGGTCAGGAAATGACCTTTACCAGGTTTAAGTCCTTATCAACCAGTATCACATCTCCGCGCTTTCCGGGAGTCAGGGATCCCACGTCATCAAAAATGCCGATGCTTTTTGCGGGAACCATGGTAGCGGCAGTGATGGCGTCCTCCAGAGGGATTCCGAAGGATACGGCGTTGCGCATACCGTCGAACAGATTGGTGGCCGAGCCTGCAATGGTGCCGTCCTCCAGTGTGGCAAGGCCGCCGTTGACCGTGACTCGCTGTCCTCCCAGATCATAGGAGCCGTTCTCCATACCTGTTGCGCGCATGGAATCGCTGATCAGTGCGATTCTTCCCGGGAACAGCCGAAAGGCTGCCCGCACCATACTTTCATGAATGTGGATTCCGTCGCAGATCAGCTCCGCGACGCAGTTATCGTCCTCCGATGCCGCGCCGATCAGGCCGGGGGCACGGTGCCCCAGAGGCATCATGGCATTGTAGAGGTGGGTCACATGGCAGGCGCCCTGTCTGAGGGCTTCCCTTGCCGTGTCATAATCCGCCGCGGTGTGTCCCAGGGAAATGACGGTTTCATCCTTCAGTTCCCGGATGAATTCCATGGCATTTTCCGTGTTGGGGGCCAGCGTCACTAGACGGATCCGGTTTCCGCAGGATTTGTTCAGTTCCCGGAAAAAATCCACATCAGGAGGCAGGATACATTCTCTTCTGTGGGCTCCCTTTTTGGACTCGTCCAGGAAGGGCCCTTCCATATTGATACCGGCCACATGAGACATGTCCTGTTGGTCCTGCCAGTCTTCCATGGAGGAAAAAATTTCCCGCAGTTTTTCCTTTTCTATGGTCATGGAGGTAGGACAATAGGAGGTAACCCCATGGGCATATTCATACCTCAGAATTTTTTTCAGGACTTCCGTGTTTCCGTCGGAAAAGTCGTATCCCATTGCACCGTGACTGTGTATGTCAATGAGTCCGGGCAGGACATAGAGCCCGGAGGCGTCCACCTCGCAGGTATCTGTCAGCTGTGCGGGATCTTCGATGATTCTTCCCTTTTCAATGTAAAGATCCTTTTTCAGAAAGGACTCATCCTCCTGAAAGACAATTCCGTTTTTAATGATCATAGCAGCTTCCTTTCCAGCCGGTCTTTTCGCGGATCATGGAGAGCGCGGCCTCGTCGGCAATCACAATACAGTTGCCATGCAGCTGTAATATGGAAGCGGGAACCTCCGGTGTGATGGGGCCGAAGAAGGAATCGCAGAGAGCCTTTGCCTTTGCCTCGCCGTTGGCAAGCAGCAGTACTCTGGCTGCAGCCATAATGCCGCCGATGCCCATGGTAAAGGCATGGGTGGGAACCTGATCCAGGGAGGAGAAGAATCTTGCGTTGCTCTGTCTCGTCTCCTCTGTCAGGGTCACAAGATGCGTTCCCTTCTGAAATGCACTGGCGGGTTCATTGAAGCCGATATGGCCGTTTCCGCCGATGCCCAGAAGCTGCAGATCCGTTCCGCCGTGGGCGCTGATGATATCGTCATAACGGCGGCATTCCGCCTCTCCATCCTCCGCCAGACCGTTGGGCACATTGGTGTTTCCCTTGTCAATGTTGATGTGGTCAAAGAGGTTATGGTTCATAAAATAGCGGTAGCTCTGGTCATGTTCACCGGACAATCCCTTATATTCATCCAGGTTGATGCTGGAAACCGCAGAGAAATCAATGTCTCCGTTATTGTATTTTTCAATGAGCTGTCTGTAGGTTCCCACGGGAGTGGAGCCTGTGGCAAGGCCAAGCACGGCGTTGGGCTTCAAAAGCACCTGTGCGGCAATGATATTGGCCGCCTTCCTGCTCAGATCCTCGTAATCTTTTGCTGCGTAAATCTTCATTTTCATCCTCCTTATGCATAAATGATTTTTTACCGGGCAGGCAGGGATACATTTGCCCGGTAAATAAAAAGAAGCCAGAATTTATCTGGCTTCATCATAGCATGAAAGAAGTGGCAGTACAATAGAAAATGGAAGATATTTTCATTTCGACAAGAATAGTAAAATTTTGAAAAAAATTTTCTACAAAGACCTGTCAAGAACGGAGGCAGCAGAGAGTTCGCTGTTGCGCTCGGCCTCCCCCTGGTTTCTCTCATAGTAACATTGATAGAGGAGATCAATCAAAAACAGCAGCCCCGTTTTTTCCGACATGGATCCCCTGTCTAAAGGGCTTTCCTTGGTTCCGCAGAGCAATACCACGTCGCAGTACGCAGTCAGGGGAGACTTCTGGAAATGAGTGATGCAGACCACCCTGGCTCCCTTTTCCCTTGCGATTTTGGCTGTCTGCAGGTTGTCCTTGGTAGCGCCGGAGTAGGATATGATAAAGACCAGGTCCTTCTCTGTGGTCAGGGAGGCAGTGACTGCCTGCATGTGGGAATCGGTGATGCAGTTCACCTTTTGCGTAATGCGCAGGAACTTGTTTCTGGCCTCCTCTGCCGCCAGCAGGCTGTCTCCCACGCCGAAAAAGTAGACATGCTCCGCCTGTTCCAGCAGAATAACAATCCTTTCAAGCTCCGCCAGGTTCAACAGGTGAAAGGTTTCGTCAATGGCGCTGATATGGGAGCTGCGGATTTTTTCCGGCAGGGTGTTAAACACGGTATCAGGGAGATCGTTTGGAGTAAAATCTTCCTGAACAGCCTCCTCGCTGCACAGGGAAAACCGCATTTTAAACTCCTGATAGCCCTGAAGCTTCAGGCTTCTGCAGAAGCGGTACACGCTGGCGTCGCCCACACCGCAGGCATAGGCCAGATCCGTTATGGAGAGATAGGGAACCTGGTCCCTGTGGCGGAGACAATAATTTGCCACCTTTTTTTCCGCCTTGGTAAATTTATTATAGGAGGAATGAATTCGTTCAATTACATTGATATTGTTCATCTTGACTATTGTCCTCATCTTGCGGCTTTTTCTTATCTTATCATTGAAGTATGAGGAATGTCAATAAAGCCGGTACAGACTCTGTCACAATGCGTTTTTTGCGCCGTTGTTTTCATAATATTGGGCCTGAGCCGTGTACAGTGCGTAATAAAGTCCCTGTTCGTCTGCCAGCAGCGCCGTGTGACTGCCGCGCTGTACTGTCTGCCCTCCGTCGAATACCACAATGTCATTGCAGAACCGGCAGGAGGAAAGTCTGTGGCTGATATAGATGGCTGTCTTGCCGTTTACCATCTCGTCAAAGGCGGAATAAACCTCGTACTCGGCAACCGGATCCAGAGCGGCGGTGGGTTCATCCAGTAGAATAAAGGGAGAATCCTTGTACAGAGCCCTTGCGATGGCGATTTTCTGGCATTCTCCGCCGGAGAAGAGAATTCCTTTTTCGTCAAATCCCTTGCCCATAAGGGTATGAATGCCCTCGGGAAGCCTTTCCAGACGTTCCCCAAAGCCTGCCTTTGAAAGGCTGTCGCGGACCCTCTGGGCATCAAATCCTCCGTCTGCCGCCACGTTTTCAGCGATGGAATAGTCGAAGAGGGAAAAGTCCTGAAATACTACCGAAAAGAGCCGCATGTACTCGCTGTAGTCAAACTTGCGGATATCCACTCCGTTCAAATAGATCACGCCCTCCGTAGGCTCATATAATCTGCAGAGCAGCTTGATCATGGTGGTCTTGCCGGAACCGTTTTTTCCCACTACGGCCATGCGCTCACCGATCCGCAGCTTAAGGGAAAAATTGCGGAGCGCATATTCCTCCCGGCCCGGATAGCGGAAGGATACGTTGCAGAACTCAATTTCATATTCGTTATCACTCCGTTTTTCCACCGGAAGCTTACCTTCATAAAAACTGTTCTTAATATCCAGAAATTCAAACATGGTGCTCTGTCTGCGGGCAACCAGAAGAAAGGCCTGGGCATCGTGGAAGATATTCTGGACGGAGTTGGTCAGTCGTTCAAAGCAGGCCACATACCGGATCAGCATACCTGCGGCAATGCCTCCTCCCGCCGCAATCAGGGTGAGAAACAGGTAACAGATTCCCCGCACACCGGCGTTTAAGATGTTGATGATAAACTCTCTGCGTCCGCTGGTGCCTGCCACAAGCTTATCCTTGTATTTCAAAAATTCCCGGCCATGGACGAAGGTATATTCCTTCAGCAGATCAAGGGCGTCATACAGCTTTACATCCTTGCGGTTTTCCAGGGATATTCCGTCATATACCGCATAATACCACATCAGATTGGTGTCCTCCGGTTTATCGTTGGTCCAGAGCGCCATATGCTCGGTGAGCTTTTTGCCGAAATAACGTTCCGCAAGACCGTTGCAGAGAACAGCCAGGACAAGTACTGCAAAAAAAGCCCAAGTCAGTGTATTTTTGTGTGCCAGCAGCTGATGTAAGATGGGAATCAGCATTCCAATGGCAAACAGAGCATTAAATGCCTGGAAAAACAACTTTTCAAGGTTGTCAAATCCTCCGTAAATTCCGCTGCCCCAACGGTTATCTTCCTCCATGCGGCTGTACAGCTTATTGACATAGGAGCTGCCCAGATCCGGGTAATTCATCTCCATGTTTTTGATTGCCATTCTGGCGTCCAGAAGCTCACCGGAATGTCCCTTGATCACTTCGCTTTCATTTGAGAGTTTTCCGATGAGAAGATAGAGAATCAAGGTGGCAAGCATCCATAACAATACCTTTGTAATCAGTTTTTCTGCGGAGGTTCCCTCCTGAAGCTCATTCAGTACCATAGTGGAGATATAGATTCCAATATAGCCTACGGCAGCGCTTAAGAACTGTTTTATGGCAGTGACGGTGATAAAAGCAGGCGCCAGCAATTGAATTTCTCTCAGAAGACGCAGTAATACCACTTTTTTTTCACGAAAGGTTAATTTTTCCGTAATGTCTTTACTGTTCACATTCATAGTCTGCCTCCTCTCTCTTCTGTTCTTCCTCTGTCTGATTGTAATAATAGCTCTGTAATTCATACAGACGGGCGTACTCGCCCCTTGCCTTCAGCAGCTCTTCATGAGTTCCCTGTTCCACGATATGTCCGTCCTGGAGAAACATAATCCAGTCGGAAAATTGTGTGCTTGCCAGACGATGGGAGATAAACAGTGCCGTTCTGTTCTTGCACAACCGCTGATAGGACTCGTAGACCTCCTGCTCCGCAAGGGGATCCAGGGCCGCGGTGGGCTCATCCAGGAGCAGAACCGGAGCTTCCTTATAGAGTGCCCGGGCCAGCAGAAATTTCTGTTCCTGTCCGCCGGACAGATAGATTCCGTCCTCCACCAGCCGATCTGTCATATAGTCATCCAGCGTAATATTGCGCTGGGCAAAATCCGCTTCAAGCCCTGCCAGTCGGATCACTTCCTCCACCTTTTTCCGATCCAGGGCGTGCTTTGGACGGAGGGCGATATTTTCGTCTATCATGGCAGGCAGAATCATGGTATCCTGAAACACGGCGGAATAGAGCCGGTAGATATCCTTTTTCCCAAGTCTGGTAATGTCTGTGCCGTTTAAGCGTATGCTGCCGCCGGTGGGTTCGTACATCCCCATCATCAGTTTCAGCATGGTACTTTTTCCCGCTCCGTTCAAGCCCACCAGAGCCACATGCTCGCCTTTTTTAATGTGAAAGCTCAGGTCGGAGATCACGTTCTTTTCGCTTCCCGGATAGGCAAAGCTGACATGGTCGAATTGGATTTCCACACCATCCGAAAGATCGGGCAGTTCACATTCTGCGGTGTCTGTATCCTCCGGGGGAATTTCCAGAAAGGTACGCAGGTCATTCATTTTGACATTGGCGGTTTTCAACATGCTCATCTGGTCTACCAGGCCTGTTACCCATGCTGAAAAACCTGTGATGGCGCCGAAAAAGAGCATGAAATCGCCCATTCCGATTTTTCAGCATGGGTAACAGGCCTG
>ERZ779624.535-NODE-535-length-11430-cov-4.626374_pt1 | contig 11430 bp, 10 predicted proteins | sample MGYA00514190_ERZ779624 | MGnify/ENA primary metagenome ERZ779624 (study PRJEB29562, sample SAMEA4376706) | mouse gut metagenome | isolation source: Cecum | study: EMG produced TPA metagenomics assembly of the A DSS colitis mouse model was used to assess the... | reverse complement strand
CAGGCGTTCAATCCGCGTATGCTGGAGAAGATCCGGCGGGCGAGAGCGGTCTTTTCCGACCGGATCGAGATCATGGCGGACGGCGGGATCTCGGAGGAACGGATGGATGAGGTTCTGGAAGCGGGCGCGGACATCCTGGTCATGGGAAGGGCCGTGTGGGGGGCCAGGACGCCGGGCAGCAAAATCAGAGAACTTACAGAGAGAGCAGAACGGAGAGAGAGATGATGTCGGATGAGATGCCGGTTTTTGGAATCTATGAAAAAGCGGTCAAACCGCAGGAGTTCGAATATATGTTTGCAGACGCCAGAAAGGCCGGCTATCAGTCCTTTGAGCTGAGCATTGACGCCACGGACGGACGGCTTAAGAGACTCTTATGGGGAAAGGAAGAGGCGGCGGAAGTCTGGCGGGCGGCGCTTCGGCAGGATATGAAGATCCTGACCATGTGCCTGAGCGGGCACAAGCGGTTTCCTCTGGGAAGCAGCGATCCGGAGACGGCAGAAGCCGGCATGAAGATCATGGAAAAGGCGCTGGAGCTGGCAGGGCGGCTGGGCGTCCGTGTGATCCAGCTTTCCGGTTTCGACGTCTACGATCAGGAGGAGCGGACCGGGGAGACGAGAAAGCGCTACGTGGAACATATTTATGAGGCATCCCGGATGGCGGAGCGGACGTGCGTCATGCTTGCCATCGAACCGGTGGAAGGGAACCTTCTGGCGGTCCGGGATACGATGGAGGTGGTACGGGCCGTCGATTCCCACTGCCTGCACATCTATCCGGACGTGGCGAACATCAATTCCCTGGGGATCGATCCGATTAAGGAGCTGCCTTTCGGAAAGGGGCATATTGCGGCGGTGCATATGCGGGATTCCCTGCCCGGCGTCTACGATGCGACGATTCCTTTTGGCAGTGGGTATCTGGATTTTGACGGAGTGTTCCGGAAACTGGATGAGATCGGCTTTGCCGGGCCGCTGGTGGTGGAGATGTGGAATGCCGGGCGGCCGGAATATATGGAGTGGATCCGGCAGGCGCGGGAATATATGGAGACGCATATCAGGAAAGTGAGGAGAACAGATGTTTGAGAATGAGAAAAAACAGGTGCTGGATGCGGCGCTGGAGATCAAACGGTGCAGCCTGGTATCCCTGTCCGGGGGAAATATCAGCATGCGCGTGGGAGAAGACCGGTATCTGGTGACGCCGTCGGGCATGATCTACGAGGAGATGGTCCCGGACGATGTATGCCTGATCGACGGGACATGCCGGGTGGTGGAAGGGACGCGGAAGCCGTCTTCGGATTCCTCCGCGCTGGTCTATATGTTTGAGCATATGCCGAAGGTCCGGGCGGTCATCCACACCCACCAGCCCTGGGCGACGGCGGCGGGCTTTGCCGCAGACGAGATCCCGGATTTTCTCGTGACCGTCATGGACGCCTGCCGGAATCCGGTGAAGGTGGCGCCCTTTACGCCCTCTTCGGCGGTGGGCATGGGAAAGCTGGCTGTTCAGTACGCCGGCGGCTCTCTGGCGTTGATTCTGAAGCATCACGGGGTCATTACCTGGGGGGAGGACCTTCAGGAGGCGTTGTACGCTGCTGTCTATCTGGAAGAAGCAGCCAAAACATATGTTCTGGCAAAGGCCATGGGAGCGGACATTCCCGCGCTTTCGCCGGAACTGATCGCACAGGAGAAGGCCGGATGGGAGACATACGGACAGTAGGTGGCAGAAGATGAAACATTACAGCATCGGAATTGATTTTGGGACGGAAGAAGCGAGGGCCATGCTGGTGGACATGGACGGGAACTGCGGAGGAAGTGCTGTCTTTTTGTATCCCCATGGCGTCATGGAGGAATGCCTGCCCGACGGGACAAAGCTGAGGGCGGGGTTTGCCCTGCAGCATCCCCGGGATTACATCGAAGCGCTGGAGGCGCTGATGCGGGACCTGTTCCGGGAACATCCGGAACGGGCGGAGCAGGTGATCGGCATGGGCGTTGACTTTACTCAGTGTACGATGATGCCGGTGGACGCGGACGGGACGCCTCTCTGCTTTCAGGAGGAATTCCGAAACGAACCCCATGCGTATGTGAAGCTGTGGAAGCATCACGGGGCCCAGAGGCAGGCGGAGAGGCTGACAGAGACTGCGCGGAAACGCAGGGAAGCGCTCCTTGCGTTCTGCGGCGGGGAGATTTACGCGGAAACCATGTTTCCCAAGATGCTGGAGACCTTTGAGAAGGCGCCGGAAGTGTACCGCAGGGCGGACCGGTTTGTGGAGCTGGCGGACTGGATTCCGTTCTTCTTGACCGGTTCCCCAAAGAGGAGTAAAAGCATCGCGGGCTGCGCCGCCCTGTGGAATCCGTCGGACGGCTATCCGTCGGAAGAGTATCTGGAGGAAGCGGCGGCGGGTTTTGGAGCGGCGGCAGAAAAGCTGTCGGGCGAACTGGCGGATGTGGGGACGCCGGCGGGGTATCTGGCGCCGGAGCGGGCGCGGCAGTATGGGCTTCCCGTGGGGATTCCGGTGGCGGCAGGCCTTGGGGACTGCCAGGCGGCGTTTGTGGGAGCGGGACTGTCGGAGGAAGGCGTGCTTCTGTCCGTTATGGGAACGTCCAGCTGCGACATGCTGGTGGACCGGAAAGGGATCGGAATTCCCGGGATGTACGGGGTGTCGGCGGACAGCATGATTCCCGGGATGTACGGATATGAGGCGGGACAGGCCACCATGGGGGATCTGCTTGGATGGTTTGTCAAACATCAGGTGCCGGGACCGTATATGCAGAGGGCGGAGGAAGCGGGGGTATCCATTTTCGATTATCTGAACGGGCTGGCGGAAGCGGTCAGTCCCATGGAGACCGGGCTTCTGGCGCTGGACTGGTGGAACGGGAACCGGTCGGTCCTTCTGGATACGAATCTTTCAGGAATGATTCTGGGGATGCGCATGGGGACCAGATGCGAGGATATCTACCGGGCTCTGGCGGAAGCGCTGGCATTTGGAAAACGCCGGATCGTGGAACAGTTTGAAACCTACGGCATCCAGGTAAAAAAAATATGCGCAACGGGAGGCGTTGCCAGTAAAAATACATTTCTTATGCAGGTGTTTTCCGATATTATGGGAATACCGGTATGGATCTCAGAGGCGGAGAACGGAAGCTGCACAGGAAGCGCGGTCTACGGGGCGGTGGCGGCGGGCGCCGCGGCCGGCGGCTACGACGGACTGAAGGAAGCCGCAGAAGCCATGGGGGGAAAAGTTGGCCGGGTCCATATGCCAGAGGAACGGTATCGTCAGCACTATGATGCCTTATATGAGGAATATAAGACGCTGTACCAGTATTTTGGCAGGGAAAATCAGATCATGAAACGGTTAAGGAGTCAGGCAGAAAGGGGAGAAGGAGATTGAAGTTTGGATGTTTTTCACTGGATTTCAGAAGATTTTCACTGGAAACCGCATTCCGGACGGCAGCCGGATACGGATTTGACGGGATCGAGATCTGGGGCGGAAGGCCCCACGCGTATCCATACGACATGGATGCGGAGGAGATCCGTAAGATCCTGGAGCTGAAAAAGACGTACGGGCTGGAAGTTCCGGTGTACACGCCCAACGCGCTGGGGATGCCGTACAGCCTGTGCTCGCTGGATGGACGGGAGCAGAGGGACGCGCTTCAGTATTTCAAAACAGCCATCCGGGCGTGCGGGCAGATGGAGGCGCCCCGGATGCTCATGGTGGCCGACCATCCCGGCTATGAGGTGCCGCGCAGGGAAAGCTTTGGGCGGTTTGTGGAGAACATGAGGGAGCTGGGGGAATACGCGCAGGAGCATTCCGTGAAGCTGATGATCGAGGCGCTGACGCCCATGGAAAGCCCGGTCATCACCACCGCGGACGACTGTCTGGAGGCCATCCGGGAGATCGGCCTTCCCAATATCGAGGCCATGCTGGATGTGGTGCCGCCGCATATTGTCTGCGAGCCGTACAGCGCGTATTTTGAAAAGCTGGGCGATAAGATGAATTACATTCACCTGTGCAACAACGACGGCCGCACGGATGCCCATCTTCGTCTGGATACCGGAGAACTGCCGGTGGCGGACATGCTGAAGGTGTTTCAGACGTACGGATTCGAAGGGTATGTGACCGTGGAACTCTATTCCGAGTGTTACCGGGACCCGGAGCTCCTTCTGGCCAATGCGTCCAGGATTTTAGGGCAGATCCGCAGAGACCTGAATCTGTAATGTGGGGGGACTGATATGAGCGAATATGTACTGGAGTTAAAAGATATTACAAAACGCTTTCCGGGCGTGGTGGCGCTGGACCATGTGCAGTTTCGGCTGAAAAAGGGCGAGATCCACGCGCTCATGGGAGAAAACGGAGCGGGAAAATCCACGCTGATCAAGGTGATCATGGGGGTACATAAGCCGGATGGGGGACAGATGCTGGTGAACGGGGAAGAGGTCTTTTTCCAGAATACCAATGATTCCGCCGCAAAGAGCATAGCCGCTATCTACCAGCACAGCACCACCTATGTGCATCTAAGCGTGACGGAGAACATCTTCATCGGCCATGAACTGCGGAACCGGTTCGGACTGCTGGACTGGCCCGAGATGCACCGGCGGGCGGAGAAGCTTTTGCGGAGCCTGGGCTCCGGCATCGATCCCCGCACGCTGATGGGAAACCTAAGCGTGGCGGAGCAGCAGGTGGTGGAGATCTCCAAGGCCGTATCGGCCAATGCGGAGATCGTCATCATGGACGAACCGACGGCGGCGCTTTCCAAAAGAGAGTGCGAGGAGCTTTACCGGATCACGGAGCAGCTGCGCTCGGAAGGGAAATCCATTCTGTTCATTTCCCACCGTCTGGAAGATATGTACCGTCTGGCGGACAGCGTAACGGTGTTCCGGGACGCCTCCTACATCGGCACCTGGCCCATCCAGGATGTGACCAATGAGATTCTGGTGCAGGCCATGGTCGGAAGAGAGATCAAGGATCTGTACCCCAAGGCAAAGGTGGAACTGGGAGAGACGGCGCTGGAAATAAAGAATGCAAGCCGGCTGGGATATTTCAGGAATGTGAGTTTTTCCGTGAGAAAGGGAGAGATTCTGGGCCTGACGGGGCTTGTGGGCGCGGGGCGCTCGGAGGTATGCCAGGCGGTGTGCGGACTGACCCCTTACGATTCCGGAGAGGTGCTGCTGCATGGGCAGCCGGTTCATTTTACCCATCCTGCCCAGGCCATGAAGAAAAAGCTGGGATATCTTCCGGAGGACCGTCAGCTTCAGGGGCTGCTGCTTCCGTGGGAGATCTATCAGAATGAGACCCTTTCTTCTCTGGAAAAATACCGGAGTCCGGCGGGAATCAACCGAAAAAAGGAATGCGAGGACGGGGAGCAGCTGTCGCAGCGGCTTTCCGTGAAAGCCAAAAATATTTTTGAGAAGGTCAGTGCCCTGTCCGGCGGAAACCAGCAGAAAGTCGTGCTGGCAAAGCTTTTGAATATAGATCTGGATGTGCTGATTCTGGATGAACCCACAAAAGTCGTGGATGTGGGCGCCAAATCGCAGATCTATGGGATCATGTCGGAGCTGGCGCAGGCCGGTTACGCGATCGTGCTGATTTCGTCGGAGATGCCGGAGATTCTGGCCATGAGCGACCGGATCGCGGTCATGCATGAAGGGACGCTGGTCAAGATTCTTGACCGGGAAGAGGCAACGCAGGAAAAGATGCTGGCCTATGCCATGAACTCTGCGGACGTTATGCTGAAGGAAGGAGACTGACATGATGGGACATACAGACAAACAGAAGATACGCCATTTCTTTTCCGATCATTCGCAGGAAGCGGCGCTGGTACTGATCATTTTTGTAACAGGGCTTCTGGTGCAGCTTCGGACCGGCGGGAGTTTTCTGACGGCTTCCAATCTGAATGAGCTGATGCGGGAGGCATCCATGCTGATCATGGTGTCCATCGGCATGATGATCGTGATTGTCAGCGGCGGGATTGACCTGTCCGTAGGCTCTGTCATGGGGCTTTCCGGCATGATCGCCGCGCTGGTCCTCCGGGACCACAGAGGGATGCCCATAGCGGCGCTGTTCCTGATTGCCATGGGTGTGGGACTCTTATGCGGTACGATCACGGGCTTTGTAGTCGCAAAGCTCCGGATCTTTCCGCTCATCGGAACGCTGGGCACCTGCGACATCCTGCGGGGCGTCATCTACCTGTTCAGCAAAGGAGAGTGGGTGAGCCAGACCGACATGACGGAGGAATTCCTTGCCATTTCCACCGGGACTTTTCTCGGGATCAACTATATGGTCTGGTTTGCGGTCATTGTCGTAGTGTTTGGATTTGTGTTCATGGGCCATACGCGTTTTGGACGGCATATCTATGCGGTCGGCAACAGCGAGGCCAATGCAAGAATATCCGGTATTCATACAGAACGGACAAAATGGGCGGCGTATATGCTGAGCGGCATGATCGCCGGGCTGGCAGGGCTTCTGTGGGTGTGCAAATACGCATGCGCCCAGGGAACCACAGCCACCGGCTTTGAGCTGAACGTCATCGCCTCCGTCGTACTGGGCGGCGTCAGCATCACCGGCGGTTCCGGAACCGTGGCGGGAGTCGTCCTTGGTTCCCTGCTCTTCGGCATGCTGAGCAATATTCTGCCGCTGATCCAGGTATCTTCTTTCTGGCAGAGAGCGATCCGCGGAGCGGTGATCCTGATCTCGGTGATCATCAACGCCCTGGTCAGCAGAAGAGCGGCACGTAAAGCACTGGAAAGGAGGGAACAGAATGAGACAAACGAATGATAAGGTCAAGAATCTCTTTTCGCACTGGGAAACTTTTCTGATCCTGATCTTTCTGCTGGTCAATGTGATCAATATCAACCTGTCGCCGTACTATCTGAATTACAACAACGTCATGAATTCCATGATCAATTTCATGGATAAAGGACTGATGGTATACGGAACCATGATGGTGCTGATCCTGGGGGAGATCGACATCTCCATCGCCTCCATCATCACGCTGTCAGGCTGCATCGCCGGATGGGCATGCGAACAGGGGCTGCCGTTTTTTGCCTGCGTTCTGCTGGCGCTTGCGGTGGGAACCCTGTGCGGAGCTTTCAACGGGCTTCTTCTGGTGAAATTCAAGGAGCTGAATTCCACCATCGTCACGCTGGGGACCCAGATTCTGTTCCGGGGACTGGCCTACATGCTTCTGGAGGACGAGTCGCTGAAGACCTATGCCAAACAGCTGTCAGACCTTGCGTGGGACAAGATTCTGGGGCTTCCGGTCATTCTCTTTACGTTTATCCTGATGACGCTTCTGTTTGCTTATGTGATACACCGAACCTGTTTTGGAAGGCGGCTGTATGCCATCGGCACCAACCGGACGGCGAGTTATTTTTCCGGAATCTATACGGACCGGATCAAGCTGGCCGTGTTCAGTATCAACGGGCTGTGCGCTGCATTTGCGGGACTGTTCCTGGCGGCGAAGCTGGCATCGGTCCGGGCGAGCATCGCGCAGGGCTTTGAGATGGAAGTCATCGCCATGGCGATTCTCGGGGGCGCCAGCCCGTCCGGCGGAAAAGGACGCGTGGGCGGCGTGATCCTCGGAGTCTTTACCATCGGCCTGATCCGTTACGGAACCGGACTGGTAAATATTTCTTCCGAGACGCTGAAGATCATCATCGGGTGCCTGCTGATCGTGGTATGCGCAGTTCCCAACTTAAGACAAGTGCTGGCAGACGCCAAAGAGGCAAGACGCGGCAGAGCCGGCTTGTTATAAAGAACCAGACAACGGCGTCCGTCCAGAGAGAAAGGGCGGACGCAGAACTCAAAAAGGAGGAACACTATGAAAAACATGAGAAAAATGCTTACGGTCCTGCTGACTGCAGGTATGCTTTCCACCCTGCTGGCGGGGTGCGGAGGAAAAGAAGCGCCGGCGCCGGTTGACAGCAGCGAACCGGCTGCGGAAGCTCCCGCTGCGGAAGATTCCGGCGAGGCGGCCGGGGATGCCGCAGAAGCTCCGGCTGCTTCCGGGGACACGACGGCAGACTATGTGGCGGGCAGCGACGCGCCGACCTATGTCATGATCTCCAAGACCCTGTCGGACCCGATCTTCATCGACATGTATGTGGGATTCTCTGAATTCTGCGAGTCAGAGGGGATCAACTGTATGTATCGAGGTACCGAGGAACCGACCGCAGAGAAGGAGATCGAGGTGATCTCCCAGCTGATCGCGCAGGGCGTGGACGGCCTTGCGGTGATCGCGTCGGACTTTGACGCACTGGAGCCGATCCTGACCCAGGCAATGGGACAGGGCATCTCCGTCGTGACGTTTGACTCCGCGGCAAATCCGGACTCCCGCCAGGTACATGTGGAGCAGGCTTCCATCGATCTGGTGGGCCGTGCGCAGATGGATTCCGCCCTGCAGATCTGCGGCGGCGCCGGTGCGGAAGGCACCATCGGCATCCTGTCCGCACAGCCGGAATCCCAGCTTCACGCAGACTGGTGCGCGGCGATGCTGAAGGAAGTGGAGGACAAGCCGGAGGATTACAAGAACATCACCGTGCTTCCCATCGCATACGGCGACGATCTTCCGGATAAATCCACCACGGAGGCGCAGGCAATGCTGCAGAACTATCCGGAGCTGGATGTCATCATCAGCCCCACGACGGTCGGTATCCTCTCCGCCGCAAAGGTGATCCAGGATATGAACTCCGAATGTAAGGTGACCGGCGTCGGCCTGCCCTCCGAGATGGCTCCCTACATCGACAACGGGATCTGCTATGACTGCTATCTGTGGGACCCGTATGACCAGGGCTATCTGGCGGCTGCATCCGTACATTCCATCGCAACCGGAGAATCCACCGGGGCAGTGGGCGACACCGTGACGGCAGGACGTCTTGGAAGCTACACCGTGGAAGAATATTATGACGGCGGCACCCAGGTGCTTCTGGGCGACCCCATCCGCTTTACCAAAGACAATATCAACGATTATAAGGATCTGTTCTAGGCAGGACAGAGGGAAAGTTTCCCGGAAATCAGATGCTGTAAAGTTCCGGCGCATGCAGGCGGTATGTCTGTATGCGCCGGAATTTTTTGCTTTTTGTGTTGGGACTTTTTGCTTCTGCAACCGGGTTCTTCGTTTTTTGGAAAAAGGACCCGCCTTCCGAAACATATTGAATCGGATCCCTGCATAGACTGTAAAAACAGTTCATTCAGGGGATATTCGGTGAAGGATTATATTTCGGAAAGAGCCGTCAGGATCGCAAATTATATTATACAGAACAATGCCACTGTCCGGCAGACTGCCCAGAGCTTTGGAGTAAGCAAGTCGACAGTACATAAAGACGTGGCAGAACGTCTTCTCTATATCAACCCTCACCTGGCGGCGGAGGCAAGGAAAGTGCTGGACGTGAATAAATCGGAAAGGCATATACGCGGGGGACTTGCCACCAGAGAAAAATATCTGCATCAGCATCAATTACAGTCTTGACAACGCCGGAATTTTTGTTTATTGTAGAAAACAGAAAACTACATAAGATTGATGACAAGGGAGCTTGCTTGGAAGCGGGCTGAGAGTGGACTGATACCGTCCTGACCTGTAACCTGATTTGGATAATGCCAACGTAGGGATGCGTTATGAGAGATGTTAGATCTCCTTTGTCTTCGGTCGAAGATAAAGGAGGTTTTTTTATGTTTTCGTTTCTGGTAAACGCAGAGGGCGGCCTGACGGCTGCCGGTTATGCGGCATGTGTGGCCGCGGGGATCATGCTGTTTCTGCTGGCGATCTATTTTGCAGGGAAAAGTTCGGAGAAGAACCGGATGTCCACAAAGCAGCTGATCTTCTGCGCGGCGTCCATGGCGCTCGCCTTTGTGACCTCGTACATTAAGATTTTCGAGATGCCCTGGGGCGGCAGCGTGACGCTGTGCAGCATGCTTTTTATCGTCATGGCGGCCAACTGGTACGGCGTGAAGACGGGCGTTCTGGTAGGCCTTGCCTACGGAATCCTGCAGTTTATACAGGAGCCCTATGTGCTCTCGCTTTTTCAGGTATGCTGCGACTATGTACTGGCTTTTGCGGCTCTTGGGGTTGCGGGATTTTTCGCCAGAAGCCCGAAAGGACTGATCAAGGGCTACGCCGCGGCGGTGCTGGCAAGAGGGGCCTTTCACGCGCTGGGAGGGTATCTGTACTGGATGAGCTATATGCCGGACAATTTCCCCCAGTCTCTGAAAGGCGTGTATCCCATCGTGTATAATTACAGCTTTCTGCTGGTGGAGGCTCTGATCACGGCGGCGGTCATCTCCGTGCCTGCAGTGTCGTCGGCGCTGAATCAGGTAAAGCGGACGGCCGTGTCTTAGAATAGAGACTGCCTCCGGGCGGATAGGGAAAGGCGCAGGCTGGCTGCGGCGGGCGGTGCTGCTGCGGAGTGGGGGCGGAAAGGAGCAGGCTGGTATGCAGCCGGAAGCGGACGGCTGGCCCGGCAGCTGGCTGGCGGTTATGGATGGGGGCAGATTTGCAGCGGATTTTTCTTCTTAGTGCTTGCAAGGAAATGAGACATCACGTATAATATTTTCAAATACACCGAGGAGGAAAAACGGTTTGGCAAGAGAAATGGTCATCGTTCTGGATTTCGGCGGACAGTATAATCAGCTGATCGCCCGCAGAGTCAGAGAATGCAATGTATATTGTGAAGTGCATCCATACACGTTAAGCCTTGAGAAAATAAAAGAAATGAACCCGAAAGGGATCATTTTCACGGGCGGCCCCAACAGTGTCTATGACGAGGCGTCGCCTCACTATCAGAAAGAAATCTTTGAGGCGGGAATTCCGATTCTGGGAATCTGTTATGGCTCCCAGCTGATTGCCTGGAGTCTGGGCGGCACCGTGGAGACGGCTCCGGTCAGCGAATACGGGCATACCAAAGTGGAAGTAGACAAGTCCTCTGTTCTTTTTAAAGATGTGGAGTTTTCTACAGTGGCATGGATGAGTCATACGGACTATATCGCACAGGTTCCGGAAGAGTTCCGGGTGACTGCCAGGACGCCGGTCTGTCCGGTGGCGGCCATGGAATGTCCGGAACGCAGAATCTACGCAACGCAGTTCCATCCGGAGGTCATGCACACAAAGGAGGGGCACAAGATGCTCCAGAGATTTGTGTATGATGTATGCGGATGCGCGGGAGACTGGCAGATGGGTTCTTTCGTGGAGGAGACGATCCAGCAGATCCAGGAGAAGGTAGGAGACGGAAAGGTGCTCTGCGCCCTGTCCGGCGGAGTGGATTCTTCTGTGGCGGCGGTGCTGTTGTCCAAAGCCATCGGGAAACAGCTGACCTGCGTGTTCGTGGACCATGGTTTGCTGCGTAAGAACGAGGGGGATGAGGTGGAAGCTGTCTTTGGACCGGAAGGCCCCTACGAGTTGAATTTTATCCGGGTCAATGCGCAGCAGCGGTATTATGAAAAATTAAAAG
>ERZ779624.534-NODE-534-length-11433-cov-9.918879_pt1 | contig 11433 bp, 9 predicted proteins | sample MGYA00514190_ERZ779624 | MGnify/ENA primary metagenome ERZ779624 (study PRJEB29562, sample SAMEA4376706) | mouse gut metagenome | isolation source: Cecum | study: EMG produced TPA metagenomics assembly of the A DSS colitis mouse model was used to assess the... | reverse complement strand
CCCGGACGGGACAGGTGAGCCGGGAGACGGAACCGGAAGCGGAGAGGTTGGAAATCCGGAGGGCAGCGGAAACCCGGACGGGACAGGTGAGCCCGGGAACGGCACCGGAGAGGTTGGGAACCCGGAGGGCAGCGGAAATCCGGACGGGGCAGGCCAGCCGGAGGAGCCGGGGCCGCCGGAATATGTGACGGTGGAGGACGATTACTTTTCCGACGCGGTGTTCATCGGAGATTCCCGGACCGTGGGAATGTACGAGTACGGGGAGCTGGAGGAGATTTCCACCTTCTATGCGTCCACGGGGCTGACGGTGTATAAGCTGTTTGACTCCGCCATTGTCAACGTGCCGGGACAGAAGCAGAAGATCACCGTGGAGGAGGCGCTGCAGAACAATTCCTTCTCCAAGATCTATCTCATGGTGGGAATCAATGAGATGGGCACCGGGACGGTAGAGACCTTTATCGAAAAGTACAAAGAGGTGGTGGCGCATCTGCAGGAGCTGCAGCCGGAGGCCATTCTGTATATTCAGGGCATTATGAAGGTGACGACGAAGCGTTCGGAGCAGGGGGATTATATCAACAATGAAGGTATTATCGCCCGCAACCAGGAGCTGGAAAAGCTGGCGGACAACAGGCAGGTATTCTATCTGGATGTGAATCCTGTAATCTGCGACGAGACGGGAGGGCTTGTGGAGGACTATACCTTCGACGGAGTCCATTTGAAGGCGAAATACATTCAGATCTGGAAGGATTATCTGAAGCAGCATGCAATACAAAAATAACACTTGTTACCTGTGACTTTTTCTTGACTCGTGAGACGGAAAATAATATGATTATATGGAAAAATGCAATGGGGCCGTTATTACGGCCTCATTGTGCGAGAAAAAGCCTGTAAGCGGGTCCGGGAGGATGCTCCGGGAAAAGGCTGGGGGCGGGAAAAATCACAGGAGGATGAGTTCATGAGCGAGAAAAAAACGACTCTCGGTGAGAGCGGCATCTATGATGCCAGGGCATTGGGTGCACCCAAGGTTGCGATACTGGGCCTGCAGCACATGTTTGCAATGTTCGGCTCCACCATACTGGTTCCCATTCTGACGGGGCTGGATGTTTCTACCACACTGCTGTTTGCGGGGCTGGGCACACTGTTGTTCCACTTTCTGACAAAGGGAAAGGTGCCTGCGTTTCTGGGGTCCTCCTTTGCGTTTCTGGGCGGTTATTTCGCCATAGCTCCCAACGGGGAGAAAGAGCTTCTTCCCTACGCCTGCTTCGGCGTGGCCTGCGCGGGACTCATCTATCTGCTGCTCTCCCTGCTGATCAGGCTGTTCGGCACCGGAAGGGTTATGAAATTTTTCCCTCCCGTGGTGACAGGGCCGATTATCATCGCTATCGGACTTACCCTTTCCCAGTCGGCCATCGACAGCTGTTCCTCCGACTGGCTGATCGCCCTGTCGGCAATTGTGCTGATAGTGGTCTGCAACATCTGGGGCAGAGGAATGATTAAGATCGTTCCCATTATCATCGGCGTCATGGGTTCTTATCTGCTGGCTGCGGTTCTGGGAAGAGCAGATTTTCAGAATGTTGCGGATGCGGCCTGGGTCGGCCTGCCCATTCACTGGGAAAGCACGGTGTTCTGGGCCTTCCAGGACGGCAATCTGTCTCTTTTGATCACCAGCGTGATCACCATTATGCCCATTGCCCTGGCCACTATCGTGGAGCATATCGGAGATGTCTCCGCCATTTCCTCCACTGTGGGCAGGAATTATATCAAGGATCCCGGACTGCACAGAACCCTTCTGGGAGACGGTCTTGCAACTATCCTGGCGGCTCTGTTCGGCGCTCCGGCCAACACCACCTACGGAGAGAACACGGGAGTGCTTTCTCTGACCAAGGTGTTTGATCCCATGGTTATCCGGCTTGCAGCCTGCTTTGCGATTCTGTTTTCCTTCTGCCCCAAATTTGCGGCTGTCATCGGGTGTATGCCCGCTGCTACCGTGGGCGGCGTGTCTCTGGTGCTCTACGGTATGATCTCCGCTGTGGGTGTGCGCAATGTGGTGGAATCCCGGTGTGACTTTTCAAAGAGCCGGAACGTCATTATTGCAGCGCTGATCCTGGTGCTGTCCATCGGCATCAAGTACAGCACCGCAGGCGCGATCTCCTTCCAGGTTGCCTCTGTCACCATCAGCCTTTCCGGTCTGGCGGTAGGAGCCCTTGTGGGAATTATCCTGAATGCCGTACTTCCCGGCAAGGACTATGTGTTTGACGAGGAGGAGCCTACGGATACGGGTGTGAACTTTGCTGTCATGAGCAAGGAGAAGACCAAGTAGACTGTCCGGAACGATTTCGGGCCGCAGTGAATAGAGTAGTAAGTATACAGAGGAGTATCGCAAGGTACTCCTTTTGTTTTCAGGGAGGATAGGATGGAAATGAAAGTGGCTGATATGCACTGCGATACCATCAGCAGGCTGCTTGAGCTGGAGGAGGACGGAAAGGCGGAGGGTCTGCGGGAGAACGGCGGGCACCTGGATTTGCTGCGCATGAAAGAGGGAGGGTATCTGCTTCAGAATTTTGCATTGTTTGTGGAGCTTGGCCGGGACGGTGATCCCTGGGAGAGGGTGTGCCGCCTGTATGAGCTCTATCAGAGAGAGCTGGAGCAAAACAGTGACCTTATCGCGCCGGTGCTGAGGTTTGAAGATATCCAAAGGAACAGTGCTGCCGGAAAGCTTTCCGCCATGCTGACGGTGGAGGAGGGAGGCGTGTGCGGCGGCGACGTCAACCGGCTGCGCAGGCTTTACGACATGGGGGTGCGGATGCTGACGCTGACCTGGAATTTTCCCAATGAGCTGGGGAATCCCAACTTCCTGTCGGAGCTTGGCCATGCGCTTTTGAAAACGAAAAAGGAGCTGCAGGAGTGCAGGGAAGGCACGCCGGAATACGAAGTGCGCAAGGCAGGGCTGCAGAGTGCCTTTGAGGCCAGGTTTCACACGCCGGAGGAGGAGAAGGGCCTGACGGAGACGGGGAAAGCCTTTGTGGCCGAGATGGAGCGGCTTGGCATGATCCCGGATGTGTCCCATCTGTCCGACGCGGGTTTTTACGATGTGCTGGTTTCCACAAAAAAGCCTTTTGCCGCCAGTCACTCGGATGCCAGGGCAGTCTGTCCCTGTGTCCGGAATCTGACGGACGATATGATACGCAGGCTGGGGGAGCGGGGCGGAGTCATGGGGCTGAATTACTGTGCGGATTTTCTGGAGGAGGTTCCCGTTCTGGAGAAAAACCCGGGTACTGTCGCGGCTGTCGTGCGGCATGCAAGGCATATCGCAGATGTGGGAGGCATTGAGGTATTGGGGCTGGGAAGCGATTTTGACGGCATCGATACCCATGAGGAGCTTCCGGGGGCTCAGAGCATGGAGAGATTGTGGGAAGAACTGCACCGCGCTGGGTTCACGCAGGGGCAGTTGGATAAGATTTTTTATGAAAATGTACTTCGGTTGTACCGCGATACGCTCTGATTCCATCTGAGCGGCGGATTGTTCTGACAGGGAGGATGAATTGGCATGAGGACTTACGAGGAACTGGAACAGCTTTTTGGCGATGGGGAGCAGGCTTTTCTGGTTACGACGTTTCCGTTTTCCGAGGAGGCGGCGCTGCTGTACTGCAATGATGCGGCGTCTGTGTTTTTCGGGGAGAGCAGAGAAAAAATAACAGGCAGGACACTGGGAGAGCTGGGAGAAGCATGGAAGAAGGATAAAGAGATCCACCATTCCGTTTTCGACGGCGATATGTGTCTCTGTATGATTATAGATGTGGCGGACAGCAGGCGCAGGCTGGAAAAGGAATATCAGGCATACCGGAAGAGAATGGAGGAGGCTTTGGAGGCTGCCAATGTGGCCAGCCTGGCAAAGACAAAATTTCTGTCCGAGATGTCCCACGATATCCGGACGCCCATGAACGCCATCATGGGAATGGCAGATATTGCGCTGAACTACGCCGAGGACAGCGGCAGGGTGGAGGATTGCCTGAAAAAGATACAGACGGCCTCCGGCCATCTTCTGCGTCTGATCAACGAGGTTCTGGATATGTCCCGGATTGAGAGCGGGAAGCTGGTGCTGGTAAACGAGCCGTTCCGGCTGGCGGATCTGGTGCATGAAATTTTTATTGTGATCCGGCCACAGGCGGAAAAAAAGAACATAGGATTTCATCTGGAGCTGGGGGACATTCTCCACGAGGAGCTTGTGGGAGACAGAATGCGCATTCAGCAGATTTATATCAATCTGCTTTCCAACGCCATCAAGTACACCCAGGAGGGCGGGGCCGTATGGATGAATCTGTGCCAGAGGGAGACGGCGGGAAAGAGCAGTCTGTTTCTGGAGGTGCGGGACAACGGCATCGGTATGTCGGAGGAATTCGTGGAGCACATTTTTGATCCCTTTGAGCGGGAGAGAAATACCACCTTCAGCGGAATCGAGGGCACAGGCCTGGGCATGAGCATCACGAAAAAGCTGGTGGATATGATGCAGGGGCATATTGTGGTGGAGAGCACAAAGGGAGAGGGCAGTACCTTCCGGGTTGATTTTCCGCTGGAGGTGCGGGAGCGTGAGAGAACCTTTGAGAAAAGTGTGCTGGAGGGAAAGAGAGTGCTGGTCCTGCAGGGAGCCGTGGAGAAGCTGACAAAGCTTCCCGAGATCCTGGGCAGGCTGGGCATGGAGTCGGATACGGCAGCCTGTGGGATGGAGGCCATAGACCTGATCAATGAGGCGGATATAGAGGGGAAGGATTATTTTGCGCTGCTGACCGGCGACCGGCTGGAGGATGTGGAGCTGTCGCTGCTTCTGCCGGAGATCAGGGCCAGAAAGGGACGGGATTTTCCCATGCTGCTCCTTTCGGAGAGCGACTGGTCGGAGGTGGAGTATCTGCTGCAGCAGGCGGGAATTACCACATTCGTTCCGCTGCCTTTGTTTGAGAGTCGGCTGGCGGAGGCGCTGTATGGCTGCACGGAGGCGGGAAAGCGGGAACAGGAACAGAAGGAGAAGAAGGCGGAGAGGCACTTTGAGAACAGCCGTGTTCTTCTGGTGGAGGATAACGAGCTGAACCTGGAGATAGCGGTGGAGATTCTGGGCAGCACCGGGGCGCAGATTGATACCGCCGGCAACGGGCAGGAGGCGCTGGATGCCTTTGCCGCAAAGCCGGAATTTTACTACGATCTGATTCTGATGGATATTCAGATGCCTGTGATGGACGGGTTGGAGGCCACAAGGCGGATCCGCGGGTTGAACAGGCAGGATGCCTCCCGGGTTCATATCGTGGCAATGACGGCAAACGCGTTTGTGGAGGACAGGCGTCTTTCCGTGGAGGCCGGGATGAACGCCCATATTACAAAGCCGTTGGATGTGGAGCAGGTGCTGGAGTGTCTGGATAAGTGGGGCAGGAGGTGAAACCGTTATGCGCCGGTATCAGGAGATCTATCTTGAAAATGCCAAAAAGGTGGTAAAGCTGCTGCAGCATGCGGAGCTTCAGGGACTGCCGGAGGAGGAAGTGAACCGGCGTCTGCGGGAGCGCAGCCGGATGATCCGGGAAATGAGGAAGGAGAACACGGCAATTCTGAGGGAGAAGCTGTTCCCGCTTCTGGACGATATTCTCACGGCAGAGGAAGAGGAGGTGCAGGCTCTGGAGGAGTTTGCAGACCGGCTGATGCGGGAGAGGATGGATCCGGGGATAAGGTATTATGTGTGCAACGCGTTGGTGACCTGCGCCCGGGTGAGGGATCTGCGCAGACTTCTGATCAAGGAGCTTTATATGACCGGGATGGCGCTCTTTGAATTCCAGAGTATGCTGGAGAAGGACGAGACCGGGTGGCTCCAGTGGAAACAGAGTCTTCTGTTCGGTGAAGCGGCTGGCTATATCCGCTTTTACGATGAAATTCAGGATGTGGAGACGAGAGGATATATCCATCGTGCCATGGGGAATATGGCGCTGCCTCTTTTCCCTGCGGACAGGAAATCGGCAGACAAAAAGTTTGCCGTTATCCGGCGATCCCTGCAGGTGCTGACAGACCCGGTCTATCAGGAAAAAACGCCCCGGCTGCCCTGGGAGTTGTATATCTACAAGAGCCATCAGGAGAGAACCAGCATGCTCTCGTGGCTGAGAAACGGAACCGCCACCAGCAGGGATGTGCGGGAGGTGATGGAATCCGCTCAGTATGTCTTTGAGGTACAGAGAAAGGAAGCGAAGAAAACCGGAGGCAGACCGAAGCTGAGATGGTTTTACGCCTACTATGCCGCGTCCTATCACTGCGGTATCTGTACGCTGGAGGAGCTTTTGCGCAACCTGGAAAAGACATATGCGCTGGCGGAGTACAACGACTACAGCCAGGACGGAATGTACGGCAATCTTTTTCTGCCCCTGGTCTATTCCAGCTATTTGGAAAAGGACGGGGAGCTCTGCAGAAGGAAAAAGCCGGTGGTGCTGATGATGTACCGCAGGCAGCTGGAATACCTGCGGTGCGTGCCCAAGGGCGAGGATATGAACACGCTGTTTTATTACATAAGGTGTTGTCTGGCGGGCTATCTGGAGTACCCGGGGGAAAACAGCTTCCGGGAGTATATCAAGCAGGTGATGGAAGGACGCCACCTGGAGACCCATGTGCACTCGAAGATGGTGGCGGAGACGGCCGTATTGCTTCTGCGGGAGCTGCTGCGGACAGACGCGGAGCTTTTGCTGGGCGTAAGAGGGACAAAGAGCCTGAAGGAGCTGCTGGAAAGGCAGGACGAGCTGCTGGAGTTTGTCTATGAGGGAGCAAAGATCCATGACATCGGTAAGATGAAGATGCTGGAATTGTACGAGTCGCCCAGCCGGGGGCGGATTTCCGAGGAGGAAAGGCTGCATGAGCTTCATTCCGGGCTGGGAGGCAGGATTCTGGAGCGCTGCAGTTCCACAAAGGACTTTGTGCCTTTTGCGGTGGGGCATCACAGGTGGTATGACGGACAGGGCGGCTATCCGGAGAGCTACCGCAGGGAGGATGTGCAGGACGCGGTGCTGGTGGATATTGTGAGCGTGGCGGATTTTATAGATCAAAGCTGTAATCCGGTGGGAGACTACCAGCTGGATGTCATCTCTTTCGAGGAGATGCTGAAACAGCTGAAGGCATATGAAGGCTCCCGGTTTTCTCCCAAGGTTGCTGCTGCGGCATTTCGCCTGCAGGATACTATACGGGAAATGCTTGCGGAATTTATGTGAGACGGCAGAGAGCAAACGTGGTAATCAAAACTATGAAAAAAAGATAAAAAAACCGGAAAAAGTATTTTTAGATGACAAAACCGGTTGCACTTTCCTCGTGGACGTGGTATCCTTTACAGTGAAATAGATAGGAAAGGTATATGACACATGAGCGAAGCATTCCACATTATCAGCGACGGTTCCTGCGACCTGCCTGTTCAGCTGACAGGAGAAAAAGGGATTACGGTAGTTCCCTTTTATGTGTCCTTTGATGACACCAATTATCTGAGAGAAAACGTAGATATCGGCATTCGGGACTTTTATCAGCAGATGGTAGACCGCAAGGGCGTGTACCCCAAGTCGTCCATGCCCTCCACGCAGGATTATGTGGATGTGTTCCGGCCCTTTGCGAAGCAGGGGATGCCTGTGATCTGTATCTGCATCACCACGAAATTCAGCGGTTCCATGCAGTCTGCGGTGGCGGCCAGGGAGCTGGTGCTGGAGGAATATCCCAGGGCGGAGATTACCGTCATCGACTCCTGCATCAACACGGTTCTGCAGGGGCTGTATGTGTTGGAGGCGGTGAAGCTGCGGGATGCGGGAACAGGGTATCAGGAGGCAGTGGCGCGTCTGGAGCAGATCAAGAGCACCGGAAGAATCTTCTTCACGGTGGGGGATATGGAATATTTAAAGCATGGCGGACGTATCGGCAAGGTTGCCGCCGTTGCGGGAAGCGTTCTGGGAATCCGACCGGTCATTACCTTGAAGAACGGGGAGATCTATCCCTCCGGTATCGGCAGGGGCAGGAAGAGAACTACGGAAAAGTCTCTGGAGCTGTTGATAAACTATATCAAAGACAGCGGGAAAGAAGCGGATGCCTTCAGCATTGCGGTAGGCTTTGGCTATGATGTCGAGGAAGGTACAGCGTTTCGGGATCACGCGCTGGAGGTTTTGCGCGGCAAGGGGCTGAACGTGAAGGAGATTCCCACTTATCAGATTGGAGCTACCATCGGGGTGCATACAGGACCCTATCCTCTTGGCTTCGGGGTGATTGAGAAGGCGCTGTGAGAGCTGCGGAGCCGGATTTTGGAGTATGATACAGAATATTTTCAGGAGCCTCGCTGTCACATGCGGGGCTCCCTGTTTTTTGGTGTAACTGCCGGATACGGGCTATGGCAGCGGTTTATTGTCCCGCCGTTATGGCCAGCAGGAGTTCTTGGATATTGTCAAAGGCATAGTCCGCTGGATAGGGAGTGTGTTCCATATCCTCCGGTCTGGCTTCGCCGGTAAAGACCACACAGGTATCCACGCCGCCGTTGATGCCGCAGGCGATATCGGTGTAGAGTCTGTCGCCTACCACAAGAGTTTCCGCAGGGGAAAAGCCGGATTGACTCAGACAAAATTCCACCACCTCCCGGCTTGGTTTGCCCAGGTAGACAGGTTCCCTGCCGGTGGTCTGGGTGAGCATGCTGCAGATGGCGCCACAGTCGGGAATAAAGCCGAAGTCGATGGGACAGCGCAGATCAGGGTTGGTGGCGTAGAAAGGAACGTCCGTGGTGAGCAGCGCCTTCGACGCCTGAATCAGCTTGTCATAGTTTAACTCGCTGTCGTAGGCCACAACCACACAGTCAATGTCCTCCCGGGCGGTTTCCGTGACCTGCAGGCCGTTTTTTACAAGCTCCGCCACAAAGGAGGCGGTTCCCAGCACAAAGATTTTTTTGTCCCCATAGTGCTGTTTCAGAAAGCGAAGGGTCATGTAGCCCGAGGTGATAAACTGATCCTCGGTGGTCTCCAGGCCGAAGGCGGTTCTGAATTTTTCCACATAGTCGCCGCCGCTTTTGGTGGAGTTGTTGGTGATATAGCAGGCCTTGCCGCCGATGCGGTCAATGTAGGACAGCAGTTGGGCGCTGCCCTGGTACAGGGTGTCGCCAACCGCCAGGGTGCCGTCGATATCAAACAAAAACAGTTTTTTCTTTTTCAGGTTTTCCAATGGTTTCATAAACATCAGTATAGCATCAGCAGACGGGAACCGCAACCATATTTTTGTTTCCGTACCCGGCAGGGAGCACTTTTTCAGGAGGAGCGGCGCTATGACAAAGAGGGCAGCCAGACAGAAGGTGGATGAAATCCTAAAAGAACAGTTCAAGTATATTTACAAGAGACATACCATAGATATCAATACTTTTCAGCTGATTTTTCAGATGGATTCCAGAACTCATGAACTGCGGATGAATTTCTGTTTTCAGGAGAGCTGGTGTGACGTGGTGTGCTTTATTTCTCCCACGTCCCTCACGCCGGGAACAAACGAATACTGGGAAGCGCTGCAGTGTGTCAACTATGTGAACTGGATCGTTAAATCCTGGGGGCGGTTTTACATTGATCTGTACGGAGATCTGGCATACAGCCTCCGCCTGGACTATTCCGTGCTGGAAAGTATGCCCCGGGAAGCACGGACGGAGCTGGAGACGGCGGTGGACTATTACGCCGATCTGTTTGTGCCGTTTTTAAAGGTGTGCCAGGGGAAGGAGTCTTTTGTACAGGCCAGGAAGTTTATTGATGAAATTTATTCCTTCTATTTTCAGTGAGAGTACCGCTTGACGTAAGACGCTGAAATAAAAAAGGTAGCTGATTGTCTGTTAAGATAATCGCTACCAAAAGCTAAACAATATTCAATTTTTATATCATTTTTCTGTTCTGATTTTCCACGATTTGAATTTACCATTTTTATAATGATATGAACATTCCATATTCCTTTGGTACATTTAAAATTCCATCTATTGTATTTTCCGTCAGAATATCATTTATTACTTGCTTAGGCACACCATTCAAAGATGTCATACTGGAAAGCGAATAAATATAATCCACCATATCATCTATATTAGTTACTGCCAATGAATCAATATATTCTTTTTTTTCAACTTTTGAAAAAATTTTACTTAAAATCTCATATCCATTTTGAAGTGTAAAATTCTTATTTATGTTATCTTCAACACCATATGCCGATAGAATTTTGGAAAGATATTCAATAATTCCATGTTCTCCATATGTCGCACAATAAAAACGACCTTCTCTCTTTAATACTCGTCGCACCTCCATCAAACCTTTATCTATATCAGGCACATGATACAACATCATATTTGCAATGACAATATCAAAAGTCGCATCTTCATAAGGTATATCTTGAATATCTAAAACCTTATATTCAATATTATCATAGCTTCCTATATTATCTCTTGTCGTTGCTACCATTCCTTCTGAAAAATCAGAAAGTATTATCTTGGAGCAAGTACAAATTACTGATTCTTTATCTTTCCACATATCTCCTGTTCCACAGCCTAACTCTAATACTTTCGCCCCTTTATCAATTCTATAATTTGAAAATATCCAATTCCCAAATCCCAGCTTATTCGTTGAATATTTATCATGAATGGATATTCTTGTGCCTAAGTTATTTGCAGTAGCATATTGTTGTTTTACAACTGATATATCATTTATCTTGCTCATAATTAATCTCCACAAATTCAATTTATTTTATTGTTCAACGCTGTCATTTTAGCATAAACGCACATACAATTCCATTAAATTATTCTTAATCTCCTTTTGCTACATTCTTCGCAATTATCATCTGCCTTGCCCATTCCCTCTGCTCGGTGCTGACTGTCCTCGGTTTGCGGTAGCTGACGTGTGATTTCAGAAAAGAATAGATTTTAGATATTTAGGAAACGTGCGGCAGATTTGCGGTCATTTTCATACTGTACCTGTTCCGTTTTATAACCGTCCCGTTCGCCCTGCAACTGTTCCTGCTCGCCCTCATATTGATTGCAGATCCCTTCTCCATTCTGGATTGAAAACGGTCTTGATTTTGCGGCTGTTGTCGGCAAAATACCACTCATTTATCACGTCACGCCCGATTCGGTTTTGGTCTTTGATGATAACCGTTGCCACGTTCCCCGCCCGGATTTCGTCTAACATAGCGTCAAGCCCCGGCGGCTTGTGCATCGGGCAAAGCTGCGTCGATTCACCTGGGGGCTTGGGGGTCATCGGCCACCAACAAGCTGCGCCGGGAATATACCGGGGCATTGCTTGCTCTGACTATCAGCATCCCCAAAAAGTTGAATATTGCCCGCATCGGTGCTATACTTGGCTCATGTCAATTCGACAAATCGGAAGCGGCAGAACCGGCAATGGAACTATCAGCAGATATTGATGAACAGATGGAGGTATGACA
>ERZ779624.532-NODE-532-length-11441-cov-5.661338_pt1 | contig 11441 bp, 8 predicted proteins | sample MGYA00514190_ERZ779624 | MGnify/ENA primary metagenome ERZ779624 (study PRJEB29562, sample SAMEA4376706) | mouse gut metagenome | isolation source: Cecum | study: EMG produced TPA metagenomics assembly of the A DSS colitis mouse model was used to assess the... | reverse complement strand
CATCGTTGGTGGCCACCAGCGGAATGTCCAGCTCCTTGCTCATCCGCAGCAGCGCTGCATTCACTGTCTGCTGGGTGGGAATCCCGTGGTCCTGCAGTTCCAGAAAAAAGTTGCCCCTGCCAAAACAGGCTTCGTACCGTTTCGCCACCTTGCCCGCCTCGTCGATCAGCCCTTTCTGAATATAGCGCTGCACCTCCCCCGCCAGACAGGCCGACAGCGCGATGATGCCCTCATGAAATTCCTCCAGCACTTCCATGTCCACACGGGGCCGGTAGTAATACCCTTCCGTGAAACCGCGGCTGACGATCTTCACCAGATTTGCGTAACCTGTATTGTTCTCCGCCAGCAGCACCAGATGATAGTATCTGTCTTCGCCGCCGGTCAACTCCCTGTCAAACCGGGAACGGGGCGCCACATAGACCTCACAGCCGATGATCGGATTCAAACCCGCTGCCGTCGCTTCTTTATAAAAGTCGATCACGCCGTACATCACGCCGTGGTCCGTGATGGCGGCGCTGTCCATGCCCAGCTCTTTGACGCGCTTGACATATTCTTTGATCTTGTTGGAACCGTCTAACAGACTATATTCCGTGTGGACGTGTAAATGTGCAAATGCCATGTGGGAATCCTCATCTCTTTCTCTTTTTCCGTTTCTTCCATTTTATCACAAACTGGAAGCGGCGCAATGCTCTTCCCGGAAGAATTGCAAAACGCCGCATGTATGACCGCTTTTTGTCCACGATCTTCTTTTTATAGATTTTAGAGTTATTACAGATATTTCTTCAGCGCTTCCGCCTTATCCAGCTTCTCCCAGGGCAGATCCAGATCGTTACGTCCAAAGTGGCCGTAAGCAGCGGTCTGCCTGTAGATCGGACGGCGCAGGTCAAGCATTTTGATGATGCCTGCCGGACGCAGGTCGAAGTTCTCGCGCACGATATCCACCAGCTTCTCGTCGGATACTTTGCCGGTGCCGAAGGTATCTACCATCACGGAAGTGGGCTGTGCCACACCGATGGCATAGGACAACTGGATCTCGCACTTGTCGGCCAGTCCGGCAGCCACGATATTCTTCGCCACATAGCGGGCTGCGTAAGCTGCGGAACGGTCCACCTTCGTGCAGTCCTTACCGGAGAAAGCGCCGCCGCCGTGACGCGCATAACCGCCGTATGTATCTACGATGATCTTGCGGCCTGTCAGACCCGCATCCCCGTGAGGCCCACCGATCACGAAACGGCCTGTAGGGTTGATAAAGAACTTCGTGTCGGCGTCGATCAACTCCTTAGGCAATACCGGATCGAATACATATTTCCTGATGTCCTCGTGGATCTGCTCCTGTGTCACATCCGCATCATGCTGGGTGGACAGAACGACAGCTTCCAGTCTCACCGGCTTGCCCGCCTCGTCATACTCTACGGACACCTGGCTCTTGCCATCGGGTCTTAAATAAGGCAGCGTGCCGTCTTTGCGCACCTTCGTCAGCTGCAACGCCAGTTTGTGTGCCAAAGAGATCGGATAAGGCATATACTCTTCCGTCTCGTTGGTTGCGTAGCCGAACATCATACCCTGATCGCCCGCACCGATCGCCTCGATCTCGGCGTCCGACATCTTGTTCTCTTTTGCCTCCAACGCCTTGTCCACGCCCATGGCGATGTCCACCGACTGCTCGTCGATCGCTACCAACACCGCACAGGTATTGCCGTCAAAACCGTACTCGGACTTCGTATAGCCGATCTCCTTCACGGTATCACGCACGATCTTCTGCATATCTACGTATGCATTGGTGGTGATCTCGCCTGTCACCAGCACAAACCCCGTACACACTGCCGTCTCGCAGGCTACACGGCTCATGGGATCCTTCTCCATGCAGGCATCCAGGATCGCGTCGGAAATCGCGTCGCAGACTTTGTCGGGATGTCCTTCTGTCACTGACTCTGAGGTAAATAGTCTCTTCTCCATCTTTTCTTCTCCTTTTTGTTTCATACTCTTCTGTTTATGGTCATGATCGCATGAAATGCAAACATTGCAGTGTAAAAAAAATCCGCTTATCGAAATAAGCGGACCTGACACCCAGTAATCAAATCCTCTTATTGTTCGATCTGTCATGATGACAGTGCTTTCGCTCAGGTTGGCACCTTCCTTCTCACAAAGGGGTTGCCGTGGCTTCACAGATCCTATGTATCTCCACCACTCTGAATAAGAGAAACTTCTATATATAGTTGTTAACAACTTCTGTAGATACAATACACCCTGCAGACATTTCTGTCAACAGGAAATATCGGCCATGTTCATCCGACCTTCAGCTTGAACTTCTGCAGATCCCGCTCCGTAGTGACTTTATCAATCTGCGCCCCCAGTCCCTGGAGCTTGAGATGAAAATCTTCATAGCCTCTCTCGATATACTTAATATCGTCTATCGTTGTGATCCCTTCCGCCGAAAGCGCCGCGATCACCAGTGCCGCGCCCGCCCTTAGATCCGGCGCCGTAATGCCTGCGCCTGTATATTTGCCCACGCCGTCTATGATCGCCGTGTTGCTCTCCACCTTGATATTGGCCCCCATGCGGGTAAGCTCGTCCACATATTTGAAACGATTCTCAAAAATGCTCTCCGTCACGATGCTTGTCCCGGCAGACAGGCCCAGTGTGACCGTGATCTGGGGCTGCATATCCGTAGGAAATCCCGGATAAGGCAGCGTCTTAACGTGGGTATGCGCCAGAGGCTTGGCCGCCACCACCCGCACGGCGTCGTCCGATTCCTCCACCTCGCAGCCGATCTCCAAAAGCTTCGCGCTGATGGATTCCAGATGCTTGGGGATCACATTCTTGACCGTCACATCGCCTTTCGTCACCGCAGCCGCAAACATAAAAGTCCCGGCCTCTATCTGATCCGGAATGATGCCGTATTCCGTGCCGTGCAGGCGCGATACGCCCCTGATCTTAACCACATCCGTACCGGCGCCCTTGATGTTCGCGCCCATACTGTTTAAAAAGTTCGCAAGATCCACAACATGAGGCTCCTTCGCCGCATTCTCGATCACGGTCTGGCCTTCCGCCATCACGGCAGCCATCATCACATTCATGGTGGCTCCCACCGATACCACATCCATATAGACGTGATTTCCTCTTAATCTCTCTGTCTCCGTGATGATCAGACCGTGCTCGATCCTCACGTTGGCTCCCAGCGCACGGAATCCCTTGATATGCTGGTCGATCGGCCGCAGTCCGATATTGCAGCCGCCCGGAAGCGCCACCTCCGCTTTCTTATACTTGCCAAGAAGCGCACCCAGCAGATAGTAGGATGCCCTGATCTTCTTGATATAATCGTCTTCGATCACCAGATCGCTGATCTGGGAAGCATTGATCTTAACCGTATGTCTGTCCACTCTCTGGATAATGACGCCGATACTCTCCATCGCCTGCATCAGCACATTGGTATCCCTGACATCCGGTACGTTCTCTACCACAACGGTCTCATCCGTCATAATAGCCGCAGCAAGAACAGCCAGAGCCGCATTCTTGGCACCGCCGATCTCCACCTCGCCGACTAACGGATTTCCACCTTTAATCGCATATTGTTCCATAAATAGTCCCCTGTATGATAAACGAAATAAACTCTGAATAATCTAAGCAAAAAATGTATCCCTGTTAAAGCAGTTATGATCTCAAGTTATAGGATAATTCAGGATTCCTGAATTCTTAAATTTTTATAAATAACTTTTACAGCAATTACTTAACAGTATACCATAATCTGCACATTTGTAAATGGGCAGTTTCACCATAAACAGGCATCGTATATCACCGCAGGATGTAGTTAGTGTAAAAACAGGCAGCGCAGCCATACCAGTACACTGTACTAATTCAGATACTTGAGGGGATTTACCTGCGAGCCTCCTATCAGCATCTCGAAGTGCACATGAGGCCCCGTACTCACACCCGTGTTACCGCTCAAGGCGATCTTCTGCCCCTGCGCAACCTGCTGTCCCGGAGATACCAGGACTTTACTCAGATGACCGTATCTTGTCTGTCTGCCGTCCGCATGGTTGATGTAAACCACATAACCATAGCCGCTTCCCCAGCCGGCCCTTACGACGGTTCCAGCCGAAGATGCCATAACGGCCGTACCTACCGGCGTCGCCCAGTCGATACCCTTGTGATAACTGCTTGCGCCTCTGGTGGGCGCCTTCCTCCTTCCGAAGCCGGAAGACTGCCGTCCGCCCGACAGCGGCTTGATATAAGTCGGCGGAATCTTCGTGCCGCGTTCTACGATCTTCGGCACTGCCTCGTAAGTGATCTCCTCTTTCAGTATCTCTCTGGCGGTCTCTTCATTGTTCCGATAGGAAACGTTGGCCACCACGATGCGGTGTCCCGCAGAAGGCTCCTGCAGCGTCTTCATCTCCGTGGTATACCAGTTATCATTATCTACATAAACGATCTCCGCTTCATAATCTTCCTCGTAATACACCTCTTCCACACGCTCTACTGACAGCTCCGGCTCCGGAACCGTGACAATCAGCTCGTCCCCTGCACGGATCATGGAATTCTCATTCTCGATCGTCTCATTCATGGCGATCAGATCCGCCAGCGGGATCTCATTCTTCTCCGCGATCTGGGACAGGGTGTCTCCCGATACCACCTCATAGATCTGCTCCTTCTCCTGATCCTTCGTCACCTCCTCGATGGCGGTATCCAGAGAAGTCAGCTCATAATCCTGAAGGTAAGACTCCACCACCTCCACCGTATCGCCGAACTGCAGCGACATAAGGCCCAGTTCATAGTCGGAAAAGTCCTTCTCTATATCCGGCTCGATCTCCGCAAACATCTCGTCAAAAGCAGCGTCGATCCCCGAACTGGTCATGACCTCCTCCGCAGCCTGCTCTTCTTCCTTCTGTTCGGCGGCCGAATAAATCTGCGTCGTCAGCACATTCAGTTCCCGGTTGCCGTCCAGCACAAGATCCACGTAATACTCTTTCTCATGATCATACCGGTTGATAGAAGCCTGCAGCAGCGCAAGCACTTCCTGTGTACTGGCAAGATTCACCGTATATTCGTTGATCTTGACCGTATAGGAACGGTTCAGTGTCTCCTTGACACTGTTTCTGAGTACGCCTGCCATACTGACGGTCAAATCCGCAGGGTCGTCCACTTTCCCCCAGAGCACCTCGCTTCCCTCATAGCGCAGCTCACTGTCCGCCAGCACCAACTCGTCACTGGTTCCCGCCAGCTTCCTGCGGGCGTCGATCAGGCAGCTCTCCACCTGCTCCAGGTTCCCCACGGTACCTACCTGTGTATCATTCAGATATACCGTGAAAATATTGTCCCCCGTACTTTCCAGCTTCTGCCAGGTCGGGAAAAAAAGTATACCGGCAAACACTGCAAGTGCCGCAACCTTAATATATGCAATTTTCATTTTTTTATAATGTCTGCTGATTTTTTTCATCATAATTATTTATCTGTCGTCTGACGCGTCTTTAACGTCATTTATCCTTCATATTCTGTAACAAAAATGTAACATTTTATATTCTAGCAGTATTTCCCCAAAATGTAAAGTATTATGCATAATTGTACATTTTTACAAAAAAGGGCCGGCCTGCGGATTCTCTGCCACGGAATCTGCTTATTCCAAATCGTGTGGGATTACATCACATTTATTTTTTCGCAAATATCGCACAAATGTTCGATTTACAGAGACATACCGGCATTTCTGTGGTAGAATTAAGAATATGGCAAAGTAATCGACTCACCTTTTTTGCAAAGCAGGAAACCGACATGGAAAGAATCATTTTTCATATAGACGTCAACTCCGCTTATTTAAGCTGGAGCGCACTGGAGAAACTGCATAACGGATCTGATGTGGATCTGCGCACAATCCCGGCCGTCATCGGCGGAGATATGGCCAAACGACACGGCGTTGTACTGGCGAAGTCCATTCCGGCCAGGGCTTACGGCGTCGTGACCGGAGAACCCATCGTCAATGCTCTGCGCAAATGCCCCGGGCTGATGCTGGAGCCGCCGGATCATAAGCTGTACAGCCGCCGGAGCCGGGAACTTATGACACTTCTGTCTGATTTCAGCCCGGATCTCGAGCAGGTCAGTGTGGACGAGTGTTTTATGGATTATACGCCGATCCGCAGACAGTATTCTTCCCCGGAAGAGGCCGCTCATATGATCAAGGACCGGGTCAGGCAGGAACTGGGCTTCACCGTGAATGTGGGCATATCCGACCGCAAGGTGCTGGCAAAGATGGCCTCCGATTTCAGGAAGCCGGATCTGGTGCACACACTCTATGCCAGCGAGATCCGGCATAAGCTGTGGCCTCTGCCGGTGTCCTCGCTCTTTATGTGCGGCCATTCCAGCGTGGAGACGCTGCGCAAACTGGAGATCCTGACGATCGGCGACCTGGCCTGCGCAGACCGCAGCGTGATCTCGGCCCATCTAAAGAGCCACGGCGTACTGCTCTGGGAATATGCCAACGGCATTGACGACTCCGGGGTCGTGGTCGAACAGGCGGAGGCCAAAGGGATCGGCAACTCCACCACCTTAAGCCAGGACGCAGCAGACAGGGAGACCGCCCACCGGGTGCTCCTCTCTCTGGCCGAATCCGTGGCCGGACGGCTGCGCAGATCCGGGCAGTCCGCTTCCATGGTCAGCACAGAGATCAAATACAACACCTTTAAGAAGGTTTCCCACCAGACCACGCTGCTTACGCCCACCAGCCAGACGGATATCATCTACCAGACCGCATGCTGCCTTTTTGACGAGATCTGGGACGGCACACCGGTACGCCTGCTGGGCATCCGTTCCTCGAAGCTGACCGCTGAGGGCGAACCCGTGCAGCTTTCCCTGTTTGACCTGCCCGTCCCCGCGCAGAACGGACCGGCAGAGGCCAGTCTGTATGCCGGCCGGCCCGCCTCACGCAGAAAAGAACAGCTCGACCAGGCGCTGGACGCCATCCGCAGCCGTTACGGCGCAGACGCCGTTGTCCGCGGCAGCCTGCTCTCCGGCCGGTCCGCCCCTGCGCAGAAAGCAAAAAAAGAACAGCCGGAAGGAGACGGCTGAATCCAGACTGCCCGTCTGGTCATCGTTTCCCGGCTGTTTTTCTGCGCCTGTCTGTATATTTGTGATCGTTGTTCTTCGTGTGCTTCGGTTTCTTCCGCACGCTGTAGCCGAAAGTACCCAGTTCCCTTCCGATACCCAGATACCGTCCGTGGGAATAGACCAGGGGCCTGGCGGCGTTCAGGCGAAAGCTGCCGTTTTCGTCCATATAGGTTTCGTCCACATGCACCGCCAACACTTCTGCCAGAAACATGTGGTGGGTGCCCAGTTCCAGCTTTCTGGTCACGCGGCACTCCAGATTGACGGGACTCTCCGCCACCATGGGCGCCTGCACATGCTCTCCCTTAAGCGGCGTCAGCTTCATCGCACTCCATTTATCCACATCCCTTCCGCTTTTGACCCCGCAGTAGTCTGTAGCGCAGGCCAGCGCCTCCGTGGTCAGATTCACGACAAACTCCCCCGTCTCCTCTATCATATGATAGGAATACCGCTCCGGCCTGACCGAGATCGAAACCATGGGCGGATCCGAACAGACCGTACCCGTCCATGCCACGGTAAAGAGATTGGCATTACCCTGCCTGTCCGCCACGCTGACCAGAACCGCCGGCAGGGGATAGAGCATATTGCCCGGTTTCCATACCTGTCTGCCCATAACTGCCTCCGATATTTATGCATATTTTATTCATTCGCATTCCTGTTACGCTCTCCTGCGCCAGCCGGACACATCAGAAGAATTTGAAATTCATCATGGATAATACCTGCAGCACAATATTCGCGGCCACACCGATCAGGATCAGAACGGAGATTGGTATAAGCGCCTTATGGCCGTTCCCGGACGGCTGGCTGCTCTTCAACTCTTCCGTCTGCTTCTTCAGCTCTTCCACAAGCGCCGCCTGAACATTGCGGTACACTTTGACATTCTCCTTGTGCATGAAATCCTCGGACTGCCGGAACTTCTCTTCCAGAAGGTTCTTGATCTCCGTCAGCGTCTCCTGTTCCTGCTCCGTCTGACTGCTGTCCGCCTGCAGGGCATCCAGTTTCTCAATGCAAGTCTCCAGCGCCTTCCGAATCTCCGTCACATTCTCGACCGTCTTCAGATTCACCTTCCGTATTTCCTGCATCAAACCGTCATTGGCCTGCATCTGGTTCTGGAGCTGTTCCATCTTCGCGGCCTCGGCCGTCATATTCGCTTTGATCATCTCCTGCGCATTTTTCTTCTGCGCCAGTTTATCTATAAAAGTATCCATCCTTTTTCCTCCGACTGTCATCCTTGTCCTCTCATCCCTGTCAACTGTTTCCCGCCGCCGGCGGTTGAATGTATTTTAACATCTTTCCACACTTCTGACAACAGAACCTTTTTTGCATAATAATTCACTTTTTATGCATTTCGTACAATCTTTGGATTATTTCCAGTCTTTCTTTGTAAATATTAACGATAACTTCACATGCCGTTCACAGTTTATTCATAATTTCATCGTATACTTTATTCATAGCAACAAGCAAGCATGTACTACCTGACAATACGCAAATAGATAAATTTTTTTCATAATAGCCCAGGCGCCGTAAGGTGTCTGGGCACTCCTCATTTTATGCGGGAAACTTAGTTAATAACATTACGCCACATACAAATACATGAACACAAAATGACAAATGCTCCCTCCCATCACAAACAGATGGAAGATCTCATGGGAACCAAAATATTTATGTCTGGCATTGAAGATCGGCAGTTTCAGTGCGTAGATGACGCCTCCTGCCGTATAGACGATCCCGCCGGCCAGCAGCCAGAGAAAAGCGCTGTGCGGCAGCGTATTCCACAGCGTCCCGAAAACCGCCAGGCACACCCAGCCCATGGCGATATAGACCAGGGATGAAAACCATTTCGGACAGGTGATCCAGCATGCCTTGACCACCATAACGACAACGGCGATCCCCCATACCACCGCCAGCAGCGTATATCCCATTCTGCCGCCCAGAACCACCAGGCAGACCGGCGTATAAGAGCCGGCGATCAGCACGAAGATCATCATATGATCCAGCTTGCGGAACACTTTCAGAATATTCTCCTTGACCGTGACACTGTGATAGACTGCGCTGGCGCCGTAGAGAGCCACCATACTGCCGATAAATACCGTCATGGCGACAAGCGCCGTCATATCCGCATCAAGCGCCGCCTTTACCAGCAGCGGCGCGGCCGCCACAATAGCCATCATCATCCCGATAAAATGTGTGATCGCACTTCCGGGTTCCCGAATTGTAATTTGCATAGATAACTCCCTTCTTTCCGCCAAATACGACGGAGCAGTAAAATTCATATTGCAGGCTTTATTACATAGCATTTATATTTCATTATATAGTTTTCAATACTACATATAAGATATAACAATACTACTACGTATCATATGCCACGTCAATAGATTTATGCATTACAATTTGAGATTTTTATGCCGCCTCTCATACTAGTCTTCTTCTATGACATGAATTTCCAGATAATCAAAATCAATGGTCTCGATAAAATTATCCTGCGTGAATCTGGTTTTATCATGGCGCTTGAAATCCCGGACCGTAGCATCAAGCCAGATCGGCTTTCCAAGATCGAACCGGTAGCATACTTCATCCAGCGCGCGGAACACCTTGTGCGTCCGCGTATCCTCCCCGGGATCTTCGATGACGGTATCTCTGATCAGATGATTATTTTCAAATACTTTTGCCCACAAACGGAACATGGCCGCACTCCTTTTTTGTATCCTGTTGCCTGCTATACTTTACTATACAAATCCCCTGTCGAAATGTAAACACTTTTCCCTTTTTCTTTCCCTGCCAAAATGATACACTGTAACTGTGATACCGGAAACCACAGGGAGAAATGTTGACATGTACAATACCGAGAATACGCATAAAGATCATAAAAATAAAGAGTTCCGCAAAAGAAATCCGGAAAAATCCGCAAAAGCAGTCATATCTCTGGCACTGTCCGTCATAAATATAAATTTGGCGGCATCTTTGGCGCTGTGGACGAAGTCATGCGGACGGCTGCCTCTGGTGCTTTTTTATGGCGGCGGCACTGTCGTATGCTTCTTTCTGCTGTGGCATTATCTGCAGATTGCGGAGCGGCGGCTTAAGGTGCATTCCCTGTTATGGGGCATTCCCGTCGCGACGGCCCATGTACTGGGCTGCCTGCTGCGGCGGGACGGCACGGCGCTTCACAGTCTGTCACGGCTGCCCTGGCTACTCATGCAGATCCTGTGTCTGGCGGTGCTGGCAGCCTCCTGCATCGCGCCCTGTCTGATCTTTTGCCAAAATGCAGGTAGAAAGCAGCGGACGAACCGGCAGACTTCCGAAGATCACCTGCCGCAGCCGGACCGACAGCCGCGCACCGGCCGTCCTGCATGGCAGATCTGGCTTTGCTCCACCGTCCTGATCCTGCTTGGCTGGATACCGGTCTTTCTGGCCTACTATCCTTCGGTGTTTGCCTATGACGCAGAAGGGCAGCTGTACCAGGTACTGGCTCATGATTACAGCACACATCATCCGCTGCTGCATACACTGTTCCTGGGAGCTTTTTTCCGGCTGGGCGGCAGTCTGCCCGGCTCCTATCCGGCGGGCATGGCAATCCACTCCGTTGTGCAGATGCTCCTGATGGCGGCCGCCTTCGGCTATACGCTTGCGTGGCTGGCAAAAAGAAATGTGCCCTTTGCCCTGCGAACCGGCCTTTTGCTGTTCTACGCCCTGTTCCCGACCAACTCGGTGCTGGCGCTGAGCACCACAAAGGATGTTCTGTTCTCCGCGCTTGTTCTGCTCGCCACTCTCTCAGTCTGCGAGATGGCAGACGGCACAAAAGACAGCTTTCAGCGCCGGGACTGGATCCGCTATGTCCTTTTTACCACGGGTATGCTGCTGTTTCGCAATAACGCCCTCTACGCACTGCTGCTCTCCCTTCCCGTCCTGTGCTTTCTGCTGCGTGCAAAAAAGAAGTCGGGACTTGTATCGTGGCGCAGCTGTCTGGCGTTTACCGTCCTGGCGCTTGTTTTGTCCGTAGCCGGTAATCTTGCACTGAAAACTACTCTGGGCGCCCAAAACGGCAGTCCCAGAGAAATGCTGAGCATACCCTTACAGCAGATGGCCCGCACAAGAGTAAAAGCGGAAGAGTCGCTCCCGCCCGAAATGCGGCAGACGCTGGATCAATATATCCCTTCCGAATGGGTTTTTGCGGCCTACAATCCTTATCTGGCCGACCCGGTAAAAAACAGAGCGGTAATCCACGACGATCCCGCCGGCCTGATCAAAACATGGATCCGGCTGGGACTGGAACATCCGCAGATCTATATCGATGCTTTTCTGGACACCTCGGCCGGCTACTGGTTCCTGGAAGACCGAAGCCATGCACAGATCTA
>ERZ779624.529-NODE-529-length-11470-cov-16.114148_pt1 | contig 11470 bp, 8 predicted proteins | sample MGYA00514190_ERZ779624 | MGnify/ENA primary metagenome ERZ779624 (study PRJEB29562, sample SAMEA4376706) | mouse gut metagenome | isolation source: Cecum | study: EMG produced TPA metagenomics assembly of the A DSS colitis mouse model was used to assess the... | reverse complement strand
GCTACGACCTGTACCTGAAGCTGCTGGAGGAGGCGGTGCTGGAGGAGAAGGGGGAAAAGCCCCAGGCCCTGCCCGAGTGCGCGGTGGACCTCACGGTGGCGGCGTCCATCCCGGACCGGTACGTCCCCGACCCGGGCCAGCGGATGGACCTGTACCGCCGGATCGCCCGCATCCGCACCAGCGGGGACGGGGACGACATGACCGACGAGCTCATCGACCGCTACGGCGACCCGCCCCGTCAGGTGAACAACCTGATCTCCGTGGCCCTGCTCCGGGGGCGGGCGGCGGCCTGCTCCATCACCGAGATCACCCAGAAGGGGGGCGGCCTCGCCTTCGCGCTGGACCGCTTCCAGCTGGAGGCCATCGCCGCCCTGGCGGGGCAGTATCCGGGGCGGATGCTGTTCTCCCCCGGCGACAAGCCCGTCCTCACCCTCAAGCTGAAGAAGGGGGAGGACCCCCTGCGCTCCGCCGCCCAGGTGGTGGAGCGGTACGCCGCCCTGCTCCCCGCCCCCGAGGGGTGAGCCGCTTCCGGTTTGCTTTTTCCCGCCCAGTGGTGTATAATACCTCTCGGCATCTTTTCCTGACAAATCTAAGCTCATGATTGGAGAATGAAATGAAACATTGGAACCGTCTCGCGGCCCTGGCCCTGTCCGGGGCCCTGGCCCTCTCCCTGTGCGCCTGTAACCTCTCCGGCAAGCCCACCGGGGGCGAGCCCTCCAGCTCCCCCGGCGTGTCCCCCGATCCCACCCCCGCGCCCACTGTGGACGTGGACCTGTCCCAGGACGTGCTGTCCTTCTCCGCCGGGCTGTCCGGCTCCGACCCCCTGCTGACGGTGGGGGACGACCAGGTCAGCGCGGATCTGGCCCTGTACTGGGTGGGTATGAGCTGCAACAACTTCCTGTCCCAGTACGGGATGTTCGGCCTCCAGCTCACCGACAAGCCCGACCCCAATCAGGAGGGCACCTACGCCGACATGATGGCGGACAGCGCGGCCAACATCGCCGCCTACTACACCGTCCTGCGGCAGAAGGCGGCGGAGCTGGGCTGCCTGCCCACCGACGCCCAGGTCCAGGCCGCCAGGGACGAGATGAAGAAGAACGGCGAGGAGGACTACCAGCTGATGAAGGACGCCTTCGGCCTGTCCGATGAATCCGTGGAGTACCTGTTCCTCACCGACACCTATTACGACAACGTGCGGGACGCCCTGTTCCCCGCCGCCACCGACGAGATGCTGAACAACTACGCCTACCAGGCCAAGCACATCCTCCTCCTCACCGTGGACATGAGCGCGCAGCCCACCCAGCAGGAGGACGGCAGCTACGCCTACCCCGCCCTGCCCGCGGAGAAGGTGGCGGAGCAGAAGAAGCTGGCGGAGGACCTGCTGGCCCAGCTCCAGGGGGCGGAGGACCTCCCCGCCAAGTTCGACGAGCTGATGAAGGCCCACAGCGAGGACAGCGGCCTGGAGTCCAACCCGGACGGCTACACCACCACCGTGGGCAAGATGGTGCCCCCCTTTGAGCAGGCGGCCCTGGCCCTGAAGCCCGGGGAGATCTCCGGCATCGTGGAGTCCACCTACGGCTACCACATCATCCTCCGGGGGGAGGTGGAGGACCTCCAGAGCTACGCCGACAAGTGCCGGGAGTACCTGCTGGACCAGGAGATCACCCCCCTGGCGCAGGGGCTGGAGATCAAATGGGCCCCCGCCATGGAGGGGCTGGACGTGGCGGAGTTTTACCAGAAGTACGCCGCCTACCAGGACGCGCTGATCTCCGCCCGGAAGCCCGCGTCCACCCCCGGCCCGGTGGAGAGCGGCGGCGTGGGCTGACGCCCCGCTTCGATGGAATCCGCCTCCCTGCTTTCGTATAATGGGGACAAGCAAACCCATTTTACCGAAGCAGGGAGGCGGTTTTTTATGTCCCTCTTTCCCAAGCTGTCCAAACGGCAGGTGCTGGACCTGCCGCTGGGGGCCATCCGGCCCAACCCGGGCCAGCCCCGGAAGGAGTTCCACCCCAACGAGCTGGCGGAGCTGGCCCAGTCCATCCAGCAGGTGGGGGTGCTCCAGCCCCTGTCCGTCCGGCGAACCCCCACGGGCTGGGAGCTGGTGGCGGGGGAACGCCGCCTCCGGGCGGCCAGGCTGGCGGGGCTGGCGGCGGTGCCCTGCCTCCCGGTGGAGGCGGACGGGGACACCTCCGCCCTGCTGGCCCTGGTGGAGAACCTCCAGCGCAAGGATCTGGACGTGTGGGAGGAGGCCGCCGCCCTGCGCCGCCTCATGGACCAGTGCGGCCTGACCCAGGAGGAGGCCGCCCGCCGGGTGGGGAAAAGCCAGTCGGCGGTGGCCAACAAGCTGCGGCTGCTCAAGCTGCCCCAGGACGTGATCGACACACTCCGGGGCCACCGGCTCACCGAACGCCACGCCCGCTCCCTCCTGCGGCTGGAGGGGCCGGACCAGCAGCGGCTGGCCCTGGAGTACATCCTGAAGCACCAGCTCAACGTGGCGAAAACGGAGGAGTACATCGACCGGCTGTGCGGCGGGCGGCGGGTGCCCCGGCGGGCGGCCCCGGTGTATAAGATCCGGGACGTGCGCCTGTTTCTGAACACGGTGAACCGGGGGCTGGCGGTGATGAAGTCCGCCGGGGTGGACGCCAAATGCGGCCGGGAGGAGACGGACAGCGAGATCACGCTGACGATACATATTCCCAAATGACAAAGGCTTCCCCCTGCCGTTCGGCGGGGGGAAGCCTTCTCGCCTATTTATCGAAGAGAGCGGTGGAATCTTTGGGGTAAGTATACAAGATTTCGACAGGAAATCCAATACAGTCAAATAAACCTTGAAAAAATGCCTCCCGCTTTTCCCGGGCCTCATCAGAGTCAGCGTACACAGTTTTTCCATTCTCCTCATAATACCAGTAATATTTGACCAGAATGAAGTAGTACAGCACATCTTTTCGTTCGGGAAATTCATAGACTTCTTCTATTGTATTTGCTGCCAAATCGTAATGCCGGTTTGGCAGCAGCTCAAAATACCACAGCCGTCCTTGCTCATTGCGCAGGCAGCCTTCCCTCGAGCAGGAAAACCCCGCGCCCCATTCATACCATTTTTCACGCGAACCAGAGAGAAGATGGCTGCGTCCGATATATTTTTGCAGGCCCGCTCCCCGCACCTTTGTCTTTTTTATGTATTTATCCAGGCTCTCAACAATGCCCTGCAAGTCCTGCGGCCCGCAAATAATCCCATATTCGTTTGCTTCTGCGTATACGTTTCTCTCATCCTCACCGGGACGTATCCGCAATTTCCAAAACATAATCGGCACCTCCACATACGTCTCTGATTCTTACGAAACAAGGTATATCACAAGCCTGTAAGCGAATCCTGCCTGACTTTATCCAAACAGGAAGGGAGAGGTAACCTCCTGATGTTACCTCTCCCTCCGGCAGGATTTGCTTGATCGGAAAAATGCTCAGTCGATCATGCTCTTGGGCTCGCCCTTGACAATCAGGGTGGCCTCGGTGGCGGCCTGCACCTGCTCCACGGTGAACTCGGGGTTGATCTCCACCAGCTCCAGGCCCTCGTCGGTCACGTCGATGACGCACATCTCGGTGATGATCTTGGTAACGCAGGTCTGGGTGGTCAGGGGCAGGGTGCACTCCTTCAGGATCTTGGGCGCGCCCTTCTGGGTGTGCTCCATGGTGACGATAACCTTCTTGGCCCCGGCGCACAGGTCCATGGCCCCGCCCATGCCGGGCACCATCTTGCCGGGGATGATCCAGTTGGCCAGATTGCCCTTCTCGTCCACCTGGAGCGCGCCCAGCACGGTGGCGTTCACGTGGCCGCCCCGGATCAGGCCGAAGGAGGTGGCGGAGTCGATGAACGCGCCGCCCACGGCGATGGAGGAGGACGCGCCGCCCGCGTCGCACACGTTGAAGTCGTTGACCTCGGGCTTGCCGCCCGCGCCGGCCATGCCCAGCTCGGCCTCCAGGACAACGTGCACATCATCGGGCAGGTAGGAGGGGATCATGGTGGGCAGGCCGATGCCCAGGTTGACGAAATCGCCGTCCTTGAACTCCTTGGCGGCCCGCTTGGCGATAAAGCCCTTAATCATTCCCTTTTCCATTAGTTCTTCCCTCCCACAATATAGTCCACCAGGACGCCCTGGATGAGGACCTCGTCGGGGTCGATCATCTCAACCACCTCGTCGGCCTGGCAAATGACGGTGTCGGCGGCGGCGGCCATCACGGTGTTGAAGTTGCGGGCGGTGCCGTGGATCTTCACGTTGCCGTACTTGTCGGCCACGGAGCCGTAGATGCAGGCCACGTCGGCCCGGATGGGCCGCTCCAGCAGGTACTCCTTGCCGTCGATGGTGATGGACTCCTTGGTTCCGGTGCCGGAGGCGTCCTCCGCGCCCACGCCCACAGGGGTGCCCAGGCCGGTGGGGGTGAGCACGCCGCCCAGGCCGTAGCCGCCGGCGCGGATCTTCTCCGCCAGGGAGCCCTGGGGCACCAGGGTGACCTTCATGGTGCCCGCGTTCATCATCTGGCCCACTTCCTTGTTCATGCCGATGTGGGTGGCGATGAGGTGCTTGACCTGACCGTTGTGGATCAGCTCCTGCACGCCCAGCAGACGCCCGCCGGGCAGGCCGCCGTCGTTGCAGATGATGGTGAGGTCCTTCACGCCGGACAGGGCCAGGGCGTGCATCAGCTTGTCCGGGCCGCCGCAGCCCAGGAAGCCGCCCACCATCACGCTCATCCCGTCCTTGACCAGGGCAGCGGCCTCGGTGATCGATGTAATTTTAGCCATAATACAAAACTACCTCCCAAAAATTGATTGGCGGCCCGGGCGGGCGAACTCCCGCCCGGGCCGAGGGAATGGAGACACAGGCTTCCCCACACAGGGGGGAGGCTGTCAGAGGAAGGCTGGCTGACGGAGGACCGCAGCGGGGCGTGTTCAGCACCAAACCGCCGCACCCTCATCCGTCACGGCTTTGCCGTGCCACCTTCTCCCTTGGAGGGAGAAGGCGGATGGCGTCAAATCAGCACTTCTCGAAGATGGTGGCGACACCCATGCCGCCGCCGATGCACAGGGTAGCCAGGCCCTTCTTGGCGTCGGGCCGCTTGGCCATCTCGTGGAGCAGGGTGACGATGATCCGCGCGCCGGACGCGCCCACCGGATGGCCGATGGAGATCGCGCCGCCGTTCACGTTCACCTTGGACATATCGAAGTTCAGCTCACGGGCCACGGCGATGGACTGGGCGGCAAAGGCCTCGTTGGCCTCCACCAGGTCGATGTCCTCGATCTTCAGCCCGGCCTTGTCCATGGCCTGCCGGGAGGCGGGCACCGGGCCCACGCCCATGATCTTGGGGTCCACGCCGCCCTGGCCCCAGCTCACCAGCTTGGCCATGGGCTTCAGGCCGTACTTCTCCACCGCCTCGCCGGAGCACAGCACGATGGCGGCCGCGCCGTCGTTGATGCCGGAGGCGTTGGCGGCGGTGACCCGCTGAACGTGCTTGTGGGCGTCGGCCTCGTGGACGCCGGACAGCTCGAAGGTGTGGACCACTTCATTCTCCACGCCCTCGGGACCCACGGGGAACGCGCCCCGCAGCTTGGCCACGGACTCCTTGGTGACGCCCGCCTTGGGGTACTCGTCCACCTTGAACTCCACCATTTCCTTCTTCTTCTTGATCATCACGGGGACGATCTCGTCCACGAACTTGCCCGCGGCCTGGGCGGCCTCGGTCTTCTGCTGGGAGCTGGCGGCGAACTCGTCCAGCTCCTCCCGGGTGATGCCCCAGATGTCGCAGATGTTCTCGGCGGTGGTGCCCATGTGGTAGTTGTTGTAGGCGTCCCACAGGCCGTCGTTCACCATGGTGTCCACGATCTTGTTATTGCCCATCCGGGCACCCATCCGGGCGGAGGGGATGGAGTAGGGGGCCATGGTCATGTTCTCGGTGCCGCCGCAGACCACCACGTCCGCGTCCCCGGCCAGGATGGCCCGGGCGGCCTCGATGACGGACTTCATGCCGGAGCCGCACACCATGCCCACGGTGTAGGCGGGCACGGAGAAGGGCAGGCCGGCCTTGACGCCCACCTGACGGGCGGGGTTCTGGCCCTGGCCGGCGGTGAGGATGCAGCCGAACATCAGCTCGTCCACCTGCTCGGGCTTCAGGCCCGCCCGCTCCAGCGCGGCCTTGACCACTACCGCGCCCAGATCGGCGGCGGGGGTGTTGGCCAGGGAGCCCTGGAACGCGCCCACCGCCGTGCGGCAGCAGCTGACAACATATAAATCTTTCATGTGCGATGACCTCCATACAGAAAATGTAAATTTGCGGGGGGGATGTATAACCATACAAAGTATATACTCATCCGCCCAAAAAATCAACAGGAAAACGGAGGTTTTTGTGAAAAAAGCCCTCCCGGGCCGGGGAGCGGAAAAAACTTCTTGTGCTGGGCGGCGTCATACCGTATAATAAAGGCATCCAAACAGGCGATTTTGACGGAATACGGGAGGAGACTATGATGAAACGGTTTTTCGCGCTGCTGCTGGCCCTGGCTCTGATCCTGGCGGCCCTGCCGGGCACCGCGCTGGCGGCGGGGGACGGGCTGCGCACCGGGTACTTCACCGACGCGGCGGACGCCGCCTACGCCGGGGGCACCCCCGGCGGGCATACGCTGAACAGCGTGGAGCAGAAGATCTACAACAGCCTCAAGGCCAGCTTCGGCAGGGTGGCGGCGGGGGAGCTGTCCAGCTCGGAGTTTAAGCTGGACACCACGGGCCTGGGCATCACCCGGAGCGGCGGGCGGCTCCAGGGGCTGGACAGCGGGGCCGTCCTCACCGCCCTGCTGATGGACTGCCCCTACGAGCAGTACTGGTTTGACAAGACCGAGGGCTGGCAGGCGGCCTACAGCTACAGCTCCGCCACGGGCGCGGTGTCCTCCATCACCTTCCGGTGCGCCGTCTCCCAGGACTACGCCAAGACCGCCCCCGGCGGCGAGACCTATTACCTCTACCAGCCCAACCCCGCCAAGACCCGGGCGGCCGCCGCCGCCGTCCGCAACGCCCAGGCGGTGGTGGAGCAGCACAAAAACAGCTCCGACTACGACAAGCTGTCCGCCTACCGGGACTACATCTGCGATCAGGTGGACTACCACAAGGCCGCCGCCCAGGGGAACGGCTACCCCTTCGGCGACCCCTGGCAGCTGGTGTCCGTGTTCGACAACGACCCCGCCACCAACGTGGTGTGCGAGGGGTACGCCAAGGCGTTCAAGTACCTGTGCGACCTGTCCAGCTTCTCCAACGACATCGGCTGCTACCTGGTGACCGGGACCACCACCGGGCCCCATATGTGGAACCTGGTGCGGGTGAACGGCCAGAGCTACATGGCGGACCTGACCAACAGCGACTCCGAGTGGGGGCGGCTGGGGGACCTGTTCCTGGCCGGGGCCGCCAACGCCACTGCGGACGGCTTCACCATCCAGTGCCCCCGGCACGACCTGGGCAGCTACCACTATCCCGCCACCACCAGGAGCTACGCCTACCAGGAGGAGACTGCCGCGTACTACGGCGGGCAGTTCCTCACCCTGGCCCCCGCCAGGCTGGACCCGGACACCCTGTCCAAGCCCGCACCGGAGCCTGTCCCCGTTCCCGGGGGGGCCTTTGCCGACGTGGACCCCGGGGACTTTTTCGCCCAGGCGGTGGACTGGGCGGTGTCCGCCAAGGTGACCCGCGGCGTCACCGGCACCACCTTCGTCCCAGGCCGCAGCTGCACCCACGCCGAGATCCTCACCTTCCTGTGGCGGGCCAAGGGGGAGCCGCGGGACAGCTCCTACGTTGCCCCCGTCTGGGCGGGGCTGGAGCCGGGGCACTACGCCTATACCGCCCTGGGCTGGGCGGACACCCTGGGTATGCTGGGCGGCCTGCCCGCCAACGGCGGACCCGGCGCGTTCTGCACCCGCGCCCAGGCCATGGACTACATCTGGGCCGCCTTCGGCAGGCAGGCGGGCGGCTCCGCCAGCTTCTCCGACGTGCCCAACCGGTACGCCCAGGCGGTGTCCTGGGCAGTGGACAACGGGATCACCAACGGCACCGGGGGCGGCAGGTTCAGCCCCGACCTGGTGTGCGACCGGGGCACCATCGTCACCTTCCTCCACCGGGCCTTTGTGGAGGAGGTCCGTTTGAAATAACGGAAAACAAATACAGCGGCGGGAGGACAATTCCTCCCGCCGCTTTCTGCATTTTCCGGTTATGCCTTGGCCCGCCGCACCGCTTTTTCGATCTCGCAGATCACCAGCGGCGTCAGGGACAGCCCCAGCACCACCAGCCACTCCACCGCATTCAGGGCGCACACCTGGAAGATGGCCTGGAAGGGGGGAGCCAGCAGCACGATGAGCTGGAGGCCCATGCCCACCAGGAACGCCTTGTTCATCGCCGGGTTGGACAGCAGGCCCAGGCGGGCGATGGACTGGGTCTCGCTGCGCACGTCGAAGGCGTGGAACAGCTGGCAGAAGGTGAGGGTGGCGAAGGCCATGGTATTCGCCGTGGCGTCCGCCAGGGCGGGGTCGCTGAGCACGTACTCCCCCAGCCAGTAGGCCGCCAGCGTCAGCAGGCCCACCATCACCCCCTGCCACGCCAGCCGGAGGGAAAACGCCCGGTCAAACAGGGGCTGGGAGGCGGGGCGGGGCTTCTCCCGCATGACGGACGGCTCCACCGGCTCCATGCCCAGGGCCAGGGCGGGGAGGGAGTCCGTCACCAGATTCAGCCACAGCAGCTGCACCGCCACCAGGGGCTGCTGGTGGAAGTTGAACAGGGTGGCTAAAAACAGGGTTATGATCTCCCCGATGTTACAGGACAGCAGGTAGTGGATGGACTTCTTGATGTTGGCGTAGATGCCCCGGCCCTGCTCCACCGCGCGGACGATGGTGGCGAAATTGTCGTCGGTGAGGATCATGTCCGCCGCGCCCTTGGCCACGTCGGTGCCGGTGATGCCCATGGCGCAGCCGATGTCCGCGGCCTTCAGGGCGGGGGCGTCGTTCACCCCGTCCCCGGTCATGGCCACCACCATACCCTTCTTCTGCCACGCCTTGACGATGCGCATTTTGTGTTCCGGGGACACCCGGGCGTAGACGGAGAATTTGTCCACGTCCTGCTCCAGCAGCTCCTGGGGCATGAAGTCCAGGTCCTCCCCGGTGATGGCCAGATCCCCGTCCCGGAAAATGTCCAGCTCCCGGGCAATCGCCACGGCGGTGAGCTTGTGGTCCCCAGTGATCATCACGGGCCGGATGCCCGCGGCGTAGCACTGGGCCACCGCCTCTTTCACCTCCAGCCGGGGCGGGTCGATCATGCCCACCAGCCCCGCGAAGGTCAGCTCCCGCTCCAGCGTCTCGCTGGTCAGCTCCCGGGGCAGCTCGTCCACGTCCTTGTAGGCGCAGGCCAGCACCCGCAGGGCCCGCTCCGCCATGGCGGCGTTGGCGGCGGCGGCTTCCCGGGCCAGGGCGGCGTCCAGGGGGCGCGCCCCGTCCGCCAGGGCGCGGGTGCACCGGGACAGCAGCACGTCCGGCGCGCCCTTCACCATCACCCGGTATTTCCCGTTCAGCGGGTGGACGGTGCTCATCAGCTTCCGCTCGGAGTCGAAGGGCAGCTCCGCCACCCGGGGCAGCTCCCGCTCCAGGGCGTTTTTGTCCAGGCCCTCCAGAAGGGCCGCGTCCACAAAGGCGGTCTCGGTGGGGTCCCCGGCGGTCTTTCCGTCGGGGGCGAGCACCGTGTCGTTGCACAACGCCCCGATGGTGAGCACCTCCCGGCGGTGCCTGTCCCCGCAGGTCCACACCTGCTGGACGGTCATGCGGTTCATGGTGAGGGTGCCCGTCTTGTCGGAGCAGATCACCCCGGCGCAGCCCAGGGTCTCCACGGCGGGCAGCTTCTTCACGATGGCGTTGTGCTTCACCATCCGCTGTACGCCCAAAGCCAGCACGATGGTGACGATGGCGGGCAGGCCCTCCGGGATGGCGGCCACCGCCAGGGACACCGCCGCCATCAGCATTTCCAGAATGGGCCGGTGGTACAGCAGGCCCACCCCGAACATCACCGCGCACACCGCCAGGCACACGAAGGACAGGGTTTTGGAGATCTCCGCCATCTTCCGCTGGAGGGGGGTGTCCCCGTCCTTCTCCCCCAGCAGCATTCCGGCAATGCGGCCCACCTCGGTGTCCATGCCCGTGCCCGTCACCACGCAGACGGCCCTGCCGTTGGTAATGACGGTGGACGAGATCACCATGTTCACCCGGTCGCCCAGCACCGTCTCCGGCGGCAGGGACTCCACCGCCTGCTTGGTGACGGGGACGGACTCCCCGGTCATGGCGGACTCGTCCGCCTTCAGGTTGGCGCACTCCAAAATCCGGGCGTCGGCGGGCACCAGGTCCCCCGCCTCCAGGACGATGATGTCCCCGGGCACCAGCCCGTCCGTCTCCAGGGGCTGCTGGGTCCCGCCCCGGATCACCTTCGCCAGCGGCGCGGACATTTTTTGCAGGGCCTCCAACGCCTTTTCCGCGCTGTTCTCCTGGGTGATGGAGATGACGGCGTTCACCAGCACGATCACCAGGATGATCACCGCCTCCACCCAGTCCTCCCCGCCGGAGGAGAGGAGGGACAGCCCCGCCGCCGCCAGCAGCACCAGGATCATGGGGTCCCGGAGCTGGTTCAGGAAGCGGAGCCAGAGGGGCTCCTTTTTGGCCCCGGACAGCTTGTTGGGGCCGTACTGCGCCAGCCGCTCCTGGGCCTGCCGGGAGGACAGGCCGGACTGGCGGCTGGTGCCCAGCCCGGACAGCACCTCGCCGGGGGACTTGGCGTACCATTGGTTCATGTGGGCAACACTCCTTTTATCCAGCTAAAATGATATAGTCAAGCAAGTTCAAAAGTATCTATGATTCTTTTGAACCCAGCGGCGAGGAATCGCCGCTGGAGGCCGCATTCGCGGCCTTGACTTGCACTTCATAGGGAATCAAGCGCGCTTCGCGTGTCAGCGAGCTATTTGCTCGCTGATTGAAAAAGCGCGATTTGCGCTTTTTCAACTTGATTCACTATACCAAAGATCGGGGTCGAATGATAGGGAAGCCGGGACAAGCCCCGGAGAAAATTCCGGGAACGGGCGGCACGGCTCCGCTCCGGAAAAGAAAAAAGACCCATCCACAGCCCGAGCCGTGGATAAGTCTTACCGTTTCATCCGGAACCAGGCGGCGCGCGCCTTGCTGTTGGCCTCCGTCGCGGGGCAGGACCCCGCCGGCTACTCCCTTATCGCAGGGAAGATCATACCAGAAAGCGGGGCGGCTGTCAAGTGCGGCGGGGGTGACAATTTCCCGGGAATGACAAACGGGGGAAAACGGCCCCGCAAAAAGACAGCCGCCTGACGGCGGCTGTCTTTCGTTGCAGGTTCAGCGCAGGCTTACTCGGCCACGTCGATAACGACGCCGGAGCCCACGGTGCGG
>ERZ779624.526-NODE-526-length-11495-cov-9.009790_pt1 | contig 11495 bp, 14 predicted proteins | sample MGYA00514190_ERZ779624 | MGnify/ENA primary metagenome ERZ779624 (study PRJEB29562, sample SAMEA4376706) | mouse gut metagenome | isolation source: Cecum | study: EMG produced TPA metagenomics assembly of the A DSS colitis mouse model was used to assess the... | reverse complement strand
CAGAGGGAACGGGATTCCGAACAGAAAAAAGAGGACCTGCAGCAGAAAAAGGAGCAGTTCTTACAGGGGAATACCGTTCCCTCTGGCGGTAAATCATTTCAAAATCCTTATATTCCTGACGGCTAATGAACTGATCGTGATAATCCTCGTAAAGTTTCAGTTTCAGTCTGCCGATTCTTTGGATTTCTTTTTCCTGTTCCTCCACCAGCAGGTCAATGCTTTTCAACTCCTGCTCTTTCAATGGAATGGACCGTATCTCTTCCAGCAATTCGCCCATCTGAATGATAGATGCTATATGCTGCCTGATCGTCTGTGTAACAGCCTGCTCCAGCTTGTTTTCCCGAATGCAGACACCGCGGCACCGCAGGGTTTTCTTTTTATCATAACAGCCATAATACACATACGGTTTTCCCTTCAAGGTTTTCTTATACCTAAGCAGTTTTTCTCCGCATCGGCCACAGACCACAAGGCCGGAAAACAAGTATACCGTTTCCTCCCCCGGACTGGTTCTCAGATCATTCGCCAGTATTTTCTGCACAATATCAAAGGTATCCTTTGCCACAATAGGCTCATGCCTGTTTTCCACACAATACCATTGCTGCGGTTCCCTTTTCCTGCGAGCCTTTACCTTGTAGTTGATGCTGTACGTCTTGCCCTGTTCCATTACCCCCAGATAAACCCTGTTCCCTAAAATATTCCGGATCACAAGCGGCGACCACAGGGCTTTCCGATTCCGTTGGAAATGACACTTAAAATTTTCCCCATGCAGACGCTTATACTCCGCAGGAGACGGCACTCCCTCCTGGTTCAACAAATCCGCCAGCTTACCGTTACTCATTCCGCCGATTGTCAGTTCAAAGATTCGCCTCACCACAGCGGCGGCATCCTCATCCACAAGAAAGCGGTGGATGTCTTCCGGCGCCTTTTTATACCCATAAGGGGCAAACGAGCCCACATACTCTCCCTTCTGCTGTTTCATTTCAAGGCTTGTACGGGTTTTAATGGAAATATCCCGGCAATACGCATCATTCACCAGATTCATAAAAGGGATCACCAGCTGCTCATTCCCGCCGTTTGTAACGGCGCTGTCATAGTTTTCACTGATTGCAATGAACCGCACGCCATAGACCGGAAAAATTTCTTCCAGGTATTTCCCCACTTCAATATAATTTCTTCCAAACCGGGATAAGTCCTTGACAATCACGCAGTTTATGACTCCTGCCTTTATGTCCTCAATCATCTGCGTAAAAGACGGGCGCTCAAAATCCACGCCTGAAAATCCGTCATCAGCATATTCCTTTACAATTTCAATTTCCGGATGGGATTTTACAAATTTCTGGATAAGGTCTCTCTGATTAGAAATACTGTTGCTTTCATTCCTTGCGCCCAAAGCCGCTATCTCATCCTCCCGGGACAGCCGCTTATACGCTCCAGCATAGTATTTCTGGTTTGAAATACGCATGGCTACCTCCTAACAATAAATCTGTTAAGAATAGCCTGCAAATTAAGATTTAGATTTGTCCTTGTCTGTATTCTACCAAATCTTTTTTCCTTTTACAAGCCATCCTTCCTATTTTCTCCCATTAAATTTCTCAGCATTGAATTTCACACGCCAAAATAATATGTATGAAAGCTCATACCATAACAAGCTGAAAATATTGCTGTAGTCTGTCCTGAAGTGTATTCCCGGTTTCTGTAAACACAACATTCACGATTACATCATCCACCAGAAAACGGTATGGATTCCTGATTTCCTCAACAAACTGCCTGGTCCGGGCTTCCTTGGGCAACGCGGCATTTACCTTTATATCCTCAATGTTCACGATTTCTTCCATAACAGTAAAGCACCACCTCCCTAATCCTTACATTTTATACTGCCCTGTTTGTCCATTATGACAGGAATTTTCCTTTTCCCCAGACCCATTTCCTGCGCCGGAGTTCCGCCGCGTATTTTCAGGCAGCCGCTATGCGGCGTTTCGTCTACGGGTGTGCTCCCTCTCCTGTCATCGCACACTGTCCGCAGTTCCTGTATAACTGTCTGTAAGGCTATGAAGTTTTCAAGGTGCACAAAAAAGGTATATAAGTCGCTTTCATTTTTGAAATTGACCCATATACCTATATAAATACAAAAAAATGATAAAATTTCTTCACACTGCTACAAACTATTTATAAAGAGCATCTCATATCATAAATGCTTTATTGCAGACAATCTGCTAAGATAACCGCTCAAAGAAGATCTTCATTCTTTTCCATGCAATCCATATAATCCTTATAAAAAGATATATCGCCTTTATTTTTCACAATCCAGTAAAAAGAAACACCAATAATAAACAATAGCAATAAAATCAAATATACTGACATTGATTTTCTAGACATTGATTCCGAAGCTTCCGTTTCCGACCAAAATTTATCCATTAATGCAATAGTTCCCGAATAGATAGTAATATATAATGGAATAATTATTGTTTTTACTGACTCAAATATTTTCTCACAGGTTCTTTTCTGTTTGTTAAGAAACTTAATCATGTTTTGCTTATCATAGTTATTACAAAACTTTCTGTCAAGCAAATATAACTTCCAATCATCATAAGTGTCGCAAAATTTGTATTTTAATTCTTTTCTGTTATATATATACTTTCTATTCCACCTTAAAAAGTTTTTAATCAAGCCTTTATCTGCAGTCTTGTGATCACCATAGTCTTTTCCAATATGCTTATATGTTCTTTTTTCATACTTAATATCAAAAAAATACGGCATATATCGTTGCTTTCTCATATGTCCTCCAAGCATAAATTCACCAAATATACTTTGATATATAGCTTACTCTTTACACAACTAATAAGCCACTGATTTCCTTTGAGATAATAGAGATCCGCTTCTTGATTTCCTCTCGAATTACTGCAGTTTTTTCATTCACAATATCCAAATCTTTATTTTCTTCATCTGGAAAAGGATACATTTTCATTATATCGCGAAGTTCTTCTGCATATCGTCCAACTGATTTATTTAACTCGTTTAGCTCTAAATCAATTCCTATGCTATTGTTTATTTCCGCATAGGAATTACAAAATACGATGCTCTTTTCAACCAATTCGTTTATTTCAATTTTTAAATCCCTTTTAGAATTCTCTTTCCTATCCAAATCACTGTAAATACCGATTGATGCAATAAGCATCCTGGATACTTTAAGAATTTCCTGTTGCATTACATTCATCCATTCCAGCATCTCTTTTAAATGAGATAGCATTAATTCTTCTTTCTTATGCTTTTTATCTCTCTTATGCGTCAGAACCTCATTAATCCATATTGTAACAAATCCTGCCAAAATAGATATTATTCCCATCAAAGCATCATTCATAGTTTCTTCCTTTCCATCCTTATACTCTTATCATAATGATATATGTATCAAACACAATCAGGATCTACATCATTTTCATATTGGGACATTTTGCGTCCAAGCACATTGCCGCATTCATTACAAAACCACATACCAAGAATAACTGTATCTGTGTCTTCACCATACATATCTTTCTTGTATATCTTTTGTCCCAAACAAATATTTTTACTCTGACACTTAGGACAATGGGTAGGATCTCGAGTTGTGAACATAGGCATAAATTCCTCTCTAAAATTTTAACTAATCATACCATATCACGAATCAATATTCAATTATCTATGTATCGCATTTTCTAATTGCCCATTTCATAGCTCTTTACAGCCGCCTTATTTCTGCTCCTTTTTATCTTCATTGACAATCATATAGTTTTTTGTTTATCAATCAGCACACCTTTGGCACAGCATTGGCATTGTTTTGCTCTTTTACCGCAAATCCTTATCTGTTATACTTGGTACAGTCAAAAATTTTGCAGACGGCCGTTTCCCGAAAAAAGGAACGGCCGTTTTGCCGTATAGGTGGTGGTTATCATGATTATCAAAAAGATCCGCAGGATTCTGCAGGACGAGCGTGCCGAGGCAAACTACTTCAGCACCATGGTCTTCATTTTCATTGCGGTGTTACTGTTGGCCTTTATCATTGATCTGTTCAGCATTATCTCAACCAAGCAGGAGCTGGACCTCTGTGCCGATCAAATGGTAAAGCAGATCCAGCTGTCAGGCGGCGTTAATGCGGAGACGGAACAGCTCTTCAATTTCCTCTGTTCCCAAATTGGGGGTGCCGACAACATCTCCTATTCCATCAACGCCTCCTACAAAACGCCGACTCCCTCCGGGATGAACAGGGCCATCCAGTTAGGCAGCCCTTTCTACATCACCATCCAAGGTGAGGCAAAACTGGGCGGTTTTTGGAACTTTGATCTTATCCGCATCAATATTGTTTCCAGGGCGGCAGGCGTCAGCGAGCATTATTGGAAGTGAGGTGCCCATGAAGAAAATATGTATACATGATCGAGGCAGGGAAGATTTTTCCCTGACCGCTGCGCGGCCCGCATGCTGCTTTGGCAGCAAACTTCGATATGCGGGCCTGCGTATAAAGAAACGTCTGGCAAACGACCGCGGCGATATGTCCATCTACACCTGCTTCCTTGTGATGGGTGTGGTGATCCTGATCTCTTTCCTGCTGCTGTATGCTTCCGTAAAAATCACTTGCATAAACATACGGAATGGTGCGAAAATGGAACTGAACAATTTGAGCGCCAGCATCTATGCGGACACCTACCGTTCCCAGAGGGAGACCAACTTCAGCGAGTACTTAAACACCCTGTATTCCAGCAGCGACTATACCGCTATGCTGAAGGAAACCGTTACGGACGGGCTGGCAAACAAGCTCCCCCTCTCCACTGATGATTACCAGGTGAAAAACATCAGCCTTTCCTTCCATGTGGCAGGGAACCGGGTGGAATATGTCTTTTCCTGCGACGCCGAATTTTATATCTTCATGTTCGGCCGCCAGTACCCCGCCATCACCCGGCACATTGAACTGACAGGCTACCACAACACAAAATTTTAGGATTTTGTTGAAAAAGCTTCCCCCAGACCGTAAGGGATATTTATAAAGCAACGAAAGGAGACACAGACCATGAAGAAAATTTTCAGATCAAAGAAATTTCTGTTTTCCATGCTGGCGGCTGCCTGTATCGGTATTTTGGCCGTATGTTTTGTGGTAAACAGGGACAGGGATAACAATTTCCAGCCGGAGGATGTGGCTGCCAACACGGGGACGCAGGAATGGCAGGAATCCCCGGCACCCGCCGCAAATACGGCAACCCCCGTCCCCACCCATACACCCGCGCCGGCCGCCACACAGGAACCCATGGAGGAATACCCCAGGGTAGTGGACGAATCCGATGATGAAGTTGTCATCGACTTCACCCCCGAGGGGGAGGAACTCCGGACAGACCCTCCTGAGCCGCCTGCGGCTGAGGGCAATCCCGCAGACCCGTCTGCGCCGCCCACCTATACACCGGAGGAAACCGAGCCGGAACCGACTGCACCCCCTGCCCAGGACAACACGCCTGCCCCCGGCTCCACCAACGAACACGGTGCCGTATATGACCCCGTGTTCGGCTGGGTGGTGCCCGGTCAGGTAGAGCAGACAACCTCAGGCAGCAGCGGAGACCCCAACAAGATGGTGGGCGATATGTAGGACAGAGGATATACAACTGAATATGGAACCTGCGCCAGCAAGCGCACCGTACTGATAAAACCGTCACTTTTTCCGTGGCGGTTTTTCATTAACAGGAAATCTAAGGAGCGTGATAAAAGATGAAACGAATTTTTGCAACCCTCTGCACTCTGGCCCTTATGCTGTGTCTCTTACCTGCCACAACCTTTGCAGCCGGCGAGGGCAATATGGACAGCGGGGGCGGCGGCATGGGCCAAGGCACTTCCACCAACTCATGGACCCCCGGAAAGGACGGCGTTCGCATCACAGTGGTGGATGCCGAGACAGGAGCTGCCGTCTCAGCCCCCATGGATTATTCCAATACTGTCCAGAATAGCAGCGTCCTGCATTTCGGCAAGGTCAGCAAGCTGCAGTACCTGGGCGGGGCCAGCCTGTCCCCCCAATCCGGCGCTGCCTACAGCTGCATAAATCCTGACAACCCCATGCCCACTATTGTCAGCAGCACCGGCCGGAACAACATAGAGTCCATCAAGCGGTACTTCTGCAGCGAGTACGCCTGCATGATGATTGCCGGGGATGCGGGCATCAGCTATGAGGCCATGCTGGCAGGCAAGTATAAGCTGCTGGTGGAGCCCCTTGCCTACTTTACCCACAACGGGCTATTTTACTGCATGACCGCAACGGAGGCCGCCCTGTACGACCAGCTATCCGGCGGCACGCTGAGGCGCACCATGACCTCCCTGACCCATAAGAACCTGCCCCTGGCCCTGTTCCTGGAATACAGCGACTTAGGACTCCCGGCATGGGCGGGCAGCACCACCGGGAAACAGGCCAACGCAGACATCATAAGCAGCCTCGGCGTGGGCATCGTGCGGTTCCAGGAGCTGCCGCCTGTGCCGGAGGGCGGTCTTGAGGCCCCCGATATGGAATACCGGGTAAATACGGATGTGATCACCTCCGTCACCCTCCACACGGATGAAAACCTGACGCCGGACAATCCTGCCTCCGTGACCTTCCAGATCCTCGACACCTCCTACCAGGTCAACAACATCGTGATCCCCGAGAGCGATTCCCAGGTGGTATGGGTCAAGTGGCATACCCCCGGCACACCCCAGGATGTCAGCATCACGGTATCGGTGTCCGGCGCCACCACGGCGAAAACCTCCTTTACCGCCAAGATCGTAGACCTGAACGAAAGGATACCGCCCGACCCCCTGGCAACGGACACCTATCCCGGCTACTCCCCTCCCGCCCTTCCCGCCAATCCCCAGAAACTGACGGCAAACTGGGGCGTGTGGAGCTGTTACTGGAAAGCAAAGTGGGTATGGCACCACGACTGGAAATGGCATTCCGACTGGCAGTGGCACGATGAACCCTGCGGCAGCACCTGCCCACCTGGCTGCACCGAAGATCATGGGGACTGGGAGGACGAGGGAGAATGGGTGGACGAAGGGAAGTGGGTGGATGAGGGAGAATGGAAATACCGCTATACCGGTTACTCCGCCTCCCTGTCCGGCACCATGTCCCTGCTGCCGGACGACCTTGTGCCCACCGCAAACGGGAAAGACATGAAAAGCGGCTACGGCGTCAAGACAGATGTAGGTGCAGTGCTGTCCACAACCGCCCCGGCAGGGCATATCACCAACCCCCAGACCGCCCTGTCCGTGTTCCCGGAATTCCAGTACCGCACTTACCTGCGGCTTTTGCAGCGCGTTTCCAGCGGACGCAGTGCAAAATTCACTTTTCGGGCAAACGAGTTTTCCACCTACGGGCGGGCTGCACACTTTACCCCTGTATGGTTCCCTGATAATACAGACTACAGGGTCTATACCCAGGTGTGGGATACCTGGACGCCGGACGGGATGCTGTCCGTCAATGTAAACGACCACGTTACCATACACGGCAGCCTCTTTGATGACTGGTATACCAACCGTGAATAACCTGATTTCCTTAATCTATGAAACGCTGGTACTCTGCTGCCTTACAGGCTTTGCAGCATATGACATCCGCACCAGACGGGTGCCCAACCGGGCGCTCGTTTTTTTCTGCCCCGTTGTCCTCGTCTCCCTGCCAGTCCATATGCAAACGGCAGGCGCATCGTTTTGGGCATCGCTTGGCTTTTCCCTGACAGGATGCACGGCGGGCTTCCTGATCCTGCTCACTGCCGCCCTGCTTTCCTGGGGCGGCGCAGGGGTAGGCGGCGGCGACATCAAACTGGCGGCAGCCACAGGCTTCATCTACGGCCCTTACCGTATGTTGGGGATTCTGATACTTGCCGCCCTGCTGTCTGCCTGCGCCGCTCTGGCCATTTTATGCAGACGCAGGAGCAGGGTAAAAAGATTTTCCCTGCCCTTTGTCCCATTTATAGCGGCAGGCAGCTTGATTACTTTACTCATTTCAATCACATAAAAAGGAGAACAAACCATTATGAAACTGAACAACCGCTTTCTGTTCGGCATGCTCAGCCTCCTGCTGGCAGCCGTCATCGCCTTTGTCACCCTGCCCACCATCGCAAGACAGACCAACGGCAAGACCGAGATCGTCCGGATCACCCAGCCGGTACAAAAGGGCGAACAGCTCACCGCCGCCAACACCGAAGTGGTGGAGGTGGGGAGCTTCAACCTGCCCCCCAACATCGCCCACTCCCTGGAGGATGTAAACGGGTTCTACGCCACCGCCGACCTTGCACAGGGGGATTACATCCTCACCACTAAGGTCAGCATGGCCCCCATTTCCTCCGACGCGGCCCTAAACAGCATCCCCTCCGGAATGACTGCCATCTCCCTGACGGTCAAGACCCTGGCATCGGGCCTCTCTGACAAGCTGCAGCCCGGCGACATCATCCGCATCTACCACTTCCTTGACACGGCTGAGGAAATGCCGGAACTGCGTTACGTCCGTGTGTTATCCGTGACGGATGCGGACGGCGTCAACGTGGATAACACCCGGGAATTAACAGCGGATGAGGAAAAAAGCAGTCCGCCACCATCACCGTGCTGGCAAGCCCCGAACAGGCCAGGATTATAACCATGCTGGAAAATGACGGCGTCGCCCATGTGGCGCTGGTCTCCCGGGGCAATGACACTCTGGCGGAAGAACTGCTTTCCTTACAGGCACAATCCATCCTGGAGACCTATCACCCTGAACTGCTGGAAGAAACGGCAGCCCCGGATGTGGATAACAGGGAGACTGCCAGGGAAACGGCGGAAACTTCCCCCAATCCCCCGGATGCAGAGACAGACAATGGCAGCGCCGAAACCAAGCCGGCTGCCGCACAGAATTGACGGAAAGGAGAAAACCATGGGAAAAGTTATCACCGTATGGGGCAGCCCCGGCAGCGGCAAATCCATGTTCTGCTGCATCCTCGCCAAAGCGCTGACCCGGGACAAAAGGAAAGCCATCATCATAAACGGGGAGGCCGGCGTCCCCATGCTGCCTGCCTGTCTGGCTGCCCGAACAGCTCATTGAAACAAATGCCTCCGTGGGGCAGGTATTGAGCAGCGTAGAGATCGACACCTCCCTGGTGGCCAGCCATGTGACCGTCTTAAAATCCTACCCCTTTATCGGTCTCATGGGATACAGCGCCGGGGAAACGCCCTTAAGCTACCCGGAGACGGATTTCAGCATGGTGCAGGTTTTGGGGATGGGCTGCCGTATATTGATCCAGACACACACCTCCGCCAAAAAAATATACAATTACCTTATCTTCGCTTCCAAGCCGCAGAAGTCCATGCCATTCGCTTCCATCCGATGACTTCGCCTCTGCAGGCGTAATCCGATACCATTTCCCAACCTGAGGCTCTCCCTGTAGTTCCGGCATGGTCTTAAAAGCCGTATTCTTCAAGACGACCACTACAAGCAGAGCCAAAACCACAAACGTCCCCAGAACAATCAATATCCTCTTTTTTCTTTTTTTCATTCCTTTTTACCTTTCCTTATTGGGCTATCCTGCCTGTTACTCCGCATATCCCCAAAGTATCCACATGCGCATTTTTAAGTATTGAAAGCAAGCCTCGCACATTTCTTTCTGTTTCTGCTCCATTTCAGTTAATTCCTTGTCATAGTCCCCTTCCATAAAGCCGTGGGTAGATTCCTCAAAAACTTTCAGTTCCACAGGGACTCCTGCCTCCAAAAGCCTGTCCCTGTAATCGAAGCCCTGCTGGTACAATGCATCCGGCCCGCAAAGGATTAACTCCGTGGCAGACAGACCTTTCAGGGCTTCTACAGAGGCTGCCGCAGGGGACATCACTGTCGAATATCTGTCAATTCCATCCCTGAAAAACACCTCCTCCATCAGCTTTGTGGACTTGGCATCCATACCTGGAAACAGCCCTTCATTAAACACATGGAAATCAAGAAAAGGATAGACTGGAATATTGCTGCATAAGGGAATCCCCTCATCTTTCAACATAATGGCGGCTCCGGCACAAATGTGCCCGCCCGCACTGTATCCAATCAGATTAAACCGATCCCTGTCAATCCCATATTCCGCCGTGTTCCCCCAAAAAAAGCGCACCACATCCGCTACTTCCTTCTGGGCATAGGGAAAGGGTTCTGCGTCTACCTTTGTATAATTGATGTTCACAACAAATGCACACAACAGATCCGCCATCTTCTGGCTCTGCTCATCCAGCGCCGAGGCATCGCCTCCAACCCATGCTCCGCCGTGGATATTGAACATCACAGGCATGGGCGTATATTTCTTTACCTCTGGTTTATACAGGATCACTTCCACCGGCTTTCCCTCCGCCCGTGGAACAAAAAACTGTTTTCCCAGCCAAGGCTCCTTTTTCCTGCTCTTTTTCCTCCCCCGCTCCAGCATCTTGTGAACGAAAAATAATTTTATCCTATTCAAACCTCTTAACACTCCTTCCCATGCCATTCTGATACACGTCCTTTAATACTTTTCCGGCAGTTCCAACCCATACCACTCAATACCTGTTTGCAGACAATTCCGGCCCGTACCACTCAATACTTCTTTTCCAGCAGTTCCAGTCCATAACTTTCCACGTTTCCATAAATACAGTCATATACCCATTGCACCGGGTTCTTGTTTCCGCTGAATTTCCGGAAAGCAAATGGCACACTCAAAATCGTATGCTGCATCAGCGCATTCTCCTTGTCCGTAATTTTTTCAAAAATATACACGCCAATCCCGGGGATCTCATCCCTCATCCTTTCCACGCTTCTTTTTAATATACTCTGAAACACGTCCCCGTCTTTTCTGTCCGCCACATGGTCAATGCCATATAGGTATGCCTGGAAAGTAGAAAGAGCCGCATCCCTGACTGCGCAGTCAAAAAGAATCTTTACGGATTTTCCCCGCTTCCGGCTAAGTGCAACCAGGCTGTCCACTGTGATATTATCCGTTTTCAGCCGGTCACAGATCTCCTTTGGCGCATGCCATCTGTTCACCGCGGCATCACGCCATTTTTCCGATACCATGAGCCCGGCATCCACCGCTACAGCAAGATGTGATGCATGGGGAAAATAATCAAAAACATCATCCGCCAGAAGAGCGGAACCGAATCCTCCCGCACTGCCTCCCGTCACAAGTACGGCATCTGTCTTTTTTGCCTCAATATGCTTAAGGGCCTCTTTCATCATAAGCCGGAAGTTTAAGCACCCATGATGGTACAGTGTTTTCTTCTCCCCTGTGAGCGCCATGTACTCCACTTCTCCGCAGCCAATATGGAAATCCCCGGTAGCATAGGGCACCACAATTACCGACCAATTCCGGAAAGGGTTCTTCTTCCCCCGTGACCCTATACCAAACCTTGCTATGCATCCTGCCATGGCGTACATGCCCTGTGAAAAGGTGTCGCTGTATGCCCCGCCTGCCTTCACTGCGGAATACCCTCTTGCCGCTGTATATTCATCCGGGCTGACTCCACCCCCGAAGAAACAGACAATT
>ERZ779624.525-NODE-525-length-11501-cov-5.976586_pt1 | contig 11501 bp, 11 predicted proteins | sample MGYA00514190_ERZ779624 | MGnify/ENA primary metagenome ERZ779624 (study PRJEB29562, sample SAMEA4376706) | mouse gut metagenome | isolation source: Cecum | study: EMG produced TPA metagenomics assembly of the A DSS colitis mouse model was used to assess the... | reverse complement strand
CGAGATGTTCCGTAAGATGCTTGACGAGGCTCAGGCCGGCGACAACATCGGCGCTCTGCTTCGTGGCGTTCAGAGAACCGACATCGAGAGAGGACAGTGTCTGTGTAAGCCGGGCTCTGTAAAGTGCCATCACAAGTTTACCGCTCAGGTATACGTTCTGACCAAGGACGAGGGCGGCCGTCATACTCCTTTCTTCAACAACTATCGTCCGCAGTTCTACTTCAGAACAACCGACGTTACCGGCGTTTGCGAGCTGCCTCAGGGTACTGAGATGTGTATGCCTGGCGACAACGTAGAGATGAGCGTTGAGCTGATCCATCCGGTAGCTATGGAGCAGGGACTTCGGTTCGCTATCCGTGAGGGCGGCAGGACTGTTGGTTCAGGCAGAGTTGTTTCTATCGTTGAGTAATCAGTAAGAAGCTAGACTTTATGGGGCTTTCTGATGTTTCAGAAAGCCCTTTTTTTGATAAAATACTAATCTTTTTTTGTTTTGAAATATCTTTCTTTTCTTATCTATTCATGGTAAAATATTCCCGTTACCCGCAAATAATATCGAAAGGAGGCGTATTATGGGCTATCGAATACTGTTATTTGACGCTGACGATACCCTTCTGGACTTTGACGCCAACGAGGCAGCGTCTTTTCGCTCTATGATGGAGGAGATGGGGGAGCTGTGGACAGAGGAGATATATGGGACCTATAGAAAGCTGAACAGGGAGTTGTGGAGAAGCATTGAGCGGGGAGAGATTGCCGTGGAGGAGGGCGTGAACCGCAGATTCTCGGACTTGATGGCCCGGTATGGCAGGCAGGTGGACGGCAGGCTTTGGGAGCAGACATACCGCAGGTATCTGAATCAGGGAATCCAGGAGATTCCCCAGGTCCATCAGGTTTTGGGGAAGCTGAAGGAAAACGGGTATGGGCTGTATGTGATCACCAACGGGGTGGAGGAGACCCAGACATCCCGCATGGCCAGATCAGGGCTTGACAGGTATTTCAGGCAGATGTTTATTTCCGGAAAGATCGGCGCGGGGAAGCCGTCCAGGGTATTTTTTGATTATGTGAAGAGCCATGTGGAGCGGTTCGACGCCAGAGAAGCGCTGGTCATTGGCGACTCCCTGACATCGGATATTAAAGGCGGGATCGACGCTGGGATTGACACCTGCTGGTTCTGCCGGAATAAGAGTGAGGAGGAGAGGGAAAAGGAGATGGAGAAGAGAGGCGTCAGGCCCTCCTACATCATTGGGGATTTGACGGAACTTTTTGGGATTTTGCAGGCCATGGCTGGGAGGGAAGACTGCAGGGAGATTTGATTTGAGAAAGATCATAGAAATGGCCCTGCTGTTTCTGGCAGGGCCAATGGAATGTGAGTTTTCATATGTGGCTATATGATTCCAAGGATAAAGTTAGCCAGTCCCGCGGCCAGCTGTCCGTGGCCTGATTCTGTCAGATGCATAAAGTCGATATCATTGGGCTTGGCGGTGAGAACCTTGTTGGCATCCAGATAGTGGCAGTCCATGGTCTGGGCTATAAGTTCATACTGCTTTGCCAGTCCCTGGGATTTTTCTGCGCAGCCCTTTCCCATGGTGAGAGCAATGTCCGTGTCCATGTACTGAGGGTCAATGTTCTGGGGAGTCACCACCAGGATATTAGGTTTCTGGTCCCGCCAGCAGTTTGTGGACTGAGCTTTGGCGATGAGGCGTTTCAGTCCCAGGGCAATACAGGCAGGGGAGACGCCGAAGCGCTCCTTGGTGTCGTTAGTGCCAAGCATGATGATGAGAAGGTCCACAGGCTCATGGCTCATAAGGCACGGATAGATATGGTCTAAGCCGGACAGGCCCTCATGGATGGGGTCGTCGAAACAGGTGGTGCGGCCGGATAAACCCTCCTCCAGAACCAGGAAATTGTCTCCAAGGTATGTCTGGAGAAGGCAGGTCCACCGCGCCTCCTCATCGAAACGGCCTCCCGTTTCCGCGCAGTAGCCATGGGTGTTGGAGTCGCCATAGCATACAATATGTTTTTTCATAAAAACCCCCTTAAAGCATGGAAATCCGGCAAGCCTCCGCGCTCTTGCGGCGGCTTGCCGGGGTGGTCACATCGGCTATTGGTGCGATATGTGGAAAACTGAAATCAGCGGCTAAATCAACCGGTGAGATTACAGGTCTCTGGTGTCAGCGATGGCCTGTTTAATGTCTTTGTAGAGCTGAACCAGGTCTGGGTTGTCTAAAGCTACAGGAAGGAAGGGAAGCCTGGGGTCGCCCATGGGGCAGCCGTCCAGGGAGATGATCCCTTTTACCGCGCCGTGCATGGAAGCAAAGGAGCAGAGGCGGTAAATCAGCGGGGTGACGATGGCCTGAACCTCTGCGGCCTTGTCCCACTGGCCTTTCTTAATAAGCTCATCCATCTTTAAGTACAGCTCCGGCATAGCGCCATAGGTGCCGCCGATCCCAGCGTCGGCGCCCATAAGACGTCCGGCTACAAACTGCTCGTCCGGCCCGTTGAATACCAGGAAGTCCTTGCCCCCTGCATTCTTAAAGCGGAGGATGTCCTGGGCCGGGTCGGAGGAACACTTGACTCCTGCCACCCGCTCATTTTCCAGCATCCGGTTGAACAGATTCATGGATAAGTTGAAGCCTGTCAGCTGAGGAATGTTATAGATGAAGAAAGGCAGGTCGGCAGCCGCTGTGATCTCGGTCCAGTGGCGGTATACGCTTTCTTCGCTGGGGCGGTAATATACGCATGGAACGGCGGAAGTCGCCGCGGCTCCCACTTTGCCGGCGTGCTCTGCCAGCATGCAGGAGTGCCTGGTGTCGGCGCAGCCTACATGGACGATGATGTTCATGTCATCGCCGACTTCATTGACCACGGTTTCGGTTACCAGCATGCGCTCCTCTGTGTCCAGAAGAAAGCCTTCGCCGGTGCTGCCGCATACGTACATCTGCTTTACCCCCTTGTCGCGGAAGTAGCGGGATACGGCCTTTACAGCCTCCACATCTACGGAACCGTCCTTTTTAAAGGGAGTGTTGAGGGCGACGGTTATGTGACGGAATTTGTCTGTGTTGTACTTTGACATAAGGGTACCTGTCCTTTCAGAAAAAATTTTCATTGTCAAGTAAATCATACCACTTTTTTGGAAAAAAATCAAGAAAAATAAAAATTTTTTTTATTTACTCCATGGCATTGAAAAAGATTTTTGGATATGTTATAGTATGATATATAACTTTTAACACGTTAAAGGGCCAATTTTAAGGAGGACAATACCATGAACCAGGCAAACCAGAAGATTTTGGAACAGATTAAGGGGGGACTTATCGTTTCCTGTCAGGCGCTGGAGGAGGAGCCGCTGCATAGTTCCTACATTATGTCGAGAATGGCGTATGCGGCCATGCTGGGCGGAGCGGTGGGGATCCGCGCCAACACGGTGGCGGACATTACGGAGATTAAGAAGACAGTGGACCTTCCTGTTATTGGTATCATTAAGCAGAATTATGATGACTGTGACGTGTACATATCGCCTACCATGAAGGAGATTGACGCCCTTGTGGAGTGCGGCGTTTCTATCATCGCCACAGACGCCACGGATTCTGCCAAAAGGCCAAGACCTGACAAAAAGAGTCTGGATGAGTTTTTTGGGGAGGTGCGTAAGAAATATCCGGATCAGCTGTTTATGGCTGACTGTTCCTGCTATGAGGAGGGGATTCACGCGGCACAGATCGGGTTTGATCTGATAGGAACCACCATGCGGGGGTACACGGAGTACACTAGGGGAACAGCGCTGCCGGATTTTGAGGTGATGGAGCGGCTGGCACGGGACTGTGGGAAACCAGTGGTTGCGGAGGGCGGCATCTGGACGCCGGACCAGCTTCGGAAAGCTCTGGACAGCGGCGTGTGGACAGCTGTGATCGGCGGGGCTATCACCAGACCTCTTGAGATTACAAAACGGTTTGTGGCTGCTATCGGCAGATAAGGGGCGTCCTATGAGAATCGCGGTATTAGATATCGGAGGAACCTCCATAAAATCGGGTTTATGGAACGGTCAGGAACTGGTGCGGACCCAGGAGCAGGACACAGACGCCAAAAAGGGAGCTTCCCACGTGGTAAGCCGGGTCCTGGAGATCCTTGGGACTTACGGGTCTTTTGACGGTGTGGGGATCAGCACGGCAGGTCAGGTAAATTCAAAGGAGGGATTTATCCGATATGCCAATGAGAACATCCCAGGGTATACGGGAACCCGGCTTAGGGATCTGGTGGCGTCGGAGTTTGGAGTGCCTGTGGCTGTGGAGAATGACGTGAACGCGGCGGCTTTGGGGGAAGCCGTCTGGGGAGCAGGCAGAGACTATGACGATTTTCTGTGTCTGACCTACGGAACGGGAGTAGGCGGGGCCATTGTAATAGGTAAGAAGATTTATTCGGGCAGTATGTTTTCCGCCGGGGAGTTTGGCGGAATGGTGGTACACCCGGAAAGCCGCGCAGAGGGGCAGCCCTTTAGCGGCTGTTATGAAAAATACGCGTCCGCCACAGCTTTGGTGGCGGAGGCGAAGCGGTTTGACGAAACGATCACAAACGGGAGACAGATATTTGCCAGGTTTCAGGAACCGGAGATCCGCGGGATTGTGGACAGATGGATTGACGAGATCGTTCACGGGTTAGTGACGGTTATCCATATTTTTAATCCGCCCTGCGTGATCCTGGGCGGGGGAGTGATGGAGCAGCCCTATATCCTGGGACAGGTGCAAGAGAGGACCACAGACCGTATTATGGACAGCTTCCGCAATGTGGAATTAAAGACAGCGGCCCTTGGAAATAAGGCGGGGCTTATGGGAGCGTCCTGGATGGCAATGGAGCAGATGAAAAAGACTTAAATTACAACATTGGAAGACCGACAGAAGGAGGGGTATTGATGCAAGGCGATTTTTTGGTAAAAATGAGGACTGCATACAATCAGTTTACAAAGGCGGAAAAAAAGGTGGCTGATTTTATTTTGCAGAATCCCAGAGAAGTGCTGTTTATGTCTATTACGGATTTGGCGGAAGCGTGTCAGGTAGGGGATACCAGCGTGTTCCGGTTCTGCAAATCCATGGAATTGAAAGGGTATCAGGAGTTTAAGATGGTGCTGTCGTTAAGTCTCAATGAAAACGAGAAGGAGCACAGCAGATTTACAGGCAACGTAGGGTTAAATGATACATTTCATGAATTGGCTCAAAAGGTGCTTAATACCAATGTCCACGCCTTGACGGAGACTCACTCCCTGCTGGACGAGAAAGTGTTCAACCAGGCGATAGACTGGCTTCACGAAGCGAAGAAGATTTATTTTTTCGGGGTGGGGGCCAGTGTTCTCACTGCTCTTAAGGCTGCCAATAAGTTTCTGCGCATAGAGCCTAAGGTGTACTGCATCCAGGATTCCCACATGCAGGCCATGGTGGCTTCCACCATGAATTCGGATGAGGTGGCGGTGGTGTTTTCCTATTCAGGAGCCACAAAGGACACCATTCATGTGGCGCAGCTGGCAAAACAGGCGGGTGCTAAGGTGATCTGTATTACCAGGTTCAGCAAGTCCCCGCTGACGTCCTATGCGGATCTGACCCTCCTTAGCGGGGCAAACGAGGGGCCTTTACAGGGCGGGTCCACATCCGGGGAGATCAGCCAGCTGTTTTTGATTGATCTGATGTACACCGAGTATTACAGGCGGTATTTTGAGGCCTGCAGCAAAAATAATGAGCGGACTTCCGGTTCGGTTTTGGAAAGATTGTGGTAAAAATTATCTGAATAATGAAAATGTTTTCTTTTATGGAATCCTGTTGACAAAAGAAATTTTCTGATATATAATTCAAATATAACAAAAAGAGGGAGAAAAATCCCTGCGAATTAGTCAAAATTTCATAAGGAGGACATTCTATGAAGAAAATTTTATCACTGGGATTGGCTGCTGCGCTGGTTGCCACCACACTGGCAGGATGCGGCGGCGGAAACAGCGGCACGGAAACTACGCCAGCTCCGGCAGCGGATACCGGCACCACGGCCGCGGCGGCAGAGACTACAGCCGGGGGATCTGATACACCGGCACCAGCAGGGGGGGTTGAGATTACCTGGTGGGCGTTCCCTACCTACGCGCAGGACGCGGATAAGCCGGCGGGAACTTATGAGGCTGAGATCATCGCCGCGTTTGAGGCCAAGAACCCGGATGTGAAGGTGAATCTTGAGACCATTGACTTTACGTCAGGGCCGGAGAAGATCACGGCGGCTATTGAGGCCGGAACTGTGTGCGACGTGCTGTTCGACGCGCCGGGGCGTATCATCTCCTACGCGCAGAACGGAAAGCTTGTGAAATTGGATGATATGTTTACGGATGATTTTGTGAAAGATGTGGATAATGAGGCTCTTCTGAACTCCTGTAAGTCTGACGACGGCAGCTATTATATGTATCCCATCAGTACCGCGGCGTTCTGTATGGCAGTGAGCAAGCAGGCTCTTGAGGCGGCTGACGCCATGAGCTGCGTCAATCTGGAGGGCGACAGGGTTTGGACGACGGCCCAGTTTGAGGAGATGCTTCAGAAGCTGAGCGCGGCAGGATTTAACGGAGCTACGGTCTACTGTTCCGGACAGGGCGGCGACCAGGGTATCCGCGCTTTTGTTACCAACCTCTATGACAGCCAGGTGACCAATGACGAGGTGACAGAGTACACGCTGAACGACGAGGGCGGTATCAAGGCTATGACCAAGATCAAAGAGTGGGTTGACGCGGGCTATATGCTTAACGGTTCCGCGTACAACGGCGGCGAGGATGTAGACCAGTTTGTGGCCGGCAACACCGCGTTCACTACTCTGTGGTCCCCGGGTCTGGCTTCCCAGAGGGCGGAGACTTTGAAGCAGAACGAGATCGAGGCGATCGCCCTTCCGTTCCCGTCTGACGACGGCGTTCCGGAGCTGGAGTACCTGGTTAACGGGTTCTGTGTGTTTGATAACGGCGACGCTGCCAAGGCGGAAGCTTCCAAGAAGTTTATTGACTTCATGTGCAATGACGAGGAGTGGGGTCCAAAGGACGTGGTGAGAACCAGCGTATTCCCGGTTCGTCAGTCCATGGGCGACTTGTATCCAGGCGATGCGGAGATGGGCTTCTACGCAAGTCTGACCAAGTATTACTCTCCATACTACAACACCATCAAGGGCTTTGCGGAGATGAGGACTTACTGGTTCCCCATGCTGCAGGCAGTTCTCAATGGTGATTCCACACCGGAAGACGCAGTGAATGATTTCGTGACCAAGGCGAACCAGTCTATTGTAAACGCGCAGTAGTTGCGCGGATTTGGCTGAATCCATATGACACTTCTTCATTTCTCCTCATACAGTTTTGTATGGGGAGAAGTTTTTAAAGGGCCGGTGAGAGACCGGCCGGACAGGAGGAAGCATGAAACATTCCAAGATTAACAAGATCCGCATGAGGGAGACTTTGGTTTCTTATGCGTTTCTGGCTCCAGCGCTTTTCTTTTTCTGTATTTTTGTTCTACTGCCAATGATCATGGGCGTTGTGACAAGCTTGTTTCGGTATAATATGAAGGGCATGACATTTATCGGCCTGGACAATTATGTGAACATGTTCAAGGATGAGGTGTGGCAGAAGTCTCTGGTAAACACCCTGATCCTGGTGGTGGGTTCTGTGCCGATCACGGTTCTGTTTGCCTTGTTCGTGGCTGCTATGACCTATGAGAAGAATCCGTTTACCCGGTCGTTTTTCCGGTGTGTGTTCTTCCTCCCTGTGGTAACCGGAACGGTTGCGGTTACGGTTGTGTGGAAGTGGATCTATGACCCCTTAAACGGTATTCTGAACTGGCTGTTAAAGAGCATGAACATTATTCAGAAGAATATCATGTGGACCGGAGATAAGAAGTTTGCCCTCTGGGCTATCCTGATCATTTTGATCACCACCAGCGTGGGCCAGCCCATTATCCTTTACATCGCCTCTCTGGGCAATGTTCCCAAGGATTATGTGGAGGCGGCCCAGGTGGACGGTGCCAATGACCTGCAGGTGTTCTGGCAGATCAAGTGGCCCAGCCTTCTGCCTACCACCCTTTACATTGTGGTCATAACTACCATTAACTCATTCCAGTGCTTTTCACTGATTCAGCTCCTTACCTCCGGCGGACCTAATTATCGGACGACTACCATAATGTACTATCTGTATGAGAACGCGTTTAAGCGGTTTGAGTACGGGTATGCCAATGCCATGGGGGTTGTGCTGGCGCTGATGATCGGACTTATCAGTTTTATCCAGTTTAAGGCCCTGGGCAGCGACGTGGAATACTAGAAAGGGGGACAGAGCGATGAAGAAGAAGACAAGTGTTTTGGATATTATTTCCATGGCGTTTTTGCTGGTTTTAAGCTTTATTTTTATCTTCCCCTTTTACTGGATCTTGACCGGGGCTTTTAAGTCCCAGAAAGTTACGGTAAAGCTTCCTCCGGAGTGGTTCCCTCTGCATCCCACCATGGAGAATTTCCACAAGCTGATGCAGAACCCGGCTCTCCAGTGGCTGTGGAACAGCGTGTTTATCTGCGCGATCACCATGCTCATCGTCTGCGTGGTGTCCTCCATGGCAGGCTATGTGCTGGCTAAGAAGCGGTTTTACGGGCAGGCGACCCTGTTTAGTATTTTTGTGTTTGCCATGGCCCTTCCCAAACAGGTAATCCTGGTTCCTCTGATGAAGCTGGTGAGCTTCATGGGAATCCACGATACGTCCTGGGCTATTATCCTTCCGCTGTGCGGGTGGCCCTTCGGCGTGTTTTTGATGAAGCAGTTCAGCGAGAATATTCCCACGGAACTGCTGGAGGCAGCCAAGATTGACGGAAGCGGCGAGGTGCGGACGTTCAGCAGTATTGTTATGCCTATTGTGAAACCGGGTTTCGGGGCGTTGGCGATCTTTACGTTTATCAATACCTGGAATGATTATTTTATGCAGTTGGTTATGCTTAATTCCAGGGCTAAGCTGACCATCTCCCTTGGCGTGGCCACGCTGCAGCAGGAGTTTTCTACCAACTACGGCGTTATCATGGCCGGCGCGGCTATGGCGGCAGTGCCTATTGTGGCGGTGTTTTTGATGTTCCAGAATTATTTTACCCAGGGTATAACCATGGGAGCTGTGAAGGGTTAGCAGGTTAGCAGATTAGCAGAGCGCGGCATCAGCGGTCTTTTGGGGCGGCTGATGCCGTCTTTTTGTGGATGGAGGAAAAAACGCGTTGCGTCAGGTTTTGTCTGTGTGGTAAACTATCCATAGAGCAAATAATCTCCCGGAGGTATCCCTGTGGCAAACGAATCCTGGTTTCGCAATAAAATCACCTGGTTTTCTTTTCTGTTCAGTATTCTTGTTGTGTGGGTACATTCTGCCAATGGGGAGCTGTTTTTGGGGCAGTCTCCGTATTTGGGCAGAGTGGTGGGATTTCAGCGTTTTTTGGGGAATACCGTAGGTCAGATCGCTGTTCCGGGATTTTTTCTGATGTCCGGCTATCTGTTTTACCGGAATTTTATCTGGGAGCGGCTGGGAGAAAAGTGGACTTCCAGGATCCACAGTCTGCTGGTGCCGTTTCTGGTGTGGAATACGATTTATTATCTGGGGTATGTGATCGGAAGCCGCCTGCCAGGTGTGTCGGATATTATGGGAAAGGGAGAGATTCCTTTTGGGTGGTATGCGGCTGTTGACGCGGTGCTTCATTATACTTATAATTACGTATTCTGGTATCTGTATCAGCTGATCTTGCTGACTGTGCTGGCTCCGGCCCTGTTTGGGATTTTACAGCGCAGGAGCTTAAGCCTTGGGGGCCTGGTGGTGCTGCTGTATTTTGTGCAGAAAGGTACTGTGATCCCATACTTGAATCTGGACGCCCTGTTTTACTATGGGGTTGGTGCCTGGGGAGGGCTCTACGGAAGGGAATGGATAGAAGGGCAGTGGTCGGTGAAGAGGGCTCTGGCAGGGATTGGGATGTGGCTGCTGGCAGTGGCGCTGTTTGTGTCGCCGTGGCCCGCCGGGATTGCTGACAGGGTGTATTATCGGGTTTTGACGCCTGTGGGATTGTGGTTTTTCACAGATGAGGGGAGGCTGCCCTGGGCCAGACCGTGGATGCAGTATAATTTCTTTTTATACGCAATCCATTTTGCCTTGGTGAGGCTGGTGAATAAGACGCTGGCCAGAATCCTGGGGGGATACTGGCCAGTGCCTGTGCTCTTATTTTTGATGATGCCAGTTCTTATGGTATGGTTCAGCGGCAAGGCAGGCTCCTGGATGAGGAGGCGCGTGCCGGTGGTTTGGGGGCTGCTCAACGGAGGCAGGTAGTCAGGAAAGGCTCCAGCGGCCCGATGCTCCGCAGGGAAGGGGAAGGCCTGTGCAGGTTATGGGAAGTCCCAGCTCCTGGGCGTCCACGATGCCTTTGTGCCTGGGGATGATCTCTACGGAAAGCATGTAGGCAAGGACAGCGGGAGCCAGACCGGTGGTGTAGGAGTTGACCAGGAAAAACAGGGGATGGTCTGATAAAAGCTGTGTACATTCTTTTATAAGCGGGTATACCGCGTCTTCGATCTTCCAGATCTCTCCTTTTGGCCCTCTGCCGTAGGAGGGCGGGTCCATGATGATCGCGTCGTATTGGCTGCCCCGCCGGCTCTCTCTCTGAACAAATTTCATACAGTCGTCTACGATCCAGCGGATGGGGGCCTGCTCCAGACCGCTGGATCTCGCATTTTCTTTTGCCCATCCCACCATGCCTTTGGACGCGTCCACATGAGTGACGGCGGCTCCTGCTTTGGCGGCAGCCAGGGTGGCGCCTCCGGTGTAGGCGAACAAATTCAGCACTTTGACAGGTCTGTCCGCGCCGGCAATAAGATCAGAGAACCAGTCCCAGTTGGCGGCCTGCTCGGGAAACAGGCCGGTGTGTTTAAAGCTGAAGGGCTTAAGATTAAAGGTTAAGCTGCGGTAACGGATGGACCACTGCTGCGGAAGATCGAAAAATTCCCACTGGCCGCCGCCTTTGGCGCTGCGGTGGTAGTGGCCGTGGGGATGGTTCCAGCGGCCATGGCTTTTCGGGGTGTCCCAGATGACCTGGGGATCCGGGCGGATCAGGTAGAAGTCGCCCCAGCGCTCCAGTTTTTCTCCCTTTGAGCAGTCTATGATCTCATAATCATTCCAGTGTTTGGCAGTCCACATGGTATCCTCCAGGTAAAATTGATAATAGGATTATAAGGGGTGGGATGGAGGGAGTCAAGAGGGGATGGGAGATTCGTGGGAAAACTAAAGGAAAAAGTAATAGAATTGAAAGATTATTTAGTTGAATAAATAGCCGGGCCTTGATAAAATAAAGCTAAGTATTTGGAAGGAGGATAGGGCTTTATGAAAAGAAAGAGACTGTTGATATTGGGGCTGACAGCCGCGCTGACAGCGGGCAGCGGGATTACAGCCCTGGCGGCAGCCGGGTGGGCTACAGAGAACGGGCAGTGGGTATATTATGATAATTTTGGTAGCCATGTG
>ERZ779624.520-NODE-520-length-11651-cov-22.529579_pt1 | contig 11651 bp, 16 predicted proteins | sample MGYA00514190_ERZ779624 | MGnify/ENA primary metagenome ERZ779624 (study PRJEB29562, sample SAMEA4376706) | mouse gut metagenome | isolation source: Cecum | study: EMG produced TPA metagenomics assembly of the A DSS colitis mouse model was used to assess the... | reverse complement strand
CTTGATGGAGGATTTACCAAAGCTGTATGGCATTAAAGTCTCATCCATAAGCTCAGGTGCAAATAATATGAGGGCAGTGATTGATAATGGCGGAATCATCATATGTGCTATGGGAAAAGGGGATTTCACAATATCCGGTCATTACATTGTCATATATAGGTATGATAACGGGGGATTTATGGTAAACGATCCTAACTGTGTAGCAAGGAGCGGCAGGAGATGGACATTCAGTGAGATTGAAAATCAGATTAAAAGTATATGGGTATATGGCAAAGAGAAATAGTAAGAAAGGTAACCCTACAAAAGACAAACCGCCGCACTATGGCCATCATCCGCCATATGCGGCGGTCCGCCTGTTTGAAAGCGGGGGAAAGAGTTAATATGCTTACACGGCGGTTTGTGTTTGTGCCGCCTTATATCGGACGAATGGCGAAAAACTTCAGACCTGTTTTTGGATTTTGAAAAGGAAAAGATTTCGTTCCCTCGCGGCTGACTGCGCCTAAATTCTGCCGATATAAAAAGTAAAAAGAATTGTCCGTGGGGAAGCTAATGCTCAATGCGAGAAAAGCATTCGCATGGGAAATGAATTGCAGGTGATGGGATTGAAACGGCGAAAAGGCTCAGGCAGAAAGATGAAGATACCATACTGATCTTCATAACAGGCATACGGGAATATGTTTTCGAGGCGTTTGACGTGGCGGCGTTCCACTACCTGTTAAAGCCCATTGAGGAAGATAAGTTCCGGGAGGTATTCCGTCGGGCAGAGCGGGAGCTGGAAAAGAGGAAGAGTAAGAGACGGGAAACAGTGTTCATAAAGACGAGGAACAGGAGTTTTTCGCTGGAAAAGGACAGTATCTGGCAGAGAGGACAAAGCGGCTGCAAGATTCCTGTTTGTGAGGATAACCCTTTGACTGCACATCATAACTGGATATTGCTTGTAGGGGTCTATGTAATATGTGTCTGACGTATAGAATGGATAAAACTTTTCTTCGGTGAGGTATTCAAAAGATATTTCTCTTTGCCGCCTCCTATCCCTGTCATGCTATGCGTTGATAGCGGCATAGTGTATGACTACTCTGCAAAAGGCGTTAAATGTGTATTCGATATGCTCCTTGTATGCTTCTGTGCAAGTCATGGAAGTTCCCCCCCCCTTTCTCCCACATAGGGCGGTGCATGGTTTACGGTTGCATTTATAATTCAGAGGGGTGGCAGCACTTTAGGCTGTCGCACTGTAGCCCTGCAAACTAAAGTTCCTAAATTGTAATACCAAAATAGGATTTTTATTACAAAGTGGGTTTGCAGAGGCATCCCAATTAAGGTGTTGTGAATCATATTTAGAAACATTACCATCTTTATTAGGATGTGAGTACAACGGAACGCTATTAAAGGGTAATATGTTTGCAGTAAGTTTTCTAGGCAGTAAAATGGGAAAACAAATGGTAGAACCATTTTATAACATGGGGAAATATTATGCTCAAAACAATTATTTTAATAAAGAAGTGGTAAATGACTTTGCTAAACCAGAATATTTCTCTAAAAAAGAAATCTTTCTCAGTAATGTAGTAAGTCCATTAAATAAATTGTTTATGAAAGTATTTGCTAAAAAATTAGGCTGTAAAGGTTCACTTAATGATAAGCCATATCAAAATTATATTAAAAGATAATTTGCTTTCTGCTATCGTGAAGGAATATAAATTTGATTCCGTTCAGACATTTTATAAGGAATTGAATGCGGCAGAGAAAGGGAATCGTGACTATAAGGCGGCACGTACAGAGTGGGAGAAAATCTATGGAGACAAAACGGCGGATTCCAGAGGCATCAGGGATGGGCTCCGGTCAGTCTACAAACAATAGGAGGGTGCAGACTCAATGCGTGTGGTAAAAGAAGCGGAAGAACGTAAAAATGAAATATTGGACGTGGCAGAGAGACTGTTTGGAACAAAAGGCTTTGACGGCACCAGCACCGGTGACATTCTGAATGAAATCGGCATTGCGAGGGGGACGCTTTATTACCATTTCAAATCCAAAGAAGAAATTCTGGACGCAATGATCAGCCGAATGATGAGCAGGCTGATTGAAAAAGCGGAAGTGATTGCAGTACAAAAAAATATACCAGTGCTGGAGCGCCTTACCATGATGATGCTTTCATTAAATGTGAGCGATGGTAATTTTGGACAGGAACTCCTGAAACAGATACATAAGCCGCAGAATGCCCTTATGCACCAGAAAATGGAGAAATCCCTGCTCTTTGGTATCAATCCTATTATTACGGATTTAATAAGAGAGGGAATGGAGCAGGGGATATGTCAGACGGATTATCCCGAAGAAGTTGCGGAAATGACTTTTTTATATGCAAATACAGTGTTTGATGACCTTATGGAACACGGCGAAGAAGAAAAGCAAAGAAAAATAGCTGCATTTATTTATAATCTGGAACGGTTGTTAAATATGGAACAAGATAGCATGAAAGCGGCTGTTATTCCCATTTTTCAAAACAGCAATAAGTAATACGGCATAATGTTTATAGGGGTAAGTTATAATGAGTGATTGGGAACTATTGATTGATAATATAGATAAGATTCATACTACCAAAATGGGAATTGACAGGATTAAGAGAAATTTGAAATTAAATACCGATGATGTTGTTGGATACTGCGAAAGTTTGATTATGAATAAGAATTGTCATATCTACCGACAGGGCAAAAATTGGTATTGTGAAATTGATAATGTAAGGCTGACCGTTAATGCTTACAGCTACACAATTATTACTGCACACACCATGAAGTAAATTGCTGGCGAAATGGATATCGTGGATATTTAAGGGGCACTATTGTCCCTCAATTATTTAGTTGATTATAGACAGGCAGACGGTCTAATATAATGACTAAATCAGGGAGATGCCACGCAAAGTAGCAGAAAAAAACGAAATGTAATCCCTGCTTGCTTGTAATGTAAAACAGGCTTTCCTATACTTGGCATATCAAAACAAAGAGGCAAAATCCCGCACAGCTTGCCGGGCATTACTCCATGCAACGGCAGTAGAATTTTGCTTCGGAAAACAAAAAGTTAAAAACAGGAGGTTTTACATGACATTTGCAGAAAAATTAAAATCTATCCGCAAGCAGGCAGGTATGTCACAGGAGCAGTTGGCGGAGAAACTTGGCGTATCAAGACAGGCAGTTACCAAATGGGAAATAGATTCAGGCATTCCGGACATTGAAAACATGATGACGATATCCGCCCTGTTTGACATTTCCATAGATGAGCTGCTCTCCAATGAAAAGGGGGGAAAAGAGCCGGCAGACTATTTTTATGAGAGCACTACGGAGTATGACATTGATGAGCCGAAACGCTACGATATGAAATTCGGCGGTGCAAAGCAATTCACACTGTCGGGATATGATGGCGAGAAAATCCGAGTCCGCCTCGTATCCAATACCATGCCCACGCTTCAGAATGATTTTAAGGTCAGGATTGACGACATCAGAAAACGGATTGATGTGGACGTAAGTCGTAAAAATGGGGTGACAGAGGCGATGGCAAAAGAAGCGGTCAGCATCTTTGTCCAGATACCGACGCCGTATATTGGGAAAATTGAATGTGCGGTCAATGCGGAAACGGTGGGAATCCGTTCTTTGGAGTGTGAGAGCATAGAACTTGATATAAAGACACCGGATGTTATCCTTGCGGACGTCATCGGAACGGTAGAGATTAACTGTAACCTTGATATGGATGTGGTCTGCCATTCCTTAAACGGGGAGGTGGCAATCAACCAAGTGTCTGCAACTTCAAAAATCCATGTTCCGAAGGACGCAGCGTTTACTGCCGTTGCGAAGGGGATTGGCACAAGCATATCCTATGAGAAGGACGGAAAGCAGACCGAGTCTTTCAGCGAGCCGGAGGCGGAGAACATCATTGAACTAAATGGAATTAAGAGTGAGCTTGTTATCTGCATGGACAGGGAAAGGGGCTGACGGTATGAAAGCAAATTATTTGAAGAAATACATCATCAGTTCCTATATTTTGGTATGGGCGCTCATTATTTTTGTGGCAGGTACGGCAAGCCTTGTGTTCCATGCACCGCCCGTCATCATGTGGATTGTCCGCAACCTGATTGCATGGTCGCCAACGTATCTGCTTCTGATCGGCTGGAAACATTTCAGACCGGGCGAAACGAGAAGGATTTTCGTAAAGCGGTGTTTTTCGGGTAAAGTGAAACTTTTTCCGTTGTTATGTTCTTTTGCACTTACATTTGGTATTAGTGTTTTGGCATTGTTCATATTTTCCATTATCATGGGAAAGCCTATGATGTCCTATATCAATTTTGGGATAACAGCATTGCCGCTCAGTATTTTCCTGTCCTTTACATCGGGACCGACAGGAGAAGAATTGGGCTGGCGTGGCTTTATGCGGGAGGAATTTAACAAGAGATGTTATCAGCCTGCTTTCACGAACCAAGTTTAGTGGCGGTTGGGGAATCATCTGGGGGACATTGGCAAGGACAAACGCAGGGAATCAATATGATGTCCCGTTTACGGTGTTTGCTTATATTGTCGGTGTATTTTCGCCAGTGGAGGCGACTGCAATCAGCTTCCTGCTTGAGTGGGCATGTGTCTCATGGATGGGGTTGGTGGTCTATTTGTTCAACTATATCACAAAAAAGATGACAGGGATATTGGTGGCATCACTCTTTGTATTTTTGGATGTGATGATCTACAATTCATGGACACCCAAGGCATATCGTTTCTCACCAGTGACGTTGGCACAATTGAAGGTGATGTCAGGGAACAATTTATCCTATGGCGTATCTTTGAAATATGCGGTGGTGTTCTTTGCGGTGACAATCACGTTTTTTATTCTAATATGCTTGGGACAGGGAACGAAAAAAGTAAAGAAATGGGGACTGAAAAAATGAATGATAGAAGGATTATTTTTCATAATGTCTCTAAGACAATAGGCGATCAGACAATATTGAAGGATATCAATCTGGAGATACCCAAGCAGGGGATTTATGGAATTGTGGGCAGGAACGGTTCAGGAAAGACGGTGCTGATCAAGTGTCTGTGCGGGTTTATGCCTGTCACGGAGGGCGAGATATGGGTAGGAGAAAAACAGGTGGGGCGCGATGTGGAATTTATTGAGGATACTGGCTTCGTCATCGAGACACCGGGTTTTTTGCCCAGAGAATCCGGATTTCGTAATTTGAGATACCTTGCCTCCATCCGGAATGTGGTCGGAAAGGAGCGCATCAGGGAGTGTATCGCCATGGTTGGTCTTAATCCTGATGATAAGAAATGGGTAGGGAAATACTCATTGGGTATGCGCCAGCGACTGGGTATCGCACAGGCTATCATGGAGAATCCCGGTCTGATTATCCTTGACGAACCCATGAATGGGCTGGACAATCATGGGGTGGAGGAGATACGAAAGCTCCTGCTTGGACTGAAGGAGGAGGGAAAGCTGATTCTTATCATCAGTCATAACCGGGAGGACATCAACCTGCTCTGTGACAGGGTGTATGAGATGGATATGGGAGTGCTGACACAAGTAAGGTAGAAATAGCAGAATACAGCGATTGTTTTTTATATGCGGGAAGGTGTGCCGTAGTGAAGTGAAAACTGTGCTGCGATACCCTTTCTTTTTTATGCGCATGTCGATGCAAATGTAAAAAACCATATATGAAAGTTTTTGACATGGAAGTATGTCACTAAAGTAGCTCATGGGCGGCGCACAAGTAGCGTAGATAAATCTTCCCTGCTTAATTTGTATATTTTCAGATTCATTTTGGGGCGAGCTATGAAACAGGAGCTTATGGATGGACAACAAATCTGGGAAGGATGAAGGAAATAATCTATGGCTGAAAAGATTTTAAGTGTTTTTTTAGATATTATAGGGAGCAGATGTGTTAAAATGGAAAAGGATGCGCTGGCGGGTGTTATGGCGCAGAATACGGGTTCGGTGGCAAAAGAAAAAACAGTGCTATAATGAGAGTAAAAAAGACAGGGAGGGTAAATACAATGAAAGTTCTCATGATCAACGGAAGTCCGCGTGTGGGCGGCAACACATCCATCGCCCTGAAGGAGATGGAGCAGATTTTTGCGGCGGAAGGCGTGGAGACGGAAACAATTCAGATCGGAAACAAGGATATCCGCGGCTGTATCGCCTGCGGTAACTGTGCCGAGAAAGGGAAATGTGTCTTTGACGACATAGTGAATGAGACGGCGCCGAAATTCGAGGCGTGCGACGGGCTGGTGATAGCGTCGCCAGTTTACTATGCGTCCGCCAATGGCACACTGATTTCTTTTCTGGACAGACTGTTCTACAGCACGTCCTTTGACAAGAGCATGAAGGTGGGAACGGGCGTTGTGGTGGCAAGGCGCGGCGGCATGTCGGCGACCTTTGACGAGCTGAACAAGTATTTTACGATCTGTGGTATGCCGGTGGCGTCCAGCCAGTACTGGAACAGCGTCCACGGCAGGGTGCAGGGCGAGGCGGCGCAGGATGCGGAAGGGCTGCAGACCATGCGCGCGCTTGCCAGAAACATGACTTTCCTGATGAAGAGCATCGCGCTCGGCAGGGAAAAGTACGGTTTGCCGGAAAAAGAGCCTTTCCAGAGGACAAATTTCATCAGATAGTTTTCGGCAGTACATATTTTTCGGAGTAGAAGGCATACTGTTCTTTGTAGTAAGTGCTTTCCTCCTTCATGACGGAAAGGGAATGGTGCAGATTCATGCTGTTCTCGGCAGCGTCCACGATGCAGATGGCGATGTTGGAGCAGTGGTCTGCCGCCCTTTCCAGATTCGTGAGCAAATCTAGCCAGATAAAGCCTGTCTCTATGGAGCAGACGCCCTTTTTCAGACGGCTCACATGGGCGTTTCGCATGTTTTCTTTCAAATCGTCGATCACCTGTTCTAACGGTTCTATATTTTGCGATAATTCCAGATCGTTTTGCACAAACGCGGTACAGGAGAGCGTCATAATTTCGGATACTGCACTGCAGAGCACCTGCAGCTCCTGTAAGGCTTCTTCGGTAAACTGCAGTTTTTTATCCTTTAATTCTTCCGCGGATTTTAAAAGGTTGACGCTGTGGTCGGAAATCCGTTCGAGGTCGCCGATCACCTTTAGCATCATGGAGACACTGCCGCTGTCTGAATCGCTCATCTGATAGCTGCTCAGTTTCACAAGGTAGGAGCCTAATATGTCTTCGTAGTGGTCGCATGTTTCTTCCACTTCCTGTACTTTCTTTGCGGTCTGCCTATCGTACCGTGTCAGCAGTTCCATCCCGTTTTTCAAAGAGGTGGTAGAGATTTCCGCCATTTCCCTTACCAGCATATAACATCTGTCCAGCGCGATATGGGGCGCGGCGAGGAGTCGTTCGTCCAGTATGGAGGCGGTTTCCTCGGTTCCGGCATCGGGGACGAGTTTCACAGCCAGCCTTTCCAAAAGGGCGGAGGTGGGGAGAAGCAGAACGGTACATAAAATATTAAAGGCGGAGTGGGTGAGCGCAATGCCAAACAATGACGCGGGCTCATCCAGAAGCGGGGGTTTTATAAACAGGGACACAGGAAGGAAAGCAAGGAGCAGAATCAGGGTTCCCAATATATTAAAGGAAAGGTGGACAACCGCCGCTCGTCTGGCATTTTTGGTCGTGCCAAAGGAGGAGAGCATGGCTGTTGCGCAGGTGCCGATATTCTGCCCCATGATAATCGGCATGGCGGCGCCGTAGGAGACTTGTCCCGTGGAGGCAAGTGCCTGCAGAATGCCGACAGAGGCGGAGCTTGACTGGATGACTGCTGTGAGTACGGCACCCACAATGATACCGAGAACGGGATTTTGAAACAGGATAAACATCTGCCTGAAAGCCGGGACGTCGGCAAGACCGGAAACAGAGCCGGACATGGTATCCATGCCGAACATCAGGGTGGCAAAGCCTAAAAGAATCGTGCCGGAATCCTTTTTCTTGCTGGTTTTTCCGAACAGGAAAAAAAGGATGCCGACCGTTGCCAGAATCGGGGTGAAGGAGGTGGGCTTAAGCATACGGACGAAGAGGTTGTCGCTGGAAATGCCGCTTAAGCTTAAAAGCCATGCGGTGACGGTGGTGCCCACGTTTGCGCCCATGATCACATTGATTGCCTGTTTTAATGTCATCACGCCGGAATTGACAAAGCCCACCACCATAACTGTGGCGGCGGAGGAGCTCTGGATTACGGCGGTGACGACCAGCCCTGTCAGAAAGCCGGCGGCCTTATTCTGGGTCAGTCTGGCGAGGAGCAGCTTCAGACTCCCTTCCGCGCGCCGTTCCAGTGCATCGCTCATTACGCTTATGCCGAACAGAAACAGGCTTAAGCCGCCGGCAAGCGCCAAAATGTCAAATAGGTCCATAATAGTAGAATACCTCGCTCGTTTTCGGTAAATCAGTCAGTCAAGAATAGTTTGCGCATTCTTTTATACTTTAAACAGAGGATGGGCATTCTTGCAGCGGGACAGACATAAAATATGGTTATGCCTGCCTGTGGGCATTGCGGTATTTCCAGGGAGACATGCCAGTAAGCCGTTTGAACACGGTAATAAAGTAATTGTAGTCAGAGAAGACGCAGGCGGAGGCGACCTTACTGATTTTCCATTCAGGATGCTCGGTGAGAAGCGTTTTCGCCTTTTCTATGCGCAGGATCCTGATATGTTCGGCGATACCGCAGCCGTAATTCTGGCCGGAAATTTCGTAGAGATAGGTCTTTCCGATCTGGAAACGGCGGCACAGGTCAGTGACGCTTATTTCTTCGGTAAAGTGCGCGCTGATATATTCGTCAATCTGTGCCGGCAGTTCTTTGCGCTGTACGATTGCCATTCGCTCCAGACAAAGATAGGAGGCGCATTTTTCCCGGACGTTTTTCCAGCTGGCTTCATAGGACGGATAGGATAATACATGGCCAAAAAACAGATAGCCAATCACGATATTGCCCAGAGTAGACCTGTTCCGGGTAGGCGGTCAGTTCACGGAAGGCGTCGTCGAAGACGGTGATCCGAAGACTGGTGATTCGGTAAAAGTCCCGCAAAAGAGAATTGAGATTGGAAAGATTAATTCAAAGAAAATAGGACAGATATCTATATATTTTCCGATGGGCAGAGATTAAAATAAAAGCATAACCGATAGAGGGAAACGACTGTCTGGGCAGCCGTTTCTTTCTGGGTAAGGAGGACGAACTGAATGAGAAAAATGACATTTGCGTTATGCTTCTGTAACAGAGGGTTTATGCCGGGGGAGCTGATTTATGGGGCGTGGGAGGATATGGTGAAAGCCGTCACGGACGTTTTCACACAGTATCAGATGCCGTTCACCGTTTTAAAGCCGCATGTGGTGCAGCCCCTCAGTGAGAAGTTTGCGGAAAATCTCAGGGATTTTGCCGCTGTCTGCCGGGTAGTGAACGGTATGAAACGCTGCAATATCGGCTGTATCGGCGCGAGAACCACGGCGTCTAAAACCGTCCGCTTTGATGAGATTGCCATGCAGAAATACGGAATTAATGTGGAATCATTTGACTTGTCTGAGCTAAATGACCGGGGAATTACTGAATTCAAACTCCCGACAAGTAAAAAGAAAAAATCATATATAAGCACCGCAACCAATCAATCATATCAATCCATATCACAGGAGGGCAAAGACCATGAATAAAAAGCAGGAACAGCAGATTTTGGACTATTACAGCACCACAGACAAATATATCCATAGCAGGACACACTCCAATGCGCATCAAACCGTATTCACCAAAGAAAGCGACAAATACCAGTGGCTTGTGTTGGAGCAGAAAAGCCAGTGCGAAGTTGAGGTAAGGCAGACCGACAGTCATGGAACAATCACAACGAGGGATAATTACGAACTGACAGGAAATCTCCCTAAGTGCGTGGACGTGGAGCGTTTATGTGAGGGTGTAAGTTTTCAGATACCTTTTAACGCTGATGAAATCAATCTAATCTATCAGTTTGGGGAACAGAGTAAAGCAGAAACGTGCGCAAGTCTGTCCGCTATTCTTCCGCAGGTAAAGGACAGTGATACAAAGCAGATTGTAAGCGGCACATTGAAGAAATTAAATGCCCTGTCAGAAAAAACGTGTGCAGAACTGACCGCCACCCTCTACACAAGGGATAAGGCAGTCATACGGAAACTTGACACGCTTGTTGCCGACTTCCCCGATACATACAAATTGGCAGGGCAGGACGAAGTATCTAAGACCTATTCCTTTCCCAAATCATACGTCAGCTACCGAAAGCCGAGGGCGGTCAGCACCGAGCAGAGGGAACGGGCAAGGCAGATGATGATTGCAAAGAATAAGGCAAAGGGAGATTAAGCAAAACTTAATGGAATTGTGTGTGTTGTTGTGGTAAAATATCCACATTGGGTAGATTGACAAAGATATTGAAAAGCACTCAAAAGTTTACATTCAGCAATCTTAACTTGCTATACATATTGTTAATAAAAAGATATAATAGGTGAGAAAATGACAACAGGCGAAAAATTAGCGTTGCTACGTGAGAAAAATGGTATTACACAAGAAAAACTGTCTGAAATATTAAATGTATCCCGTCAGTCTGTTTCAAGATGGGAAACTGGTATAAGTTTTCCTGAAACGGACAAACTTATTAAATTAAGCAAATTATTTGAATGCAGTACTGATTTTCTGTTAAATGAAGATATTCAAGAAAATGCAGAAAACAGTATTGATGTATCTATTGATAATTGCTATAAGTTTATATGCGAGTGTGGATATTTCTTTTTGGCTACATCATTTAATAACCGGCCCAAATTAAGACCTTTTGGTATGATTTATTCAAATAAAAAGGCATTATATATTGCTGAACGAGCGATTTAACAAGGACAACATAATTGCTTTGGCAACGATAAAAGACGGAATGCCATATGTCCGTAATGTGAATGGATTTTATGAAGATAGTTCATTCTATGTGATTACATACGCATTTTCCAATAAAATGAAACAAATAGAAAAAAGTCCATGCGTGGCAATTAGTGGCGACTGGTTTACTGCACATGGAAAAGGAGTAAACTTAGGTTGGTTTTGCGCAGACAAAAATAGAAACATTGCCAAGAAACTAAGAGAGGCTTTTAAGGAGTGGATTGACAATGGACACAATAATTTTGAAGATGAAAATACTTGTATTCTTCGCATTGAATTGACAGACGGTGTTTTATTCTCACATGGAACAAGATATGATATAGATTTTTATTTTCAGAAACCACCAACACAGCACGGAAAGAATATTTTACGAAGCTGACGGTCACGCCAGATGACGAGCGGGCATGGTTCAGGATGCACCCGCAGTGGTCAAAGTCCAACAAATATGCGGAGCTGGAGGCATGGATATTCATTTGAAAACGAAAGAGAGACAGGGCGGAAGGGCTGTGGCGCAGCCTTTCCGCCCTGTCACCGATTTGCAGTTACAATTCTGTGTTCATTTCTTTTGCTTCTGTTGGCAGGCATTTCCCCAAAAACATGGCCTTGCAGTCGGAAAATCCCAACAGGTAGGCGAGCATCCCAAACCGGGATCAATAGCACAAGTGCTATGCACGTTCTGCTCGCTGACATACCGGTCGATCAGCAGCCGGATTTCTTTTGATAAATCCATCCTGTCCAGTTCGC
>ERZ779624.519-NODE-519-length-11676-cov-9.021685_pt1 | contig 11676 bp, 13 predicted proteins | sample MGYA00514190_ERZ779624 | MGnify/ENA primary metagenome ERZ779624 (study PRJEB29562, sample SAMEA4376706) | mouse gut metagenome | isolation source: Cecum | study: EMG produced TPA metagenomics assembly of the A DSS colitis mouse model was used to assess the... | reverse complement strand
TTTCAGGTACTGCTCATATCCGGATACATAGATGAGCAGCACCGAGCGATCCATCTCCCTGATGGCATGCGCCGCCCGAATATAAACCTTGGCCTTTGAAACCGCAGGAACGGAATCATATAAAAGATAACTTACACATTTTATCCTTGCTCGCACTGTTTTCGATAATGTATAAATTCCCTTAAATATCCTACTCATGTCTCAATGCGTCAATCGGACTCAACTTCGCCGCTTTTCTCGCGGGGTAGATGCCGAAAAAAACGCCTACATCTGTAGAGAATACTGCGGCAATAATTACCATAGGTACATTGACCTTTGCTATATAACCCAACACGCCGCATACTGCGATGCCGCCCAGAACCCCCAGCACAATCCCAATCAGACCACCGATGAAGGTGATGATGCCCGCCTCCGCCAAAAACTGTAAAAGGATGGACTTCGTTCTGGCTCCCAGAGACTTTCTGATACCGATCTCCCGCGTTCGCTCCGTCACAGACACCAGCATGATGTTCATCACTCCAATACCGCCCACCAGCAGGGAAATTGCCGCGACAAAAGAGATAAAGACCGTCAATGTACCGAGAATCTCGTCATACTCTGACGTGTAATCTGCGAACCTCTCCATCAGGATCTTGTTTTCTCCACGCACGTTATAGCGGTTTTCGATAAGCCGGATTGTATCCGCTGCAACCTGTGACGTATATTCAGAGTTCTCTGCAATCACATAGAGGTAACTAGAGTCCTCACTTCCATAACCAAATCCGGATGCCATGGATTTTAACGGCATCTCTATCTGTAGAGAACCACTTCCATTCATATTAGCAATAAGTCCCGCCGGTGTATCCTGCCTAATTCCCACGATCCGAATATCCTGACTCACATTCTGGAGACTCAGTTCAAAGGTCATCCCTACCACATCTGTGGTACCGTACAACAATCTTGCGCTGCTCTCGTTGATAACGCAGACCATACTAGCTGAGTCGTACTCATTTTGTGAGAAATACCTGCCTCTAACGATTGGTTCGTTGCCGATCGCATACTGCAACGCCGTACTGCCACCCTCAAGATTCGCCGAAAAGTTCCCCTTACGTGCCTTGCCTGTGGCTCCCCAATAACTGTATTGCGTTGTAACACCTTTCACATGTGCCACCTTTTCTTTCACCAGTTTAAAATCATCTTCCGTAAATTTCACGTCATTGCCTTCCACCCCACTGTTGGTGTAAATGGTAATTTTTCCGCCATACATATTTTCCAGTTCTTCGTTGACGGAGCCGCGCACCCCGTTACCGATGGAAATAATCATGATGACGGAAGAGATACCAATGATGATGCCCAGCATGGTAAGGATGGAGCGCGCTTTATTACTCTTGATATTCATTACGGCGATTTTTATGTATTCCCATATTTGTGCCATTTTATTTTCGTTCCTTCTTTCTAATACTCAGGAAATTCCTGTATTTTGCATTTCTCCATCAAAACTTGAAACTTTTTGGCGTCCCTCCGATGGCTGAACATCTTTAAAGGTTCGTTTCTACTATTGTGACATCGTTGCTACCGCCGTGCCGTCCTCAAACTCCATACCGTTCGCCATAATCACGTTATCGCCCTCTGAAAGCCCCTCTTTCACCTCGCTTACGCTGTCGGACGCAATGCCCGTGATAATACGCCGTTTCTCCACCACGCCGTTTTTCTCCACATACACGAAATCGCCGTCCCTGTCACTGTTGATGACTTCCAGCGGAATGGTAACCACGCCCTCCGCTTTGGCCATATGGACATAAACTCTTGCCTCTACGCCCAGAAAGATATTTTCATCCGGATTATCGATACCAACATTCACCCCTACCACCATAGCGCCGCTGTTATTCTGGGTAGCCATGCCATCGATCTTGTTCACCGTGCCTTCGTAGGTCTTTCCCGCGATATCCACATCCGCCTTCTGCCCCACGGCGATCTTCTCCAGATCGTACTTGGAGACATTGAGCCTTACATACACCTTTTCCACACTCTCGATTGTCACCAATTTTCCGCTCTCCGTAGGCGGCTGTCCCGCCACTGCCTCCAACTCTGTGACTACTCCCGCAAAGTCTGCTTTCAGACCGTTCTCCACCTCGCTGATGGCATCCAGACTTTCCTGATTCGTCAGTTTTTCAAGCGCCGTATCGGCTTTCAATTTCGTCTTGCCGCCCTCATCAAGCACACCCGACTCGGAAGTCGCTTTCTGGGATTTCATCTCCGCCTTGTATTCTTCGTAGGAAGCAATCAGTTCCTCCACTTCCTTCGCCTGCCGCTGCAGATCCCTGACTTCTTTATTGTTCGATTCCTCATAGCCGTTATACTGTGTCTGGATCTGGAGATTTAAAAGGATATCCCTGTCATTTGCCAGCTTGATCTCCGCATCGTCCTGCAGTTGCCTGATCTCCTTTTCACTCAGGTGACTCAGTTCTCCCCTCTGCTCTTTCGCCTTGAGATCCGCCAAATACTCCTCGTCCTGCGCAATGATTTCCTGCCACTCTAAAATGGAAACATTGAGATTCGTGCCATGATAATTCAGTCCCGCCTGCTTCTCCTCAATCTTTTTGTTGAGTTCCTTCAGCAGATTTTCATTGTCCGCGATCTGCTGATCCAGTACGGGAAGGTTGCGGTTCGCCTCGGCCAGATCGGTTATGTATTCATTGTTTTTATGAACGGAGCTTTCATAGCCGCCCTCATTGGAGGCAAGCTTATATTCCGCCTCCTGCCTTTTCTCCGCAAGCGCCTTTTCGTCAAAAGTAAGGAGCACATCCCCCTTCTTCACCGTATCTCCGGTACTGACATTGACTTTACCCACCTCTACGGATAGGGGCGCAAAGTAGGTTCTCGTCTCATCGCTTTTCACCGTTCCGCCAGTGCTTAAAACCTGTTCCACCTCTCCCACCGATGCCGCCACCGTAGTCACCATCGGCGCGCCGTTCTTTGCCATCATGGAATTGCTGACAAAGAGCACAATGACCAGCGCAGTCAATACGCCTGCGATCACCCTGCGGCGCACCTTCTTTTTCCTTGCCTTGTCCCAGGGCTTTTTCTCCTTTTTCGCCTTTGGCGTTATTTCCGTGATCTCCGTATGTTCCGCCTCACGCTTCGCTTTCCCAAACATTTTCATAATCCTCCTCTATTTTTCCGTCCATTATTTTGATCACCCGTTTTGCGCGAGCGGCAATCTCATCGTCATGCGTGATCAGGATCACCGTCCTGCCCTCCTCGTGAAGGCCCCGCAGGATATCCATGATCTCTCTTGTGGAGCCGGAATCGAGATTGCCCGTGGGCTCATCGGCTAAGATGATGGGCGGCGCCTGCGCAATGGCTCTGGCTATTGCTACTCTCTGCTGCTGGCCGCCGGACATCTCCGCCGGCTTATGGATCATCCGCTTCGCAAGCCCTACTTTTTCCAGCGCTTTTTCCGAAAGCTCCTGCCGCTCTCTTTTTCCCACGCCCCGATAGATGAGGGGCAGCTCCACATTCTCCACTGCCGTCAGGCTGGGGATGAGGTTGAAGCCCTGAAAGACGAAGCCGATCTCCTGATTGCGGATATCCGAGAGTTCGTTGTCCGACATACTTCCCACATCGTGCCCGTGCAGGAAGTAACTGCCGCTCGTGGGCACGTCCAGACAGCCCAGCATGTTCATCAGCGTTGATTTTCCCGATCCGGAATGTCCGATGATCGCCACAAACTCTCCTTTCCCGATCGTCAGGCTCACATGATCCAATGCCTTCACTTCATTTTCACCAGGATTGTATATCTTACAGATATCCCGGATCTCCACCAATATTTCCATAACACTACATTCCTTTCCTTCCTTAAACATATGCTAAGTTGTGCAAGTATCTTTTTGTTGTAATGAACATTTTATTATTAGTTGCGTAAAATTTATTCACAACTAGATATTTGCAGTGTATCATTCTCCAATTCAACAACCACTTCTAAATAGTTGCTTTCAATACCTACAGGACTCCCCCATTTCATTGAATTGGTACTTCTCGTAAAATTATTATGATATTGCAAATTATATAAAGTAATTACTTGACCACACACTTCATTGTGGTTATTCAATATATCTTCTGTTTTTGAATCAAAATAAAGTGATTTCCCAGCTGCAGTTTCTAAGATAATATAGGTATATCCGCCATCTGTTTTAGTTGACAGCGAGATATTATCTTTCGTAACAGGGTGACCGATACCAGTATAAAGCAATACGGCGCCAAATAAGACGGCAAACACAAGACATACGGCGGTCACCGCTTTTAAAATCCTTTTAGATATTTTCTTTTTAATTGCTACTATTACATCTACAGCATGTTCTCTTATGGGAGTTTCTGCCACATCGATATGCATGCCCGATTTCAGATATTTCAATTCTGTGGCACAATCAGAACAACTTTCAAGGTGTTCCTCTACAAATACCTTTGTGCCCTCACTTACCATATTTTCGAGATACAATGGTAGCACATCCTGAACAATATTACACTCTTTTTTCATCATCATTCTCCTCCAATCTGTCCTGTATCATCTTTCTTGCCCGATGGTAGGTAACACAAGCCCAATTATCTGTTTTGCCATATAAAGCGCCTATTTCTTTAAAAGACATTTCTCCAAATACACGCCACATAAAAACTTCCTTGTAAGGGTCAGACATCATATGCAGAATTTTTCGTATTTGCCGGATTTCTTCCTGTATCCCGATCTGCTCTTCAATGAAAGCATTTGAATCCGTTATACTTTGAATTTCTATTTCATCAACACTTACCATTCTGTGGCTTTTTTTCATATATGAATAGTATGTGTTTTTCGCAATCTGACAGATCCATACACGCATATCACAATCGCCGCGGAAATCTTCAATGGATTTCATTGCTTTTAAAAATGTTTCGCTCGTAATTTCCTCTGCTATATGCTCATCACCTGAAAGTTTCCAAATATAGCGATATACCGATTCAAAATAAGTACTGTATATCTGTTCAAACTCCATTACGCTACCACCCCCTTTCAATAATAAGACTCCACAGTTGAAAAAATCTTACAAACATTTTAAAAATTTTTTAATACCAAAAACGGCAATTTAACGTTTTTTTCGCCAACTCAACATTTTACAAATTTTGTTATAGCATAATATATGCTTTCTCATATTAGTACCCTCTATCAAATCCTGCGTTCATTATTCAACTAACTTTATATAATTAAGGAATTCCTTTATATCTCAGCCACGGTATAATTGATTGGTCGCGCCTCCAAACATATACCCAAATATCTATCTCTTGATATTAGAAGGCTTACATTAGCCGTGGTATTGTTTTCCTTGAGATTGATATAACTCGTAATAGTGTCCTTTCTTCTTCATAAGCATTTTATGATTTCCATCTTCAATAATCTCTCCCTCTTTTAATACAATAATTCTATCACACTTTTTTGCATGCCCCATGTTATGTGTAACAAGTAAAAAGAGTTTATCTATCACTTCATCAAATATATTGGTTAAGATTTCTTCGGATTTAATGGGATCAACATTAGAAAAAGGTTCATCTAATATTACTAAATCAAAATTTCTCTTGTAAAATGTTCTTAATAAAGCTATTTGTTGCCATTCACCACCCGATAAATCCATTCCTTTATCATCCAATTGACCAAGCATAGTTAGTTTACCATTTGGAAGTTGTTCTATAAATTCAGCTAAGGATTCCTCCTTCTTAATCGAGTTGTCTTTAACTCCACCATTTCCTATAATGATATTATCTTCAACTGAGAATTGATATTTTACAAAATCTTGTAATAAGCAGACAGATAGACTTAGATACTGTTGTAACACATCTTGTAATTTTAGACCGTTAATTAATATCTCTCCATCTGATGGGATAAAAATACCTATTAATAAATTTATTAGCGTAGACTTTCCGCTTCCATTATCTCCAACTATTGCTATTTTTTCACCCCTATGAAAATGCACTGAAATATTTTTAATAGCTCTAGTTTCTGAATTAGGATATTTAAAAGACACATTTTTTAATTCTATATCTCTTATTTCTTTAAGTTTTTCTATGTCCTCGCAAGGATTTTCTTCTATAGACATAAAATCGAATAAATCTTTAACGTATAGATAAAAATCATCTATATTTTTTAGATTGTTTACAAAAATATCTATATTTTGCGTAACGGATTTTAACCCATTATAAACAAGAATAAAATTTCCTACACTTGTCCTTCTTTGAAAAATTAGGCTAGTAGTATACATCAAGCAAGCTATCATTGAAATATTTTGCACAACTTGTAATACACAATTTTTTTTAATACGTTGTATTTCATTTTTTCGCTTATTATGGTACACATCAATTCTAAGCAATTCTATTTTATTTGAGAAATAGTCTATTAAATCAAATAAGCGTACTTCTTTTGCAAACTCTCTAGTTGTTAACACACTTACAAAATTTTGAATTAATCTTTCCTTTTTTGTGTCCTTTTTTATGGTTCTATATATATTTCTATTTAGTTTAATTTGATAATATAAATTTGGTATACTGCTTACAATTAATATAAATGGAAAATATTCATTAATATCAGAAACTATGAAAGAGTATGTTACTATGGAAACAATTGGTGAGACAAAAGCATTTAAATATTCAAAGAAATCAAAAATACTCCTTGAATCATATTGAGAAATACGATTTAGCAAATCAAATACCCTAGTATTTTCAAAATTTTCTAATCGTATTTTACTGATTTTATTATTTATCTGGCAACAAAAAAAATGATTTAATTCCAGATCCTTTTTTGCATCTATATAGACGGATATATTTTCTATAATTTCTACAAAAACTTGAATAATAATGTAACTAAAAATTATATTGTAGACTTTACTTATATTATTACCTACTATAATGTAATCCACAATTTTTTTATAGCACACGCTAATAAATGGCGTAAGCATTGATGCTATTATACCGAAAAAAAGACCTATCAATTCATAAAACAGCACTTTCTTTTCTAAAAATATTTTTATATTTTTTATATTTTGTTTTTTTAATATGTTCATTGTTATTTTTCTTTCATCTTTCATAGCACTTTAACTGTGTATCATACATTTTTTTATACTTTTTACAGTTTTCCATTAATTCTTTATGCGTACCATATGCTATAATATTACCGTCCTCAAGTAACATAACTTTATCAACCATGTTAGCCAATCCCATTTGATGAGAAACAATTATAAAAGATTCATAATCATGCTTACTCAAAAGTAATTCATACTGCAATTTTGCTGCCAAAGCATCTAGTGCCGAAAATGGTTCAGCCATAATATAAAACTTATTTTCTCAAATCATTCCTCTAGCCATTGCTAGTTTTTGCCCCGGACCTCCTGAAAAATCAATACCATCCTCATAATATTCCGCTCCAATATTTGTATATATACCTTTCGATAATCCTGCAACTATATTATCATTGTCTATTGAATATAATATTTCGCTTATATTTTTATCACTAAACTCTCTATTTAAAGAAATGTTTTCCTTAACAGAAAAACAATATTTCCCAAAATCTTGAAAAATAACTCCCCTATCATTATTGCAAATACAAATTTCCCCTTGATCCGGAGGCAGCAATCCTAATAACAACTTGACTAATGTTGATTTTCCAGAACCGTTTTCTCCAAAAATTGCTATTTTCTCGCCACGTTCAACAGAAAAAGATATGTTTTTAATTACCATTTTGGAATCATATGAAAAACTTACATTTTTCAATTCTAATACTTCTTTCCTTTTTTCAACGATTTTCTCTTTATCTTTTTTTTCAGTATTTACATTTGAAAAACATATATCAATATAGGAGTTAATATAGAGATTTTTTATTTTAAAGGCATTTATCTGACTAATTAAACTACTAAATTTAACTACAAATATTGTTTGACTTTCAACTATAAAAATGAAATTATCTAATGGTAAGGTTCCTCTTTGAAATAACTTAAATAAATATACTAATATAATAAATTCAATTACAAACATAAATATAGACCAGATAATATTTATTACTGTCCATTTTTTTGAATATTTTAAAGAGATTTTCTTTTTTTGTAAAAAAAAGTCTTCTCTTTTTTTCAAAATCCAATAATCGCTTTTATATATCCTGTTCTCTTTGATGCTTTTTTTATTCCGTAGTAAATTATCAATATATAAAATATTTCTTTCCGCTGATTCCCTTTTTTTTATCAATTTAATATTTTCACTTGTACTCTTTCCTGTAAATAAATTCTGCAATATACACGAAACTATAAAAAGGCCCAAAACAATTTTGTTAATATAGAAAACAGAAAGAGCTGTAATAATTACTCCAGCAAATTCTCCTATTAGGCTACTAAGAGATAAAATTAGTTCCCTAATTTCATTATCAATTGCTTTACGACTATATGTTATTTTTTGCAAAAAAGAACTTTTATCTAATTCGGTTAATGCCTTACTATGTATGCAGAAAAATAAAGTCCTATATAATGAGCAAGAGACTTTCAATTGCATTTTATCCATTAATATATTAATAATCCCACTAAAAACAAGCCGTAAAATATATATAAACATCAATAGTATTATACTTATATATACTATAGAATTTAATTCACTAATTTGCGCAATCATCTCTTTTAACAATATTGATCCCAATGGATAAAGACAACTATTCATAATTTGACATACAAAAATAAATACTATACTAAAAGCACTACACTGAAATACTTTTTCCACTAATCCCCAATATTTTTTCAATTTCTCACCTCAATTAACTCTAATTTATAGCAATAAGTGGAACTCCGCACATTTGAAATTTATGTTACTTCACGAGATATGGTATGCTTTTATCACTACAACATAGCTAGCTTTCCATGCTTCCTTTAAATAAGTTTCTTTATAAAAATATGTAAGGGAGGCTGCGCTCCCTCACATATACAACTCACAATCGTATTATTTTATTATTATCTTGTTGAATGACTGGTACACGTAAATTTGCTATCGCAATGCCAAGATCCGGACACGCAACGGAAACTTTTACAGGTATGACCATCGGTACAAGATCCTTTCGGTTCAATACCTTTAGCCTCCACAATATTAGGCGTTGTATACTTCATAATGTCCTCACCCTCCTTACCTATGACTGCGTGTATGTGTTTTTGCAAGTAAAATCTTTCTTACATTTAAATGAACTGCAAGAAAAACTACCTGCATCACACACATATTTTGAGTTGCATACGCTGTCCTCAAATATTCTAGTGCTGTTCGTTGTGACTGTTGGTGCTGAGTATTTCATATTACCTCCTCCTTTGGTTTAATACGATTGTGTAATTGCCCATTTACTTTTATGTCTTCTCATTAATTAGTTTGTCCGCATACTCCTTCTTCCGATACTCACAATGTCCATCTGTAAATTGTAAGGATCCTCGGTTCGCAGCTTCGGCTATACATCCCCGTCCGCATACATTTTGCCATACACATGAAGCGCAATCATGCATATAACATAAACTCATTTGACAAAATTTTATAAAACTATTAAATGCCGAAGAATCCATTATATCTGTTAATTTATCGTTATAAATATTACCAAAGGAATATTCTTCGCCACCAAAATTCTGACACAAATATACATTTCCTTTACTATCTATTCGCGGTGTAATCGGAACTTTTTCTTCACTTGGATGCAATATTGGGCATCCTGAATTATATGAGGCTCCGGGTAAATCTATTTTTATACCTTTCTTCTCTGCTTCTTTGGTTATTTTATGTCCTTTTAACATCTCCAAAATTTTTTCATTTTCTTCTGTTGACATACATAGTGCATTTTTATTAGTGATACTTCTTCCCTGTACCGAAATTGTTCCAAAGGAAATAGTCGAAACCTTTTTCTTGCTCATTACATCAATAAATTCCACCAGTTGCGATTTGTTGCATTTTGCAATCATAGAACGAATTACTATATTTTTATGGCCAGCATTAGTCAAATGTTCTATTCCTTTAATGGTTTTTTTAAAAGCACCTTTCCCGCATATCTGATCATGAATATCTTCACTAATTCCATTAAGGCTTAACTGAACCGAAATATCATACTCGACAAATTTTTTAGCTATTTCCTCAGTTATTTGTGTCCCATTAGTTATTATCAAAATATCTGACACACCTTTTTCTTTAGCTAACATTATCAATTCCCAAAATTTAGGATGAAGAAGTGGCTCTCCTCCTGAAATGGTCAATGAAAATTCTTTATTGTCATATGCCGCCAGTATATTTTGAAAGCTTTCTACTGATATTTCATTTTTTTCTTTTCCAGAATCATTATAACAGTGAATACATTTTAAATTGCATACGGATGTTATTTCCACATATGCTCCTGCAATATAATATGGTGTTTTCATACCGTTCTCCTTATACTATTATTTATTTTGAAATGCTATAAATCCTCTTTTCTCAAACTCTGTTATCACATTTATAATATCCATCTCAACCATCTTCTCATCAAGCTCTTCTTTTTCAATACATGCATCAATCAAACACCTAGTTAATGAATGTATACTTTCATTATCACAGTTTTCATACAAAAATTTACTCGTATTATTTAACACCGATAACTCCCCATCCCTCCCAAGAATAATCAAATTATCCTCATGTACTTGATGCGGAAACTTTAGGGATATGTTTTTAATAAGTTTTTCTCTCATTTTATTTCCTCCAAGTATTTAATTTTTTCTAAAAACCTTTTGTTGCATCAGAATATGATACGCAAAAGATAATAGCATCAAGTATAATATTATATATGCGAATGTACTTTTTCCGACATTTCTCGTTGTTTTTCCCTAAATATACTGTTGTTTAGCATATATTACAATTACTTATTTCCCAAATACTCGTATATGCGTATTTTGAATATCCATATATTTTGTATTCATTTCTTATTATTTAGGTAAAATATAGTCATAACATGAAAGGATGATGAAAATATTATGGCTATACAGAACCGCATCCGTGAACTCAGAAAAAACCTAAGCATGTCGCAAGTCGGGCTTTCTCTGGTAATCGGGACTACTCAGCAGGCAGTAAGCCGCATGGAAAAGAGTGGTGACATTCCGACAGACCTACTTATAAAAATGTCTGGATTCTTCAACGCGACTACGGATTATATACTAGGTATATCGGATTACAAGCGCGATCTTAGTGGCCAGTTACGAATGAATCATGAAATGGACATGTATTACAATATCATACTGCGATACCAACAGCTGTCCGAAGTCAACCGTCGGACACTTTTGGCAATGTTAGATCGTCTAGAACAAGCTCAATACGAAGATGTCGCAAGTTACGGGAAAGTGGATGTTATACAAAAGGGGGATGACAAAAATGCTGAGGATAGCAGTGTGTGACGATGACAGACGTTTTGCCGCAAAACTTGAGGATATGATTCTGCAAGAAGCACTACAGACAGGGCTCATTGCAGAAACGGAGACCTATTCCGATGGCGACACGCTTATTGCCGATATACAAAAAGGTTACCGGTATGAACTAATCTTCCTCGATATTGAAATGGAACGTTTAAATGGTATTCAGGCGGCGCATGCCATCAGGGGGATGGATCGCTCGGTGCTGCTCATCTATGTATCCGGATATGAGCAGTACCTGAAA
>ERZ779624.518-NODE-518-length-11721-cov-6.963398_pt1 | contig 11721 bp, 15 predicted proteins | sample MGYA00514190_ERZ779624 | MGnify/ENA primary metagenome ERZ779624 (study PRJEB29562, sample SAMEA4376706) | mouse gut metagenome | isolation source: Cecum | study: EMG produced TPA metagenomics assembly of the A DSS colitis mouse model was used to assess the... | reverse complement strand
CCAGGAAGATGTTGACCGCCTTGTGGCCGTGGCCTCGGCCATCGGCTCCATCCCCATTGTCCTGGACTATGGCAGCCATGACCAGATCACGGCTGCCATCAGCCATCTCCCTCACATCGTGGCCTCCACCCTGGTAAACCTGGTTCGGGACCAGGACCGGGAAGACAGACTGATGAACCGGCTGGCAGCAGGAGGCTTTAAGGATATTACCAGGATCGCCTCCTCCTCCCCCACGATGTGGGAGCAGATCTGCATGACGAACCGTGAAAACTTATCCCAGATGCTCAGACTCTACATGGATTCCCTTGGGGCGGTTCTCGCGCGGCTTGAAGCAGGGGATGCCAATGGGATCTATGAGCTGTTTGAAACCTCCAAAGCTTACCGCGACACATTGGCCGACAAACCAAAAGGCTCCGTAGAGCCGGAGTACAGCTTTACTGTGGATATTGCGGATGAGGTGGGCTCCATCTCCACCCTCTCGGTGATCTTAGCGGCCGGCGGCATCAGCATCAAAAATATCGGGATCAATCACAACCGGGAGCGGGGAGAGGGCGCCTTAAAGATCGACTTCTATGACCGGGAGGCCATGGAAAAAGCCTGGGAAAGGCTAAAAAAATACCACTATGAGCTTTTTTAGAAATGCTTTCGCGCTCCATAAAAACTATGGGAAAGGCCGGGAACTATCATGAAATTTACCAGAATAAAAAAACTTCGCGGTGAGGTTACGGTTCCGGGAGATAAATCCATCTCCCACCGCGGCGTTATGTTCGGCTCTATTGCCGAAGGGACCACAGAGATCCGTGGTTACCTTCAGGGAGCTGACTGTCTGTCCACCATCTCCTGTTTCAGGAAAATGGGAGTTGACATTGAAAATAACGGGGACACGGTGTCTGTACATGGCAGAGGACTCCGGGGGCTTGCCTGTCCCGATTCAGATCTGGACTGCGGCAACAGCGGGACTACCATGCGGCTGATCTGCGGCATCCTGGCGGCTCAGGATTTCGCGGTGACCCTGACCGGGGACGCCTCCATCCGGAAAAGACCTATGGGGCGCGTCATAGAGCCTCTTGCCCTTATGGGCGCCCAGATCCAGAGCCAGGGAGGCAATGGCCGGGCTCCCCTCACGATCCGGGGAAGAGCTCTTCATGGCATCCATTACACCTCCAAAGTAGCCTCCGCCCAGGTAAAGTCCTCCATCCTTCTGGCCGGACTCTACGCAGACGGACAGACCCGGGTAACAGAGCCTTATGTGTCCAGAGATCACAGCGAGATCATGCTTACGCATTTTGGCGCCCATGTGTGCCGGGAGGGAACCACAGCAATAATCTCACCGGCTCGGGAGCTTTACGGAACCCTTGTGAAGGTGCCCGGAGACATCTCCTCCGCCGCCTATTTCCTCTGCGCAGGGCTCATAGTCCCCAACTCCCAGATTCTCATAAAAAATGTTGGGGTAAATCCCACCAGAGCAGGGATCCTGAAGGTCATAGAGGCTATGGGAGGACAGATCACGCTGTTAAACGAGAGAACGGATTGCGGGGAACCTGCTGCGGACATTTTAGTCTGCTCCTCATCCCTCCACGGGACGGTCATTGAAGGAGCCCTTATCCCCACTCTCATCGACGAGCTGCCCATGATCGCCGCCATGGCCTGCTTCGCGGAGGGGACCACCGTGATCCGGGATGCGGCGGAGTTAAGGGTAAAGGAATCTGACCGCATTGAGGTCATGGTCCAAAATCTTTCTGCCATGGGAGCCGACGTAGAAGCTACAGATGACGGAATGGTGATCCGGGGCGGCAGACCCCTCCACGGGGCGGTCATTGACAGCTGCCAGGACCACCGCGTCGCCATGACCTTTGCCGTGGCCGGACTATGCGCCGACGGGGAGACAAAAATTCCGGGAGCGGAGTGTGCGTCCATCTCCTACCCGAGATTTTATAAGGATTTGGAAACGCTTGTGGATCGGGGGTGACTTTTGCGGGTAAGGGGCGGCCCGATCCACAAAAAATAAGAGCGGAGACGGATCTCCACGATCCCTGTCCCGCTCTTTTTCTTTTAGCCTGGTACATCGATGTACTGGTACGGCCTGTACACCGCCTTGAGCCTCATATTCGCTGCCGCCACGTTTTATACCATCTCCACGGCTGCTTCGTCTTATCCGTTCTACAGCGCCGAGTACCCAAATGCATTCACAAGGGCATCCAGTTTCTGCTTTTGCTTGCACAGAGGGCAGTCCCGATAATCATAGGACTCATAGTCCGGCAGATCCTTCTTGCCGAACACCGCCTTGATCGGCACTCCGTCCACCTCGTCCACAGCCCCGAAGATAGCCGAAACTCCGGTCATGATGCCGTTATAGTACAGAATACTCTCGATAACTTTATTGACCGTCAGACCTGTGGTGGCGGAGGATACCAGCACCAGCACATGCTTGTCCTCGATCATATGCACCAGATTATCCCGGAAAATGATCTGGCTGTTGTTGTTGAACTCAGGGCGCACCACATAGATACTCTTATGTCGGTTCATGGACATAAAACCGCCCTTTGCCAGCTCATCTGACAAAAACGCCCCGATCACTTCCATGCCTTCCATACATACAATGGTGTCCACCACCGTGTCAAAAAGGTAGAGGCCCGCCATCACCTTGGCAATAGCCTTCGCCTCGCTGGTCCTGCTCTTAAGCATGGTAAGATCCAGATAGTAGTTGATGTGGGCATGGTTGGTAGCGAAATGGCCCGGGATCACTCTCATCTGAGCTGTGGTCCCAACGGTTCCTATCTTTCTTATTCTGGTCTTCATAATAGAAAATCCCCCTTGTTCATTGATAAGCACTCCCACCCGGCCTCCTTGCCCCTGCCCGACAGTGGGGCCTGCGAAAATACTCTCCGCGGGTTCTGCTTGATCCGCTTGCCCATATTATACTAGATTTCCATGGTTCACACAACCTTTTTGGGAAAGTTTCGGGAAATATTGGCTCTACTGCGTAACAGTTCAAGGATTATCTGAACTGTTACCTACTGTGCGTCCCTCTCCCCTTTGCTCACTCAATTATACACCTAACTTAACTCCCCCTCACAGCTCCACCGTAACAAAAATATCATAAATAGCCCTGATAGCCGTCTCAAAATCCCCGTTCTTCACGCCGATGATAATGTTCAGTTCACTGGATCCCTGATCGATCATCTTCACATTCACTCTGGCGTGGGCAAGGGCGGAAAAGATCCTTCCGGCTGTCCCTCTGGTGGCTTTCATACCCCGCCCCACCACGGCGATCAGCGCCAGATCCGACTCCATCTCCACAAAATCGGGCTCCACCGCCCTGTGGATGCCTGCCACCACAGACTGCTCATACTCCTCAAACTCCGACTGGTGGACAAAGATCGTCATGGTATCAATGCCGGAAGGCATATGCTCAAAAGAGATGCCGTTATTCTCAAACACCTGCAGCACCTTTCTCCCAAACCCCACCTCGGAGTTCATCATGGCTTTCTCCACATTGATGGAGCAGAACCCTTTCTTTCCGGCGATCCCTGTGATGGTGTATCTGGGTTTGCGGCAGGTGCTTTCCACGATCAGAGTCCCCTTGTCCTCCGGTCGGTTGGTGTTGCGGATGTTGATGGGGATCCCCTCCTTGCGCACCGGGAAAATGGCGTCCTCGTGTAAGACGCTTGCCCCCATATAAGCCAGCTCCCGAAGTTCCCGGTAAGTGATGGTCTCGATCACCTGAGGCTTATCCACGATCCTGGGGTCAGCCACCAGAAATCCCGACACGTCGGTCCAGTTCTCATACATATCCGCATGGATGGCCTTTGCCACAATAGATCCCGTCACATCAGAGCCGCCTCTGGAAAAAGTCTTCACTGTCCCGTCCGGTTTTGCCCCGTAAAATCCCGGGATAACCGCCCTCTCAATGTGTTCCAGCCTTTCCGACAGCTCCCTGTCCGTGGCCTCGGCGTCAAAAACCCCGCTGTCGTCAAAAAACACCACTTCCGCCGCGTCCACAAACTCATACCCCAGATACTGGGCCATAAGGATGCCGTTAAGATACTCCCCTCTGGAAGCGGCATAATCCCGCCCGGCCTTTGCCTGAAAGTTTTCCTCGATCCTGGCAAATTCATGATCCAGATTTAGATTTAAGTCCAGCCCGTCGATAATGTCCTCATACCGCTTTTTGATCTTCTCCAGGATCTTCTTGTAGGACGCCCCGGCCGCTGCGGCGTCATAGCACTCATATAAAAGGTCCGTCACCTTCTCGTCCTTGTCGTTACGCTTTCCCGGCGCGGACGGCACCACATACCTTCTTGACTTGTCAGCGCGGATGATCTCCCCCACTTTCTTAAACTGTCTGGCGCTGGCAAGGGAACTGCCGCCAAACTTCACCACTTTCTTCATCATGTCCTCCAATCTGCCTTCATGTACTCTCGGAATCTCTCCTGCACCTGCCTTTGTGGCTGATTTTCCGTCATATGCACATAAATTTAATCAACGTACGTTCCACGTACGCCTCATAAATTTATGCACATCTGACAAAAAATCATCTCACAAAATCAGGCACAAAGAGACTCCGAGAGTACATCTTCTGAGTACTTCTTCTCTTACTGAATCAATGCTTCCATCTCCTTATTGACCGACTCCTCGCAGGAGCGCATGGCCAGGATGGTCTTCTCCATCAGCTCCTCCAGAGTCCATCCCAGACCCTCGGCCCCCTCTTTAATCACATCCCGGGAACATCCTGCCGCGAACCGCTTGTCCTTAAATTTCTTTTTCAGGCTGGACACCTCCATATCCATCACGCTCTTAGACGGACGCATCTTAGACGCGGCCCAGATAAGCCCTGTCAGCTCGTCCGCCGCAAAAAGGATCTTCTCCATCTCATGCTCCGGCTTCACATCGCTGCACAACCCGTAGCCGTGGCTGCATATGGACCGGATCATCTCCTGGGACACTCCCGCCTCCTGCAAAAGTTTTGGGGCCTTCTTGCAGTGTTCTTCCGGATACAATTCAAAGTCAATGTCATGGAGAAGCCCCACCTGTCCCCAGTACTCCTCCTCTTCTTTGTATCCCTGCTCCTTTGCGTACCATCTCATAACACCCTCCACAGTCAGCCCGTGGAGAATATGGAATTCTTCTTTATTATACTTGCGCAGCAGCTTAAGGGCCTGCTGCCTGGTCAATGTAAAGGTCATACTTGTCCTTCCTCCTTGTGATCCATTTCTTACAAGTTTATATCACATTTTTTTATCCCTTTCAAGATAAAACTTTAACAGATGATCATATCGGGGACAAAGCTTATCCGAACACTCCACACATCGCAGAGCCCTGTTAGTCCCCTCCCAGAACCGTTCCGGGCGCCGCGCCGCGATAAATTCCCACACCGCCCACACTACCAGAGCCATGAAAAACAGCACAAACAAAAAACAGCCTGGTCCTCAAAAAGAAAAGGGATTGCCCTCCCCCCACAGGAATATATTGGTAAAAAACAACAGGGATCTCCATGAACATATATTTTGTGAAGCCTGATGATACGGTAGATAAGATTTCAGAAGAACAGAACACAGACCTGACCGCCCTGATCCGGATCAATCAGCTGACGCCGCCCTATCGGCTGGCTGTAGGCCAGGCCCTTCTCCTGGCAAATGATATCCCTCCCCAGACATTTTCCCCCTATTCTTCCTATGCCGAAGCCATCTTCCGAAGCGGATACGCCTATCCCTTCATCTCAGCCCCCGTCCTTACGGAAACTCTCTCCTACCTCTCGGAACTGGCCGTGTTCTCCTACGGCTTTACCTTAGCCGGGGACCTGATCCCTCCTGCCATGGACGATACATGGATGACCGCCCAGGCCCGGCAGGCCGGCGTCACGCCAGCCCTGACCCTGACGCCTCTGGGCTCGGACGGACATTTCAACAATGCCCTGGTAACCGCCCTGGTACACAGTCGCGCCGCGCAGCAGCGGCTGGTCACCGGGCTGGCCTCGGTCATGCTGGAAAAAGGATATCAGACGGTAAATATCGATTTTGAGTACGTCCTGGGTGAGGACAAAAATGCCTTTACCGCATTTGTATCCTATGCCACTTACGCCCTGAACATCCTGGGATATCAGGTGTCTGTGGCCCTGGCCCCCAAATACTCGGATGACCAGCCTGGAGTTTTATACGAAGGGATGGACTACGCCGGGCTGGGGGCGGCGGCTAACTGGGTGGTGCTGATGACTTATGAGTGGGGGTATACATACGGCCCTGTTGGGTTATGGTAATTTACAGTTTCTAATCTTATGAACGATTTTCCGGCAATTTCGGATAAAAATGCAGCGTAAACTTTGCCGAGTCTCTCTGCCCTTTCCGGTTCCGTTCTGTTTTGCAGTAATCTACATGATCCAGTATCTCTTTTAACATAGTGTTGCGAAGTTCTATATTGTCAACACTCCAATATGCCTCAACAATCTTCCTGACAGAGGGGACAAAGTCCTGCCTTGCCTTTTTACGGGCTTCCATCAACTCGATTTCCCTGTTCAGGCATGTCAACTCCGTCTCTAAAGAATTGCTTTTCTCCTCCAGTATCTTTCGCCTTTCCCGAAATGTATGTACATCATAAATCCCCTGCTCCAACAGATCAAAGGTATTGGCAAGCTGCTTCCGTACCCTTTCCCTTTCTCTGGTTAAATTATTTACCCCGTCTTTTAACAAAGACATGGCTTCCCCGTCTTTCTCCTCCGGCGCGTCCGGCCATTGCAGCTCATACCCGGACAGCCATTCCCCCAGACCTTCCATAACCTTTCTTTCAATCAGTTCCAGCGGGGCAGAGACATTCTTACATTGACTGTTGGGACAGCGCAAGATGGCATATCTCGTCTTTGTATTACTTAACTGGCGGCTCATCGGCCTGTGGCACATGCCACAGTACACAAGGCCGCTTAATGGATTCTGAAGGGCGTTGGAAGTTCCTGTGTGAACAGTGGGCTTATTCTTCCTGATTTCCTGCGCCCTGTTGTAGACAGCTTCCGGGATGACAGGTTCAAATCTTCCCCGAACTTTGGGACAATCTTCATTTTTAGACCGGCTTTCTATAATTTGGCCGTCAACCATAGTTTTTCTGACTTTTCTCCAACTCCACCTCTGGTAACCTGTGTATGTGGGATTCCGGATGATGTCCATAATACTGGAAGCAGACCAGGAACCTCCCGTTCTGGAAGGGATATGCAGGGCATTTAATCGGTCCCGTATCTGATAGGAGCCCATCCGGCTGTGTGTTCCGTCCGGCAGAAGTTCTCCATGGGTATACAGCTGAAAGATCATCCTTACGATCCTGGCCTCTTCCTCCCTGATCTGAAGGGTGTAACCTTTATCTCCTTTACGCTTAACCTTCTCATACCCATAGGGCGCTGTCCCGGCGATATACCATCCGTCTTTAAACGCTGCAATCCGTCCCGTCTGGATCCGGCGGTTGATCGTCTTATATTCACGCCGACTCATGAATAAGCTAAACTCAAAATATTCTTCATCAAACTCATTGTTTGGATCATAGGTTTTAGCCGGAGTGATGATCTTCGTCCCGCTGAACTTAAAGGCCTCGGCTACAGTTCCCTGATCTTTTGTATCTCCCCTGGCAAGCCGCTCCACCTCCATGACCATAACGCTTTCCCATTTCCCCTGCATCACCTCAAGGAGGAGTTGCTGCATCTTCGGACGGGCGGCAATAGTCTCACCAGAAACCAACTCTTTATAAACAGCTTCCACAACAAGCCCCATGTGATTGGCCAATTCTGTCAGGATGCTTTCATGCCTGGCCAGAGTCTCCCCTTCCCCTCTGGCTTCCGCCTCTCTGTCCGCGCGGCTTTTTCTCAGATATATGGCTGTCATAGATCCCCTCCCCTGTTAGCTTCCTGTATGAAATAAAGAGCATTCCATTTGTCCGGAACACTCCTTTCTGCCTGTTAAAACCGTATTTATGATATCTTTTGAAGTTTTTCACTATGTTCGGTTATGATTTTCTTCATTACCTCGATATCGCGTTTTATGTCATTGATCTCTGGTGTTGTTCTCTCATACCGTTTTGCCGCCGGTACATAATTCTCTGCCAAAATATTAATTTTAGGCTCGATCGCATTTTCAACATACAATTTAAAGTCATGCAAATCTTCCTGTACGGTTCTAATCTCGTCTTTAATGGGCTGTAATTCACTTCTAAGCATCAGTATGAACTCGTTTTCTGTCATTGCTTACCCTCCTTTTGTGGTATTGGTTTTATAGTAATAACATATTTTTAAGTTCTGGTCAAGTTTATACTTTATTTCTTTACATGAATTCAAGTGAATCCCCATAGAGAACTGTAGTAGTTTATTAGCCATAAAACAGCGCCGATCATCCCCAAAACCATAAGAAATAAAATAAGATTTTTGTTTTTTGACTTTGATATCGTATCCGAGGTTTTCTTTATAAACAGCTTCAATAAAAGTTCTACAATTGCCGCTACGCATAAGGCGATTATTAGGAATGAACCCCATTGCATAGCCATATCGACTATGATTTTAGCGTACTGATCGCTTGTACTCATACTCATTTCCCCTATTCTTTAGTTTTTTATGTTATCTAAGGCTTAAGCCCAGTATAACCATAGTTCATTTTTTCATATGGCTTCTTTTCCAGTGTTGTAAATTAATGATCCTCTCTCCTGCTCCGGCACGTCCAGAAGCTTTCTGGCTGCCTCTTTCATGCTGGGGCTTGCCCGCTGGTAAGCTACTAATAGCTTCTGTTCTTCTACTGTAAAGTTTTCGTTTGTTGCCTCTCCAACTAGCAACCATTCCATAGATGTATTTAATATTTTACTGATTTTATATAGTGCTTCCGCCTCTGGAATCCTTCCTCCATTTACATAATTACTAATTGCCGCTTTAGAAATCCCAGTTTTTTCGATAATATCTTTTTGCTTTAATCCTAAAATTTTTTGCCGTTCTTTTATTCTTGTTCCAATTTCAATAGAATTGAGCATAATTTCTCCAATTAGTTTACGATCATATACTTTATTTCATTGATAGGTTTACATTTATAGGCTATAATATACTTATAGAAAGCGATTCCCCCGCATCAGAACGAAGGAATCTCTCTCTACAAGCACCAAGCTGCTACTCTACCGGTAGTAGCGGGCCCGATCAAATGGTAGTAATAAGTTTCTCGACAATCCTTATTCTACCATGTTTCGGGCCCTTGTACAACAATTATTTTCAAGCGCCGAGATCCGCTCTTATACGGGTTTCAGGCAGAAAGGAAGGATTATGTACAAGTTCAAGAAAATCAACAAAACCAAGATGTACCAGTTAGTGAAGGAGTTCGCCGGCATCCGGGATCTCCCTCCCATCAGACAGTGCCAGTTCGGCTACTATTCCCGCTCCAATACCTGTTATCTCTGTGTTAAGGAAGGTCTGGGTTCCTTCAAGGTTGTTTATGACCATTGGGGGGATGATGTCTACCTTCTGGTGTCCCAGGAGGAGACATACCTGCCGGATTTTGATGTTGTTCATCCGGAACGTAAAGACGAGGTTGTCCATTTAAATGTCCACTGGCTCTATGACCATGGCTTCCTTGACAAAGACTCCATCAGAGAGGAGGCCGTCTGACATGTACTTATTCGAAGCCCACTACATGGACACCGTGTCCGGCATTGATATCATAAAGCCGATTGAGTTTAACAATCAGTTTTTCTCCGATCAGCGGGACTGTTACTTATACGCCATGGGTAAAGCTTATGACATGACAAAGCCGGAGGAGCTTTTTAGCTCCCTTGAGTTTATCTCCTCTTAGCCCGGACGTTTCGTTCCGCCTGTTGCTTATATATTGTTTGTATTTTTCTTTCTATCCCCGGCGGCCTCCAGTTTCCCGGCAGGCCGCCAGAAAAGCCGCCCCTCCGGCAAGCCCTGGCCGGGCAGCCCCTGGCGGGGGAGGAGACGCCCCGCCGCCTGTCAAGGGTTCAAGGGTGGAGATTTCCCCCGCGGCTTTTTGCGGGGGAAATACTACCCGGCCCTTGACGGGCTCGACTCCCCCAATGCTGGCCCGGGGCAGGGGTTGGCGCTTTTTGACGACCCCTGCTTGACCATAGCTTTTTGATACTGGCGGCTGCCGGCAACGCCGCGGGGCGGCCATTTACTGGAGGCCGGGGCTGATCCCGGCTTAGCATTTTCCATCACTTACGCTTTCCGGATGCAGATCCGTTTCGATACCGCCCCAAGGTTCTTAAAACCTTTCGGGCGGCTCTCCCAAAAATATACCTGTCTTTTTATGGTCAGGAATATAGATCTTTAACTATTTAAACCAAGTCTTTTATGGCTTTTAAAATGAAAGGAGTATTTACCTTATGGAAACACGAGCACAGATTGTTCTTTTGTACGCTTCCCAGTATGAGATCACTGATGAGTCTACTGGTGAGATCAAGCGCGGCGTCACCTGCAACTACTATTTTAGAGACTATTTCTCCGCTAAAAATAATGATAACGGCTCCAAGGGCATGCGTCCGGCCAAAGGTTCTATTGATTTTCTACTCATGAAAAAGATAAAAGCCGCCCCCGCCCTGTATGACGCCCAGTTTGAAATGAGCATTGGCTCTGACGGGAAACCGGTCCTTAAGGTGGTTGATCTTGATTATGTTTCCGATGTCTATATCAGCGCGGTTTCAGAAAAAGCTCCGGAAACTGCCGGGACACCAGAAGCATCCGCAGAACCCTCTGCCCCTGAAGCCTCCTCCGCCTCCCCTGCGGAACCTGCCCAGGCTCCCAGCCGTTCCGGTAAGAAATAACGGTACTCATTATGGAGATGGAAACCGTTTTTGACTTTATTCCCGAACAGACAGAAACTTCCCCGGAACTTGAGACAAGTTTGAGTCCTGATCCTTTGGAATCCTCTGATCCTATTGAGGAATCAAGTCCTTTTGTGGAATCTGAGGATCCGGAAGAGTCGGAACCCGCTTCCGGATCTGACGGATCGGTATCTGTTTCTAAAGAGGAATCGACTTCGGCTGAAACGAAGGAGGAGTCTATAGAAAGTGTCTCTTCTGAAACTGTCGCGGACAAAATGGAATCAGAAACATCTATTTCCTCATCCGCTTCACAGGACAAAGAGACCTCATCCTACGATCCGGCAGCTAATATTGGCTCTGATGTTCCTGATCTGTTAGATCAGATTGACTCTTTTATATTTTTAGAATCAGATCCAGAATCCGTTTTAGACTGGCAGGAAAACCTTGCCGCCTGCCGCGGCTCCCTGGCTTCCTGCGCGTCGCTATTGGTTTTTACGGATATTCTCTTATGTCTCTTGTTAGGCTGTTTGTGCGCTTCTATCTTTTCCAGGTTTTGGAAGGTGAACAGATGATTTTTCAGGAGGTGGATAGATGGGGCTTATTGATATTTCTAAAGGGCTTTTTCCCTTTGTCGGTATTGGTTTTATATTTGGTTGTATTCCTTTAGTCTTTGGGCTTTGGATTCAGATGCTTATTAACGTGATGAAGAGGTTTTGATATGGTTTATCCTATTCGATTAATTCGTTTTATCTGGATTGGCTTTGGCTGGTTCCTGCTGATCCTCATCATGCTTGATTGGTTATCCGCCTGTGTCTTTATGCGCAGATGGTTATCAATAAATAAAAAAGAAAGGTGGTAAAGTTTTATGGTAAAGACGGATTTGTTTAAGGACAGAATGGAAGGAATGATGGAAAAGGCTAAAAAAACAGCCCTTAT
>ERZ779624.516-NODE-516-length-11763-cov-4.165528_pt1 | contig 11763 bp, 12 predicted proteins | sample MGYA00514190_ERZ779624 | MGnify/ENA primary metagenome ERZ779624 (study PRJEB29562, sample SAMEA4376706) | mouse gut metagenome | isolation source: Cecum | study: EMG produced TPA metagenomics assembly of the A DSS colitis mouse model was used to assess the... | reverse complement strand
ATCACGAAACTGGCGCGTTTCCCGTCATCTTCGTGCTCCTCATCCTCTTCTTCCTCTTCACCGGACTCTCCGTCGGAAACCGCGGACTCTCCGCTCAGGACGTCGATCTCCTGTCCGTCCACCACGATCGTACAGGCAGTAACGGCAATACTTGTCTCCGTGTCCTTCTTTCCTCTGAACCTGACCGCAAAATCCGTCGTCGTATCTCCCGGCTTACTGCTAAGCTGTACGGTTCCGTTGCCCCCGTTTCCGGAAAAACTGTTGCCGCCTCCGCCCGAAATATAGGTCACCGCGTCTTTATCATAGGACAGCGTAAGTGTCACGCTCTCCATGGGTTCGTCGCTTTTGACCGTATACTCCGCAGAGACATTCCCGTCCTTTGTCACGGACAGGTCCGTATCCCCGGTAACGGACGGCGCGGCCATGGCCGTCATCCCAAAACAAAGCAGAAGGATCAGGAACAGCATTCCTGTCATTCCCGGCATGTATCTTCTATTTTTCATATAAAGCTCTCTCTTTCCAGGTTTTTCGCCTTGAACCATTACAATAAGGCCAGCGCAGGAGAAAGTCAACGCTTTTCACAAAACTTTCATCAAAATATCAGATTTATTTTACTTCGTCAATGGCTTTTCCAATATCGGAACGGCAGTATTTGTTGTCGAAATCCACCCAGGTCACCGCTTCATACGCGTTGGCGCGGGCCGTCTTCAAATCCCTGCCGGTGGCCGTCACGCCCAGGACCCGTCCGCCGTTTGTCACAAGCTTCCCGTCCTTTTCCCTGCTGGCCGCATGAAAAACATAGCAGCCTTCCCGCCCCCGGAAATTTTCCAGGCCGCGGATCTCACAGCCCTTCTCATAGCTGACCGGATATCCTTCGGACGCCAGCACCACGCAGACTGCCGCGTTGTCCTCGAACTCCAGTTTGATCCGGTCCAGCGTCCCGTCCACACAGGCCTCGAACACTTCCACAATGTCATTTTTCATGCGGGGAAGCACCACCTGCGCCTCCGGGTCGCCGAAGCGGGCATTGTACTCCAGGACCTTCGGTCCCTGTTCCGTCAGCATGAGGCCGAAAAAGATGATTCCCTTGAACTCTCTTCCTTCCGCCGCCATGGCATCCACCGTCTTCTGATAGATGTGCTCCTGACAGAACGCATCCACTTCCTCTGTATAGAAAGGACTTGGAGAGAAGGTCCCCATGCCGCCGGTGTTCAGGCCCTGGTCTCCATCCAGCGCCCGTTTGTGGTCCTGGGCGGACGTCATGGTCTGTATGGTCTTCCCGTCCACAAAACTCAGTACCGACACTTCCCTTCCGGTCATGAACTCTTCAATGACCATCTGATTGCCGGCAGAGCCGAATTTCTTATCCATCATGATGGACTTTACGCCTTCCCGGGCTTCCTCCAGCGTATTGCAGATGAGGACGCCTTTTCCCAGCGCCAGTCCGTCCGCCTTCAGGACGATGGGCATGGAAGCCGTCTCCAGATAAGCCAGCGCTTTTTGGGGATCGTCGAAATTCTCATACGCCGCCGTGGGAATCCCGTATTTTTTCATCAGATCCTTGGAAAACGCCTTGGAACCTTCCAGAACCGCCGCGCATTTTCTCGGCCCGAATACCCGGATGCCTTCCGCCTCGAACACATCCACGATTCCTCCTACCAGAGGATCGTCCATGCCGATGACTGCCAGATCGATCTCCTTCTCCTTTGCAAATGCGGCCAGACGCTCAAATTCCATGACACCGATCTCCACGCATTCCGCGTATTCGGCGATTCCGGCATTGCCGGGCGCGCAGTAGATCTTCTCCACCTTCGGGCTCTGTGCCACTTTCCATGCGATGGCATGCTCTCTGCCGCCGCCGCCTACGATCAATATTTTCATACTGTCCTCCACTTACTGTATCTCTGTGACTGTTCCATCCGCCACCCGGATCTTTCCGTTGGCGATCAAATCGATTGCCCGGGGCATAATCACCCATTCCGCCTCTTCCATCACCCGCTGCTGCAGGATCTTCGGCGTATCTCCCGGTCGGACCTCCACTGCCTTCTGAAGGATGATCGGGCCCGTATCGGTTCCCTTATCCACAAAATGCACCGTGGCGCCGGTCACTTTCACGCCCCGGGAAAGAACGCCCTCATGGACCTTCAGGCCGTAATAATCCTTTCCGCAGAAAGACGGAATCAGCGACGGATGAATGTTGATGATCCGGTTCTCATACCGCTCCACGATCTTTTCCGGGATAACCACCAGACAGCCGGCCAGCACCACCAGATCCGCTCCTGACCGCTCCAGCGCCGCCAGAAGGGCATCGTGGAACGCCTCCCGGCTCTCATAGTCATTCGGCGTGATGCAGTATGCCGGGATTCCTGCCTTCCTGGCCCTCTGAAGGGCATAGGCGTTCCGGTTGTTGCTGATCACCGCTTCGATCCCGGCGTTGGTGATCCGTCCGTCGGCAATGGCGTCCATGATGGCCTGCAGATTCGTCCCTCCGCCGGATACGAGAACGGCCAGCTTTAACATAATACGACTCCTTTTTCTCCCTTTTCCACGGTTCCCACCACATAGGGATCCTCTCCGGCTGCCCGGATGGCCTCCATGGCCTTCTCTGCATCCGCCGGATCTACCGCCAGCACCATGCCCAGTCCCATATTATAAGTATTGTACATCATATCCTCCCCGATGTTTCCTTCCGTCTGCAGCATGCGGAAGATCGGGGGCACCGGATAGCTGTCCTTTTTCACCACGGCCCGCACGCCGTCCGGAAGCATCCGGGGAATGTTCTCATAGAACCCGCCTCCGGTAATATGGCTGCAGCCTTTGATGGTAACGCCCGCATCCTTTACCGACTTAAGCGCTTTTACATAGATCTTCGTGGGGCGGATCAGTGCCTCGCCCAGCGTGCTGCCCAGGCTGTCATAGTATGTATTCAGCACCTCTTCGCTCATCCGGAGCACTTTGCGCACCAGAGAGAAGCCGTTGCTGTGCACGCCGGAGGAGGCGATCCCGATCAGGGTATCTCCTTCTTTGATATCCGCTCCGGTAATCAGATCCTTTTCATCCACGATTCCCACGGCAAAACCCGCCAGATCGTATTCATCCTCCGGATAGAAACCCGGCATCTCCGCGGTCTCCCCGCCGATCAGCGCCGCGCCTGCCTGCCTGCAGCCCTCTGCCACGCCGCTGACGATGGCCGCGATCTTCTCCGGATAATTTTTCCCGCAGGCAATGTAATCCAGGAAGAACAGCGGCTCCCCGCCTGCACAGGCGATATCATTGACGCACATCGCCACGCAGTCGATACCGACGGTATCGTGCCTGTCCAGCAAAAACGCCAGCTTCAGCTTCGTTCCCACACCGTCCGTACCGGACACCAGCGTAGGTTTCTCCATGTTTTTAAAAGCGCTCATGGAAAATGCTCCTGAAAAGCCTCCCAGTCCTCCCAGTACCTCCGGCCTCATGGTCGTCTTCACATGTTCCTTCATCAGTTCCACCGATCTGTAACCGGCTTCAATGTCAACACCTGCATGCTTGTAATCCATATGATATCCTCCTGTCAGAGGCGTGCATCCGCATCAGGAACTCCCTTATGTTTGCGTCCGGGCCGATGCCGTTTCCATGTGTTGCCTACATCTGCGCCAGATAAGCCTTATATCCGATCTCATCCAGCTTTTCCGCCCTGCCTTCCACATCCTGCTTCATCTCCTCCGAATACGCCTTCAGACGCTTCAGAAGCTCCTCATCCGACGTGGCAAGGATCTTTGCCGCAAGAATCCCCGCATTGACGCCGCCGTTGATCGCCACCGTCGCCACCGGAATACCGCCCGGCATCTGCACAATGGAATACAGCGAGTCCACGCCGCCCAGATCCGAAGTCTTCATGGGGACCCCAATGACCGGCATCGGGAAGATCGCCGCACACATGCCCGGAAGATGCGCCGCTTTGCCCGCCCCCGCGATGATGACCCGGAAGCCTTTTGCCTCCGCGCTTCTGGCATACTCAAAAAACACATCCGGTTCCCGGTGGGCGGAGATGATCGTCATCTCAAAATCCACTCCCAGCTTTTCCAGCACATCCGCCGCCTTGCTCATGACCGGCAGATCCGAATCGCTGCCCATCACAATTCCTACTTTTGCCATGTTCAATCTCCTTTTTCTCCGTGGTTTATTATGATTTTTAATAAGTATTACTAATAAATATCCCACAATAGTTTAACTGTTCTTATGAGTTATCTTACCGTGACTGATCCGCCTTGTCAAGACTGAACTGTCACTCGTCAAACGGCCGGTTCAGTTCTTCCGTTCCGGGAAGGACGAACCTTCCGTCACGGATCAGGGAAATCCGTCTGCCGTCTTCCTGTACAACCGCAATCTCCTGCAGCTCATCGTAGGGGATCGTGATGTCCGTATGGCAATTGAAATACGCCTTTTTGATGTCCTCCTTCCGGAGCGCGGAGCACGCGTTCTCCTTTGCGACCATCCGTTTCCCGTCCGGATTGTACGTGCTCACATCCTCTTCCCAGGAAAAGCACGTATCTCCCACGGCAAAATGCGGCCCCATCTTCTCCGCGATCAGAATCGGCAGCCTGCCTTCGATCCCGTACTTCCGGGCCGTCACATAAGCGGCCGTGTTGGTCCCGATGGCAAATTCGCCCATGGGGAGCGTCTCATGGTGCATCAGCACATTTTCCCGGATGTAACGGCGGTTCTCCTCCTCCTGTCCGTAATTCTTGCAGGTATATTCCGTGACCATGCCGTCCCGGAAGGTAAGGCTTAAGTCCCTGTAAAACAGTCCGTCCAGGTAAACTCCCGTCACATGGAGCACCCCGTCCGTCCCCGCAAGCGCAGGGGACGTAAATACCTCGCCCACCGGTATGTTCACATCCGCCACGCAGTTCTCAAAGAGGGTCTCCTTTTTGGGATCCCGGATTCCGGCCAGCATGACCTTAAGGTCGGTCCGGTTGTCTCCTTTCCCCAGAATATGGACCGAGACTCCCGTATCCAGCACATTGATCAGGTTCTGCTGGATCTGCTGCCAGGTCCTGGAATCCAGGGTGTTGAGCTTCATGGTCTCCCGAAAAATCTCCTCAAACCGGGGACCGATATCCGGGACCGGAAATGCCATGATCGTAAAACTCCGTTCCTCTCCCGGAATATACGTGTTGACCAGCTGTCCGGTACGGTTATTCAGAGAGACCTGGATCTCCTGCTGCTTTTCATCCAGCTTCAGCGCCTCCGGCTTCGTCTCCGGCACAAACGGAGTCTCTCCGAAGATCTCCAGCACCGCCGGGCCGCCGTGCGTCCGCGCCGGCTCCCGGTACCGCTCATACGCCGTTTTCAAAACGCCGATCCTGCGCTCCGCAAAAGCCCTGTCCATAAAAAGCGCCGCGTCTCCCCTGTGGTCGTAATCATACTGTTTATTGGGAGAAGAGCCGCAGTACCCGATCCTGGCGTTTTCTCGCATGTTCACCCTGCTCACAGCCGCCCGGTAGATGATGCTCTCAAGCCCCATGGCCTCAAACTGCTTCACGGCCTGACGGATAATCCGTTCAAATCCCAGGCCGTAACGGATGTTGACGGTTTTCTTCCGGTGCAGCGGTTTCCCCGCCGCCTCAAATCCCCTCCGGTACCCCTCTGTAAAGACGCCCGCGATCCGGTCGATCTCTTCGCCGGAGAGCCCTGCCAGATAACGGCTCGTACCGATCTCCGTCCCGCTTATGTACTCTCCGAACCGGTACAGATACCGCGGGTCCATAAGATCCGCCTCCATGATGATATCCCGTGCAAAGGACAGGGAAGGATCCAGCTGCTCCCGCACCCTTCCCGCCACCATCACATCGCTGTAATCGCTGATGAACCAGTACACGTCCGACGCAAGCTGCTCCCTGGACGGAACCTCTCCCCCTGTAAACTCACTGTGGATCTGCAGGAAAAGCTCCATACAGATCAGCATCTCCTCCGTCCGGCGCTCACAGGCATAGACGATCATGCCCCGGAGTTCCGTATAGACAAAGGACAGGATCTGCCCGCAGGCATCCGGAAGCCTTGACACCGCCCAGGCCGGATTCGCGTAGCTGGACTCATAAGCCTTTCCTGCAATGTCTCCATAGAGCCTGTCATTCCATGCCTGAAGTTCTTCCAGCGAAGCCGTCTCCATCCATCCGTTCTCCGCCTTTTCCAACGCCTCCAGCATGAGCAGTACAAACTCTGCCGTCCGTTTAAAGTAATCCCCGGCTCCGCCGTCCACCTCCGGGTCCTCCGCAATCTGGCGTATCCGTTCCACGGCAAGCTGCCATCGCTCCATCTGAATCTCTTCCATTCCACTACCATCCTAACATGTAGATTCCCGCAAATGCGATCAGCACCAGCCCGTTCAACACGCATCCCGCATATGGAAATCCTTTATAAGTATCTTCCTCTCCCAGTCCCCGGAAACCATGATACAGTCCGACCAGCGAAAGGAGCAGCGCCAGAAATCCCAGGACGGCGATCAGCTTCCCCGCCTCCCCGTATTCCAGATAGGCGGCCGCCACCATGCTCCCCGTCAGCAGCAGCGCCATCATGCCGATGACGCTGGATACGATTCCCTGTTTTGACTGGTTTCTGTCTGTAAATTTATACCGTCTCCTCATAAGCTTTCTTTTCCTTTTTATGAAATACCGCCTGGTAGATCCCATATCCGATGCATCCGCCCAGCGTGTTCAGGATCATGTCGTCCACATCGCAGCTTCCCACCCGGAGGATCAGCTGAGAGACTTCTATGAAGAGAGTCAGTTCAAAGCTGAGCAGGGCAACCTTCCAAAACCCCATTTTTTTCCTTCGCATGGCAGGAAGAAGAGCACCATAAGGTATAAATCCGATGATATTTCCGGGAATATTCCAGAACACCCGCCGCAGGCCGATCTGCCTGTAATAGACCAGATAACGCCTGATCTCCCGAAACGGCACCAGATTATACCGGTAATCCCCCTCCAGCATGGTACGTCCCCAGTCCTCCGCAAAAAACATCAGATAGATCAGAAGCAGAAGATAGAGGCCGAAAAACATACGGCTTGCCTGCCGGATATACGTTTCTGTCTCTTTTTTCACATAACGCTCCTTCTAAAAAACTGCTGTAAACAGCGCCCGCTGACCGGACCGTCGTTTACAGCAGCCGTCGTCCCGTCAGAACATCAGGTCGGATTTCCCTTTCAGCAAGCGTGCTCCGTTAATAATCATCAGAATCCCCGTCACGATGCCGGTCACCAGGACAATGATGCCGATTGCCAGATCCCCGGCTCCCACATTTGCCATGGTCTTGTATGTTTTCTCATTATTCATGCGCATATCCTCCCTGTCGTACACCATACTGTTCATAGTATGCGTCAATCGCCGCCTTTAATGCATCGTCAATGATCACTTTCCCTTTGTACGGACGGTTATACAGGTGCTCCAACACCTCCGCCATGGTCACGATCGCCGTCGTCTGAAGGCCGTAGGTCTCCTGGATCTCCTGCAACGCACTTTTCTCGCCCTGCCCTCTTTCCATGCGGTCTACGGACACCACAAGGCCCACAGGCTGCACATTTCCCTGCGCGCGGATGATCGGAAGCGTCTCCTGAATCGACGTGCCCGCCGTCGTCACGTCCTCGATGATCACAACCCGGTCCCCGTCTCCCATGGGGCTCCCCAGAAGAATGCCCTTATCTCCGTGGTCCTTCACTTCTTTCCGGTTGGAACAGTAACGGATGTCCTTTCCGTACTGTTCGCTGATGGCGATCGTCGCCGCCACCGTCAGCGGGATCCCCTTATAGGCCGGGCCGAACAGCACGTCAAACTCAAGTCCGAAACGGTCATGGATCGCCTTCGCATAATACGCCCCCAGCTTCCGCAGCTGCGCTCCGGTACGGTAAAACCCGGTATTCACAAAAAACGGGGTCTTTCTGCCGCTCTTGGTCACGAAATCTCCAAATTTCAGAACCTGGCAGTCGATCATAAATTCAATAAATTCCTGCTTATACTGTTCCATCTATCTGACAACCTCCATCCATTTTGTTCAGAATCATTCTGATTTTTTTCATCTTACCATAGATAAACAACATTTTCAACGCAGGATCGCTTATCTCACTGCTCCGGCCAGCTCCCGGATATCCTCCACCTGATACTGCCGCATGTAAGCTTCGATCCCTTCCGCCACTTTTTTCGCCGCGTAAGGGTCCGCAAAGTTCGCGGTTCCCACCGCCACTGCCGTGGCGCCTGCCAGGATGAACTCCATGGCGTCCTCTCCGCTGCAGATGCCTCCCATGCCGATGATCGGAAGCTTCACTGCCTGCGCCGCCTGATATACCATGCGGACAGCCACCGGTTTGACCGCCGGACCGGACATGCCTCCGGTCCTGTTGGCTATGGCAAAGGTCCTTCTGTGAATGTCAATCTTCATGCCCGTGATCGTATTGATCAGGGAGAGCACGTCCGCTCCGCCCGCCTCCGCCGCTCTCGCCATCTCCGCAATATCCGTCACATTGGGACTCAGCTTCATGATGACCGGCTGGCGGGCATGTTTTTTCACTTCCCGCGTAATGGCCTCCAGCGCTTTCGGATCCTGACCGAAAGCGATGCCGCCCTCCTTGACGTTGGGGCAGGACACATTGATTTCCAGAAGGTCCACCGGCTCTGCAGAGAGGCGCTCTACCACCGCGCAGTAGTCCTCCACGGTCTTCCCGCACACATTGACAATGACTCTGGTGTCGTATTTCCGAAGAAACGGAAGATCACGCTCCACAAACACCTCGATCCCGGGATTCTGAAGCCCGATGGCGTTCAGCATGCCGCACCCTGTCTCCGCAATGCGCGGCGTGGGATTGCCCGGCCACGGCGTATGGGCGACCCCCTTGGTCACCACCGCACCCAGCACGCCCAGATCGTAAAATTCACTGTATTCCGCGCCGGAACCAAAGGTCCCGGACGCCGTCATGACCGGATTCTTAAGCTCTACGCCAGCCAGCATTACCTTCGTATTCCTCACAGCTCCACCTCCGTACTCAAGAACACCGGACCGTCCTTGCATACTCTTTTGTTATGTACATACGTATGTCCGTCCACCTCTTTCGACCGGCACACGCAGGCAAGGCACGCGCCGATCCCGCATGCCATCCGCTCCTCCATGGAAATCCAGCAGGGGATTCCCTGCTCCTCCGCATACGCTTTTACAGCCCGAAGCATGGGTTTGGGGCCGCAGGCATAGATGATATCCGCCGTCAGGCCGTGTTCCCGGACGGCGTCCATGACATTTCCCTTCGTTCCGGCGCTTCCGTCCTCGGTCGCAACATAGAGGGCGCCGTTTCCGGCCAGTTCCTTCGTCAGAAACTGTTCGTCCCGATAGCCCGCGATCACCTGTACTTCCAGATCCAGTTCCCGGGCAAGCTGCACCATGGGCGGGATTCCGATGCCGCCCCCCATGAGAAACGCTTTTTTCGCACCGGTATCCAGCGGAAAACCGTTCCCCAGTGGCCCCAGCACCTCAATCCGATCGCCGGGCGCCAGACGGGAAAATTCCTCCGTTCCTCTGCCGGCCACCCGGTACACCATGCGGAGCCTTCCGCCCTCCCGGTCGATCTCGCAGATGCTGATGGGCCGCGGGAGCATCCGGCTCTCATCCTTGCTGTACAGAGACAGAAACTGCCCCGGCTTCGCTTCCCCGGCGATCCGGCCGGCCTGAATCCACAGGCTGTAGATCTTTGCCGCAATCTTTTTCTGCTCGACCACTGTCGCTGATTCTTTATATTTCATCTTCTTCTCTCCTGATTCACCGTTTTGCATCCGCCCTCTAACGTATCCGGGCAGATACTGTCTCGTTCCGGGGCTTGTGTCCGTCGGGTTTAAAGCGCCGCCTCCAGCGCGCCCCGGATATCCGCGATCATATCCTCCACGGCCGCCCTGGACGCTTCTCCAAAATGCTCCTCCCCGTACGCCGCATAGGCCTCCTGCTTATACGCCGCGATAATGCCCCTGGAAGAGTTCACAATGGCTCCAAGGCCGTCCTCATTGAAGAAATGAACCAGATCCTTTCCTTTTCCTCCCTGAGCCCCGTAGCCCGGCACCAGAATGAAGGATTTGGGCATCACCCTGCGAAGGGCCTTTCCCTGCTCCGGATACGTGGCGCCCACCACGGCGCCGATATAGCTGTACGTGTCCCCGCAGTGGTCGGCTCCCCACTCGGCCACCTTCTCGCCCACCAGCTCATAAAGAGGCTTTCCGTCCACCAGCCGGTCCTGGAATTCCCCGCTGGACGGATTGGACGTCTTGACCAGAATAAACAGTCCTTTCTTCTCCTCCTTACAAACCTGGATAAACGGCTTGATTCCGTCAGAGCCAAGATAGGGATTCACGGTGGCAAAATCCTCGTCAAATCCCGCGTATACCCTGCTGCCCACCCGCACCTTTCCCAGATGCCCCACAGCATAGGCCGCCGAGGTGGAACCGATATCCCCCCTCTTTACATCTCCGATGACGATCAGCCCTTTGGATTTACAGTAGTCCACCGTCTTTTTATAGGCTTCCATCCCCTCCACGCCGAACTGCTCATACATGGCAATCTGGGGCTTTACCGCAGGGATCAGGTCCCAGATATGGTCCACGATCTCCTTATTGAACTGCCAGACGGCCTCCGCCGCGCCCCGCAGCGTCTCCCCGTACTCCGCATACGCCGCCTTCTGCACATGCTCCGGCACATACGAAAGCATGGGATCCAGCCCCGCCACAACCGGCGCCCCCGTCTTCTGAATCTTCTCAATCAATCGGTTAATCATTTTTTGTCTCCTTCTTTAGAAATACAATTATTTTTCCCAAACAGCAGGAACCGAAGCGGCGCGATCCGATCAATAAAGCGGATCAATACCGCCGTAATCAGGCTCATGGCCGCAAATGCCGCCGCGCTGTACAAAAGTCCTGCCGGACTCCAGAAAACAAATGCGGTTCTGTCCGGATTCAGTACGGCTGCAAACAGATAATGAAGCACATAGATCTCCAGCGTATAATGCCCCAGCCGCGCCAGCTTTGATTTAATACGGTTCTCCTTCCAGTCCATCACCAGCTGAATAACCGCCAGACAGCCGAGAAACGAGGCAACGGTCTGAATCCCCAGCATCCGGATGCCTGTCACGGTCACCAGATCAAGGAACGCCGCCATCCCGAGAAAGGCCAGTCCGCCCGCGTACGCCGCCCGCCGCCGGACAGGCGCGGGTATCCGGTCTGGCAGAAGCTCCGGATGCAGACCGCAGAAATAAGCGCTCACATAGTACGGCAGATAGATGACCAGAAGCGCCGGGCTTAAGAAGGTCACCCCGGCCAGATACGACCCAAGGATCAGGCCGCAGCCCCCGAAGATCACGGCCCACAGCCCCCATTCGCTCTTCACCTTCGCCTGAACCAGCTGCGCCGTATACGCGATCCAGGTAAACAGAAACAGCGTCATCAGAAACCAGAGGCCGTAATCCAGCTGAAACAGCGCCGTCTTCCACGCCCTGGGCACATACGTGATGTGCTGTATGGTCAGCCAGGAAAAAAACGGAAGCAGATAGGAAACGGCACGCCTGCACATCCGCTCCCGGTACTGCCGGACATTTTCCACCTTTGTACCCGCCCCCGCCAGATATCCGCTGATCAGGAAAAAAAGCGGCATCTGCAGAGAATTGATCACATAATACCCCAATGGATAGGTCAAATGGTTGTGCACCTGTACATGGCCGAACATGACCAGAAGGATCGCAATCCCCTTCAGGCAGTCCA
>ERZ779624.507-NODE-507-length-11957-cov-5.755503_pt1 | contig 11957 bp, 10 predicted proteins | sample MGYA00514190_ERZ779624 | MGnify/ENA primary metagenome ERZ779624 (study PRJEB29562, sample SAMEA4376706) | mouse gut metagenome | isolation source: Cecum | study: EMG produced TPA metagenomics assembly of the A DSS colitis mouse model was used to assess the... | reverse complement strand
GAAAGCGTAATGGTAGCAGGCATCCGGCCCATCGCCAAAGGCGATTCTAATTGGCTGGATGCGTAACAGTACCATTTTATACATGCTAGTAGTCCGTCCTCTAAATTCATGTGCATATAGCACCTGCTATCCACGCCAGATGCACGCCTGCGAAGCTAGTCGTAGCGCCCACTACGCCGTTGCTTCGCAGACGCACATCTGACGCGGATATCATGCACTCTTTGCACACGAATTTAGAGTACGGACTACTAGTATGGATTGAAATATGGAAATACCTGTGATACACTTTGGGGAGACATACACGGGACCAGGAGGAGACGGCTTGAAGATTGCGGTGGTGGAGGATGAGCCAAGAGAGAGGCAGGAGCTCTGTTCGGCTGTGGAGGCGTATTTTCGGGAAAAGAAGATCACAGCGGAGGTGTTTCCCTTTGAGGGCGGGGAGAAGATCGTGGAAAAGGCAGGAACAGGTTTTGACAGTATTTTCATGGATATCCACATGGAAGGGATGGACGGCATGGAGGCGGCCAGGCAGATCCGCAGCCTGGACCCTGACGTGATGATCGTGTTTATCACCAACATGGCAGGTTACGCCATTGAGGGATACTCGGTTCAGGCCCTTGATTTTCTGCTAAAGCCGGTGTCAGATGCGCGCATAGAGCAGGAGCTGGATAAGATCATGGAGATCCGCCGAAAGAGGCTGCCGCCGAAGATCGTGCTAAAGGGCAAGGGGACGATCTGTCAGGTGGATGTGAATGATATTCTGTTTGTTGAGATGTTCGGGCGGAAGATCAGGGTACACCGCAGACAGGCGGTGATGGAGGTAAACGGCACTCTGCGGTATTTTGAGGAGCAGCTGCCCGGGGAGTTATTTTTCCGGTGCCACCATGGTTTTTTGGTAAATATGGCGTATGTGTCTTCCATCGGGAAAAGCGATGTGGAGGTGGAGGGCCACCATCTGCCTGTGGGAAGGCAGAGGAAGAGAGCGTTTATGGAGGCATTTGCCAGGTTTCTGGGGGACAGTCTGTAGAGGCCGGGAAGGCGGCGGACTGGCGGACTGGCAGACAGGAAGAGCGGCGGATTGGTACATTAGCAGGCGGGGTTGGCGTTTTACTAATATAAGAAAGGCAGGGGGATTATGGCTAAGAGGGAGAATTTTCGGTTTCTGTCCAGCGATGGAAGGACTATGATACACGGAGTAAGGTGGATCCCCGACTCCGGGAAGTATGAGGCGGTATTTCAGATTGTCCATGGGATGGTGGAATATATTGAGAGATATGAGGCCTTTGCAGAGTATTTGACAGAGCAGGGATTTCTGGTGGTGGGACATGACCACCTGGGACATGGAGATTCTGTGGTCAGTGAGGATGACTGGGGATATATGGCAGGGGACCATGGCGGCTGGTGTATGGTTCGGGATATACACAGGGTTCGGACGGTAACCCAGCGGCAGAATAAGGGGATGCCCTATGTTATTCTGGGACACAGCATGGGCTCCTATCTTCTGCGGAGATATCTGACCCGGTATGGCAGGGATCTGTCGGGGGCTGTTATTATGGGATGCGGGTATGTGCCTGCCTGGAAAGCCAGACTGGCTATGGGGCTTATCGGCGGGGCCGCGGCCTGGAAGGGGTGGCATTTTAGGTGTCCGCTTATGGAGCGGGCGGTCTTTTCCGGTGCGTTCAGAAACTTTAACCTGGATGGGACTGTGCCTGGGGACAGCTGGCTTACAAGGGATGTGTCAGTGGTGAAGGCTTACTATGAGAATCCTAAGTGTACGTTCCATTTTACTTTAAGCGGGTTCTACGCTCTGATGGAGACGGTGTATTACGACGGGAAGGATGACTATGCCGCAGGGATCCCTAAGGATCTTCCCATTGTGCTGGTGTCTGGGGACAGGGATCCGGTGGGGGATTTTGGAAAGGGCGTCAGGGCAGTGGAACGGCAGCTGAGAAAAGCGGGCGTTCGGGATGTGACGGTAAAGCTTTACCGGGACAGCAGACATGAGGTGCTCAATGAGGTGAATAAGGAGCGTGTGTACAGGGATATCGGGGAGTGGGCGAGACGGGCGGCATTTGGGGAGAGACAGAGGCCTTGACGACGCGAAACAGCGGTTTGCGCAGATGATGGATAACGCGGAATCGAATTATTATGCGCTGTACAAAGGATTAGGAAGGAGCGAAATCCATGGATGTGATCAAAGTGACCAGAGTTATGAAAAATGCAGCAGACAAGCAGATATGCGCGGATATTATGATCAATGGGGATCAGCAGACATAGAAGGAGGGAAAAAACTATTATTATATCAGGCCAGGGATAATAGAGTTTTTATAGGTGCGTTAATATGAGTCCGGTAAAATTAACATATAAATTGAATAAGAGTATGAGACTACCTTAAATGGATCTTAAGAGGAATGCTTATCGGAATCGATCTGGCTGACAGCTGGCTGAAAATTGAAGCGCCTAAGAATTTAATAAATGTAGCATATACAAAAAGAGAAGGGAAAGATATCGTAACTGTGTATTCAAATACACAAAGCTTGTCTGCCCCAGGACGGGATAAGGGAGAAGGCCGATGATCTATGGCTACGGTAGCAGGGAGGCGGACTGGATGGCAACAGCGGTCTGGATCCTGGCGGAGTTTGGACTCTTTCATTATTTTACGGCAAAACTTCCAAAGCGTGAGAGGAAGGGAGTGTGGGCGTGGGCGGTCCCCATCTTGTGGTGGTGTTTTTTGACAGGCCTGCAGATGGGGCAGGCCACGATCCCGTTTTTTTATAATTCTCTCTCCAGGATAGCTCTGCTGACCTTATACATTTATGTGACGGATCAGGCCAGCCTTCTGGAGGCCGGGTATGTGACCCTGGTTTTTTATCTGGTAAAGGATATCTGCAAAATGCTGCTTCTGGATGTGATGTGGCCCATGCTCCATGTAGATGTTATGGGGGATCCCTGGCTGAACACAGGGTCTATGGCTTTGTGCGTGGCGATGCAGCTTGGGATCCTTCGGCTTATAAAGAGGAGTGTGGGGATGGAGGAGCGCTTGCGTATGATGGAGAGAGAGGATCTGGCGTTTTTGTTTTTTCCGGCCATTCCTTACGGCCTTATTAAGTATCTGCAGATGCGGGACTTTGGGGGAAGGCGGCAGCAGGATGTTGTCATTGTGGCAGTCTGTGTGATGCTGTGTGTCTGCGACCTGGTGATCTTGCTTCAGACAAAACACTGGATCACTGCCCAGAGGATGAGGGCGGAAACGGAGGCTTTAAAGGTCCGGACCCAGGCCATGGAGGACCGCTACAGCCAGGAACAGGAAAAGATCCGGGAGATCAACAGGATCTACCACGATATGAAGCATCACCTAAATTATATCATCTCCTTAAGCGATAACGGGAAGATCCGGGAGTACATAGGATCTCTCATCCAGGACATGGAGCCCTGCCAGGTGTTTCCCTCTACAGGCAATGAGGTGATCGACAGCGTTCTTTTGAGGGCCGGCTCGGAGTGTACCTGCCTGGGTATCCGTCTGATCCCGTCTATTGAGGGGAAGGTTTTCGGGTTCATGGAGCCAAAAGATCTGCTGGTGATCTTTGGGAACGCCCTGGACAATGCCAGGGAGGCAGTGGGGAAAATGGAGCAGCAGGAGGACCGGGAGATCGTGGTCCGGGCCGTGGGAAGGAAGAGGTTCGGGGTGATCCGGGTAGAAAATCGCTTTTTGGGACAGCTGGCATTTGACCATATCGGGGAGGCGGTCACCACCAAGGAGGGGGACGGTCACGGGTATGGACTTAAGAATATGCGGTCAGCGGCCAGAAAGTATGGGGGAGAGGTCAGTGTGGAGACGAGAGAGGGAAGGTTTATCCTGACGGTGGTAATTCCGATGTCCGATTCCGGAGGGGAGGAGGAACACCTATTAGGCCATTAAGAGCGATTTGTTGGGCAAAATTAAATTGGTGTATTATTTAGTGAGCAAGTGGGGCGAGGTTTGTCGTGGAGCCAGGGAGGGAAGGCATCACGACTACCCTCGCCTTTTGCTCACTCAATTATACACTTAATATGGCGAACTTAAAGCTCCATCTTATCCGGTTCACGCTGACCAAATAGACAAGGAAACAAACCAACTACACACGCCCGGTTAGCAATCCGTTGATTTTATGGTAAACTTACAGTCACAAAAGGTTTTGAAAATACATTCAGAAAGAGGGAGTTCATATGGAAAAGAAAAACATTTCCCGCCGGGATTTCTTAAAAGGCACGGCTGCGGGGGCTTTGAGCATCGCGGCGGCCGGGGTGCTGGGGGCCTGCGCCAGCGATACGGGAGCCACCGCCGGGTCCACAGAGGGAACTGCTGCCCCGTCATCGACTGCGGCTGAGACCCCTGCCGCTGCGGCAGGGGTCTACACGCCGGGTACATACAGCGCGACTGCCCAGGGCATGGGGCCGGTGACGGTTACCATGACTTTTGACGAGAACAGTATCACGGATGTGGCTCTGGATCTGTCCAATGAGACTGATACTATCGGGCAGGCGGCAGGGGACGACCTGAAGGCAGCTCTTTTGAAGAATCAGTCCGCGGACATTGACGCCATAGCAGGGGCCACGGTTACCACCAACGCGGTGAAAAAGGCGGCCCGGGACTGTATCGCCCAGGCAAAAGGCGAGGCTGTGGCACCGGCGGGAGAGACTGCGGCCGCGGCGGCAGGTGAGGAGGACTGGCTGGGGAAAGCCCCGGAGATCACGGACGACATGGTGGACGAGGAGATCACCACAGATGTGCTGGTCATCGGATGCGGGATCGCAGGCGTTGCCGCAGTGCGGGCCGCGGCTGAGGAAGGAGCCAGCGTTGTGGCTATCGAGAAGGCGGACAGCCCTCAGTGCCGCAGCGGAGAGTACGCGGTCATCAACGGCAAGGTGCAGGCCAAATGGGGACGGGATACCTGGACCAAGGAGCAGATCGACGGTATGGTGGATTTCCACATGAAGGAATCCTGCTATAAGGTGAAGCGTGCCATTATCAGCAAGTGGGCCAACAACATCGGGGAGGTATTCGACTGGTGGGTGGCTGCCAACCCGGATCTGTACTTTGCGCCTGAGACCCGTTCGCCCATCCCTGACGAGAGCGCGGACAATTTCCTCATCCCCATTTTTTACCCGCTTCCTGAAAAATATGACTGGACCAAGGAGGATTTTCCCTGCTATCCCACATCCGTGGAATTTCTGCCTAATCAGAGTGTGACGGTTCAGAAAAACATGGAGGCGGCTATGGACACGGGGAAGGTAGATGCCAGGTACGGCCATTTTGCGGAAAAACTGATCATGGAGGACGGAAAGTGTACGGGCGCGTACATTCGTAATTCCGCAACTGGGAAATATCTGAAGGTGAAAGCGTCAAAGGGCGTTATCCTGTCTACAGGGGATTATTCCCAGAATGAGGCCATGGTGAAGCATTTCTGTCCGGATGTAATCGACAACGGGATCGTCCGCATGTTCACCAATGTGGATGTGGAAGGCAACATGACCAACCAGGGCGACGGCATCAAGATGGGAATGTGGGCAGGAGCGGCTGTGCAGCAGGCCCATGCGCCGGTGATCCACCATATGGGCGGCGGTGCGGATCTGGCCGGTGTGGGAGTCATGGGTATTGCGGGATTTTTGAATCTGGATATGAATGGCAAACGCTTTATGAATGAAGATCTGCCGGGACAGCAGCTGGAAAACCAGATTGAGCTGCTAAAGGACAGAAAGAGCTGGCAGATCTTTGACGCCAACTGGCCCCAGCAGCTTCCCTACATGCCGGCAGTTCACGGCGGAGCCTGCTATTTTGAGGATATTACTCCGGAGGAGGCGCCAGCCAACAACAAGACATACCGCAACTACAAGAGTCCTTATCAGCTGGAGGAGGCTATTGCGGACGGGCGGTGCGTCACAGCCGACACACTGGAAGAACTGGTGGAGAAATTATACCCTGATGACAAAAAAGCCCGGGAGACAGCCCTTAAATCCATAGAAAGGTACAATCAGCTGGCAGAGCAGGGCGAGGATCTGGATTTTGGAAAGGTGTCCAGCCGCATGTGGCCGCTGAGCAAAGGCCCCTTCTATGCGGATCAGTTTGAGTGCGCGCTGCTTCTGGTGATTATCGGCGGGCTGGAGTCTGATGAAGACTGCCATACCTATGATGAAGACCGGAATCAGATTCCTGGCCTGTATGTTGCAGGTAATGTACAGGGAAATCGGTGCGCTACCGAATATCCCATCACCTTAAAGGGCGTTTCCCACTCCATGGCCATGTATTATGGCTATGTGGCGGGAAAGAACGCGGTCCAGGGCGTATGATCTTAAAGGTTCTGTGATCATGTCACAGAATATTGGAGGGAGCTGTGCTATACTGATCCTAATCTAAGACGGAGGGATCAGTATGAGCGAGACAAAGAGGAGAAAACGGAGGGCAGTGGTGGACCAAAAGGACTGCGTTGCCTGCGGGTGCTGTGTGAAGGTCTGCCCACTGTCAGCCATCACGGTTGTAAATGGGATCATGGCCCAGGTGGATGAAACGAAATGCGTGGGATGCGGCAAGTGTGCCAGGGAGTGTCCGGCCACAGTCATCTCCATAGAGGAGGTGAGGCCATGAAAAAGCGATGGTACGACTATCTGTGGATCGTGTCTCTGACCTACCTGCTGCTGGGATTTGTGAACATCCTGTTTGCGTGGCTGGGGCTTTTGTGCTTTTTCATCCCCCTGATCATTTCCATAGGGAAAGGCACCAAGGGCTATTGCAACCGATACTGCGGGAGGGGACAGCTGTTCGGGCTCTTAGGCGGACGGTTTGGACTGTCCAGAAAAAAGGATATTCCAAAGTGGATGAAGAGCAAAGGGTTTAGGTACGGGTTTTTGATCTTCTTTTTCATCATGTTTTTCCAGATGCTGTGGAATACGTACCTGGTTTTTGCGGAAGTTCGGGATTTGAAACAGGTGGTGACCCTTCTGTGGACCTTTAAGCTTCCATGGAACTGGGCTTATCACGGAACCCTGTTCCACCAAGGGGCAGCCCAGTTCGCCTTTGGGTTTTACAGCGTCATGCTGACATCCACCGTGCTGGGACTGATTACCATGGTGCTGTTTAAGCCCCGCAGCTGGTGTGTGTACTGCCCTATGGGGACCATGACCCAGCTGATCTGCAAAGTCAGACACCGTGGATCAGAGAACACAAAGTAAAAGGTTTTCGGGCATATGTCAAGTTAGTATATTGACATATGCCCGAAATCTTTTTATAATGAAGAAAGCGCAAAGGGCAGAGGAGGTGGAACATGGCAAGACCAAGGAAATGCAGAAGGGTGTGCAATCTCCCGGAGACGAACGTATTTGAGCCGGCAGGCAGCCGGAAGGGGGAGACGGTGATCTTAAACCTGGACGAGTATGAAACGGTCCGGCTTATTGACTGGGTGGGACTTTCCCAGGAACAGTGCTCTGAGCAGATGGGAGTGTCCCGCACCACCGTACAGCTGATCTACGCCGCTGCCAGAAAAAAGCTGGCCCACGCCCTGGTGGAAGGGCTTACCCTGCGGATCGAGGGCGGGGAGTATGAGCTGTGCGACGGGGAGGCAGTGTTCCATAGCTGCCGCGGGTGCCTGAAGCGCAGGACCTGTGAACAATATCAAAAACCGAAGGGAGAGAGGATCATGAGGATCGCAGTGACATATGAGGATGGACAGGTATTTCAGCATTTTGGGCATACGGAGATGTTTAAGGTTTATGACGTGGAGGACGGGAAGGTGTCAGACTCCCAGGTGGTGGACACTAATGGTCAGGGCCACGGCGCCCTGGCAGGGGTGTTAAAGGCTCTGAAGGTGGACGCGCTGATTTGCGGCGGCATCGGGGGAGGGGCAAGGGCAGCTCTGGACGCCGGTGGGATCAAGCTGTACGGAGGAGTGTCGGGCAGCGCGGACGCGGCGGTGGAGGCGCTGCTTAACGGGAAGCTGTCCTTTGACCCGGAGGCAAGGTGCGATCACCATGATCACCACGGGGAGGGCCATTCCTGCGGTGATCACGGCTGCAGCCATCATGAGGGCGGCCATTTTTGCGGAGAATAAAAGGCAGAGTTGCGTTTTTTGCAGGCCTGGGGTATAATGTCCACGAAAGACTTAGATCATGAAGATTACAGAATAACAGGAGACAAACAGTATGGATAAATCAATGAACCAGCCTAAAGTCAGGACCAGGTACGCGCCCAGCCCCACAGGCCGCATGCATGTGGGGAACCTGCGGACAGCGCTGTACGCCTATCTCATCGCGAAACACGAAGGGGGAGACTTTCTTCTTCGCATCGAGGACACGGACCAGGAGCGGTATGTGGAGGGAGCTACACAGATCATTTACCGGACCCTGGAGAAGACGGGGCTGATCCACGACGAGGGGCCGGACAAGGACGGCGGGGTGGGTCCCTATGTCCAGAGCCAGCGCCAGAGCGAGGGGATCTACCTGAAGTACGCCAAAATGCTGATCGAAAAGGGGGAGGCTTACTACTGTTTCTGTGACCAGGACCGGTTAAATTCCCTGAAAAAGACCGTAAACGGCGAGGAGATCATGTCCTATGACAAGCACTGCCTTCACCTGTCAAAGGAGGAGGTAGAGGCCAACTTAGCGGCAGGTATGCCCTATGTCATCCGCCAGAATAATCCCACAGAAGGGACCACCACATTTCACGACGAGATCTACGGGGATATCACCGTGGACAATGGGGAGCTGGACGACATGGTGCTCATCAAGTCCGACGGGTATCCCACCTACAACTTTGCCAACGTGGTGGACGACCACCTCATGGGCATCACCCACGTGGTCAGGGGCAATGAGTATCTGTCCTCATCGCCCAAGTATAACCGCCTCTATGACGCCTTTGGATGGGAAGTGCCAATCTATGTCCACTGCCCTCTCATCACCAATGAGGAGCACAAGAAGTTGAGCAAGCGCAGCGGCCACTCCTCCTATGAGGATCTGATCGAGCAGGGGTTTGTGTCCGAGGCGGTGGTCAACTATGTGGCTCTTCTCGGGTGGTCGCCGGAAGATAATCGGGAGATCTTTTCCCTCAAGGAGCTTGAGGAGGTCTTTGACTACAGGCATATGAGCAAGTCCCCGGCTGTGTTTGACATAACAAAGCTTAAGTGGATGAACGGCGAGTATTTAAAAGCTATGGATCCGGACCGGTTCTATGAGATGGCAGAGCCTTATATCAAAGAAGTGATCAGTAAGGATCTGGACCTTCGAAAGATCGCCGCCATGGTAAAGACCAGGATCGAGGTACTTCCGGATATTCGGGGACACATTGACTTTTTTGAAGAGATGCCGGAGTATGACACTCAGATGTATGTTCACAAGAAGATGAAGTCCACAAAGGAGAGCGCCCTGGAAGTCCTGACGGATGTGCTTCCTCTTCTGGAGGCCCAGGAGGATTACTCCAATGACGGGCTGTATGAGATTCTCTCCAAATATGTGTCGGAGAAGGGCTATAAGACAGGGTTTGTCATGTGGCCTGTGCGCACCGCGGTGTCCGGTAAACAGATGACTCCGGCGGGGGCCACGGAGATCATGGAAGTTCTGGGAAAAGAGGAGTCCCTTGTCAGGATCAGGAAAGGAATCGCGCTGTTAAGCTAGTGAAATACTGTACCAGATAAGGACAAAAGGCTGCCGCATGAGGTGAGAAGGTTGCGGCAGCCTTTTGTTATTGAGCCGGTTGTGTTACTGCTTGCTGTGTATCGGCAAACAGTAACAGGCTGTAACCTGTAAATGAAAATTTTGATTTGAGATGGGGGAGAGATGATGACGACACACAGGATAAAAGCAGATATTCCACAGGATATTCATAAAGTCTGGAAGACCCTGTCAGAGGTTTTGGGGTATCCCGCATGGCGAAGAGATGTGGAAAAGACGGTAACCACCGATGAAAACCAGTTTACCGTCTACACAAAAGACGGCTATTCAACGGTGTATACGGTTATCAGGTCCGAACCCTGCAGATGCTGGGAGGCTGATGTGGAAAACAGCCATGTGAAAGGGCGCTGGACGGTTGTGCTCACGTCAAAAGGCAGTGATGAGACAGAGCTTGATATTTCAGCTTGGGCGACGGCGAAAAAGCTTTCCACAAGGCCAGTGGGCAAGAGTGTGTTTGAGAAAACATACCTGCAAAAGGAGCTGGAGCGGTTTGCTGCCGATCTGAAGAGTGCCGGGGAGTTGGGAGAGGAGGAGTGACAGATCATGGCGTTTCACCCGTCTCAGGAGGAGGCTATCCGGCACACGGACGGCCCTATGATGGTGCTTGCGGGGCCAGGGTCCGGCAAGACAACGGTGATCACCCACAGGACAAAATATCTCATAGAGGAGAAAGGGATCGACCCGGGGCATATCCTGGTTATCACATTTACCAGAGCCGCGGCCCGGGAGATGCAGGAGCGGTTTGAGAAGCTGATGGAGGGAAAGAGCCTGGGAGTCAGCTTCGGAACCTTCCACTCCGTGTTCTTTACGATTTTAAAGTACGCCTACCGCTACCAGGCCTCGGATATTGTCAGGGAGGACCAGAGAGTCCGCTATATACGGGAGATGATGGAGCAGTATGAGCTGGAGATCGAGGACGAGCATGAGTTTGTGCCTGCGATCCTAAGCGAGATCAGCGTTGTGAAAAGCGAGATGGTGGACCTTACCCACTATTATTCCAAAAACTGTTCGGAGGCTGTGTTTAAGAAGCTGTACGAGGGGTATGAGGAGCGGATGCGAAAGGCCGGGCTTCTGGATTTTGACGATATGCTGGTCATGTGCTGGCAGTTGTTTACCCAGAGAAAAGATATCTTAAGGGCATGGCAGAATAAGTTCCGCTACATTCTGATTGACGAGTTTCAGGACATCAACAGGGTTCAGTACGAGATTGTGCGGATGCTGGCCCTTCCGGCCAACAACCTGTTTATCGTGGGGGATGACGACCAGTCGGTGTACCGGTTTCGGGGGGCAAAGCCGGAGATCATGCTGGGATTTGGAAAGGATTATCCCCAGGCGAAGACCGTGGTTTTGGGTGTGAATTACCGCTCCACAAAGGAGATCGTGGAGGCGGCCTGCACCCTGATCGGCCACAATGGAAAGCGGTACGAGAAGAAGCTGACAGCCCAAAAAGGGGCAGGAAAGCCGGTAATTACCACCATGAGCCTGGATACCAGGGAGGAGACGCTGCGGATCGTGGAGGAGATACAGGACTATGTGAAGGTGGGATACCAATTGGAGGACATTGCGGTCTTGTACCGCACCAACTTAAATCCCGGGCTTTTAGTGGAGAGACTGATGGAGTACAATATCCCATTTACCATGAAGGACTCTCTGCCAAACCTCTATGATCACTGGATCAGCCGGAATATCCTGGCCTACATACACGCAGCCCGAGGGAATCTGAAGCGGGGCAATATCCTGCAGATCATCAACCGGCCAAACCGGTATATCAGCCGGGACGCCCTGGAGGACGGAGATGTGTCCTGGGACAAGCTGAAATCTTTCTATCAGGATAAGGGCTGGATGGTGGAGCGGCTGGAACAGCTGGAGTACGACCTTCTGATGCTGCGGGATATGGCTCCCGTGGCGGCTGTAAACTATATCCGCAAGGCTGTGGGGTATGATGATTATCTGAAGGAGTACGCCCAGTTTCGCCGCATGAAGGCGGAGGAGCTTCTGGAGACTGCGGATCAGTTAAAGGAGAGCGCGGCGGGATTTAAGACCATGGAAGAGTGGTCTGCCCACATGGAGGAATATAAAAAGAAGCTTATGGAGCAGGCCAGAAGCCAGAAGGGGGAGGCAAAAGGCGTTTCTCTGATGACCATGCACAGCTCTAAGGGGCTGGAGTTTCGGGTGGTGTATATTCTGGACGCCAACGAGGGGATCACGCCCCACAAGAAGGCGGTTCTGGACGTGGATCTGGAGGAGGAGCGGCGGATGTT
>ERZ779624.506-NODE-506-length-11980-cov-13.167883_pt1 | contig 11980 bp, 10 predicted proteins | sample MGYA00514190_ERZ779624 | MGnify/ENA primary metagenome ERZ779624 (study PRJEB29562, sample SAMEA4376706) | mouse gut metagenome | isolation source: Cecum | study: EMG produced TPA metagenomics assembly of the A DSS colitis mouse model was used to assess the... | reverse complement strand
GCGGCGGTGGCGCAGTTGTCCGGGCTGTCGTCAAACAGGGTGCAGTCCGCCAGATCCGCCCCCAGGCGGCGGCCCAGCTCCACGAAGCAGGCCGGGTCCCGCTTCTCCAGGCCGATCTCCTCGGCGTAGACCACGGCGGTAAAATAGTCCGCCAGCCCGAACCGCTCCAGCGCGGCCCGGCACAGGGCGGGGCGGCAGGCGGTGAACAGAGCCATGGGGATGCCCTCCTCCCGGCACTGGCGGAGGAAGTCCGCCGCCCCCGGCTTCAGGGGGGCCAGATCCCGGTAGTGGTGGAGGGCCAAAGCGTCCCACTCCGCCATGATGTCCTCCGGGGCGTCGGGCAGGTGGTAATAGTCCCGGGTGAATTGGGCCGCGATGGGGTAGATGGAGCGGGACACCACGTCCGTGTATTCCGGGGTGGGCGACAGCCCCCGGCAGGCCAGGAACTCCCGATCCACCTCCAGCCACAGGTTGTTGGTGTCGGTGATGGTGCCGTCCAGATCAAATAAGTACACGGGATCAACTCCTTTGCTCCCAGCATACCAGATTTCCACAGGGGCCGCAAGGCATTTTTCGCCCCGCCGTTGACTTGTCCCGCCATAGAGAGAATCCGTCAATATAGCTTTCCCACATTGACTTGTCCCCCCGAACCGGATAAAATAGGGGGGAATTGCTTGGAAGGGGGCGGCGGTATGCGGAAGCTGGCGTGGTTCGCGGGGGGCTTTGGGGCCGCCTGCCTCTGGGCGTGCTATTTCCCGCCGGGGATTCGTCCGATGCTGATTGCCGCCCTGGCGGCGGGGCTGGGGCTGGCGGGGTGGCTGTCCGTCCGGCCCCGGGCGGGGGAGCACCCCGTCCTCCTGCGCCGGGGGCGGGACAAGGGGCGGTATAAGCTGTACCAGCTCTCCCGGCGGGTGCTGGCCCTGGGGCTGGGGGCGGCGTCCGCCCTGCTGTGGGCGTCCGCCTATTCCGCCCTGCTCCGCGCCCCGGCGGAGGGGCTGGCGGGGGAGGAGGTTCCGGTGGCCGGGGAGGTAGCCTCCTATCCCGCGGCGACCTCCATCGGCGGGTACTCCGTCACCCTGCGGCTGGGGGAGGGCCTGCTGGCCCCGGACGCGCTGGCCTTCGGGCCGGAGGACTGGGGCGGGCTGAAGCCCGGGGACAGGGTGGCGTTTACGGGCCGGGTCCAGCCCGCCGCCCGGGCCTTTGGGGACGAGACCACCTACTACACCGCCAAGGGGGTGTACCTCATCGCCTACTGCCGGGGAGAGGGGACGGTGACGCCCGCCCCCTCCGTGCCGCCCCGGTACTGGCCCGCCCTGTGCGCCCAGGCCCTGAAAAACGGGATTTACACCGCCTTTGACCAGACCGCCGCCCCCATCGCCGCCGCCGTGACGTTAGGGGACAAGTCCGGGCTGGACGAAACGCTGTATTCCGCCTTTAACCGGGCGGGGCTGATGCACGCGGCAGTGGTGTCCGGCCTGCACGTGTCGTTTTTGATGGGGCTGGCCCTGGGCCTGCTGGGCCGGAGCCGGAGGGTGGCCCTGGGGCTGCTCCCCCTGCTGGCGTTCTACGCTTTGATGGCCGGGGGCACGGCCTCCGCCCTCCGGGCGGTGATCATGCACAGCGCGCTGCTGTTCGCGCCCCTGGCCCGCCGGGAGGGGGACGGGCCGACGGCCCTGGCCTTCGCCCTGCTCCTGCTGCTGATCCAGAACCCCTTTGCCGCCGCCAGCGTGGGCCTGCAACTGTCCTTCGCGTCGGTGGCGGGGATTCTGCTGGCCTCCGAGCCGCTGTTCCGTTGGCTGTACCGCCCTCTCAAGGCCCGGAAGCCGGGGAAGGATCGACCCGTCAGGGGAAGGCTGTGGGCGGCGGGGCGGTACGCTCTCACCAGCGCGTCCGTCTCCCTGGGGGCCATGCTGTTCACCGCGCCCCTCATCGCGCTGTACTTCGGGCAGATCCCGCTGCTGTCGCCCCTGTCGGGCATTCTGGCCCTGTGGGCGTTGAGCCTGCTGGTGCCCTGCGCCCTGGTGCTGGGGACGGCGGCGGTGTTCCTGCCGGGGCCCGCCGCCTTGCTGGGGGCCCCGGCGGGGCTTTTGGCCCGCTATGCCCGGTGGATCGCCCTGGCCTTGGGCAGGTTCCCCTTCGCGTCGCTGAGCACGGACAGCGTGTACTGCCTGATCTGGCTGGGCGCGGCGTACCTGGCCCTGGCGGCGGCTTTTCTGGGAAGGGAGCGGCCCCGGCGTCCCCTGCTGGGGGCGGGGATGGCGGCTGTCCTGCTGTGCGCCGCCATCGGGCTGGGGCGGCTGGAGGCGGACGGGGCGGATCTCACCGCCGCCGCCCTGGACGTGGGGCAGGGCTCGGCCACGGTCTTGCAGTCCGGGGGCCGGACGGCCCTGGTGGACTGCGGCGGCAGCGGAAGCCGGAGCGCGGGGGACATCGCCGCCGACCACTTTGCCGCCCAGGGGCGCGTCCGGCTGGACCTGCTGGTGCTCACCCATTTTGACAGCGACCACTGCAACGGGGTGGAGCAGCTCTTTTACCGCATGAGGGTGGACCGGGTGGCTGTCCCGGCGGGGGATACCGACCCGGAGGCCGCCGCCCGGCTGATGGAGCTGGCGGAGGCGGAGGGTGCCCAGGTGGTTTTGGTGGAGGGGACGGAACGCCTGCCCCTGGGGGAGGCGGATCTCACCCTGTTCCCGCCCCTGGGCGGGGGCACGTCCAACGAGTCGGGGCTGTTTGTCCTGTGTACCGCGGGGGAGTTCGACGTGCTGATCACCGGGGACGCGGACGCCTTTGTGGAGAAGATGCTGGTGAAGTACCAGCCCATACCGGACATTGAGGTGCTGGTGGCGGGGCACCACGGCTCCAAGCACTCCAGCTGCGGGGAGTTTTTACAGGCCGCGGCCCCGGAGATCGCCCTGATCTCGGCGGGGGCCAACAACTCCTACGGGCACCCGGCCCCGGAGACGCTGGAGCGGCTGGAGGAGCTGGGCGCGGAGATTCACCGCACCGACCGGGAGGGCACCGTCACCGTCCGGGTGAAGGACGGACGGGTGGGAATCCATTAAACGAGGAAATGGGGGAGGGCTATGCCGCCCAAGAAGAAAACGGTGGACAACACCGCCATGCGGGAGCTGAAGCAGGCCATCAAGGAGGGCGCGCCCAAGCGTCTGTACGTCTTTCACGGGGAGGAGGCCTTCCTCCGGGACGACTGCCTGGCCCGGCTGAAGGGGGCCATCCTGCCCCCGGGGCTGGAGGAGTTCAACCTCCACGCCGCCCAGGGGAAGGACTGCTCGGTGGACTGGATCGAGCAGGCGGTGGACTGCCTGCCCATGATGAGCGGGCGGACGCTGATCCTGGCGGCGGACTTCGACCTGTTCGGGCTGGGGGACAAGGCCAAGGAGCGGCTGGCGGAGATTTTGTCCGCCCTGCCGGACTACTGCTGCCTGGTGTTTGTGTACGACCTGCTGGCCTACAAGCCCCCCGCCAGGGACAAGCTGGCCGCCCTGCTGAAGAAGGAGGGAGCGGCGGTGAACTTCCAGCGGCAGGAGCAGAAGACCCTGGCGGCGTGGATCTGCCGCCAGTTCGGGAAGGCGGGGAAGCAGCTGGACAGCGCGGACGCGGAGTACCTGATCTTCCTGGTGGGGGATCTGATGCACGACCTGTCCGCCGAGATCGGCAAGATCGCCGCCTATGCCCGGGGCCAGCGGGTGACCCGGGGGGACATGGACGCGGTGGCGGTGCCCAAGGTGGAGGCGGTGGTGTACCAGATGACGGACGCCATGGCCCGGAAGGACTTCGACAAGGCGGCGTCGGTGCTGGCGGACCTGCTCCACAGCCGGGAGGCCCCGGTGATGATCCTGTCGGTGATGGGGAAGTATTTCCGGCAGCTGTACACGGCGCGGCTGTTCCTGTCCGCCGGAAGGGGCCGGGAGGAGTTTATGGAGCTGTGGGGCATGAAAAGCGGCTATCAGGCGGACAAGCTGCTGGGGGCGGCCCGGGGGTTCTCCCTGCCCTGGTGCCGGTACGCCGTGGGGCGGTGCGCCGAGACGGATATCCTGCTGAAGAACTCCTACGGGCAGGAGGGGGCGGTGCTCACCGGGCTGCTGATGGAGCTGGCGTCGGGCCGGAGGGCGGCGGTATGACGGCCCCCCTGCCCATACGGGAGGCCATTGTGGTGGAGGGGCGGTACGACAAGGCGGCCCTGGCGGGGGTGGTGGACACCCTGATCCTGGACACCGCCGGGTTCGGGGTGTTCCGGGACGGGGAGAAGCTGGCCCTGCTCCGGCGGCTGGCGGAGAAGCGGGGGCTGATTGTGCTCACCGACCCGGACGGGGCGGGGTTTGTGATCCGGAACTACCTGAAGGGGGCCATCCCCAAAGGGCAGGTGAAGCACGCCTACGTGCCCGATGTATACGGCAAGGAGCGGCGCAAGCGGGCCCCCGGCAAGGAGGGCAAGCTGGGGGTGGAGGGGATGTCCCCGGACGTGCTGCGGCGGGCGGTTTTGAACGCCGGGGCCACGGTGCTGGACGGGGACGCCCCGGAGCGGGCGGCGGGGAACCTCACCCCGGCGGACCTGTTTGCCCTGGGCCTGTCCGGGACGGCGGACGCGGCAGAGCGGCGGGGGGAGCTGCTGAAGCGGCTGGGCCTGCCGGAGCGGATGAGCGCGAAGGCCCTGCTGGCGGCGTTGAACGCGCTGTATACGCCGGGGGAGCTGGAGGAATTGTTCGGAAAATAAGAACCTGTATTCATAGCCGAAGATGCCGTCGGGGCGAGGGATTTTTCCGCCAGACAAGGCGCGTTTTCGCGGGAATGCTTGGTGCATTTCAAGAAAACGCAACGCGGTATGGCGGAAAAAGACCCGCCCAGACGGCGTTTGAGGTTGTGAATACAGGTTCTAAGAGAGCAGGAGCCAAAACGCTGCGTTTTGGCTCCTGCTTTTTATTCCAGATTGTTGAGGCCGTCAAACAGCTCGTTGAAGGACTTCATTCCGGCGCACCGCCCGAAGGACAGCTCCTTATCCTCCCCGAATTCCAGAAGGAAGCACTTGGTCAGCTCCTCCACCGTGACCTCCAGCGATTCGAAAAACTGCCGGTAGGCGAAGGATCGGGCCGGGGTGCCTTCCTCGAACTGGCTGACGATCAGGGATTCCGTCACCTGATCCAGGGGGTACAGCTTCAGGTGCATCAGCTCGTGGACGATGTCCTCCTCCAGATTTTCCTGCCTGGGGTTGGCGGCGTTGAGCAGCAAAACCGCCTTGCGGTCGGTGCAGTCGATTTTGAAGTCCCCGGTTTTGGGCCAGTGGGGGTCGTCCACCCACTCCAGCCGCACGTCCCAGCCGGGGGTGAGGCGCAGCTTGCCGCACCAGTACCGGAACCGCTCCTGAAGGTGCTCACGGCTGGGGGCGGTCATGTCTCGATCTCCATGACCTTGTCCACCCGGCGTTGGTGGCGGCCGCCCTCAAACTCCGTGGACAGGAACACGTCCAGAATCCGCTCCGCCAGGTTGCCGCCCGTCACCCCGGCCCCCATGGCCAGCACGTTGGCGTCGTTGTGGCGGCGGGTCATTTCGGCGGACAGCGGCTCGTGGCACAGGGCGCACCGCACCCCCCGCACCTTGTTGGCGGCGATGCTCATGCCGATGCCGGTGGTGCACAGCACCACGCCCCGCTCACAGGTTCCGTCCGCCACCAGTCTGGCGGCGGCAACGCCGAAATCGGGGTAGTCGCAGCTGTCCGTGCTGTGGGTGCCGCAGTCGGTGACCTGGTGGCCCTGGCTGGCGAGGCGGGCCTTGAGGCGTTCCTTCAGATCAAAGGCCCCGTGGTCGCAGGCGATGGAAATCTTCATGGTGTCAAGTCCTTTCCGTTTACAGTTTGTGGAGGACGGGCTTTCGGCCCGCGAAGGTGGTGACGCAGTCAAAGCCCGCCGCCTGGAGCATTTGGAGGGCCTCGGGGATGCCCTTTGCCACGTCCTCGGGGCGGTGGGCGTCCGAGCCCACCGTGACCAGCCTGCCGCCGCACTCCCGGAACCAGCGCAGCAGGGGGGGCCAGCAGTCCAGATCCCGGCCCCGGCAGACGTTGACCTCCAGGGCGTGGTCGGTTTTCGCCACCTCGGTGAAGATTTGGCGCACCTGCTCCTCGTAGTCCGCCAGGGTGAGGGAGATGCCGTCCCGGTGGATGTAGCGGAGGGGGTAGACGATGTGGGCCAGGCTGTCGTAGCAGTCGGGGCACTGGGTCACCAGCGTCCAGGTGTGGGTTAGGGTGGACTCCACCGCTTTTCGGGCCAGGGCGGGGGTTTTGCCGTAGTCGGAGAAGTAGAAATCCCGGCAGCCCTCTTCGCCGATCCAGTTGTGGAGGGAGCCCAGGACGAAGTCCAGCTCCTCCCCGCCCTGGGACAGGGCGGCCCGGGCGGCGGCGGGGTCGTAGGGGGCGGAGCCCAGCTCAATGCCGAGGCGGAGGGTGAGCTTGTCCCCAAGGGCGGATCGGACGGCGTGGAACTGGGCCCGGGCGGCGGGCCAGTCGAAGGAGGCGCAGGGGTTCCCGTCCAGATCCAGCAGGTCGCAGTGGTCGGTGACGCAGAACTCGCTGAGGCCGGCGGAAAGGGCGGCCCGGGCGGTGTCAAGGAGTTCGGCTTCACTGTCGGGAGAAATTTTGGAGTGGCTGTGCAGATCGCAGAGATACATCGAAATCACCTCAAAAAGTGTTCTCAAAGCCGGATCACAGTCCGGCAGGGCGGGGGACCCGCGCCTACAGGGGCCAGCTGGGGAACCAGCGGAGGAAATAGGTAGCATACCAGTTGGGCACTGAAATCCCGATCAGCTCCGGGTAGAATATGGCGTACAGCAGCCCCGTGCAGCCCGTGAAGCCGTACACCGCCAGCCCTGCCCACTCCCGCTTCCGGTTCAGCATATCGTCCATCAGGTAGGCGATGGCGAAGCACAGGAACAGCACCGTGGGGAAGTAGTGGTAGGCGAACAGCACCCGGCCGATGGCCGTCCAGGGCACAAGCTGGGACAGGGTGGCGAGGACGATGAACAGGGCCTTGCCGCATTTGCGGCGCACCATCTGAACCGCCACGGCGAAGAAGGCCAGCAGCCCCGCCCAGGACACCAGGGGGTTGTTGAAGGAGGCGAATATGCCCCGCATACCCGGCGTGCTGAAGTCCTGGTAGTAGAGGATGGGGCGGGCGTCGATGATCCACTGGTACCAGTTGGACTGGTAGGGGTGGGGCGTGTGGACGCTCTGGTGGTAGGTGAGCATGAAATACTGGTTGCGGAGCATGAGGTCCACCGGGTTGCCGCTCTGGTCCGGGATGGCCTGGAAGAAGGCCCCGATCCGGTCGGCAACGCCGGGGGTTTTGCCCTCCCGGGCCAGGTTTTCCGTGACCCGGGCCATCTGCTCCGGGTACTGCTCCAGCCGCTCCGGCAGGCACTCCCAGAACCAGCCTGCCGACTGGCCCGCCAGCTCCAGGAAGCTGCCGCCGTTCCCCTTGGCGGCGGCGTAGGGGAAGTAGGAGGCGGTGTAGATCATCAGCGGGATCACCACGAAGAACACCACCGACAGCCCCACGGTGCCCCAGGCGTGGGCGGTGAAGGAGGGGACGCGGGGGGGCGCCCAGGCGGGCTGCTCCTCCCGGAACATGGCCTCCGTCACCTCCCGGCGCACCTCCGGGGGGACGGGCTGGGTCTGGGCCGCCAGCTCCGCCTCGTGCCAGTCCCCGGCCTTGAAGATCATCCCCAGCAGCCACAGCAGGGCCAGCCCCGCCCCGGCGTATACCACCGTCCACTTGGAGGCGCAGCCGACGCCCCAGAACAGGCCGCTCAAAAACAGGGGCAGGACGTAGTGCCGCAGCTTTTTCCCCGCCGGGACGGCCAGCCAGCGGTACATGAAGTAGTAGGACACCAGGATGAAGAACACGCCGTAGGTGTCGATGGTGGCGATGCGGGTCTGGACCAGGTGCATGAAGTCGAAGGTGAACAGGGCCGCGCCGCACAGGGCCACCGGGGTTTTGCCGAACAGGTTTTTCAGGAACACGTAGAGAATGGGCACCATCAGCACGCCGAACAGGGTGCCCATGAACCGCCAGCCGAAGGGCACCATGCCGAACATGGCGATGCCGATGGAGATGATGAGCTTGCCCAGGGGCGGGTGGGACACCTCGTAGGGATAGACGTTGTTCAGATGCTCGTAGGCGGTGCGGGGGTGGTAGATCTCGTCGAAATAGGTGGAGTTCATGTAGGTGTACCGGTCCGACCACAGCTCATGCTCGTCAAACAGGGCGGCGGCACCGTCGTCCACATGATCCGGCTGGGGGAGGGCCTGCCCGCCGCTCCACAGGGCCAGCTCGGACAGCCACAGGCCCTCGTCCCGGGGCGCGCTGGACGCGGTGATACGGATGCGAGCGGCGGTGATGGGGCCCAGAGGCTCCGCGTCCAGATTGTCGTTATCCTTGGTGATCTCCAGGCCGTTTTGATCGATATTGCGCCCCAGATCCAGCACCCTCCACTTGAACAGGGAGTTGTAGGGCTGATCCAGCCGCAGGCTGTGCCATTGGCCGTCCTCCCCCTCCCACTCCAGGGTGTAGTACCCGGTGCCCAGGGAGGTGTAGAGGGAGACGGTGTCCACGGTGACGGGCTGGTTGTAGGAGAACTCATAGCTGTCCCCCTGCTGGAACTTCACCATGGACTGGGGGGCGTTGAAGTCCCCCAGCTGGAAGAAGGCGGTGAGGGCGTATACCGCCGTCAGCAGCAGCAGGGGCAGCGCGTCCCCGCGCTCCATGGGGTGGTGTTTCAGGGTGAGGGTCAGGCGGCGGGGGGCGGACTGCTCCTCCGCCAGGGCGATCCACTCCAGGCTGCGGGGCCGGGGGCGCAGGCACCACCAGTAATAGGCGAAAAAGGCCGCGACAATCAGCAGGCCGAACAGCGGCCACACAAAGGCGGGGGACAGATTGGAGAAAAACCAGGACACGCCTTCGCGCACCCGATCCCAGGTGAGAGGCTCCGGGCCGGGGGAGGGCGAGGCGGTTAAGGACAGCAGCTTGATCATGGGGAACCTCCATTGGCGGGGGTGCGCACCCCCGTACTTCGCATACATTTCTATATCATACTACGATTGCGGGAGAAAAGGAAGCCCCTTTTTCAAGCCCTTGCACAGAGGGGGGCAACGGCGGGCGGCAAGCAATCCCGGGGGTGGTGTGCGAGTTCCGGGGGGCTTTTTAGCGGGGGGAACCATTCACATTTAATTTACAACTGGCCTATTGACAATTTGAGGGGGTGGTGGTAGAGTATCTTTAGCACTCAGGAAGCATGAGTGCTAAAGCCTTGGAAGGGGGGCCGCCTGTGGAGCTGACCGAGCGAAAGAAGAAAATTCTGCGCTCCGTGGTGGAAAGCTACATCCAGACCGCGGAGCCGGTGGGCTCCAAGGCCCTGGCGGAGCTGGCGGGGCTGAAGGTGTCCTCCGCCACCATCCGCAACGATCTGGCGGATCTCACGGAGGAGGGCTATCTGGAGCAGCCCCACACCTCCGCCGGACGGATTCCCTCCCCGAAAGGCTACCGGCTGTACGTCAACGAGCTGATGGAGGAGCAGCGGCTCAGCCTGGAGGAGACGAAGCAGATCAATGAGGCCCTGCACCTGAAGATGCAGGAGCTGGACAAGGTGATCGGGCAGGCGGGACGCATGGTGTCCCAGCTCACCAACTACCCGGCCTTCGCCTTGGCGGAGGGGGTGCGGCGGCTGACCATCCGCCGCTTCGACCTGATTTTGGTGGACTCCGCCTCCTTCATCGCCGTGGTGATGACGGACTCCAGCGTGGTGAAGAACAAGCTGTTCCGGCTCCCCGCCGACCTGTCCGAGCCTCAGCTCCAGCTGCTGACCACCCTGCTGAACACGGCCTTCGTGGGCAAGACCCTGGATCAGCTCACCCCGGAGCTGATGCGGGTGGCGGAGCACGCGGCGGGCAGCTCCTACGGGCTGATCTCGCTGGTGGTGTCCTTCGCCATGGAGGTGCTGGACGCCCTGGAGAACAGCCCCGTCTACACCGCCGGGGCCAGCCACCTGCTGGACCACCCCGAGTACCAGGACGTGGGCAAGGCCCAGAAGCTGATGAGCTACCTGACGGAGGATAAGTCCCTGGCCCAGGCGTTGGCCCTGCCCGCCCTGGAGGGGGACGACACCAAGATTCTCATCGGCCCGGAAAACGTGGCCGACGAGCTGAAGGACACCAGCGTGGTGCTGGCAAGCTATGACATCGGGGACGGGATGAAGGGGGTTATCGGCGTGGTAGGCCCCACCCGCATGGACTACGCCAAGGTGGCGGCAAAGCTGTCCTATGTGGCGGACGGCCTGTCCAAGCTGTTTGGACAGCCGGAGCTGCCCCCGGGCACGCCGGAAAAGGAGGAATAAAAGCCCATGGCTAAGAACAAGAAAACGGAAGCCCCCGTCCCGGAGGACGTGGAGGCCGAGACCGCCCAGGCTCCGGAGGAGGTCCCGGAGGGGGCGGACACCCCCGGCCCGGAGGAGATTCCGGAGCAGGAGGCCCCCAAGGCCGAGGAGAAGCCCCGGAAGGACCAGGGCCAGCTGCTGGCGGAGGCGGCGGACAAGTACCTCCGGCTGGCGGCGGAGTACGACAACTACCGCAAGCGCACCGCCAAGGAGAAGGAGGCCGCCTGGGGCGAGGCCAAGGCCCAGACGGTGGCGGCGTTCCTCCCGGTGTTTGACAACCTGGAGCGGGCCATGAAGCAGGAGACCGCCGACGAGGCCTACAAGAAGGGCGTGGAAATGACCATGAAGGGGCTTCAGGACGCGCTGGCGGGGCTGGGGGTGGAGATGATCCCGGCCCTGGGCGAGACCTTCGACCCCAACCGCCACAACGCCGTCATGCACTGCGACGACCCGGAGGCCGGGGAGAACACCATCGTGGAGGTGTTCCAGCAGGGGTTTGCCTGCGGGGACAAGGTGATCCGGTTCTCCATGGTGAGGGTGGCGAACTGAGGGGGAAATTTCGGTTGTTCGTTTTTTGAGGAGGGAACAGAGCGTGATTTGTGAAAAGAAGCATCGGTATGCGAAGAAATATGAGTCGCTTCCCGACGCGCAGGACGATCGGAACGGAGGCCGGCACATTTGCGCGGGCTGCGCGTTTAAGGCCGGGAAACGGGATGGGAAAACCCGCAGGCACCCGAGGGAGAGCCTGGAGGGCCTGAACCTGCCGGAAAGCCAGGCGGGAACCGTCCGCCACAAGGACGCGTACGCGGCTTATCTGCGGGGATTCGCAAAGAGCAGGAAAAAACGCCTCGAATTATAAGCGGTTTTGTTATAAACTATATTTTTCTTTCAAATTGTTAGGAGGACAATATCATGTCTAAGATTATCGGTATCGACCTGGGCACCACCAACAGCTGCGTGTCCGTCATGGAGGGCGGCGAGGCCGTCGTCATCCCCAACGCGGAGGGCAACCGCACCACCCCGTCCGTCGTCGCCTTCTCCAAGGACGGCGAGCGCATGGTGGGCCAGGTGGCCAAGCGTCAGGCCATCACCAACCCCGACCGCACCATCTCCTCCATCAAGCGGGAGATGGGCAGCGACTACCGGGTGCCCATCGACGGCAAGAGCTACACACCCCAGGAGATCTCCGCCATGATCCTCCAGAAGCTGAAGGCGGACGCGGAGGCCTACCTGGGCCAGACCGTCACCGAGGCGGTGATCACCGTTCCCGCCTACTTCACCGACGCCCAGCGGCAGGCCACGAAAGACGCGGGCAAGATCGCCGGCCTGGACGTGAAGCGCATCATCAACGAGCCCACCGCCGCCGCCCTGTCCTACGGCGTGGACAAGGAGTCCGACCAGAAGGTTATGGTGTACGACCTGGGCGGCGGCACCTTCGACGTGTCCGTGCTGGAGGTGGGCGACGGCGTCATCGAGGTGCTGGCCACCGCGGGCAACAACCGCCTGGGCGGCGACGACTTCGACAAGTGCGTCATGGACTGGATGG
>ERZ779624.503-NODE-503-length-12009-cov-14.229965_pt1 | contig 12009 bp, 10 predicted proteins | sample MGYA00514190_ERZ779624 | MGnify/ENA primary metagenome ERZ779624 (study PRJEB29562, sample SAMEA4376706) | mouse gut metagenome | isolation source: Cecum | study: EMG produced TPA metagenomics assembly of the A DSS colitis mouse model was used to assess the... | reverse complement strand
CGTGTTCATGATCTGCGACGGCGTGCTGCCCTCCAACGAGGGCCGGGGCTATGTGTTGCGCCGCCTGCTCCGCCGGGCCGCCCGCCACGGCAAGCTGCTGGGCGTCAACGAGCCCTTCCTGTACCAGGTGTGCGGCACCGTCATCCACGAGAACGGGGGCCACTACCCCGAGCTGCGGGAGCGGCAGGACTATATCACCAAGGTGATCCGGGTGGAGGAGGAGAACTTCGCCAAGACCATCGACGGCGGCCTGAAGATCTTCAACGAGATGCTGGCGGGCCACAAGGAGAAGGGGGAAAAGACCTTCTCCGGCGCGGACGCCTTCAAGCTGTACGACACCTACGGCTTCCCGGTGGACCTGACCCTGGAGATGGTGCAGGAGCAGGGGATGGAGCTGGACGGGGACGAGTTCAAAAAGCTGATGGAGGAGCAGCGTCAGCGGGCGCGGAAGGCCCGGGAGGCCCTGGGCGACCTGGGCTGGGCCGGGGTGGAGTTCGGCAAGGACGTGCCCGAGACCCAGTTTGTGGGCTACGAGAACACCGCCATCCAGGACGCCAAGGTGGTGGCCCTGGTGGTGGAGAACGAGCTGGCCGAGGAGCTGATGCCCGGCGTGGAGGGCATTGTGGTGCTGGACAAGACCCCCTTCTACGCCGAGATGGGCGGACAGGTGGCCGACCACGGCATGATTTTCGCGGACAAGGCTGGCTTTGAGGTCACCGATGTGCAGAAGAACAAGGGCGGCAAATATATGCACTACGGCAGGATGACGGAGGGCGTGCTCAAGGTGGGCGACACCGTGGGGGCCCAGATCGACAAGGAACGCCGCATGGCCGTCATGCGCGCCCACACCGCCACCCACCTGCTGGACAAGGCCCTTCGGGAGGTGCTGGGGGACCATGTCCACCAGGCGGGCTCCCTGGTGGAGCCCGACCGCCTGCGCTTCGACTTCACCCACTTCGAGGCCATGACGCCGGAGCAGGTGGCCCAGGTCAGCCGGACCGTCAACGACGCCATCCTGTCGGGCTACGCCGTGGACACCCAGGTGCTGCCCATCGAGGAGGCCAAGGAGCGGGGGGCCATCGCCCTGTTCGGCGAGAAGTACGGCGACACTGTCCGGGTGGTGGACATGGGGGACGGGTACTCCGTGGAGTTCTGCGGCGGCACCCACCTGCCCAACACCGCCATGGCGGGGGCCTTCCGCATCAAGAGCGAGTTCTCCGTAGCCAGCGGCGTGCGCCGCATCGAGGCCACCACCGGACGGGAGACGCTGGCCTTCTACGGCGAGGTGCAGGAGCGCATCAACCAGGCGGCGGCGGTGCTCAAGGCCAAGCCGGGAGAGCTGCGGGAGAAGGCGGAGGCCGTCATGGGCGAGATCAAGAACCTGCACCAGATGGTGGAGAAGTTCAAGGCCAAGGAGGCGGCGGGGGAGACCGACCGGATTCTGTTCGGTGCCCACGAGGTGGGCAGCCTGAAGGTGCTCACCGCCACGGTGCCCGAGGCGGACGGGGCGCGGCTGCGCCAGATGGGCGATATGCTCCGGGAGAAGGACGCCAACGTGGTGGCGGTGCTGGCCAGCGTCAACGACGGCAAGATCACCTTCCTGTGCGCCTGCGGCAAGGAGGCGGTGAAGCAGGGGATCAAGGCCGGGGACATCATCAAGCAGGTGTGCGCCATCGCGGGCGGCTCCGGCGGCGGCAAGCCGGACTCCGCCATGGGCGGCGGCAAGGACGTGCTCATGCTGGATAACGCGCTGGCTATGGTGGATAACGTGGTGGCTATGAAGCTGGGACTGTAAGGGGGCGCGCGTATGCTCCCCCAAGACCCCTATATTCTGCTCAGCGTTATCAACACCAGGCTCCGGGACGAGTATTCCAGCCTGTCCGCCCTGTGCGAGGGGCTGGACGCGGACGAAAAGGAGCTTGTGGAAACGCTGTCCGGCGCGGGGTACGCCTACGACCCCGCCGCCAACCAGTTCAAACCCATTTGAGAGGAGAATCCCCCATGCTCATCGACTTTTCCGCCGTGGAAACCCAGGTGATCCCCAGCTTCCTGGGGGGCGAGGGCGAGATCCACGCCCAAATGCACGCCGACGGCCTGAACCGCATCCTTCACGGCATCCTGCCCCCCGGCTCGTCTATCGGCTACCACACCCACGAGACCAGCAGCGAGATCGTCTATATCCTGTCCGGCACGGGCAAGGTGAAGGTGGAGGGCGGCGAGGAGCCGCTCAAAGCCGGGGACTGCCACTACTGCCCCAAGGGGCAGGCCCATTCCCTCATCAACAACAGCGGCGGCGATCTGGAGTTTTTCGCCGTCGTTCCCCAGCAATAAAGGAGGCTGATCCCATGTTCCAGACCCAAGATCCCAACTGCCTGTTCTGCAAGATCGTGAAGGGGGAGATCCCCGCCAACATCATCTATCAGGATGAGAAGTGCGTGGCCTTTTACGACATCGACCCCCAGGCCCCCGTCCACTTCCTGGTGATTCCCAAGGTCCACATCGGCTCCTGCGGGGAGCTGAACGAGGGCAATTCCCTGGTGGTGAAGCACTGCTTCGAGGTTATCGCCAAGGTGACGAAGGAGCTGGGCGTCACCGATTTCCGGGTGGTGTCCAACTGCGGCGTGCAGGCGGGCCAGTCCGTGCCCCACCTGCACTTCCACGTGCTGGCGGGCCGGGATATGACCTGGCCTCCAGGCTGACGTCGGGGCAAAGTCCATTCCGTGCGGGACGCCCTGCGGGCATTCCGCACTCCATTCCCTTGCCCCTCCTCTCCCCACAAAGCCTGAGGACGGCTTTGCGGGGGCCCAATTAGGGCAAAGTCCATTCCGCGTGGGACACCCTGCGGGTATCCCGCACTCCATTCCCTTGCCCCTCCTCTCCCCACAAAGCCTGAGGGCGGCTTTGCGGGGGCCCCATTGGGGCAAAGGGACACCCCTGCGGGTATCCCAATTCAGCAGGGAGCAGGGCCTGGCGGCGGTGCCAGGCCCCGCTTCATTTTCCGCAAACTTAAAAAATCCTTTAGATTTCCTTTCGCATTTTCCCGCCGGGGACGTGCTATATTCTATAGTCACCGCGATTCAAAAGAAGTAAACCACTTCTTTTGAATCCTGCGGCGCAAATGCGCCGCAGGGGCCGCGAAGCGGCCCGCGGTGGACTTCATCGCCAAAACACAGCCCATGAAATGGGCTGGCGGGCTTTGCCCGCCTTGAAAATCGGCTGCCGATTTTCAAGTGTTTCGACGATATCGAAACAACATTTCGCAGCCGGACCGCCGGACGACAGGAGGAACGCCATGATCACCCAACTGACTGTCAAACAGGGCGCGCAGCCCGCCCTGGATGCCCACCGCGCCCCCCTCACCCTGTACTGGGTGTTCTGGCTGTTCCTCATCGCCGGGGTGGCGGGGGATCTGGTGGAGATCGTGTTCTGGCTGGTGACACGGGGAGAGCTGACCAGCCGCAGCAGCCTGATCTACGGCCAGTTCAGCATTGTCTGGGGGGCCGGGGCGGTGCTGCTCACCCTGGTGTTCCACCGGATGGACAGCCGCTCCACCCCCCGGATCTTCCTGGCGGGCACCCTGCTGGGCGGCGTGTACGAGTACGTATGCTCCCTGCTCCAGGAGAAGCTGTTCGGGGCCTGCTTCTGGGATTACCGCCACCTGCCCTTCAACCTGAACGGGCGGGTGAATCTGGTGTTCTGCCTGTTCTGGGGGGCGGCGGCGGTGCTGTGGGTGCGGGCGGCGTGCCCCGCGCTGTACCGCCTCGTGGCCCGCATACCCCCGGAACGGGGCCGGCGGATCGCCGCGGGAGCCGCCGCCTTCCTGGTGCTCAGCACCACCGTCACCGCCGCCGCCCTGGGCCGCATGGACCGCCGCCGGGAGGGGGAGCCTGCCCTGGGGGCCGTCAGCCGCTTCCTGGACGCCGCCTTCCCCGACCACTTCCTCCATGCCCGCTACCCCAATATGGGCATACTCAGCGAGATCGGGTGGTACGATTAGACGTGCCAAGCCTTCCCCCTTTGTGGGGGAAGGCTTTTTTCCGCCTTAAACGGAATTTAAGGATTTTCCCCCTTGCGGCTTAATGGGCGGTTGGGTAGAATAGTGGTATCAAGATGGACAGCAGGGGTGATAGACCATGTATACGGTTCTGATCTGCGACGACGACAGGGACATCGTGTCGGCGTTGGAAATCTACCTCACCAGCGAGGGCTACCGCACGGTGTCCGCCTACAACGGCGAGGAGGCCATCGCGGCGGTGCGCACGGAGAACATCGACCTGATCCTCATGGACGTGATGATGCCCCGGCTGGACGGCATCCGGGCCACCGCCAAGCTCCGGGAGGAGGGGAACATCCCCATCATCCTGCTCACCGCCAAGAGCGAGGACACCGACAAGGTGCTGGGGCTGAACATCGGCGCGGACGACTATATTACCAAGCCCTTCAACCCCATCGAGGTGCTGGCCCGGGTGAAAAGCCAGCTGCGGCGGTACACCACCCTGGGGGGCAAGGCGGTGGCGGAGGAGGGGGACGGCGCGCTGCGCAACGGCACCATCCTCATGGACGACGAGGCCAAGTCGGTGACGGTGGACGGCGAGCCGGTGAGCCTCACCCCCATCGAGTATAACATCCTGCGGCTGCTGATGAAGAACCTGGGCCGGGTGTTCTCCACCGCCCAGATCTACGAGCAGGTGTGGAACGACCCCGCCCTGGGCAGCGAGAACACGGTGGCCGTCCACATACGGCACCTCCGGGAGAAAATCGAAATCGACCCCGCCAACCCCCGGTATCTGAAGGTGGTGTGGGGGCTGGGGTACAAAATGGAGAAGATGGCATGAAGTGGCGGGAAAATATGGCCATGAAGGCCTTGGCCTTCATGGCGGCGGTGGCGGCCTTCACCGCCACCGCAATCCTCTCCTGGTACCAGATGGCCAACTTCGACGCCCTGTGGACCGACGCCTATTACGACAGCACGGCCTATACCGGGGGCTACACCCGGACGTACCTGGTGCGGCAGGACTACATGATGGTACTCCATCTGGTGAATCTGAAGGACGCCCAGAAGGCGGGGGACACCCTGAACCTGTCCGACAAGCGGACCATCGAGCGGCTGGAGGCGGAGTTCGACGCCGGGGCCACCAACCTGCGCTGGCAGCTTCTGGATCAGGAGGGCCGGGTGATCTACGGCAACACCCAGGAGGACAGCTCCCAGGCGGACGTCGACTACGAGGTGGAGCTCCGCCGGGGGAAGGGCAATATCCGGAACGTGGATACCGTCTGGGAGTATTACGACGAGGACGCCGGGAACGATGCCGTCAACGCCGGGGACTATGACAGCGTGTCCTATCACTCGGGCTGGCGGACCATGCTGCCCACCTGGGCGGAAGCCGTCCGGAAGGCCAGAGCGGAGGGCACCAACGCCCAGCTGGTTGACGCCCAGGGCGATCCCGTTGCCATCACGGAAAACCAGCTCCTGGCGGACAACGACGGCTATACCAATATGCTGTGGGTGGTGGACAGCGCGGGGGATTCCTACGTCTTTTATCCCACCATCCTGGCCTGCCTGGAGGCCAACCGGTTCGGCTACCTCTACGAGCCAGTGAGCGAGGAGTGGAGGCTGACCCCGGAGGCCCAGGCAGAGGCGGAGCAGGCCGACTCCAGCCTGATCCTGTGGGTGGACAAAGACCTCCGGGTGGACGACCAGTACAAGCGGGCCGCCGACAAGCTGTCGGAGTGGCAGTCCGCCCGGGAGGGCTACCTGGCGGGCACCATGGCGTTGGGGGTGCTGGGGGTGGTGCTGGCGGTGTACCTGTGCTGCGGCGCGGGGCACAAGCCGGGGACGGAGGAGATCTACCTCAACTGGTTCCACCGCATCCCCGGGGACGTGCTGCTGTTCCTGCTGTTCTGGGGCGCCGCGGGCTCCACGGCGTTGGGGGCGGCTATCGTGGCCAACGCTTACGGGGACCTTCCCATGTTCATGCAGCTCATTGGCGTGGGGCTGGGGGTGGCCGCGGCGGCGGCCATGGGGCTGGCCGCGCTGGTGACGGTGTGCGCCCGGTTCAAGGCCCGTACCCTGCTGCGCAACACCTGGACGTGGGCGGTGTGCTCGTGGTGCTGGCGGACGCTGTGGGGGCTGGCGGACGCGCTGGGACGGTGCGTCCAGGCCGTCCCCCTGATTTGGAAGGCGGTGATGGGCTGTATGGCATACCCCATCTTTACACTGGCAACGATCCGATGGGCCGCCGGGCTGTGGCTGCTGGTGAGCGCGGGCGTGGCGGCGTACCTGTGCCTGTGGGCCTACCAGTGGAAGAAGATCCGCCGGGGCACCCAGGAGATCATCGGCGGCAACCCCGGCTATCAGATCGACACGCGGCGGATGCTCCCCGATTTGAAGGGCCACGCCGGGGAGCTGAACAACCTGGGCCACGCCATCTCCACGGCGGTGGACGAGCGGATGCGCAGCGAGCACTTCAAGGCGGAGCTGATCACCAACGTGTCCCACGATCTGAAAACGCCGCTGACCTCCATCATCAACTACGTGGACCTGCTGAAAAAGGTGGACATACAGGACCCCAAGGCGGCGGAGTATATCGAGGTGCTGGACCGGAAAAGCCAGCGGCTGAAGAAGCTGACGGAGGATCTGGTGGAGGCGTCCAAGGCGTCCACGGGGAACCTGGCGGTGAGCTGGGAGCGGCTGGACTTCAAGCAGCTGGCGGACCAGGCCCTGGCGGAGTGCGGCGAGCGGCTGGAGGCCCAGGGGCTGACGGTGGTGCGCACCCTGCCGGAGGAGGCGGTCTGGGTGGAGGCGGACGGGCGGCACCTGTGGCGGGTGCTGGACAACCTGCTGACCAACTGCGCCAAGTACGCCCTCCCCGGCACCCGGGTGTATGTGGAGCTGCGGGAGAGCGGCGGACAGGCGGTGCTGTCGGTGAAGAACATCTCCCGGGACGCGCTGGACATTCCGGCGGAGCGGCTGATGGAGCGGTTTGTCCGGGGGGACGAGTCCCGGAACGCCTCGGGCAGCGGGCTGGGGCTGTCCATCGCCCAGTCGCTGACGGAGCTTCAGCACGGGAGGTTTGCGATCAGCATCGACGGGGATCTGTTCAAGGCCACCGTGACCCTGCCCCTGGCGGGGGCGGAGGGGGGCGGCCTGCCCGTCCTGCGGCTGTGAGAGCCTGTTCAAAATCTGTCAAAACGCCATCCCGGCACATCTTTTCCCGCTGGGCCGCGTTGATTTGACTGGAAATACACAAAGTATTCCTGCGTCAAATCGCCTTGCCCAGCAAAAAAATCTGTGCCCGTCTGGCATTCCGCCAGATTTTAAACAGGCTCTGAGAAGGGGCCCGCGCGGTTTCGGCCGCGCGGGCCTTTTGGGGCTTCGGGCCCGGCGGGGCGGAAGGCGGTCGGTGATGGAGGCAGGCGGTGATAAATTTTGGGGGTGGAAAAATGCTGATTCGGGAATACCGGTCCTCGGACTGCAAGGAATTGCGGGAGCTTTTTTACAACACGGTTCACCGGGTGAACGCGAGGGATTACACGAAGGAGCAGCTGGACGCGTGGGCGGCGGAGCGGGTGGATTTGGCGCGGTGGGACCGGTCGCTGCAAGCCCACTTCAGCGTGGTGGCGGAGGAGGACGGCGTCCTGGCGGGCTTTGGGGACATTGACGGGACGGGCTATCTGGACCGTCTGTATGTCCACTACGGCTATCAGGGGCGGGGGATCGCCGCCGCTGTGTGCGACCGGCTGGAGGGGGCGGTCCAGGGGGATGTTGTCACCCACGCTTCGATTACGGCGAGGCCCTTTTTTGAAAAGCGGGGATACCGGGTTGTGAAGGAGCAGCAGGTGGAGCGGAATGGGGTTTTTCTGACGAATTTTGTGATGGTTAAGAGGCGGTGAGGCGGGGGGATTTTTGCAGTTTCAACGAAAATCCTTGAACATGGTTTCATAATATGGTATAATATCCAACAAAGGAGGGGTAGCTATGATCATCTACTCGGTGCTGATGTTTGCGGTGGCTGTTCTGCTTCTTGGCCTTGCGGCTGCGATCTATCAGGGGAATACAAATTTGATCCATGCCTATCATCAAACGCATATCAAAGAATCGGATAAGAAGAATTACGGGAAATCGTTTTCAAAGGGGCTGTTCGTGCTTGCCGCCTCGTTGATGATCAGTGGAATCATTGCCCTGCTTGGGACAAATACCTCCGTTGTGATGCTTTCCATCGGTGTTTTGTTTGTTGGGATAGGCATGAGCTTTGCCGTGATCGCAAAGGTTCAAAAGAAATTTAATGGCGGGTTGTTCTAAGACCTTTGCCCACCTGTAATGGTTTAGGCGGCCACCTGGCAGGGGTGGCCGCCTGTCTGCCTGTTTTGGCGTCAGATTTTGAAACAAAGCGTGGGAGGCACAAAAGGGAAACGGGACTTTCGGCGGATTTTTGCTCCGGGGGATTGACAAGCGGCGGGGTTTGTGCTATCATATCCAGGCTGACATTTGCGGAGGCATCCTCTTGCGGGTGTAGTTCAATGGTAGAATCCCAGCCTTCCAAGCTGGTCGCGTGGGTTCGATTCCCATCACCCGCTCCAGCGTCGGGGCAAAGTCCATTCCGCACGGGACACCCTGCGGGCATCCCGTGCTCCATTCCCTTGCCCCTCCTTTCCCCACAAAGCCTGAAGGGCGGCTTTGCGGGGGCCCCGTTTGGGCAAAGTCCGTTCCGCACGGGACACCCTGCGGGCATCCCGCGCTCCATTCCCTTGCCCCTCCTTCCCCCACAAAGTTTGAAGGACAGCTTTGCGGGAACCCCGTTCGGGCGAAGTCTGTCCGGCTCCGTTCTCCTGCCCCTTGTTCTCTTTTGATACGCGCCTGTAGCTCAGGTGGATAGAGCAACTGCCTTCTAAGCAGTGGGCCAGGGGTTCGAGTCCCTTCAGGCGTGCCAGCGGGGGCAAAGCCCGCCCCCCGTAAGGCCTGGAGGGCGGCTTTGCAGGCCCCTTGGGGCGGCGTCCGTCAGCGCGAAACTGGATATGGTGGGTATAGCTCAGCTGGCAGAGCACCGGATTGTGGTTCCGGGTGTCGTGGGTTCGAGCCCCATTACCCACCCCATACCGTGGCTGAGGGCCGGAGCGTCCGCTCCGGCCCTTGTTTCACTTCTATACTGGGGTGTAGCCAAGTGGTAAGGCACGGGACTTTGACTCCCGCATCCGCTGGTTCGAGTCCAGCCATCCCAGCCAGCTCAGAAATTCCCCTTACCGCTCCGCTTCCCGTTTGCGCGGAAAGCTGCGCCGGACGGGAAATTTCTTCGCTTCCCCACAAAGCCTGAAGGACGGCTTTGCGGGGGCCCCGTCGGGATCGGCTCGGCGGCCTGGACCTGTGGCTGGGCCGCCTCGGTTTCTCTACTTGCCCTGTAAAAACTCATATGACCCAGTAGCTCAGTTGGTAGAGCAACGCCCTTTTAAGGCGAAGGTCCGGGGTTCGAGTCCCCGCTGGGTCACCAACTCAAAAATACCCGCCGCCCCTCCGCTCCCCGCGGAGCCAAGGGCGGCATTGCTTCCAGACAGCGGTTTTACCGTACTTCACCAAACAATCACCAGTCAAAAAAACCTGCGGAAGAAGGCACGGCGGCCAGCCGTGCCTTCTTCCGCATTGAACTTTCCCGCAAAAATCCCCCCATCCACAGCTCCCCAGCTCAAAGCTCCACCACATCCAGAACCGCCCGCTCCACGCACAGGGCATTCCGGGTATCCAGCACCAGGGACAGCTCCGCCGATCCAACTCCGCCCGCCCGGGGATAGAGCACGGCGGCATAGGAAAGGGTGGGGCAGTCGCAGGCCATGCGCTCCAGGGGGAACCGCAGGGGCGGTGTGTCCGTAAACGCCCCGCAGGGGGTCTGCCTGAGCTGGATCACGCCCTCCCCCTGTGCCGGGGGCATGGCGCGGGCGGTGAGCGTACACCGGACGGCATAGCTCCGCTGCCGCTCCAGCCGGATCTGGGTGGGATTACACGCGCTCCAGCAGATACAGCCCCCCCGCACAGTCTGCTGCTGCCAGGGCAGACGGCACCCCGGCGTCCAGAGCAGTCCCGGCTGCCGCTCCACGAGGCGGAGGCTGCACCTGCTCCCGCTCCCCGTGCCGCAGGGCGGCGGGCAGGGTGGGCGGCAGTCCGGGGGACAGGGCGGACGGTATTCCGGCGGGCAGGGCGGAGGACAGGCAGGCGGACAAGGGGGCGGGCACGGTCCCGGCCCCCAGGGCGGCGGGGCGGGAGGGGGCGGGGCGGGGCAGGCCTCCAGCACCTTTTCCAGCTTGCCCTTCAGCAGCATCTGGTTCTGGGCCACCACGTCCAGCAGGGAGGCCACGCTCTTGTTCACCGCCAGCACGTCCTGGGGACAGGCGCAGGGCTTCGCCCCCGGCAGGGTACCCAGGATGTACTGTAGCTTCTCGCCCTCGGCGTTGAGAATATGGCTCAAGGCCAGCTCCTCCATGGCGATGGAGGCGATGATCATGGTCAGGGCTTCCTCCCGCGTCAAATCAGCCCCGTTGGGGGGAAAAGAAGGCATCGACATATGAGATACTCCATAGTACCGCCCCGGCCCGGGGCGGGATGTGCGGCAGGGCCGCCCTGCCGCCGTTCCATTCTATGCCCCGGAAATTGTCCTGGTCCGCCCGCACCCGCCGTAGGTCTGGAGCATAGGATACCGTGGGCGCAACGCCGGAGGGCACTTCTGCCCTGCGCCGCTGTTCCGGCCCGCGCCCCAGGCTTGAAAGGAGACACGTTATTTATGTCCATGCCAAGTTTTCCCAATATTGATCCGCCCATTCAGCGGGAGGACGCGGTCAACCAGATCCTCTCCTCCATCGCCATGGAGGAGCTGGGCCTGAGCCACATCCTCAACGCCGAGGGCGAAAAGCTGCAATATATTCTGGGCACCATCCCGGGCCTCAGCGGCCCCGCCGCCACCGTGAGCGACGTGCTGTCCGCCAACGAGAGCGTCCGGAGCCTACTGGAGACCGCCGCGCAGAACCAGATCTTTTTGAAGGCCAAGATGCAGGGCGCGCTCACCGCCTCCCCCATGCAGGGCCCCACCGGAGCCACCGGGCCCACGGGAGCCACCGGCCCCGCGGGCGGTCCCACCGGGGCCACCGGAGCCACCGGGGCCACGGGTGCCACCGGAGCCACCGGGGCTACCGGGGCCACAGGCCCTGCCGGGGCCGATGGAGCCGCGGGTGCCACCGGGGCCGCCGGGGCCACGGGCGCGGACGGAGCCGTTGGTGCCACCGGAGCCACCGGCCCCACCGGACCCACCGGGCCCAACGCCACCGCCACCTCCGCCTACGCCGCCAACACCAGCGGCTCGCTGATCGCCGTCGTCCTGGGGGGCACCCTGGTGCCCCTGCCCGACGCCCAGCTGCTGTCCCCGGACATCACCGTCAACGGGGCCGGGACCATCTTCACAGTGAACACCACCGGACGCTACCAGCTCTCCTATGACATCAACACCACGGCGGGCTTGGCCAGCGGCACCCGCCTGCTTATCAACGGCGCGCCCATCACCGCCTCCACGGTGGCCCCGCTGCTGTCCCTGAGCCACTTCTCCAACGAGCTTCTGCTGGACCTGAACGCCGGGGACACCGTCTCCCTGCAAATGTTCGGCGTGGTGTCGGGGGCCACGCTGCTGCCCGGTTCCGCCGGGGCGTCCCTGACCATTCTGCGTCTGAGCTGAGGAGGGTTGCGTTATGTCTCAGCCCACATTCCCCCAGATCGATCCTCCCCTGACCCGGGAGGGAAGCCTGAACGAGATCATCTCCTCCATCGCCATGGAGGAGCTCAGCCTGAGCCACATCCTCAACGCCGAGGGCGAGAAGCTGCAATACGTCCTGGGCACCCTGCCGGGGCTTGACGAGGCGGCGGCTCTGGAGGAGGTGCTTCAGGTCAACCAGAGCGTAAAGGACACCCTGTCCAGCGTCATGGAGCAGCAGATGGCACTGTCCGCCAAGCTGAGCGCGGCCTTGAAGGCCCCCACC
>ERZ779624.500-NODE-500-length-12082-cov-4.969984_pt1 | contig 12082 bp, 14 predicted proteins | sample MGYA00514190_ERZ779624 | MGnify/ENA primary metagenome ERZ779624 (study PRJEB29562, sample SAMEA4376706) | mouse gut metagenome | isolation source: Cecum | study: EMG produced TPA metagenomics assembly of the A DSS colitis mouse model was used to assess the... | reverse complement strand
AACGTCGATTATAAAGCGTAAACGCCGGCTTCCATCCTGCATCCAATGTCCCTTTGTTAAGAAAAAGGAAAAGAAAGGACAGCGGCATTGGATCCGGAAGAAAAATCAGATATTTATAGAAAGAAAGGAGAATCCCTATGGCATTAATTCAGCAAGTAAAAGACGGAAGATTCGTAGAAGATTCGTCTGACGCATCTTCCAGCACTACCGGAAGCGGTAAAAAGAAAAACGTCAACAATACAATGGGCCAGGAACAGTTTTTACAGCTGTTAGTCGCACAGATGCAGTACCAGGACCCGTTAGAGCCGACAAGCAATACGGAATGGGTAGCACAGATGGCCACATTCTCCATGGTAGAATCATTAAACAACATGCAGCAGGCATTTGACAAACAATCTGCAAACGCCCTGGTCGGCAAATACGTACTGATCAATGACGGCGACAACGGATATGTCAAAGGCAAAGTAGACTACATCACAAAACAGGACGGCAAGACGAAGCTTTCCGTCAACGATAAGCTGTACGACCTCGACAAGCTGGACACCGTAGCAGACGAAGAATACTACAAAGGCTCCGTACTGGCGAACGAATTCCACGAGATGATCAAGCTGCTTCCGGATGAAAAGAACCTGACCGTCAATGACGCAGGGCTTGTAAAATCCGCACGCGAAGAATACGACAAGATGACAGAAACCCAGAAGCAATTTGTGGAAAAAGACGCGTTAGATAAGCTGCGCAAGCTGGAGATCAAGATGGACGCATTAAAAGCAACCCAGTTTACCGGGCTGGTTAACAACCTGCCGTCCGTATCCGACGTAGAAGCAGCCGACGAAGAAACACTGAAAGGGTATGTAACATCCCTGAAAAAAGCATCCGACTGCTACGAGACACTCACAGAAACGCAGCGCAAAAATATCGGGGAATCCACAATGACCCAATATGAAGAAGTCACAGCCGCCATTCAGGCCGCGGAAAAGAAATTCGGCAATACCGGGGACGGGGACAGCGAAGGCAAAGACGACGTAGCCTCGATCCTGCAGCAGATCTTAGACGAACTGAAAGCACAGAAAAAAGAATAACGCCGCTAAACACTGACAGGCCGTAATCTTTGCACGATAGACAACGCAGGGAGGCTTTGGATATCAGGCAAAAAATGGAGTTGAAAATATGAAAGGAATCGAAAAACAATTCACTTCCATACAACAGATGACGGATCAGTATCTGACGCAGAAAAATGATGCTGCAGCGGATGCAGGCTCGCACGTATCTTTTGAGGAAGTGTTAAGGCAGCAAAGCCAGACAAAAACAGAACAATTAAAGGATACGCCGGCAGCAGGAATCAGTCCCTTAAAATTTTCCAAGCACGCATCCATGCGTCTGCAAACCCGCAACATCAGCCTATCCAGGGAACAGAACGAACGCCTGGAATCCGGTGTCAGAAAAGCAGGCGAAAAAGGAATCCACGATTCACTCGTAATTGTCGATTCACTGGCATTTATCGTAAACATACCAAACAAGACGGTTGTCACCGCCTTAGATAAAAGTGAAGCAGACGAAAGTATCTTTACCAACATTGACGGCGCTGTGATCATGTAGGCTGGACCTATATCAGGAGGCTGCGGTTTCAGACTGACAGAAGAAACCGCACAGCGCCTCAATACAGCAGCATAATTCAGGAGGTCATTTCACTATGATGAGAGCATTATATTCGTCGGTCGCAGGCCTTAAGACCCACCAGACGAAAATGGACGTAATCGGCAACAACATTGCAAACGTAAACACCGTAGGCTTTAAATCCACCCGTACCACATTCAGTACAATGATGTATCAAAACACAGCCTTCGCATCCGGCCCGAACGCTGAAATGGGCAAAGGCGGCGTCAACGCCAAGCAGATCGGTCTCGGCGTTACCTTCGCATCCACCTCGATCGACATCGACACAGGCGGAGCATCTGAATCCACCGGAAAAGCCTTCGACTTAAAATTATCCGATAAAAACTCAACCAGCTTTTATATTGTAAACACCGGAAGCGAAAATGTATTTACAAGGGCAGGCGCATTCTACGTAGACGGCGCAGGCAACCTCTGTATGGAATCCACCGGCTACCAGGTCATGGGCTGGCAGGTAGACGCGAACGGCAATATCCGCAAAGATACCGTAACCCCGTTAAGAATCATGTCCCCGGAAAACCAGACCTCACAGCCGGAATATACAACCAACGGCATGTGTACCGGAATCCTGGATGACAATAATTCCAATGTCAACTCTGACAAAGGATATATGCTGAACCTGCGCTTCTACGATAACCTGGGCTACCCATATACTGCTAGATTTGCCGCACAAAAAACAGGGGATAAGGGCGAATATACCATCAACCTGACGGATATCCAGGATGCAAATGGCGTTTCTATACTGACAGCAGACGCCAATGTAGGTCTCGGAGATTTGTGGGGAGGCGGGCAAGGCAGCAACGTTGTTATTACAGATAACTACAAGATTGCAAGCGGGATGGGCAATACGATGACAAAGCTTGCAAACGATTTAGTGACAGCCAATGGAGGCACAGGTATTCAATATAACTTTACCTCTGATTATTTAAACAGCGTATTTTCCAGCAGCAAGGCAGACCAGCTGCCGTCCGGCTTGACCATTCGAGCTACTGCTACGGTCGCAAATGGTGTCACTACGATTATATCAACCGAGATATTTGAAAGCGGCGGCGCTGCATATACTGGAGCATTACCAGCCTGGATGACAGGCGGCACCGCTGGAGGAGGCGGCACAACGATTAATATTACAAAAGAACATTCCGTTTTAGCAGATTTAACAGAGGAATACCAAAAAGGCAATATAAAATCGAGTACCGATGCACAAGGAAACACCGTCTATACGATTGATTCTTCCATGACAAGAAAATTGTATGATGAATATGCGCCAAAAGTTACAGCTCTCGCTGGTGTTCCTTATACAACAGGTGAGCTTCAGGTTACTGTCGATGCGAGTGGAGCAATTACTAATATTACAGCTCCGGCAGGAGCAAGTCAAGATCTTACGAATCTGGCTGCACAATTACAAGCGGCTACTTATAATGATACGTTAAACGATCATATGGGAGACGGATACATTGTTTTATCTACAAATACAGTAAACGATGAAGGAATATTTACAACAGATCTGCCAAAAGACGTTGAGGTTCGTTATAAGTTCGGTGAAAAAGGGGCTTGGTCTTATGAAATCGTAACACCGGGAGCAGACGGATACAAAGCAATGTTTTCCACAGCAGACGGTTCTCTGACCTATATTGGATCTGATGGAAATAAAACACAGACATTGCGCTTATCCAACTATCTGCCGGAAGGCAACCCGTTCTCAGACATTGAGATCGACTTCTCAACCCTGCAGAACTTATCCAACGGCGGATCCTCCACCGCAGCCATGTCCAACGGCAACAGCGACGGCGAAGGCGACGGAAAACACGTCGGCGCACTGATCGGCCTTTCCGTAGACCAAAGCGGCAAGATCTACGGCAGCTACGACAACGGCAACACCACACTGCTCGGCCAGATCGCCGTAGCCAGATTCGGCAACGCATCCGGCTTAGAGAGCATCGGCAACAACTGCTACCGCACCACAATGAACTCCGGTCTGTTCGACGGCATTGGCGTAGAAATGGACTCCGACGGCTCCACCATCGACAGCGGAACACTCGAAATGTCCAACGTAGACCTCGCAACCGAGTTTACCCAAATGATCACAACCCAGCGCGGCTACCAGGCAAACTCCAGAGTAATCTCCACCTCCGACAGCATCCTGGAAGAGCTGGTAAATCTCAAGAGATAATAAGTAATTAACAGAATCCGGCTCAAAGAAATTCCATCAACACCAAAGAGCCGGATTCTCTTATGAAAAAACCGCTGCAGCCAAAACAAAGATTACAACTACAGAACTACAAAATTATAGAACCACAAACCAACCAAGAACTACAAACTAACCACAGAACCGCAAAACAACCAAAAACAAACCAACAAACCACACGGGGAACCACCAAAAGCCTGCCAACCGCCAGCTGCTGTCACCTGCGGCCAGGCGCTGCCAGGCAAGCGGGCTGCTCCCATGGGGCAGGCTCTGAAAGGACATTCAAGGGGCGCCCTTAGCGGAGGCGAAATCCAGCGCTTACGGAGACTTAGGCGCGAGGCCCACACGCCGAGCGTCTTAGTCGCAGTTAGCGATTAGTTCGCCGCAGCGTTGCCCCAGTCCGCTCAGAGCCTGCCCCATGGGAGCAGCCCGCTTGCCTGGCAGCGCCTGGCCGCAGGTGACAGCAGCGTCCGCGCAGCCACCCCCCCCTTGGCTTTCCCCGCCCCCGCGCAGCCACTTACAGAAAAAGGAGCCACCCACATGATAGAAGTAACCAGACTCAACAACACAAAGCTACTGATCAACGCCGATCAAATCGAATTCGTAGAAGAGACCCCGGATACCGTAATTTCCTTTCTATCCGGCAAAAAAATTATTGTAAAAGAAAGTAGACAAGAGATACAAAATCTAGTAATATTATATAGAAAGAAAATATTAAAAGATTGTCTAATATTCCGCGACCAGCCAACCAGCCAGCAGACGCCGGCAGGCCCGCACGACCCGCAGCAGGCATAGGCATACATAAGGGGAATGTTATACAAGAGAAAAACTTAATGGTAGGTGAAAAAAATTGGATATAGCAACTTTGTTAGGATTAGTAATCGGTATTCTTATGATGATCTTCGGTATGACGTTCAATACAGATCTGGGGACCTTCCAGTTTAATGTCATTACAGAATCATTTGTTGATATCCCTTCAGTACTTATTACACTCGGCGGTTCCCTCTGCGGCGTTATCGGATGTAATAAGCTGCCGGATACGATCAATTCTTTTAAGGCATTCGCGCTGACCTTCAAGCAGCCGCAGGCAGATGCAGCCGAGGCAATCCGCAATATTATCAGCATGTCGAATATTGCAAGAAAAGAAGGGCTTCTCGCACTCGAAGAAGCAGCGAACAATGTGGAAGACGACTTCCTGAAAAAAGGCATTATGCTTGTTGTCGACGGTACAGACCCGGAGCTTGTGCGGGGAATTTTGGAGACGGACCTTACCTGCATCGAAACAAGGCATAAAACAGTCATTGCCTTTTATGAAAAGTGGGGCGCCTTAGGCCCTGCTTGGGGTATGATCGGTACGCTGATCGGTCTGATCAAGATGTTAAAGGACTTAAGCGATCCTTCTTCCATCGGGCCGAACATGGCCGTAGCGCTGCTGACGACCTTCTACGGTTCCGTCATTGCCAACTGGCTGTGCGACCCTACAGCATCGAAGCTAAAAGTCAACAATGACATCGAAATGATGGTTAAGGAAATTACCGTCGAGGGCTTACTGTCGATCCAGGCAGGCGAGAACCCGCGTGTCATTGAAGAAAAATTAAAATCATTCCTGGCACCGACTGCACGTGAAGAATTAAACAGCGGCGGCCCAGGCGGAGGCGGTGAATAAAGATGGCAAAACAAAAAAAAGAAGACCCGCCGAAAGGCTCCCCGGCATGGATGGCGACATTTAGTGATTTAATGAACCTGTTACTGTGCTTTTTCGTATTGTTATTCTCCATGTCTTCAGTGGATGAGAACAAGTTTGAAGCGCTGATTGCATCGCTCCAGAGCCAGTACAGTATTTTAAAGGGCGGAGGCTCTTCCGTCGGGGAAGGCAGAATGGTGTCGGCAGGCATCAACCAGATGCAGAAATACGATGTTTATTTCAATCCGAAATCCACTTCTTCCGGGGACGGCAAGTCCGATGCGGAGGAAAAGGATATTCTGCATACGCTGGCGGATAATGACGGCGCAAACCATATGACAGACGATGGCTTTTCCAATTCTGAAGGACTCGAAGAGGGCCTGGAAGCTGCCAAAGACCAAAGCGACAATTTTGTAGCCAGCCTGGATGACAGCGAAATTACCGAAGAAGCGGCAAAAGATGTGCTGGAAGAAGCAGAATTGCGGGAATCTGAGCAAATGGCGGACAAGGTCGAACGCATGCTGGAAAAGTACGGCATTCAGGATATGGTGGATGTGGATTTTAACGGGCAGTATGTAGCGCTGACGTTAAACGGTGCGATTTTATTCGCGTCCGGTTCCTCGGACCTGGCGCAGGATGCACAGCCGCTTGTCGACAAGATTGGGAAAATACTGCAGAAGTTTAACAGCCATACGATCGAGATCGAAGGGCATACGGACAATGTCCCGGTACATAACGCGAAATACGCGGATAATAACGTGCTTTCGATGTACCGCGCGCTGTCAGTAGCGGATTACCTGCGGTCATCCACACATTTAAATCCTGCGCATATCAAATCCTCAGGACGCGGAGACTATGTACCAATTGCAGATAATGCGACGCCGGAAGGGCGCGCGCAGAACCGCAGAGTGGAAATCAAAGTATTTAATTCATATAATTCAGATAATATTGAACAATAAAGGATGGGAGAATCGATGAAGAAGAATTTAATGTCTGTACTGATTATGGCACTTGTATTTGTGAATGTAGTGCTTTCGGCAGTCATCATGATTACGCTCGTACCGACTGCCAAGCAGTCGAATGAACTGATTTCGCAGGTATGCAGTGCGATCAAGCTGGAGCTGGAGAGCGGCAAGGTATATAATGCGAATACGATCCCGGTCGGCCAGACGGCAGTCCGGACACTGACAGGGGAGACCGCAGGCACCTTTACTTTAAAAAGAGGCGCTGACAACAAGGACCATTATGTAGTGACAAAGGTGTCGATTACCTTAAATAAAGAAGACAGTGATTATGAAGAATTAGAACCGCAGATTGGAGAAGAAAACAGGGAAATCCTGCTGCAGGAAATCGTATCGAGCACATTCAGCAAATATACGTATGACGAAATCAATACCGATGAAGGGCAGGAGCAGGTCCGCAGCGATATGCTGGAGCAGATGCAGGAGCTGTTTGACTCCGATTTTATTGTCGCTGTGAATTTCTCCGAAACAAATTACCAGTAAATGACGGCAGCAACTATGACAAAAATAAAACGAATGACAGGTGGTGAGATTCATGGCTGACGTTCTGTCTCAAAGTGAGATAGATAATCTACTAAAGGCACTCAGCAGCGGCGAGGTCGATGTAGATGAAATGAAAGATGTTGAAGAAAAACCAGTCAAGAATTACGATTTTGCAAGGCCCTCTAAGTTTTCCAAAGAGCATCTTCGGACGCTGGAAATTATCTTTGAACATTATGGGCGGCTGCTGTCTACGAACCTGCCCGTATATTTGCGGAAAAATATACAGGTGGAGGTAGTCAATTCGGAGGCGGTAACTTACTCGGAATTTGCAAATTCGCTTTCTAATCCGATGCTCCTTGGGGTCATTAATTTTGCCCCGTTAAAGGGGAACATCCTGTTGGAAATGGCGACGAATATCGGATATGCCATGGTAGACAGGATGCTGGGAGGTCTTGGGGAGCCTTTGGCAAAAGCCCGGGAATTTTCCGAAATCGAGCTTTTGATTATTGAAAGGCTGCTGACGGTCTGTGTCAACCTGTTAAGGGAGCCATGGAAGAATGTTGTGCAGCTGACGCCGCGTCTGGAACGGATTGAAACAAACTCCCAGTTCGCGCAGATTATATCGCCGAGCGAGATGATCGCGATTGTCACGATTAACTTAAAGATCGGTGATGTGGAAGGTCTTATGAACGTATGTCTTCCTTATATTACGCTGGATCTGGTGATGGATAAGCTGAATACGAAGTTCTGGTATTCCAGCCAGCAGGAAAAAGAAGAGATTTCTTACAGCGGCATGGTGGAAAACCTGCTGGAAAAAGCGCCGATACCTGTCAAGGCAGTCTTGGGCCACAGTTCTTTTTCCATCAGCGATTTTGCAGGGCTTAGGGTCGGCGATATTATCCGGCTGGATACAAAGGTGGAAGATGAACTAGGGATTTATGTCGGAAGCATTAAAAAGTTTACGGCATTGCCCGGCGTATCGGGTGACGATTACGCAGTCAGGATAACGTCAATTATAAGAGAGGAATAGAGTAGATTATGGATGGAGTATTGTCACAGGAGGAGATCACGGCGCTGCTTCAAAACGGCGGCGGGGATGCAGGGGCCGGGGCGCCTGTTTCCGGAAATGACCAGGTCACTGCAGATGAATGTGATACAATCGGTGAAATTGCCAATATCAGCATGGGTACGGCAGCGACGACCCTGTTCTCGCTTGTCAACCATAAAGTAGACATATCCACCCCGGTCGTATCCATGGCAAAATGGGAGGATATCGTAAGCCAGTACGAAAGGCCTTGCGTCTTTATCCGCATCGCTTATACGGTCGGCCTGGACGGAAGCAATCTGCTGGTATTAAAAGAACAGGACGTAAAAGTCATTACCGACCTGATGATGGGCGGCGACGGCACCAATACGGAGGAAGAGCTGGGAGAGCTGCACTTAAGCGCGATCAGCGAGGCGATGAACCAGATGATGGGTTCCGCGGCTACCTCGCTTTCTTCCATGCTGGATAAGACAATTGATATCAGCCCGCCTGAAGCAAATCTGATCGACTTAACAGACAGCCTGGATGAAAAGGAAATCGATGAATTTTTAACCGGAGATTTTATTAAGATTAGCTTTAAAATGGAAATCGGCGATCTGGTGGACAGTACGATTATGCAGCTGTATCCGATTTCGTTCGCAAAAGAAATGTGTGAAAGCATTAAGAGCAACATGACAAAGGATATGGAAGAAAATGCGACGCCGGCTCCCGCACCGGCGCCATCTGCGGCTCCACAGCAGGCACCGCAGCAGGCGGCGCCGCAGATGATGCAGCAGCCGATGATGCAGAGCCAGCCAATGATGCAGGGCCAGATGCCGATGATGCAGGGCCAGCCGATGCCAATGCCGATGATGCAGCAGCCGGTCAATGTACAGCAGGCGCAGTTCCAAAGCTTTGCCGGCGATTTTAACCCGGCGATTTTCCAGAAGGAAAATATTGACCTGATTATGGACGTGCCGTTGGAAGTAACGGTAGAGCTTGGCCGGACGACAAAGTCGATTCAGGAGATTTTGGATTTTGCACCTGGTACGATTATCGAGCTGGATAAGATTGCAGGCGAGCCGATCGACGTGCTTGTCAACGGAAAGTACGTGGCAAAGGGTGAAGTTGTCGTAATTGAGGAAAGTTTTGGTGTAAGGATTACAGAAATTATAAAGTGATTGCAGACTGTTACGGTTTTATGTTATAATGGGCTGAGAGTCTCAAAGCAGAGACGAAACAATTATATATAATAGAAAGATAAGGGAGAACGTATAATTATGGCAAAGAAAGTATTAATTTGTGATGATGCAGCTTTTATGAGAATGATGATCAAAGACATCTTATCCAAAAATGGCTATGAGATTGCCGGAGAAGCTGAAAACGGCGTGAAAGCGGTGGAAAAGTATAACGAGACGAAGCCGGATCTCGTACTGATGGATATTACGATGCCGGAGATGGACGGAATCCAGGCGTTAAAGGCAATCCGGGAAGCAGATTCCAGTGCATGTGTCATTATGTGTTCCGCGATGGGGCAGCAGGCAATGGTTATTGAAGCGATTCAGTCCGGCGCAAAAGACTTTATCGTAAAACCATTCCAGGCAGAGCGTGTATTAGAAGCTGTGAAAAAAGTGGTTGGCTAGTATGGTATTACAGGCTTCAGCTCTCTCTGCGTTAAAAGCTTTCGGACAGCTGATCTGGGTTTTGCTGCTGTTTGTCATTGTCCTGCTGCTTACTTTGCTGACAACACGCTGGATTGCAAAGTATCAGCGGGGGCAGACGCACAATGCGAATCTTAGGATTGTTGAGACACTGGGCGTTTCTGCAAACGGTTACATACAGATCATTGAAGCAGGAGATGTATACCTTGTCATTGCAGTAAGCAAAGACCATATTGAAAAGCTGGCAGAGCTTACAAAAGAGCAGCTGAAGACAACAACTGTGGATGCAGCAGAGCAGAAGATAGACATGGGTGAAAGTTTCCATGACATTCTTGACAAAGTAAAACAGCATCTTCCAAAAAAATAAGGCAGATTGTAAGAATGAGTACAGGAAAGAAAAAAATTTGCATAGCGTCATTTGTGCTGGCGGTTTTAACGCTGACTATTTGCCTGTCAGTTTGTATCCGCGGGAATGTGTATGCAGCGCAGGATACAGATAATGTCAGCAGTTTTGACTCTGCGGCAGGCCAGGAAGAACCGGCGCCGAATTATAACAACGGGTTCTGGTATACCTGGGGTAATGAAGAAGGCGGGATATCAGCGCCGATCCGGATGCTGATTGTCCTTACGGTGCTTGCGTTGGTACCGTCGATTATGATCATGCTGACCTCTTATACCAGGATTATTATTGTCCTTCATTTTGTAAGGACTGCACTCGGTACACAGTCTTCTCCGCCGAATCAGGTGTTGGCAGGGCTGGCGCTCTTTCTGACAGCGTTTATTATGGCACCTACATTTACGGAAATCAATGAAAATGCGATTAAGCCGCTGGACAGAGGGGAAATCACGCTGGAAGCTGCCATTGAGGAAGCAGAAGTGCCGTTCCGGGAATTTATGTATCCGAAGACACAGGAAAAAGATGTCAATATGTTCTGTGAAATCGCAGACGTTACGTATGAGACAAAGGAAGATGTTCCGATGACGGTGCTGATTCCGAGCTTTATTATCAGTGAGCTGCGCCGGGCGTTTATTATCGGATTTATCATTTATATCCCGTTTATCGTGATCGATATGGTCGTATCATCGGTATTGATGTCGATGGGTATGATGATGCTTCCGCCGACGACGATTTCTATGCCGTTTAAGATCCTGCTGTTTGTATTGGCGGATGGATGGAACCTGGTAATCGGGCAGCTGGTTGAGACATTCTACTGACGTTTTTTCACAGTGGGACGATTCGCAGAGTAACAGGAAGGAGGGCCTGTCATGTTTACAGAAGGCCAGGTTATGGATATTTCCAGGCAGGCGATCTATACGATTATTTTAACAGCGGCGCCTTTGCTGCTGACATCGCTGATTGTCGGTTTGATTATCAGTATTTTTCAGACCGTCACTTCGATTCAGGAACAGACGCTGACGTTTGTGCCGAAAATTCTGGCTGTATTTGCAGTGATGCTCCTGGTAGGGGCATGGATGTTAAATAATATGTCTGATTTTATGGTGCAGTTATGGTCTGATTTTAGTTTGTATGTGTAATTAGGATAGGAATATGTCATGTTTACTGCGACGTACTCATTACAGACATTTGAATATTTCCTGTTGATTCTGGTTCGGATTTCCGCCTGTATATTTGCTGCGCCTTATTTTAATACGAGAGGTATTCCGGCCAGGACGAAAATAGGGTTGGCAGGCTGTATTGCAATGATGCTGATAGGTGTATTGCCAGAGCAGAACCTTGCTTACACAGGGCTAATGGAATATGGGGTTATTGTGATTAAGGAAGGAATTACAGGCTTGCTGATCGGTTATTCAGCCAGTATCTGTAATTCTATTGTTTTGTTTGCGGGTGCGCTGATTGATATGCAGATCGGGCTTTCCATGGCGCAGGAATATAACCCGATGACGCAGATGAACGAGAGTATTACCGGCAATTTTTATAATTATATGGTGCTGCTGATGATGCTGGCTACAAATATGTACCATTATGTCATACGGGCAGTCTGCGAAACGTATCAGCTGATCCCGATCAACCAGCAGATCTTCCAGTGGGATTATCTTTTGCAGGGGATTACGAGCTATATGTCCAGGCTTTTGGTAATCGGGTTCCAGATTACACTGCCGGTGTTTGCCTGTATGATGATCGTCAACTGTGTGCTGGGCATTATGGCGAAAGTATCGCCGCAGATGAATATGTTTGCGGTCGGTATGCAGATGAAGGTGCTGATCGGCCTTGTAGTCCTGTTTTTCGCAGTGATGCTGCTTTCAGACGTCACAAGTTCTGTGGCGGAGGAAATGAGGAAACTTGTAGTTTACATGGTAAAAGGGAGGTATGCGAGTGAATAAAACAGAGGG
>ERZ779624.499-NODE-499-length-12084-cov-5.511181_pt1 | contig 12084 bp, 10 predicted proteins | sample MGYA00514190_ERZ779624 | MGnify/ENA primary metagenome ERZ779624 (study PRJEB29562, sample SAMEA4376706) | mouse gut metagenome | isolation source: Cecum | study: EMG produced TPA metagenomics assembly of the A DSS colitis mouse model was used to assess the... | reverse complement strand
GCGTAGAGAGCGAGTACTATTGCTTAGGAATTAATGCAATGATGTACTAGTACTGTAAAGATAAGAGAGGATGAAGGCTATGGATATCATTATGGAGACGGAACGGCTGATCCTGCGGAAGATGGAGACGTCGGATTACAGGGATCTGTGCAAGATCCTGCAGGATGAGGCGGTGATGTACGCCTATGAGGGCGCTTTCTCGGATGAGGAGGCGAGAAACTGGCTAAATCGGCAGCTTCGGCGGTATGAGGAGGACGGATTTGGCCTGTGGGCAGTGATCTTGAAGGAGAACGGGGAGCTGATCGGACAGTGCGGCCTGACTATACAGGATATCCCCGATAGGCAGGTGGTGGAGATCGGATACCTGTTTCGGAGAAAATACTGGCACAGAGGGTATGCCACGGAGGCGGCTAAGGCCTGCAGGGAGTACGCTTTTCATGTTTTGAATGTGGAGGAGGTTTTTTCCATTATCAGGGACACCAACACCGCGTCCAGGAATGTGGCGGAAAGAAACGGGATGGAGCAGGTGGGTTCTTTTGTGAAGCCCTATCGGGGCGTGGATATGCCCCATGATGTATTTGTGGCAAGACGGGCAAAGGAAGCATAAGAAATGACAGAACCGGGAGGAATGATTGTGATGAACGGACAGGAGCGGCAGAGGCTGAGAGATAAGAGGCGGATCGTTATAAAGATCGGGTCTTCGTCTTTGACCCACCAGGAGACAGGGGATCTGAACCTTTTTAAGATGGAGCAGCTGGTAAGGATCATCTGTGATCTTAAGGGAGCAGGGCGGGAGGTGGTTTTGGTGTCGTCAGGCGCCATCGCCGCGGGGCGGCAGGCTCTCAACTGTAAAAAAAAGCCCGGGGAGCTGGCCCAAAAGCAGGCTTTCGCGGCTGTGGGGCAGGCTAGATTGATGATGGTGTATCAGAAGCTATTTGCGGAGTACAACCAGGTGGCGGCCCAGGTGCTTTTGACTAAGGATACCATGGTCCATGAGGGCTCCAGATTCAATGCCAGGAATACCTTTGAGGAGCTTTTGGCTCTGAAAACGGTGCCTATTGTCAATGAAAATGACACGGTGTCCACCTCGGAGATCCCTCTGGTAGATAATTTTGGGGACAATGACAGGCTTTCCGCCATTGTGGCGGCCCTGATCGGGGCGGACCTTCTTATTCTCTTGTCAGATATTGACGGGCTTTACACAGATGACCCCAGAAAGAACAGGGACGCAAAGTTTATCAGCCTGGTGCCGGAGATCACCGGTGAGCTTCTTGAGATGGGCAAGGCGGAAGCGGGAAGCGATGTGGGAACCGGAGGCATGGCGGCCAAACTGGCGGCGGCCCGCATTGCCACGGACGGCGGGGCGGATATGGTCATCGCAGACGCGGGGCAGGTGGAGGTGATCCACAGGATCATGGACGGGGAAGAGGCAGGGACGCTTTTTCTGGCCCACAGGAATGTGGATTTTGATCTGATGCATTATCTGAACAATGAGTATTAGTGCAACGATGTACTAGAGTGAGAGGAGTGTTGGCATGATTACACAGGAGATGATAGACAGGATCAATGAGCTGTATCACAAGTCCCAGGGGCCGGGACTTAGCAGGGAGGAGAAGGAGGAGCAGCAGATGTTGAGGAGAGCGTATATTGAGGCCATTCGGGCCAATATGCGGGCGAACCTGAACAATATCTCCATACAGGAGGCGGACGGGTCGGTGACAGATCTGGGGAAGAAGTTTGGAGGAATTAAGGATATTTAGGATCCGCGGTTTAGAATCTGCTTGAATATGGCTGGGTATCCGGGTATAATGGTGACCGGAGAGGTCACGCTCTAGGGAAGATAAAAAACAAACCAACGTGACAGGCGGCCAGACAGCAGATGCCCATCAGGAGATCCGGCATGGGTATAGCCGGATGGCTGTGCTGGAGACGATTCGCATATGCAGGGACAGGAATGTGCTGACAGTGTCGCCGGAAGATATAGAAAGGCTTCGGCAAATGGCGGAGGGATAAAAGCGTGTATTTACAGGGAGGGAGGCGGTTTGGATGACAGAGTGGCTGGAGCGGATAGGGCAGCAGGCAAAGACAGCGTCGAAAGCCTTGGGATGTCTTGGGACAGAAGAGAAAAACCGAGGGCTTAGGATGGCTGCAGAAGCTCTTTTGGAGGGCGCGGAAGAGATTTTGAAAGCGAATAAGGAGGATGTGGCTGCGGCCAGGGAGAAAGGGATGAAGCCGGGGCTTATAGACAGACTGATGCTGAGCGAGTCCAGGATACAGGCCATGGCAGAGGGGCTTTTACAGGTGACGGCCCTGGAGGACCCTATCGGGGAGTTTCTCTCCATGAAGCCGCGGCCAAATGGACTTCTGATCGGCCAGAAGCGGGTTCCCCTTGGCGTGGTGGGGATCATTTACGAGGCCAGGCCTAATGTGACGGCGGACGCCTTCGGGCTGTGCTTTAAGGCCGGGAACGCGGTCATATTAAAGGGGGGAAGCGATGCCCTTAAGTCGAATATGGCTGTGGTCCGGCGTCTTAGGTGTGGGCTTGAAAGAGCCGGGATTCCGGGGACGGCGGTGCAGCTGATCGAAAGCACGGACCGGGAAAGCACCAGGGCATTTATGTCCATGAACCGGTATCTGGACGTGCTGATCCCCAGAGGCGGCGCGGGACTCATACGGACCGTGGTGGAAAACAGCACGGTTCCGGTGATCGAGACAGGGACCGGGAACTGTCATGTGTTTGTGGATCAGTCGGCGGATCTTAAGATGGCGCTGGATATCATTGAGAACGCCAAGATCCAGAGAGTCGGGGTGTGCAATGCCTGCGAGTCCCTGGTGGTCCACGAGAAAGCTGCCGGGGAGTTTCTGCCAAGGCTTAAGGAGGTTCTTGACAGGCACCATGTTGAGGTGAGGGCGGACGAGAGGGCCAGAGCGCTTGTGCCGGAATTTGGGACTGCCACAGAGGAGGACTGGGGGACGGAGTACTTAGACTATATCCTGTCACTCAAGATCGTGGACTCACTGGAAGAGGCCGTCAGCCACATCAACAAGTACAATACAGGTCATTCGGAGGCGATTATCACCGCGGATTATGATAATGCCCAACGGTTTCTTAATGAGGTTGACGCGGCGGCAGTGTATGTCAATGCCTCCACCAGGTTTACGGACGGGTTTGAGTTCGGCTTTGGGGCCGAGATCGGGATCAGCACCCAGAAGCTTCACGCCAGAGGGCCTATGGGGCTTTTGGCGCTGACCAGCACCAAGTATGTGGTCTATGGAAATGGACAGGTGCGGCAGTAGGGGAGGTTTGATGGGGTAGGTTTCTAAATGGCTAAAGAGTAGGTGAAAAAGAGGCTGTTGTCTTGGGATCGAAAAAGTTCCCGGGATGACAGCTTTTTTGCGGATAATCTGGAAGTTTAAATTCGTCATATTAGGTGCATATTTCATTATTTCCCCATTTCGCACAAAAAGTGGTTTTCAAGAACTAAAAAAGTAAATTGTGCGAAAATTAAGTTTATTTATATTCAGAAAGACAAAGGGTAAGAGTATGAGAAAGCGTTTGCTGCTGCTGACAGGTGTGTGCTCTGTACTGTTTGCCATGGAGGCTTGGGCGGGGCAGCTGGTCAGTGATGAGACCGGGCTTCGGTATATGAATGATGACGGCACCGTGAAAGTTGGCTGGCATCAGGAGGGCGTGGACGGTCCCTGGTACTACTTCGGGGAGGATGGCTATGCTGTGAAGGAGTGGTTTAAGGAAAACAACAGGCTGTACTATTTTAGGCCGGAGAACGGTCAGATGATCAAAGACCGCATAACGTCTTTTGGAACACCTATGGCCTATCAGTTTGAGGACAGCGGTGCCTGCACGGCTATGTGGGATTACTATGACGGGTGGCTGGAGGATGATCGGGGTTGGTATTACCGGAATTATTCCCAGAGCTATGCCGTGGGGTGGAAGCGGATTGACGGGGAGTGGTACTATTTTGACGAGGAAGGGTATATGAAGACCGGACTTGTGGATGTAGGCGGGGTGCTGTATTATCTGGAGGACAGCGGCGTCATGGTCCACGATGACAGCAGGACAGTCAACGGGGTGACCTATGCCTTTGACAGTTCGGGGGGAGCTCATGTGGGGGCGGAGGCGGCAGCTCAGGCAGCGGCGGCAGCATCTGCGTCCTCCCTAAACGGCGCCAATGTGGTCAATGGGGACTGGCCCTATAAGCCTGTCACCCCCATCCTTCCGGATGACCAGAAGTCAGAATTTCAGAGAAGCGTGGACGCCATGGCGGACACCATCCTGGCAGGGATCGTCAATGATTCCATGACCCAAAGGCAGAAGGCGGAGGCCATCTACGCCTGGGTGCGGGGGAATTTCCGTTATAGCGGCCACTCCGCCACCAGAGACTGGGTTCAGGAGGCCTACCAGGGGATCCGCAGGCGGCACGGGGACTGCTATACCTATTTTGCCGTGTCCCAGGAGCTGCTGACCCGGTGCGGGATCCCCTGCATTGAGGTGATACGCTATACGGACAATGACCACTACTGGAATCTGGTGAAGCTGGAGGACGGAAACTGGTATCATTTTGACACCACGCCCAGAAGGGCAGGAGGATACTTCTGTCTGTGGACCGACGGGCAGATGCTGTCCTACTCCGCAGGGCACGGAGGAAGTTTTGCCTTTGATCAGTCTCTGTACCCGCCTACGCCTTAGTGCGGCGATGTACCAGAGAAAAATGGCGCTGCCGATAACAAAAAGAAAAGCAATAAGGGGGACCTTTAAGATGGAAGAGCTTATGGAAATACTGGAAGATATTAACCCGGAGGTGGACTATGAAACCAGCCAGAACCTGGTGGACGACGGGGTTCTCACCTCCTTTGAGCTGGTGCTTCTGGTGACCCAGATCAGCGACGCCTTTGGCGTATCCATACCGCCTGCGTGGATCGTTCCGGAGAATTTTAATTCCGCCGCCGCCATCATGGCCATGATCACGCGGCTGGAAGAAGGGGAGTAGTCATGCTTCTGGTATCCTACGAGTTTGGGGCGTTTTTGATCATCCTTGCGGCGCTCTACTATGTGGTTCCCGACAGGTTTCAGTGGGCTGTGCTTTTGGCGTTCAGCTATCTGTTCTACGCTCGGGGCGGCGTGATCTATCTGCTGTATCCCCTCATAACCACTGCCAGCACCTGTTTTTTAGCCAGGGCGATGGGGGATAGAACCCTCCGATTTCAGGCGTGGGTGAAGGAGAAGAAGCCTGGCAGGGAGGAAAAAACTGCCTATAACCGCAAGGTAAAGGCAGGGCAGAGGCGCCTTTTGGTCCTTGGTTTGGTTCTTAATTTCGGTATTCTGACGATTCTCAAGTATTGCCGGTTTTTTCTGGAAAATGTCAACGCTTTCTTAGGGCTTGGAGGCGGGGAGGGCGCCTGGGGGAACTGGATCCTGCCGCTGGGGATCTCCTACTACACCTTTCAGTCCATGGGATATCTGATCGATGTGTACTACCGCAAGTACGAGCCGGAGAAAAGTCCTGTCAGGTTTGCCCTGTTCGTGTCCTTTTTTCCCCAGATGGTGGCAGGCCCTATCAGCCGCTTTGACCAGATGAGACAAGAGCTGTACAGCCCCCACAGGTTTCAGATGGAGAATATAATCCTTGGAGCCAGGCGGATGCTGTGGGGATACTTTAAAAAGCTTGTGGTGGCGGACCGGCTGGGGCCGGCGGTGGTTGTCATCATCAGTTCGCCGGAAACTTACGACGGGATCTACGTGTTGTTGGGCATGGTCGGGTACACCATATGGATGTATGCGGATTTTGCCGGAGGCATGGATATTGTGCTGGGGAGCGCAAAGCTTTTTGGCATTTCCCTGCCGGAGAACTTTGACAGGCCTTTTGCCTCCAAAAGCCTGGGGGAGTTTTGGCGCAGGTGGCATATGACACTGATGCTGTGGCTGCGGGAGTACATCTTTTTCCCCGTATCCACAAGCCGGCTGGCAAAGCGGGTGTCTAAGCCGGTCTCAAAGATCATGGGCAAAAAGGCGGCGGGAAAGGTTCCTGTGTACATTGCCACCCTGACCGTGTGGCTTGTGGCCGGCATCTGGCACGGGGCTTCCTGGAATTTTATTGCCTGGGGCCTGGCAAACGGCGTGGTTCTCTTGGTTTCCCAGGAGCTGACGGGATGCTACAGGCGGTTTCATGCCGCGTTTTCCTTTGGAAAGACCAGGGCATATGAGATCTTTCAGGTTATCCGCACCTTTTTTATTTTTGCCTTCCTGGAGATGTTTGAGTACTACTCCTTTGGCACGGTGTTTGCCATGGGAAAAAGTCTTCTGACCTGCTGGTCTGCGGGACAGCTTTTTGACGGGCGGTTTGAGGCCCTGGGGCTTTCCGGGGCGGATCTGGGAGTTCTGGCCCTGGGCGTGGCTTTGATGGTTTGGATCGGGTTTCGGAAGACAAAAGAGGCGGAGAAAGGGGAGCACAGGACCTTTTTCGCGGGATACATTGCGGTCTTCGGGCTGTTTCTGCTTGTGGTGGTGACGGGAGTTTACGGCCGCGGCTATGATGCCAGCCAGTTTATCTACAATCAGTTTTGACCGGAGGAGGAGCGGTATGAAAGGTAGGAAAATCCTTGAGATAGGCGCTCTTGCCCTGGCGTCCGCGGCAGTTCTTTGGGCGGTTCAACGCCTTCTTGTGCCAAAATATATGGGCAGGGTGGTGGAGGGCGCGTTTATCCGGGAATATTATGAGGAAAAGAGTCCCCACGACATAATCGTCCTGGGGGACTGCGAGGTGTATGAGAATCTGTCACCTGTTGTGCTTTGGAGGGAGTTTGGCATAACCAGCTATATCCGGGGCAGCGCCCAGCAGCTGATCGCCCGGTCCTACTACCTGTTGGAGGACACCTTAAGGCATGAGTCGCCGGAGGCTGTGATCTTAAGCGTCTCAGCCATGCAGCAGTATGAGCAGGACAATGAAACGTACAACCGTATGACCCTGGACGGAATGAAGTGGTCCCCCTCAAAAGTGGGCGCCATCCGGGCCACCATGATGGAGGATGAGCACATGGCAGAGTATGTGTTTCCCCTTCTGCGGTTTCATTCCCGGTGGCGGGAATTGGAGGCGGATGATTTCCGGTATTTCTGGGAAAAGCGGAAGATGAGCCACAACGGATACTACATGCGGGCCGATATAAGGCCGGCGGGAGAGTTTCCGGCAGAGAGGAGACGTTCCAGCTATGCATTTGATGAGAGGGCCTGGCAGTACCTGGAAAAGATCAGAACTTTGTGCCAGGAGCGGGGGATCACCCTGATCCTCATGAAAGCTCCTTCCCTGTACCCGGCCTGGTATCAGCAGTGGGATCAGCAGATCCGGGACTATGCGGGGGAGCACGGGCTTTTGTACATAAACTGTATAGAAAAGAGCGGGGACATCGGCATTGATTTTTCCAGGGACACCTATGACGGGGGACTTCACATGAATGTGTACGGGGCAGAGAAGATGTCCCGGTATTTCGGAAATATTTTGCTGGATGTGCCGGGGATAAAGGACCAAAGAGAGGAAGCAGGAGAGCAGGCCATGGCTGCGGAATGGGAAGAAAAATGCCGGTTTTACGATGAAATGAAGACGGCCCAGGAGCAGGAGTTTGCTGATAAGGGTTACTTAAGCCAGTTTGCCCAGTAGGGCAGGCGGACTTTTGAACAAACACACATAAAGGAGGAAGTAACTGATGAAGAAATTAAGAAAGTACCTGGTGATGGCAGGACTGGCGGCGGCATTGGCTGCTGCGCCCATGACTTCTTACGCCGGGATCTGGGGGAACGCAAAGAAGGACAGCACCCAGACGGAGACCGTGGCCTATGAATTTAAGTCCGGGGACACGGTGGTCGCTATGGGAGCCGAGGCCGCCTCGGTGGTAAAAGCTCTCGGCAAGCCGGCAAAAGCCGTGTTTGAGGTGGACAGCTGCGCCTACCAGGGCAAGGACAAGGTGTACACTTACGCCGGGTTTGAGCTGAACACATATCCGGTGGACGGCAAGGAGCGAATTGCCTCCGTGTATTTTCTGGATGATTCCGTGGCCACGCCGGAGGGCATAAAGATCGGCTCCAAGGCAAAGGATGTGGTAGATGCCTACGGCAAGGAGTACAATAAGGAGGAGCAGAAGCTTGGCACCTACAGCTACTCCACAGACACGGCGGAGCTTAGGATTTATACCACGAAGGATGTGGTGGACGGCGTGGAGTATCTGGTGAAAGCCGCCAAATAGCCGGAGAGGACAAAAGACAATGGTAAAAAGTGTTCTGGATTATCTGGAAAATGCCGCTTCCCTGTATGGGGAGCGGTGTGCTTACAGGGATGCAAAGCAGGCCTTTACCTTTGGCCAGGTCCGGTCCATGGCAAGGCGGGCAGGCACTTCCATTGCCGGCCTTAAGGCGTGGAACCGCCCGGTGGCGGTGTTTATGGAGAAGAGCGCGTCCATGATTATTGGATTTCTGGGGGCTGTGTACGGCGGGTGCTGTTATTGTCCTCTGGATATTTCCATGCCAAAGGACAGGCTGTCCGTGATTCTTAAGACCCTTGACCCGGCGGCAGTGATCTATGGCAGAGGGCAGGAAGAGCAGATCAGGAATATGGATCTGTCCTGCCCTGTTTTCATGTTTGAAGAGCTGTGCCTGAAAGAAGAGGATCCGGGGATTTTAGAGGAAATAAGAGGGAGAAGGACGGCCCTGGACCCGCTGTACATTCTGTTTACCAGCGGTTCCACAGGCATTCCCAAAGGCGTTGTGGTGAGCCATCAGGTTATGATCAACAACATGGAATGGCTGGAGGAGGAGTACGGCTTTTGCCCGGAGGATGTGATGGGCAACCAGGCGCCTCTGTATTTTGACGTGTCGGACCATGACGTGTACTGCCCGCTGAAGTTTGGGTGCAGCACAATTATCATCCCTCCGGAGCTGTTTACGTTCCCGGCCAGGCTTATGGCTTTTCTCAATGAGGAGCGGGTCACCGGGATCTTCTGGGTCCCATTTGCCCTGTGTACGGCGGCTAATTTAAGGGCTTTGGAGGCGGAAACCCCAAAATACTTAAAGTACATATTTTTTGCCGGGGAGGTGATGCCTCTAAAGCAGCTGAATTACTGGCGCAGATTTGTGCCTGATGCCTGCTACTGTAATATGTAAGGGCCTACGGAGACTTACGTGTGTACCTACTACAATGTGGATCGGGAGTTTGGGGATGACGAGACCCTTCCTATCGGGCGGCCCTGCGGCAATGTGGACATCCTGGTATTAGACGAAAAAGGCAGACAGATCCTTCCGGGAGATAAGGGGGAGGGAGAGCTGTGTGTGAAAGGCTGTACCCTGGCTTTGGGGTATTACAATGATCCGGAGCGGACCAGGGCCTGGTTTGTGCAGAATCCCCGAAATCCGCATTATCCGGAGAGAATATACCGCACCGGAGATATGGTGAGCTACAATGAGCGGGGAGAGCTTATGTACCATGACCGGATGGACCTCCAGATCAAGCGGCTGGGCTACCGCATTGAGCTGGGGGAGATTGAGGCGGCTTCGGGAGCAGTACACGGGATCAGGGAGAGTGCCTGCGTCTACGATCCGTCCAGGCAGATGATCCTGTTTTTCTATACAGGGCAAAAGCTGGAAAAGAGGGAGCTTTCGGCAGGTCTGTCGGCAAAGCTTCCGAAATACATGATGCCAAACAGATATGTTTATCTGGAAGAGATGCCGAGAAACCAGAATGGAAAGATTGACAGAAAGAGGCTGAAGGAGCAGTATGTGTAGAGGGTGGCAAAATGGAATGAGATGGCGGCTGGGGGCAGTGCTCCTGACCGCGTCTGCCCTGGCCGGAGGATGTGGGGCTTTGGAGGGCGGAACAGACGCAGGAAGCGCCGGGCCGGAGCCTGCAGCACAGGAGTGGGGCGGGGATGGCGGGATCACGGTCCAGGTTGTGGGGGAGGAAGTCCCGGAGACGGCAAGGCGGGCGCCGGATGAGTTTCAGATTCCGGAATCAGAGACGAACCCGAAGACAGACGCCGCGCCGGGGGAAAAGGAGGAGGAGCCACCAGACGGGGATCCGGTTCCCGGGTTAGAGGCAGATCCAAAGACGGGCGCAGATCAGGCCCCGGCGGCAGGCCGGACGTCAGATGGAGCGAGGATCATGGAATCGGAAGAAAGCCGGGAGACAGGAGACGCACAGTCCCGGTTACAGGGGGAAGAGGCAGGGGACAGGGAGATCTTAGACCCTGCCCTGGTATATCCGGGGGAGATCTTGGAGGAGGAAGATGTAAAGCTTGCGGGGGAGGAGGGATTTTTTGCCATAAATCCCATAGACGACTACATATTTGGCCGCATGGACGGCAGCTCTTACCGGGAGGGATGTCCTGTGGCGCGGGAGGATCTAAGGTATCTTTTGATCCTCCACTATGATTTTTCCGGCAATATCCGGGTGGGGGAGCTGGTGTGCCACAAGTCTGTCAGCGAAGATATGAAAAGGATATTTTTGGAATTGTACAAGGCGGAGTATCCCATCGAAAAAGTTGTGCTTGTTGATGATTACGGAGGGGACGACGACTGGTCAAGTAGGGACAACAACACGTCCTGCTTTAATTACCGCACGGTTGCCGGCAGTAATAAATTGTCACTTCATGGACTTGGGGTTGCAATTGACGTCAATCCTTTGTATAATCCTTATATTACGTGGAATGAACAGGGGGAAATTCAATGCGCTCCCCAACAGGGAGCTGCCTATATGGACAGGAGTTTGGTTTTCCCCTATAAAATAGATGAAGATGACCTATGCTGCCGGCTTTTTATCCAGGCCGGTTTTACCTGGGGAGGATCTTGGGAGGGCTGCCGGGACTACATGCACTTTTCCCGGGGGGTACAGGCCGGAAGGGTAGAACTGCTTTTTCGGGGCAGAGGTCGGATCTTGATATACGGGGCGTTTTCCAACAGGCTTTGTGTCCAGCCAGGCAGATGGGAGCAGGGTGTTGGGAGGGTTCACATAGAAACAGGAGGGGATCATGTCATGGCCAGAGTACAAGCCAAAAAGACGCAGACAGAGGAACAGGTAAAAGCAAAAACGCAGCCTAAGGCGGTAAAGGAGACAAAGCCGCAGCTAAAGGATCAGCCCAACGAGGCGGTGCTTGCCATGGATATCGGCACCAGGAGTATCATCGGCATGGTGGGCACGGTGGAGGACGGCAAGATCAAGATCATCGCCGTGGAAAAAGAAGAGCACTCGGAGCGGGCCATGATCGACGGTCAGATCGAGAATATCGAGAAGGTGGCGTCCCTGGCTGGAAAGGTGAAACGGCGTCTGGAGCACAAGACGGGCATCCGGCTTAGCCGGGTGTGCGTGGCCGCGGCCGGGAGGGCTCTGCGGACAAAGAGGGCGGAGTATGAGCTGGAGCTTTCCGGTTCTCAGCTGATCGACGACGAGATCATCAGCCGTCTGGAGGCAGGGGCCATCACCAGGGCGGAGGAGGCCTTTGACGCGGAGAATGAGGCGGCTGAGGATACCCGGCGCTTTTACCTGGTGGGGTATACGGTATGCCAGTATTATCTGGATGAGTACACCATCTCCAATCTGAAAGACCACAGGGGCAAAAAGGTGAAGGTGGATCTGATCGCCACCTTTCTGCCCAGCGAGGTGGTGGAGAGTCTGTACACTACCATGAACAAGATCGGGCTGGAGGTGGCCAGCTTGACTTTGGAGCCCATAGCTGCCATCAACGCGGCTATCCCGGAGAACATCCGCCTTCTGAACCTGGTGCTGGTGGACATCGGCGCCGGGACCTCGGATATCGCAGCCTGCACCGGAGGAAGCATCACAGGCTACACCATGGCCACCGTGGCCGGGGACGAGATCACGGAGACCATTATGAAGCAGTACCTGGTGGACTTCTCCACAGCCGAGAACATCAAGGCCAGGCTGGATCTGGAGGAGGAGATCACCTTTAAGGATATCCTGGGGATGGATTATCAGGTTTCCAGGGACGAGATCTTCCAGTGCATCCAGGGAACTTCCGGGATCCTGTGTAAGGAGATCGCGGGCAAAGTGCTGGAGGTCAACGGCGACG
>ERZ779624.497-NODE-497-length-12122-cov-5.440623_pt1 | contig 12122 bp, 11 predicted proteins | sample MGYA00514190_ERZ779624 | MGnify/ENA primary metagenome ERZ779624 (study PRJEB29562, sample SAMEA4376706) | mouse gut metagenome | isolation source: Cecum | study: EMG produced TPA metagenomics assembly of the A DSS colitis mouse model was used to assess the... | reverse complement strand
AACGGAGACCCGAAGGCCTCCGTTCTGCTAGGGGTTTCGGTATTATGAAAAATGAAATAATACCTTATAACATCTTCTTCATTTCATCAGCTACGAACTGTACCTTCGTACCTACGATAACCTGTACGGAAGTCTTACCCGGTCTCATGATGCCGGCTACGCCTGCCGATTTGATCTTCTTCTCGTTCACCTTCGTGTTATCTTTGATCTCCATGCGGAGTCTTGTAATACAGTTGTCAAGAGACGCAACATTCTCCTTGCCGCCAAGACCTTCCAGAATGATAGCTGCCACTTCTGTATAGTTATTGTTAGCCAGAACTGCTTTCTTCTCTTCTTCTACATCGTCGTCTTCTCTACCCGGTGTCTTTAAGTCAAACTTAACGATCGCAAAGCGGAACACAACATAGAATACTACAAATGCTGCAATGCCCAGCGGAAGGATCAACCATGTCTTATCCGCTGCAGGCAGGAATGCCGAGAATACAAGGTCCGTAGCGCCTGCCGAGAAGCTGAAACCTGCACGGAATCCAACCAACGCAACGATCACGGTAAAGATACCGTAAAGAATCGCATAGATCAGATACAGCAACGGAGCCAGGAACATGAAGCCGAATTCAAAGGGCTCTGTAACACCGCAGACAAATGCACAGATCGCTGAGGATGCAACAAGACCGATCGCTACTTTCTTCTTATTATCCTTCGCTGTATGAACCATTGCCAGAGCAGCGCCCGGGATACCGAACATCATACAAGGGAAGAAGCCTGACATATACATACCAAGACTCCATGTAACATCTGCACTGGTCTCACCTGCCCAGAAGTGGGTCAGATCACCAAGTCCAATGGTGTCAAACCAGAATACGTTGTTCAATGCATGATGCAGACCTGTCGGAATCAATAATCTGTTCAGGAAGGCATAGATACCTGCGCCAACCGGACCCAGTCCTACGATACTCTGACCAACTGCGATCAGTGCGCCGAATACTACCGGCCATACAAACAGCAGGATCGCTGCCACAAGGATGGATACCACACCGGAGATGATCGCCACGCAGCGCTTGCCGCTGAAGAAGGACAGCCAATCCGGCAGTTTCGTTGATTTAAACTTGTTATAACATGATGCACCGATGATACCGGCCAAAATACCGATAAACGGATTGGCGATCTTATTGAATGCCAATGTCTTGTTAGCACTCTCTGCGATCGAAGGCATCAACGTCGTCACTGTACCTGTCGCAAGCAGGTTGGTGATCATCAGCCAAGACGCAAATGCTGCCAGACCGGCAGTACCGTCATGGTCATCAGACATTCCCACACCTACACCGATAACGAACAGGAGTGCCATATTGTCAATCAGCGCGCCGCCGGCTTTCACCAGAAAGAATCCCAGCTGATTCATAAAGCCGACAACCTCACCACCCTGCATGGTGGAAGGACAAAGCGCATATCCAATACCCATCAGGATACCACAGATAGGCAGACATGCTACGGGAAGCATCAAAGCTTTACCCAGTTTCTGTAAATACTTCATCATATACTTTTACCCCCTCATAAGATTATTCCTCAGTTCTACCCTAGCCATAGAACCAATGCCTTTAGTATCTATATCTCATGGATCCATGAATCCAATCAATATCATATGAATCATTGTGCTGCCGCACAGTCTTACATGCCCTGCATAGACACCCGATCTCGCAGGCCATTATAACAACTCATTACTTCTCGATCGTCAGAACCACGTCACCCTGTGACACATCGCCCGATGCTGCCATCTCGAATTTAGAGAATTCGTCCGAGTTGCAGATCACCATCGGTGTGATGACATCATATCCTTCTGCTTTGATCTGCTCAATATCCGCTTCCAGAAGCAGGTCGCCCTTCTTGACCTTATCGCCTTCCTTAGCATGGATCGTAAAATGTTTGCCGTTCAGCTTCACGGTATCCAATCCGATATGGATCAAGATCTCCGCACCCGAATCGGCAGTGATAGCCGCCGCGTGCCCGGTAGGAAATACGGTGCTGACCGTACCGTCCGCCGGCGCACAGATCCGGTTGTCCGAAGGTATCACCGCTACCCCTTTGCCAAGGATCTCCTCACCGAAAGTAGGATCGTTCACCTCACTGATCGCTACCAGCTTCCCCGCTACCGGCGCCGCAAGTTCGATACCGCTTCCTTTGCCAAACAAATTCTGAAAAAGTTTCATTTCTCGCCCCTCACTTTCTGTCCCTGTCCTATCCTGCATAGAGGTCTCTCATACGCTTGATGTTCAGTGCCAGATAAATCTTCTCTTCCTCTGTCATACTGCACTGGTACGCTCCCTCTATGTATTCATTGATACCGTTGATGATCTGGTATTCTTCCTTGTAATGATCCTGCACAAAACTGTACAGCACATCGTCCTTGCGCCCGCTCATGGGTTCCTCGGAGACGAGCCTGTTAGCAAGCTGCTTCAAGTCGGAGGCCAGCCTTTCCTTCGGGTAATTCCTGCCTTCCGGAATAGTGATATGCCGCTCGATGATCTCCATCATCTCTCTCATCATCTTGATCATCCGAAACGCCGCACCCATAACAAGATTCGTCTCGCCGTTGATAATGTGAAGCGCGATAGACGCCGCCTCGTCCTCCACAAGCCGACAACCGGTCCTCTCCTCGATCATCTCAAGCGCATATCTGCCGACCGAATACTCTAACGGGTAAAACAACCTGACTTCGTCAGCCAGTATATTGTCAAAATTCATCCCGGCCCGATATCTGTCGATCACGAAACTGATATGGTCTGTCAGCGTCAGATAAACATTCTGATTCAACCTGATCTTCAGACTCTCTCTGGCGTACGAAATGATATCGTTAGCCAGCCGAATATGCTCTAAGGGTAAAGAAGCCAGTAATCTCTTAAACTGCTCTTTATCATCCATGTTGTCAAGCCGGAACGTCTTCTCGATCGCTGCGTTGTTCACTTCACTGCCCGGTCCCTTGCCGAATCCGATGCCTCTTCCCATGACAACCAGCTCTACACCGTTATTATCCCGTGCCTGGATAATATTATTATTGATTACCTTCTCGATACGCACTTTTCATTCCCCTATCCGCTGAATCTTTCGATAACAAAATAAAAAACCAAACAATATAAACCAACCCGTCGGTCAATTCATATGATCTGGTTTTGCCCGCTCGATTGCAGTAACAATCCAAATGATTGAATTCTCTTGATGTTACGATTATAGCAACCTGCACAACCAAAGTCAATAGTTTTTCTGGACATATTTGTCAGATTGTCAGAAGTGCGCATTCTGTTCGGTCTGGTTTTGTATATATTACATATAATTTGACAGGATTTGCGGCTTTTTATTTGTCATACAGTGTTTTTTATTTGCACAATAGGCGCGCTGCGCCCTTTTTTACTATTTACGAAAAATAATTTTTTATGCATAATAAATACAGAAACAACGAAGCGGTAAAGAGCGCCGAGACCACCCTGTGGAACGTTGGGCAGAAAAGCGTTTACCGTAACCGGGCAAGAATGGAGGATCGCTATGTGGATAGCTGATGCATGGAAAGATTATGAAGTAATTGACACCTCCGGTGGCGAGAAGCTGGAGCGCTGGGGGGAGTATATCCTGGTGCGCCCCGATCCGCAGGTCCTATGGGACACACCGCGCACGGACCGTCGCTGGAAACAGAAGAACGGCCATTATCACTGAAGTTCCAAAGGAGGCGGCGAGTGGGAATTCTTCCGGCTGCCCCAGGAATGGAGCATTCAATATAGAGAACTCACTTTTCATCTGAAACCTTTCAGTTTCAAGCACACAGGGCTCTTCCCCGAACAGGCCGTAAACTGGGATTGGTTTTCTTCTATTATAAAGGAATGCGCGAATGAAAGGGCAAAAGGCGGACAGCCGCTAAAGGTCCTGAACCTCTTCGCTTACACCGGCGGCGCTACCTTAGCCGCCGCCAAAGCCGGCGCCGCCGTGACCCACGTGGACGCCTCCAAAGGCATGGTCGCCTGGGCAAAGGAAAATGCCGCCGCTTCCGGTCTGTCGAATGCGCCGATCCGCTGGCTGGTAGACGACTGTGTCAAATTCGTAGAACGGGAGATCCGCCGCGGCAATACCTACGACGCCATCATCATGGATCCGCCTTCCTACGGCCGGGGTCCGAAAGGCGAAATCTGGAAAATAGAAGAAAGCATCTTCCCCTTCCTGCGCCTTACCGCACAGATCCTGTCGAAAGATGCTCGCTTCTTCCTGATAAATTCTTATACGACCGGCCTGCAGCCGGCAGTGCTGTCCTATATGCTGCAGACCGTTATCACCCCGCAGTTCGGAGGACGTGTGGAAGCCGGTGAGATCGGCCTGCCCGTCAGCTCCAATTCCCTGATCCTACCCTGCGGCGCATCCGGACGCTGGACAGCGAAATAGGAACAACACCGGAACATGTCAATACATTAACATTGCAAAAAACACGATCGCGATCCAGATCAGCAGCAGCACACCCATGGATATGCCGAAGAAGATCAGATAAGCCTTGAAGAAATTAGATTTGCTCTTCTTCTCCGTGCTGCTGAACGCCCACACAAACATCATAATGATATTCACGCAGGGAATCATCATCAGCACCATAGCCAGGATCCATTCACTGATCTTGACAGGTTCCTCGAGTTCCATGCGACCGTTGTCCTGATAGACATTCTGGTAAGACTGCGGGCCGTTATATTGCTGGTATGCGCCATTGTAGCCGCGGTCTCCCGCACCAGAGTAGGCGCCGTTGTAATACGGCGGCGTCTGGTGATCGGTTTGATAACCGTTATACGGATCCGCACCGTTCTGATACGGCCGGCCGTTCTGATATGCCGTATCATTCGGGTAAGTTGCATTGTTCTGTGACATGCCATTTGCATAAGGGCCGTCATGCTGCACCGCTTCATTCGGGAAAGTTTCGTTATGCCCTTCATGTTCTGCAGACAACCCCTGCTGTTCCCCAAACCGCACGCCCTCTACAGGGTCTTCCCCTTGCTCTTTTGTCTGTTCTGCTTTCCATTCTTCCTTCTGTTCCGGATATAATTCATTATCTGCCATGATCTTCCTCATTTCCGCGCTGCTTTTGTCCAGACTCTGCCAGACAGCGCACTTCATTTATACTTTCTCTTTCATCTCATCATTTTATCACAAAATTCCGTACTCGTGTAATATTTGTTCGTAAAAAGGGAAAATTCGTGCCAACACGTTCTCTTCTTCGTAAACATACGGAATCCTGTCCGGAAAGTAGAAGTACATCCGCAGACAATATACAACGAACAACAGCACAAGGATCACCGCGATGCCTGTCTTAGCACCTTTCACTTTCCTGCCAAGCAGATAACGGCACAGGCAGAAATACGCTGCAAACAGCACGATCGGAAAGATGACCGGATTCATCTGCCAGGCGTTCTGCCATCTACCGGTCATAAAGCAGAGCGTCGCCCTGCTGACACCGCATCCAGGACAGGGAAACCCACTCAGAATGACAAGCGGGCAGAAAGCATGGAATATCAGATTGACTGCCACCGCATACAATAGCACCGCCGCCACCGCCACGCCGTACCCCTTCACGTCCGTGATGATGCGGATACCGACTGCCTTAATATACTTTTTCATGGAATCTTCGTGCATCGCCGTCATATAGCAACTTTCTCTCCATTCTTCTGAAACGCTTTACGCTAAGGGCGCCGGCCAAATTTCAACTTCTGCCCTGCGATCGGTCATATGCTCCAATACGCCCCCTCCGAAAGCAGCATCGTCGCAAAGTACAACAGCAGCAAATGCACCGGATAAAAGCCATAGCAGACCGCCTTCGGCAGCTGACGGCCCTTTTCACCATTATACAGGGCGATCAGGATAAATGCAAAGAGACCATACATCTCCCGCATGGAAAAACGGAACAGATAGTCCAGCGTATAACGATCCGCATAGCGGAGACAGTTGCCCCCCCATGTGCCAAACAACATTGCGCAGCCTCCCGCCAACACCTGGACGAACAGGCTCTTCTCTCTGGTCTGATATAGTGCGAAGATCAACAGTACCCCCATAAAGCGGTAGTCCGTCTGAAAAGCGTATGCCGCCATACACCCCAGCAAGAGAGCCACCGCAGCCACCCACTTAACATTCTTCCGTTCTGCCCACTCACAGATCATCAGGACGAGCACTCCCAGAAACAGCGTAAAAAAGATATTTTGACTCTTCCAGTCAAAAGGAACCTCCGAAAAAGCCAGATCAAAAGGGACCTCCGACACAAAGGCGAATACACCCAGCCGCAGCAGATAAGCCTTCCTGCTCTTCGTATGCAGAAATCCTTCGACTATAAGATAAGCGAACAGAATAAAAGATATTCTGCCCACTGCCCTTCCCGCAGAATAGATTCTTCTCTCATCATCGACTGCATATCCTGCCGTCTGCAGCTGCTGCATCAGCGTATAATATACTACCGCAAAGAAATGATCGATGAACATTGTTATATATGCAATGTTTTTCAGTACTGCATTGCTGAAAATACCAGTTTTTGTCTTCTTCATGATCCCACACTGATTCCGGCGCGTCTACGCCTTCCGCTTCCTCACTCTTTATTATCTCAATTCTCATATCTATAGTTAACGACATTAAAAATTTCGTTTTCGGTCCTGCAAAAGCTCCCGTATATGGCTTTGGCAGGAACCGGAAGCAGAAATTTGTTATGTCGTTTACTATATCCTACTACAAAATTCCCCAAAGGTAAAATGTTTTAGACACTTCCGCTACGGCTATCGATTTTACATTTCACTACAAATATAGTTTATTAAAACTAAACACGCCTGCCATTTTATAGTTCTCCTTCAGACGCGCTTTCGCTCGGTTCCAAACGCAACGGTACTGAATTCGTAAAAACTTCATAAAGTACCAGCGTTTTCCAACAGTCATCAGGAGAAACATAAAATGGCAGACGCCGTATACCGATTTAACTGACATTATTCGCAATTTGCAAACCATTCAGAAAAACTATCGAGGGTACTATTGTGCAGATCAGATCCTCACATCCACCGGATGATACAGATTCCTTCTCTGCTCCTGTTCTGATGGTGCCTGTGCGCCGACTGGCTGCTCCTTTTCACCATTTGTTTCCTGAAGCAGTCTGTCGTCAGATATTCCCGGCGCCGCACCATCCGCTGCGTCATACCTACCCTGCTCTTCTGCCTCACCGCTTGTTTTGTCCGCTTCCTCTTTCCGGTCGCTGTCCTTCTTGGCCTCCGAAGCGTCCTGCATAATCTCATTGGCCTTTGCCAGGGATTCCATCTGAGAGGACGTGGCCTTATCAGCCAGCGCCTTCGTCTCAGCCAACTCTTCTTCCTTCGCCGCCGTTGCATCCCCCGGACCGCCCTTATCCTGTTTGATCTCCGCCTCCAGAATACCGGCCCGGTTTTGCGCATGCGCTGCCGTACTGCCATGTATTCCTGACTGTTTCATAGAGGTGTCTGCCGAGATCATCGCTTCCATACTGCCTGCCGAAAGCCCGGCGCTCCGGCTCTGCTTCTGTTCCATACCTTTGGTCGGATTGAGGACATCATCACCGGAATCCTTCTCTTCCTTCTTCCTGGCTTCCTCGCGCTTGACTTCCATCTGGTGCTGCCGAAGCTGTATCTGCAGTTCGCTGATCTGCTTCTGCAATTCCTGTCGTTTCTTCATCTTCAAATCCGGCGGTATTTCCTGATTGGCCGACAGTTCCTTCATCTGCAGCTGCAGCTTCTCGATCTGTCGTTGCAGGCCCTTGCCGACCTCGTCCATCGGTTCTCCCATGCCCGGAGACATCCCCGCTCCTTTGGTCTGCATATCCGAACCGCCGCCTACTCCGCTTACTCTCATCGCTGTATCCTCCTTTTGACTGACTTCATTAATCTACCGCATTGGTCACAAATGCACAATCCATGCAAGACTTTCAGAGAACGGCTTCTCGCTTTTGGCCTTACAAAGACTGCCTACATTCTATATTTCGGCGCTCATCCCGTCTCATACAAGAGCGATGTTGCGAAGCGCCCTTATGTTGATGTGAACGAAATGCTACCTGATCTGCAGCATCACTCGCAGCACACAGCACCTTGCGCCCCGATATTCCTCCACACCGATCTCCACATCCCCATAATAGGTCTTCGCCACATGACGGATAGCAGAAAGACCATAACCGTGCCCTTCCTCCGTTTTGGTGGTAAGCGGCAGCCCATTTGGCTCCTCCACACGCAGACTGCCGCTGAATACGTTTGCCGTCTCGATAATGTACATATTCTTCACCCGGCGGGAAGTCAATACGATCTCCCGGCGCTGCTCCCCGGCTGACGCTTCCACGGCGTTGGCCAGCGCATTGTTCAATATAATGCTGAGATCAAAGGCATTCAGTTCTCCCTTCTGCGGATAATGAAAATCACACACGAAAGAAATCCCCTGCTCTTCCATCTCCCTTTTCCTGACAGACAGCACCGCGTCCGTGACCGGATTGCCGCTTCGGATATCCGGTGAGATCTCCTGCATCTTCTCACGCATGTCTTCCGCATATCGGCCCGCCGCCTCGTACTCCCCCCTGCTATACATCTCTTCCAGTGTCATAAGATGATTGTTTACATCATGACGGAATCTGCGCAGATCCGAATAGAGCCGTTCCACCGACTCCACATGTCGCTGCAGATCCTTCATCTGTGCCGTGAATATCCGGCGCTGCCCGTCTGCCTGCTGCTCCTGCTTCCACTTGCGAAATACATAGACCACGACCAGGATCGTAAGATAACAGGCCAGACAGTACAGGATCATCAACAGCGACTGCCCTTTCAGATCATAGATACTTTTGGCCGTCTCCGCCTCATAGGCATTCCTGTAAAACTCTTTCACCCCATAGGCAAAGACCCCCATCACAGAAGGAATCAGCAGCAATAAAAGTTCCTTCCGGTTCAGGCGCTCCTGTCCGCTTCCATAAGCCCGCCGCATAAGCCAGATCGCACCATACAATAGCAGGGCATTCAGCAGAAGGGTACAAATACAGTTCACCACATAGGTGGCAAACCAGAAAGTATAACTCTCTGCCGTTGCTTCATAAAAGAAAGCCAGATAGGTATGCCCTTTCAAGCTTAAAAGTCCGGACTTCCATATCCTGTAAGACCAGTCCGACACATCCCCTACAATATTCCCCACCTGCCAGTGCATACAGAAAAAAGTGACTGCCAGAAATATCTTCTGCCCGAAATCCGTTCTGTCTAACAGACACATGACAAAGAAAGCCGCCAGTGCCCCCAGGCCATATGCCAGAATATTCGGAATATACCAAGGCATCCATCCTAAGATCGACATGACTGTCACGTAAACCGCCCCGATCCACCACAGTCTCTTCTGTACCGTCATAGCCGGTTTCACCCAGAGCACATAGCAATATGCATCGAACATCGTGAGCGCCATCCGATAGCTATGACTGACAATCACATAATATGGTTCTAACGGATCCATCCCGCCGCCCCTCTCCTGCTGATATAACGCATATACTGTTTCACAAATCCGGCAAACTGCTTCTTCGACACCAATGCCTTACCCTGTTCCAGCCAGATCGTCGTCGCATCATATTTCTCCACATAAGCCAGGTTCACCAGATAAGCACGGTGTGTCCTGTAGAATCCCTCTCCGACCTGTTCTGACAGCTCTGTCAGTTTCCCGTAATATTCCTTATCGCCATCCAATGTATGCAGCGTGATTTTGCGGTTAAACACTTCCGCATAGATGATACTGTCCACCGGCACCGCAAAGGAAACGGCTCCCTGTCTGATCAGGAGCATTTTCGGCGGACACCTTCCTTCCCCCTGCACTGTTCCGGGCCGGCTTTGTTTCTCATATTCCTCCACCGCCTTCTCAAATACCTGGGAAAGTTTCGCGTCCGTAAAAGGCTTCACAAGATAGTGAAAAGCCCCCACGTCAAAGGCGTCATAGACATATTCTGACAGTGCTGTCACAAATATAAGGATCGTGCCCCAACGCCTGCGCCGCAGCTCCTGAGCCACATCCATGCCATCCCTGTCCGGCATCTGGATATCGAGAAAAAGAAGATCCGGCGCATCCTTCGCTGCCAGAACCTCCTCTCCCGAAGAGCAGCACTGGATCTGATGTTCCATACCCGTCTCCCGACAGATCTTCTCAATCTTATTACGCAGAATTTCCTGCATCTTCCTTTCGTCATCACATATTACGATCTGCAAACCCACACCCCCATGTCCACCGCTTTCGCAATGTTTGAAAACAGTATACCACAATCTTTCCTTTTCTCTCTCCCCATCCCTGAAAAATGATGTGAAACGCCCTTTTTTTGATATAGAAAAACGAAAAGAAAAAGCGCTCTTCCGTTGATTGAAAAGCGCTTCATTACCACTTATGAAACAAATCCTCACGAGATGATCCCTGCCAGCGGTTTGCGCAGCACATTGCCAAGCATCAGCGCCAGCATGATCTTCACCATATCCGGGATGAGGAACGGGATCACGCACCATCCGAGCACTGTCATCACGCCCACCGCACCGGTACTTCTAATATAGACAAGCATGAACCACGCCGTCCCGACCGCGTAGCAGGCCGCCAGTCCCAGGATCATGGATACCGCCTGTACGTAGAGTTTTCTGCCAGGCAGGCTTTCCGCCGCCCACATGATCAGCGTCGAGCAGAGAAACCCGACGATATAGCCGCCCGTATTATTGAAAAGAACGCCGATGCCGCCCCTGAAACCGGCAAATACCGGAATCCCCATCGCTCCCAGCAGAATATAGACGAGCACCGCCATCGTCCCTCTTTTGCCTCCCAGCAGGATTACTGCCAGGAATACCGCGAACGTCTGCAGGGTAAACGGAACAGCCGCCGGGATTGAAATCCAGGAACAGACCGCGATCACCACTGCAAATATACCAATGTACGCCATATCATAGGTCCTTCCGCGCGCGACATTCCCCGGTCGCATGTCCTTTGCCCTTGTATCTTCTCCAGTCCTCATTCTCACCCTCCCAAAACCATCCGCTCTTATTCATGATCGCTGTTATCATACCATCTGTCTTTCTGATTGCCAACCCATTCATCTGTTTGGTTGACATTTTCCTCCATTAGCTTCTTATATCTTTAATTTCCGATAGCGGTTAATACACGCCATGATCTCCTGCTTTCTCGGCCTTGCCAGCTGGGAGGAAACATCCCCTCTCTCAAACAGGCTTTCCAGGCCGCTTTTGTCCAGCTGCTCTTCCAGGAGATCCCCGATCTGCCGCAGATCCTTCCTGCCGTCCATCATCTTAAGCTCAGCGTATTTCAGAGCATAAGCCAGTGCCATGCTCTGCTCCTGATCCTTCAACTGTTCTAAGTAACGCAGTTCCACATTCTCCTTACAGATAGAAAGTTCGCTCGTTCCCATGGCCTTCATCTTGATCCGGTCTTCCTTGCGCAGCGCCATATCCGGCCCCGGACAGCGTTTTCTGTTAAATGCCGGAAACTCTGCCTTGTCTGTCTCAAGCTCTCCTCCTGTCAACGCGCGCTCTTTGTCTGCGCCCGTACTCACACGTCTGTCCTTATAAGCCGCCGCCGCATCTTTGGCCTTCTTTGTGATATCAACAGGCACATATTCCTTCATCTGTATGATCGTATCCGCCTTATGGAAGAATGCCCCGGAGCTGCCCGCCACAATGATGGAAGATACACCGAGATCTTCATACATGCCCCGTATCCGGTTAATAAAAGGTGTGATCGGCTCCTCGCCCGGTGTGATCACCTGTGCCATCAGATCATCCCGCACCATAAAGTTGGTGGCCGACGTATCCTCGTCGATGAGGATCAGGCTGCTGCCGCTCTCCAGAGCCTCCATCAGATTGGCCGCCTGGGACGTACTGCCACTTGCGTCTTCTGTGGAGAAATGTACTGTGTCCTTTTTATTCGGCAGATTTTTGATAAAGGGAGAGATATCCACCCCGGCCACACTCCGGCCGTCTTCCGCCCGCAGTTTAAAGGCTGAAGCGTCCGTAATGACAAGTTCTCTGCCATCCCCCGCAATATGATCATAGACGACGTTCTGCAATGCCTGCAGGATCGTTGACTTGCCGTGGTAGCCGCCGCCCACA
>ERZ779624.495-NODE-495-length-12151-cov-14.492063_pt1 | contig 12151 bp, 12 predicted proteins | sample MGYA00514190_ERZ779624 | MGnify/ENA primary metagenome ERZ779624 (study PRJEB29562, sample SAMEA4376706) | mouse gut metagenome | isolation source: Cecum | study: EMG produced TPA metagenomics assembly of the A DSS colitis mouse model was used to assess the... | reverse complement strand
TTCACACTATCTTCCTTCCCGGCATCAGGACAGAAGCGGCTTTTTCGACAGTCTCAGGCTTATGCCTCCTGCAAAAACAGGGTGTTGAGGAACCGCTTCAGGATCCCCCCGAAGCCCAGCCGGGGCACCTCGTCCGCCGCCACCAGGTCGATGGCGTCCACCTGCTCCCCGTCCACCAGCACCTTCAGCTCCCCCAGCTTCTGGCCCGCCTCCACCGGGGCCTCCACGCTGTCCGCCAGCTCCATCTGGGTGGTCACCGTCCCCGCCTTGCCCTTCTCCAGCAGGATGGAGCACTCCCGGGCCGTCACGGGCTGGACGGTGTCCCTGGTCCCCAGCAGCACGGGCACCGGGGGCACCGCCTGCTCCGGGTACACCGGGGTGATGGCGTAATTGGCGAAGCCGTAGTTCAGCAGGGCCTTCGCGCTGTCAAAGCGGTCGTTGGAGCTGGGGGCGTGCATCACCACGGCGATGAGCTCCATGCCGTCCCGCTCCGCCGTGGCGGACAGGCAGTACAGCGCGGTGTCGGTGAACCCGGTTTTCAGCCCGGTGGCCCCCTCGTAGTAGAAGATCAGCCGGTTGGTGTTGGAAAGCTGGAAGGCCCCGTCCCGGAGCGTGTCCATCCAGATGGTGGTGAACTCCCGGATGGAGGGGTGGTGGAGCACCAGCTCCCGGCTCATCAGGGCGATGTCGTAGGCGCAGGTGAGGTGGCCCTGGGCGGGCAGTCCGGTGCAGTTGACGAAGTTGGTGCGCTCCATGCCCAGCTCCCGGGCCTTTTCGTTCATCCGGTCCACAAAGGCGGCCTCGCTGCCCGCCACGTGCTCCGCCAGGGCCACGGCGCAGTCGTTGGCGGACACCACCGTCACCGCCTTCACCATGTCCCGGACGGACATCTGCTCGTTTTCCTTCAGCCAGATCTGGGAGCCGCCCATGGAGATGGCGTGGGGGGAGGCGGTGACCAGATCGTCCCAGCCCATCCGCCCGCCGTCGATGGCCTCCATCACCAGCAGCAGCGTCATCACCTTGGTGACGGAGGCGGGCTCGTACTGGGCGTCGGCGTTCTGCTCGCACAGAACCTTTCCGGTGGTCTTTTCCATCAAAATGGCGGAGGGGGCCGTGACCTCCGCCGGGGCGGCGTAAGCCCGGGCGGGCGCGAGACACAGCAGGGCCAGCGCAAGGGCAGTCAATCGTTTCATGGCGTAACCTCTTTCCATATATACTCGGGCCGAATCCGCCCGTATGAGCAAAGGATGTGAAATTCCGGCCGGTTCTATGCGCGGCGCGGCCCGCAGATGCTGGAAAAGCAGGTCGGGTTTGGTCGAAGCGGTTGACAAGGGGGACGGCGGCGGGTATAATCTGTGTATCCTAAAGAAAAGGAGATTTTATCCATGGAAAAATACGTCTGTGTCTGCGGCTGGGAGTACGATCCCGCGGTGGGCGATCCCGACGGCGGCATCGCCCCCGGCACCGCCTTTGCCGATATTCCCGACGACTGGGTGTGCCCCGTGTGCGGCCTGGGGAAGGACGCCTTCTCTCCCGCGTAACAAACGCAGAAAAGGCCGGAGCCTTTGGCTCCGGCCTCAGCGTGCCGAAAAAGTCTTTTCGCCCCGCTGAGCGCGGCTTTTTGGAACAAAGAACGTTCAAAAAAGTCGTTGATTGAACGTGAAAGACACCCCTCCTGGGTTTCTTTCACACTATCTTCCTTCCCGCCATCGGAACAGAAGCGGCTTTTTCGACAGTCCCAGGGCCGGAGCCAAAAGGCTCCGGCCCTTTGCCGCCCCTTTCCGGCGGGGGCGTCAGCGGCCCGTCCGGATCTGGATCAGGCGGAGCACGTCCTGGTACAGGCCGTCCTGATCCTCCAGGTCGAGCATCAGCCACCGCTGCCCATTGCAGGCCCGGGTCTGCTGGTAGACGGCCCGCAGGCGGCCGGTGGCCTGGGGCAGGGCGGCCTCCACCGCCTCCTGCTCCTTCCGGCCCACCACCACCATGGCGGTGAAAAAGCCCTCCCGCAGGTACAGGGTGCACAGGGCCTTCCCCGACTTCTTGAATTTGACGTTCCAGCCCGGCTCCAGGCCGCAGCGGCTGTATTCGATGGTCTCCCGGCACTGGTACGTGTCCTTGATCTCCCGGCAGAAGCGGGGGAACAGGGGATTCCCCACGTACTCAGCCAGCTCCTCCAGGGTGGGACGGGTGTCTTTGTCTCGCGGGTCGATCATGGGGCGGGCTCCTTTCTGTGATAGGCTGTCCCGCCGATGATACCATATTCCCCGGCGGGGCGCAAGCTGCCTGGAAAAAAGTTCCCCCATTTGACAGCCGGGACAGGCCGTGGTAAAATATTTCAATTACGACTGCGACACCGGGAAAGGAGGCCATCTCATGGAACTGCTCAGCATCGTGGTCCCCTGCTGGAACGAGGAGGCCGGACTGGCCCGGTTTTACGCCGAGACCGCCGCCGTGTGCGCCGGACTGGACGCGGCGGTGGAGTTTATTTTCGTGGACGACGGCTCCCGGGACGGCACCCTGGCCGCCCTGAAGGAGCTGGCGGCGCGGGACGGGCGGGTGCGCTGGCTGGCCCTGTCCCGGAACTTCGGCAAGGAGGCGGCCCTGTTCGCCGGACTGGAGCACGCCCGGGGGGACTACGTGGCGGTGATGGACGCCGACCTCCAGGACCCGCCCGCCCTCCTGCCGGAGCTGCTCCGGATCGTCCGGGGCGGGGGGTTCGACTGCGCCGCCGTCCGCCGGGTGGACCGGAAGGGGGAGCCGCCCATCCGGTCCTGGTTCGCCCGGCAGTTTTACCGGCTCATCAACAAAATGAGCAGGACCGAGATTGTGGACGGGGCGCGGGATTACCGCCTCATGACCCGGCAGATGGCGGACGCGGTGCTGCGGGTGACGGAGTACAACCGCTTCTCCAAGGGGATCTTCTCCTGGGTGGGCTTCCGCACCAAATGGGTGGAGACGGAGAACGTGGAGCGGGCCGCCGGGGAGAGCAAGTGGTCCTTCTTCAAGCTGCTGGTGTACGCCCTGGACGGTATCACCGCCTTCTCCACCGTGCCGCTGGCGATGGCGTCGGTGCTGGGGCTGGTGTTCTGCGCGGCGGCGTTTTTCGCCATCCTCTTTGTCATCGCGCGGCAGCTGATCTGGGGCGGCAGTGCCTTCGGCTGGCCCTCGCTGGTGTGCATCATCCTCTTTCTGGCGGGCATCCAGCTTTTTTGCATCGGAATCGTGGGCCAGTACCTGGCCAAGACCTACCTGGAGGTGAAGGGGCGTCCCGTCTACCTCCTGCGGGACAGCGGGGGAGGGGACGGCCATGAAGGAGCGGACTGAACGCTGGGCGGCCCCGGCCCTGTCCTTCCTCCTTCCGGGGCTGGTGATGCTGGCGGTGTCCGCCGTCCTGGGCATGGCCCCTTGGGGGGACAACACCATCCTCATCTCCGATATGTCCACCCAGTACGTGGAGTTTTTCTGCGCCCTGAAAAACGGGGACCTCTTTTTCTCCTGGAGCAAGGCCCTGGGCACGGCCTACGTTGGGGTGTTTTCCTACTACGTGTCCAGCCCCCTGTCGCTGCTGACGCTGCTGGTACCCAACGAGCAGATGCCGGTGGGCCTGCTGTTTCTGGCGGTGCTGAAGATCGCCCTGGCGGGGCTGGCCTTCTGCCTCTTGATCCGGCGGCGGTATCCCCTGGGGGACGGGGCGGCGGTGTTCGCCTCGGTGTGCTACGCCCTCATGTCCTACAACGCCGTGTACGCCATCTGCATCATGTGGCTGGACGGGGTGATCTGGCTCCCCCTGATCCTGCTGGCCCTGGAGCGGATTCTGGCGGGCCGGGGGGCGGGGCCATTCGTTGTGGCCCTGGCCCTGTGCTTTGTGTCCACCTGGTACATCTCCTACATGATCGGCATATTCTGCACCCTGTACCTGTGCGCCCGGCTGTACGTCCTGCGGCCCAAGGGGAGGGAGCTGGGCCGGATCGCCGCCCGGTTTTTCGGCGGGGCGGCCTGCGCCCTGGGGCTGACGGCGTGGCTGTGGCTGCCCACCTTCCTGTCCATGTTCAACGGCAAATTCAGCGGCGGCAATGGGGACTATCCCGGCCTGCTGGCCTGCACGCCGCTGGACATCCTGTCCCAGCTCCGCCCGGGGCAGTACCGCTCCATCGCCAGCGGATCCGCCGTCTATCTGTTCTGCGGCTCCGCCGCCCTGGTGCTGGCGGCGGCATACTTTCTCCTCCCCCGGTTCTCCCGGCGGGAGAAGCTGGCAAACGGCGGCCTGCTGGCGGTGCTGGCCGCCTCCCTGCTGCTGTCCCCCCTGGACAAGGCGTGGCACCTGTTCCAGCGGCCCAACTGGTTCCCCTTCCGGTACTCCTTCGTGGTGTCCTTCACCCTGCTCTATCTGGCGGCCCCCGCCCTGGGTCAGCTTCTGAAGGGCCTGCGGCGGCGGAAGGGGGAGGGGCTCACCCGCGCCGCCGCCGGGGCGTTGGTATGCCTGACGGTAATGGAGCTTGGATTCAATACCCTGGGGATTCTGTCGGGGCTGATGGGGCAGTTCGGCTGTGACTCCTACGCCGCCTACCGGGCCTACTACGCAGATAACGCCGCCCTGGTGGAGGCGGCTTACGCCGACGGGGACGGGCGGTTCTTCCGCCTGGGGGCAGCGGAGGACCGGGGCCATAACAGCCCCCTGTCCTTCGGCTACCCGGGGATCACCCATTACAGCAGCCTCTACAACTACGATGTGAACCGGATCACCCGGCAGCTGGGCCACGCCCAGACCTGGATGTGGTGCGCCTACTACGGTTCCACCCCGGCCACCGACGCGCTGTTCGGCGTAAAGTACGTGATCAGCGGGGCCGGTATGCCAACCGGATATGAGCCGCTGGCCCAGGCGGGGGAGCTGACCCTCTGGAGGAACCCGGACGTGCTGCCCCTGGCGTTCCTGGCTGGGGACGGGGGACGGCCCCTGGCGGGAGAAACCCCCTTCCAGCGGCAGGACGGGCTGTACGCCGCCCTGCTGGGGGAGGACGCGGCACTTTTCGCGCCGCTGGCGGCGGAGGTGGAGACGGCCCCCAACGAAACCACCCTCCGCCTGGCGGGGAACGGACAGCCCCTCTACCTGGACCTGTCCGCCGGGGGCCTGCGGGAGCTTCTGGTGAACGGGGAGCACCTGCTCTGGCTGGGCTCCAGCGAGGCGGCGTCCGTCCACTACCTGGGCGCGCCCGCCCCCGGGGAGGAGTGGACGGTCACCGTCCGCCATAGCGGGGCCTGGGCGGGGACGGCGTGGTGTCTGGATCTGGACGCCCTCCACACCGCCGTGGAGCGGCTGGACACCGTGGAGGTCACGGCGGTGGAGCGGGGCGGCAGGGTGCGGCTGTCCGTCCCGGCCTCCGGCCCCCGGACGCTGTGCACCACCATCCCCGCCGAGGACGGCTGGACGGCCTGGGTGGACGGGAAGCGGGTGGAGACGGGCCGCTGGCTGGACACCTTCTTGACGGTGGAGCTGCCGGAGGGAGCCTGCCAGGTGGAGCTGCGCTACACCGCTCCCGGCCTGATCCCCGGCCTCGCCCTGGGGCTGGTGTCGGCGGCGGGGTGGGCTGCGGCCTATACCATTGGAAATCTACAAAGGAAAAAATACAATAAGGAGAGGAGGGCCGCCCCGTGAGCCACAGCTTTTTCGCCTACATCTTCCGGATGCGGTACATCGCCCGGTGGGCCTTGATGCGCAACACCCGGACGGAAAACGTCCAGGAGCACTCCTACGAGGCGGCGGTGCTCTCCCACGCCCTGGCGGTCATCGGCCGGGACGTGTTCCACAAGGAGCTGAACCCGGAGGCCATCGCCGCCGCCGCCCTGTTCCACGACGCGCCGGAGATCATCACCGGGGATATGCCCACCCCCATCAAGTATTATAACCCGTCCCTCAAAAACGCCTACAAGCAGGTGGAGGCGGCGGCCCAGGACAAGCTGCTGTCCATGCTGCCCCCGGAGCTGGCCCCGGCCTACGAGCCGCTGGTGCGGGAGAGCGACCCCGCCGCGGCCCGGTACGTGAAGGCGGCGGACAAGCTGTCGGCCTACATCAAGTGCGTGGAGGAGGGGAAGGCGGGGAACGCCGAGTTCAAGAAGGCGGCGGAGCAGACGCTGGCGGCGTTGAAGGCCATGGATATGGAGGAGCTGGACTGGTTTATGGAGCGGTTCCTCCCGGCGTTCAGCCTGACGCTGGATGAGCTGCAATAGGGGTGCGGCGTGTGAAGAAAGCGATCCCGCTGTTTTTGGTGGGCTTCATGCCCTATAGCGTGCCACTGGTGTGGATTTGCCTGTATGCCGGGGCATTCGGGACGCCTATCTCCAATTTAGGCTTCTGCCTGCTGCTGCTGGTTCCGGCAGCCTTCTGGCTGGTGGGGTTGGCGGGAGTGCGGATTTTCCTGCGGGACGCGGATCGGGCGGGGCTGGTGCGGATCAATTTGCTGGTGAAGCTGGCCCAGATTCCGGCCCATCTGGCCATTTTCGGGTTGGCCCTGCCCTGCCTGACCACTCCGTTTACCTGGATGTTCGTGGTGTTTATGGCATTACAGGATTGGATGGCCGTCGGACTCACCGGGCGAATCGGCTGGGAGGCGGTGGCCTGGTGCGGGGAGCAGGGCATCCTGTCCCGCGAGCTGACCGCGCGGCACAAGCTACGGCAGTCTATCCCCTGCGCCGACGTGTACAGCGCAGTGTGGGTTTATAAGAAAAAGGAGAGGTTACTATGAAAGCAATCGTCACCGTCATCGGCAGGGATCAGGTGGGCATCATCGCCGCCGTGTGCGCCCTGCTCAGCGAGAAGAACATCAACGTGCTGGACATCAGCCAGACCGTCCTTCAGGAGTACTTCACCATGATCATGCTGGTGGACGCCTCCCAGGCCACGGTGCCCTTCGCCCGCCTGCGGGAGGATCTGGCCCAGGCCGGGCAGGAGCGGAACCTGGATATCCGCATCCAGCGGGAGGATATCTTCGACGCCATGCACCGCATTTAAGACCCTGTAGGGGCGCGCACCGCGCGCCCGCCGGATACCCCAACCATATGCGGGCGCACAATGTGCGCCCCTACACACAGGAGGCCCTCCTATGATCAACACCAACGACATTTTACAGACCATCCAGATGATCGACCACCAGCACCTGGACGTGCGCACCATCACCATGGGCGTGAACCTGCTGGACTGCTGCGACCCCGACCCCGCCGCCGCCTGCCGGAAGATCTACGACAAAATCACCACCTCGGCGGACAAGCTGGTGAAAACCGGGGAGGACATCGAGGCCGAGTTCGGCATACCCATCGTCAACAAGCGGATCTCCGTCACCCCCATGGCCCTGGCGGCGGGGGCGTCCCGCACTAATGACTACGTGCCCTTCGCCGCCGCCATGGACAAGGCCGCCAAGGCCGTGGGCGTCAACTTCATCGGCGGCTTCTCCGCCCTGGTCCACAAGGGCATGACCGAGGCGGACAAAAAGCTCATCGCCGCCATCCCGGAGGCCCTGGCTGTCACCGACGTGGTGTGCTCCTCCGTCAACGTGGGCTCCACCAAGGCGGGCATCAATATGGACGCGGTGCGCCTCATGGGGGAGACCATCAAGGCCGCGGCGGAGCGCACCGCCGACCGGGGCGGCTTCGGCTGCGCCAAGCTGGTGGTGTTCTGCAACGCGGTGGAGGACAACCCCTTCATGGCCGGGGCCTTCCACGGCGTGGGCGAGGCGGAGCGGGTGATCAACGTGGGGGTGTCCGGCCCCGGCGTGGTGTACCACGCCCTCCAGTCCGTGAAGGGCCAGCCCTTCGACGTGGTGGCGGAGCTGATCAAAAAGACCGCCTTCCAGGTGACCCGCATGGGCCAGCTGGTGGCCCGGGAGGCCAGCGCGCGCCTGGGCGTGCCCTTCGGGATCGTGGACCTGTCCCTGGCCCCCACCCCCGCCGTGGGGGACAGCGTGGCCCGGATTCTGGAGGAGATGGGGCTGGAGCGGTGCGGCGGGCACGGCACCACCGCCGCCCTGGCCCTGCTGAACGACGCGGTGAAGAAGGGCGGGGTGATGGCGTCCTCCTCGGTGGGGGGGCTGTCCGGGGCCTTCATCCCGGTGAGCGAGGACGAGGGCATGATCGCCGCCGCCCAGTCCGGCGCCCTCACCCTGGACAAGCTGGAGGCCATGACCTGCGTGTGCTCCGTGGGGCTGGACATGATCGCCGTCCCCGGGGACACCTCCGCCGCCGCCCTGTCCGCCATCATCGCGGACGAGGCCGCCATCGGCATGGTGAACCAGAAAACCACCGCCGTCCGCCTCATCCCCGCGCCGGGGAAGCAGGTGGGGGACGTGGTGGAGTTCGGCGGGCTGTTAGGCTCCGCCCCGGTGATGCCCTGCCACACCGGGAGCGCGGAGGAGTTCGTGGCCCGGGGCGGGCGGATTCCCGCGCCGCTCCACAGCCTGAAAAACTGAGAACCTGTATTCACAGCCTCAAACGCCGTCTGGACGGGCCTTTTTCCGTCATACCGCGTTGCGTTTTCTTGAAATACACAAAGTATTCCCGCGAAAACGCGCCTTGTCTGACGGAAAAATTCCTCGCCCCAACGGCATCCTCGGCTGTGAATACAGGTTCTAAAACAGGCCCCCCGGAAGCTCCGGGGGGCCTGCTGTTTATTGGGGCTGGTTCAGTCCATAAAATTCGATGAGCTTTTGGGTGAGCTCCATGGCCCGGGTGGGCTCCACCCACAGGTCGGGGAGGTAGCCCACGCCGTCCAGGTTTTCATCGGTCTCGCAGAAGGTGAGGCCGGTGCCAAAGTAGCATTGCAGCCCCGAGTGCGGGAGGTACAGGTTCACATTGTTGGGTGTGAGGGCGCAGCCCAGGGTGGGCCCGCCCACAAACAGGGTGTCCGCCGCCGTACGGAAAAACTCCACCGCCGTCTCTCCCGAGGAGGCCGTCCCTTTGTCCTGAAGGACAAAGACGGGGCCGGAATGCTCCGCCCACTCCCCAGGGCTGATGTAATGGCTGAAGGTACCCATGTATTCGGCAGGATAGCCGTTGAGAAACTTACTGCAAGATAGCTGGCTATACCGAAGAGAGAATGCTCTCCGAGGTGCCGCTTTTGTCCCAGCCCAGCCCTCGAACCACTTCATGATATACAGGTCATTGCCGCCGGGATTCCCACGTACATCAAAAATAAGTAAGGGGCTGTCGGCGTACTCCCCGCCGCACTCGGACAGACGCTGGAGGGCCTGCTCGTCCGCGTCGGCGTTCTCCCATCCAGCACTCATACGCCGGGAGGTGAGGATGGGAATCCCCTCCCACTCCGATTCGGAAAAGGCGGGGGCGGCATTGTCGCTGCTTGCCCACTGGGCCTCCTGCCACTGGAGGGAGATCCCGTCCAGGGTGTCGGGCAGGTCGCTCCCGTCATGGCTGAGGGCGGCATACCAGTAGCAGATCCGCCCGTCCGGGCCGATGGTGGGCTTGAGGTAGCCGGGATTTTCCGCGCCCTCCACGCTGTCCCGGTAGAGGTTGGGCACATAGTACATATACTTGGCGAAGGTGTTCCGGGGGGCGTATTGTCCGATCATGAAATGGCCGTCCAACAGCACCGGGGAGAGGTGCTTGTACAGGATTCGCCCCGGTGCCTCGCACAGGTACTGGGTTTCGTTCTGATTCTTGGTACTGGGGATGCTGATGGCGGTCAGCTCCTCCTTCACCGCGTCCCGGATGGGGAGGAAAACCTCGTCCCCGCCGAAGTAGTAATAGGCCCCATAGGTGGTCTGGAGGAGCCGGAAGAAGGTGTCCACATCCTCCAGCGCATCCTCCAGGGGCAAGGACTCCAAAAACTTACGCTCGGTGGTGAGCAGCTCCATCTCCTCCTCCGTGAAGGTGTTGTTCTGCTCGCGGAAGTCCGGGGTATAGGCGGAGATGTCGATGTGCCCCTTCTGATCGACGATGGCTTTCCGGGCGGCGTTCACCCCGTCCAAAAATTCATGGAAGTCCACCGGCTCCGGCGCAGGGGTGGGGGTGGGCTCCGGGGTGGGGGCGGGGGTGGACACGGACTGCGAGGGGATGGGGCGGGGGGGCGGGGGCCCCACCGCGGGGGCGCAGCCCGCCAGCAGGGCAAGCACCAGCAGCAGGGACAGCAGCCCGGATTTTTTCCTCTGGATCATCATCGGTCATCCCTCCTGAAAGTACAGATTGATGTCCCCCATGCCGTTGTCTATTTCCAGCTTGTAGGGCGCGCTTCCGTCCCGGACGGCCTTGGTTCCCCGGGACTGGCCGTTGATCAGGATGTTCCCCATCCCGGTCTTGACCTCGTAGCGGCAGTCCCGTTCCGGGCAGTCCAGGCTGGCATCCACATTGCCCATGGCGGTTTTCAGCTCTATGGCCACGCCGTCCCACAGCTCTCCCAGGCCCAGGTTCACATTGCCCATGGCGGTTTTCAGGGTCAGCCTTTTCCGGGCCTGAAGCTCGTAGCACTCCACATTGCCCATGCTCGTCTTGCCCTCAATCTTTTTGGCCTCCAGGCCGGACAGGGACACATTGCCCAGGTCAGTCCTGAGCTCCAGCGTCTCCAGCAGCGTCCCGGCGGGTACGGTGATGCTCACCCGCGCCGCCTCGCCGCGGCCCCCGAACAGAGCCCAGAAATCCTCCCAGCTGCTGACCTCCACGTGGGGCAAGGCGTCGGAGTCCCGGATCTTCAGAACGCCGTCCTTTACCTCCCACTCCAGGATATGGCTCAGGTTGCCGGGATACTGGATATAGAGGGTGAAGTCGCTCCCCTCGGTGACGGTGATGTTTCCCAGGCTGATGTTGGCGTCGATGGACAGGAACGGATCCAGATTGCTGTTCCGCTCGGTCCAGAACCCGCCTATGAACTCCTTGCCCTCGATAAACTCCACTGACGGCTCCTGCGGGAGGGTGACAAACCCGGTGCCCTCCTCCACCTGCGCCACGTTGACCCCATTGGTCACATCGCCGCGGACCAGCCCGCCGATCCAGCCGCCGAACCGGGCCGCAGCCATGGCCACCGACACCGCCACAAGGATCACGCAGGCCGCCACAGCCGCGGCCAGCAGGGGCCGCCGCTTCCGTTTCGGGGCGATCCAGCTGTCCGCCCCCTGCTGGGTGACGTAGCCGCCCTCCACCGCCAGGCGGCAGGACAGGGCCCAGGGGTCCCCCAGCTCCGCCACCACCTGGCCCTCCTTGTCGGGGCCGGCCTCGTCGAAGTATTCCGCGTAGTAGCGCAGGATATCCTGCCGCTCCCGCTCCGGCACCCACCGGGCCAGCCCTTCCGCCAGCTCCGCCAAATAGGTCAGTTTATCCATCCTGAATCTCCTCCTTCATAAGCTCCTCTACGCCGTCCCGAAACGCCGCCCAGTCCCGCCGCCGGTTGTCCAGCTGGGTGCGGCCCACGGGGGTGATGGCGTAATACCTCCGGTTGCGCCCCTGGTAGGGGCGGTCGTACACCGAGAGCAGCCCGTCCCGCTGCAAACGCCGGAGCACCGGGTACAGGGCGGACTCAGAGATATCCAGCCGCGCCTTCATCTGCTGGGTGAGGATGTAGCCGTAGGCGTCCCCCCGGGACAGCACCGCCAGCACACAGCCGTCCAGCAGCTGGGGACTCATTGCGAATGCCAAAAGCCATCCCTTCTTTCCATGCCGCCGTGGGGCGGCCTTGCTTTCAAGTGATATTATACGTTAAATAATATTGGCCTGTCAATAGGCTGCCGCGCATTTTAACAATTCTTAAAAAATTTCCCAGCAGGCGAAAAAACGGCCCGTCCGGTATGCCGGACGGGCCGTTTTTGGTTGGAACGTAATTAGTTGGAGGCGGTATCGAGATCGCTGTCTCCCCCCCAGATCATGTTTTTGCGCAGCTCGCCGCCCACGATCTCCATCTGGTGCTTCTTGAGCTGCTGCCGCTTGGAGTTGAAGAAGGTGCGGCCGTTCTTGTTCTCCGCGATCCACTTGCCCGCGAAGGTGCCGTCCTGGATGTCGGACAGCACGGCGCGCATACGGGCCTTGGTCTCCTCGTGGGGGATGACCCGGGGGCCGCTGACGTACTCGCCGAACTCGGCGGTGTCGGAGATGGAGAAGTTCATGGCCGCCACGCCGCCCTTGTTGATCAGGTCGATGATGAGCTTCATCTCGTGGATGCACT
>ERZ779624.494-NODE-494-length-12153-cov-6.122913_pt1 | contig 12153 bp, 9 predicted proteins | sample MGYA00514190_ERZ779624 | MGnify/ENA primary metagenome ERZ779624 (study PRJEB29562, sample SAMEA4376706) | mouse gut metagenome | isolation source: Cecum | study: EMG produced TPA metagenomics assembly of the A DSS colitis mouse model was used to assess the... | reverse complement strand
GGTACTGCAAGGGCAGTGACAATTATTACCAGGGCTGGTACTGCAGCACTCTTGCAGCAGCGAGGGGAAAGCTGATCGAACGCTACCGGTCAGAGTGTGAGATGCCGTATAAGAGCATAACAAAGAGCAGGCATACAGAGGATAATTACGGAAAGGGGAAATTACATTATGGATAAAAACTCAGTTGAAAAATTCCTGGGAGAAGGGCATCCGGTATGGTTTTTAGGCTCATGGTCTGATATGCCGGTAAAGGCAAAGGTTATCAAGATCTGCAAGGATGAAAGAGCCGGAGAATATGCAGAAGTGGACTGTATACATGACGATGAATGTTATGCATTCGGCTCACACAGCGTTCATTTTGACGATTTGTATCCATCGAAAGGGGATCTGTTAAAAGCAATGTTTGACGAAGCAATGAAAAAGACGGCGGAAATCAAAGCATCCATACAGAGCAAAGACGACTGCATACGGTACATGTTCAATCACACCATATCATGCGCAGAGGAGTACACGGACTGGACAGCCCGCAGGGCCATACAGCAGATTGCTAAAGAACGCTGGGGGCTGGATCTTGAATAATCTTATATCTGCAGGCAGCAGGTGATAATGTATCCTGCTGCTGCCTGATTTCATACAGAATTGGAGGCGGGGCTTATGAAATACTTAATCTTAGTATCTTCTGGCGATGAAGAAATCGTTTATGATCTTGACAAAATAGTTAATATCAGCTTTGGGCTTGCTCAAAATCTGATGAATGATTCTGCTATGCGGAAAAAAGGATTTAAACCATTAGAGTCTGTTATGATAATATATTTTAAAGATAACAGCAGCGTAGCATACAGCGTCGCAGGCTTGTCCATGAGTTTTGACCGATAACTAAAGGAGAGTGATGCTTTATGAAAAATTTGGATGAACAGGCAAAGTACAATATCGCACAGGTTGCGGCTACAATGGCCATCGAGGATATGGCACCGGACAGCCGGACACTGGAAAACCTTGAAAAGATTGCCGCCGGTGAAAAAACGGCAGAACAGGTAATCAAAGAAATAATAGAAGGGTATAAAAATGGCTGATAAAATATACTGCTATCCTGATACCGGCATTCTGAAAAACAGGATGAATATACATGATGCAGGCAGATTTTCAGAGGCAGAGATAAGGTTTGTATCAATCCGTCTGTATCAGCTCTATGCCAATCCGATCAGTGGCAGCTTTGATTTTGCGCATTTATGCCGTATCCATCATCATATATTTCAGGATCTTTACGGCTGGGCGGGGAAAACAAGAACCGTAAATATAGCGAAAGGAAACAGCCTGTTTTGTCCGGCATGGAACATATCCGGCTATGCAGATGATGTATTCCGGTGTTATTACAAAGACTGTATGCGTGCAAAAGACAGCCGCAGTGAATTTATACATATAATAGCTGCTCATTACGCAGATCTGAACGCCCTGCATCCTTTCAGAGAGGGAAATGGACGTTCACAACGGGAATTTTGCCGCAAACTGTGCCTGCAATGCGGATATTTATTTGACATAACGCATACATGCCGTGATGAAATGCTGCAGGCAAGCATTGATTCGTTAGAAAAAGGCGAGAATGCGGGGCTGGAAGCTGTTTTTCAAAAGTGTGTCATTCCATTGAGTAATTGATACCATTTCCCTATAAAAGTCTTACTTCAAACAAAGCTTTCCATATGCGGGCAGCTTTGTTTTTTCTGCCCGTGGGCAGAAACGGGTGCAGATATAATTAAATGTTTGATTAAAAACCAGTATTTACAACCGGAAGGAGGACTATATATGGCAACAAAACTTGAAAATTACGTACATATGGCAGGACTGACAGCGGCTGAAATTACCAGGAACCGCGAAAACTGGACAGCTTTTCTTCGTACAGCATCACGGCTTTACAGATATTCTTTTCCGGATCAGCTTCTGATCCATGCACAGCGCCCGCAGGCTACGGCATGTGCGGATTTCGATATCTGGAATAAACGCATGAGACGGTACATAAGACGCGGTTCAAAAGGAATTGCACTTGTTAATGTAAGCGGCAGACGACCGTCGCTGCGGTATGTGTTTGACATAGCGGACACCGGAAAGCGCCGGGATGCCCGTGAGCTTGCCCTGTGGCATTACAAAGATGAATACGCTGCGGCTGTAACAAAGCATCTGGAAGACTATTTTGGAGTAGAGGAAAACAAAGGGATTGTCGAACTGTTTGGAAAAGTGTGCGTGAAATGTGCCAGAGGATTCTGGAAAAAGTATGGCGGTGATGTCATTTCCAGCACAGCGGGGAGCCGTCTGGAGAGTCTTGACGATCACAGCCTGTGTGTAAAATTCTGCAATTTACTGGTATACAGCGTATGCTATATGATACTTATCCGCTGCGGCTATGATTCTAAGAAAATTCTTTCGCAGGAAGTTTTTGACTGTATTTCGGACTTTAACACGCCTGCAATGACAAAAATCCTGGGGTACGCGGTCAGCAGAACCGGAGATCTGATCCTGCACCAGACCGCAATAGCCGTATTTCAGTATGAGAAAGAAAAAAAGGAAAAACAGCATAACAGGAATCAGGAAAGAAGCAACGGCGTTGACCAAAGCCGTTGCAAAAATCAGAATCAGCCGGCACCGGCTGGCGGACAGGAACTGCAGCAGACTATCCAGGATGTATATGACTTTTACAAACCGATTATAAAAGAGTTCATTTTAAACGATGAAGCTTACAAGAATGCCTGCCGTAATTCTGACCAGAAGAACGCTATACTTGAAGGGTTTGAAGCTGTAAAGCGTGCTGCCCTGTCAGTCAGTGACCTGCGGTTTTTGAAGTTTTTCTACGACGTGCAGGTATTCCATGACCGGCTCCAGAGTGACGTTATCGCAGAAACATATCCGCTGCTTGCCGTACAGATGTATGAAAAGGATGATTCAGCCGAAGCGGAGAACTGCCAGGGCGAAAACACAGAAGACACGGCTGAAACGGAATCTGCAGAAGAACAGGAAAACAAAGCAGAACCGGATGTACAGACCGAAAAACACGAAACCGGAGAAGCCCAGGAGCCGGAACAGGCAGAAACAAATGATACGGATGCACAGGTACAGACACAGGAAGACTTTCAGACAGTCGAAATAGAACCTGTTCCAGAGCAGCCGCAGTCAAAAGAGGTTCCAGCCGTTCCGGAAAACTATCACATCTTAGACAGCCATACCGGAGAAGGCGGGGCAAAAGAAAAATTCTGGCGGAATATCAAAGCAGTCGCTGTCTTGCAGCAGATCGAAAGCGAAAACCGTCCGGCTACGCTTGAAGAACAGCATGTTCTTTCGCAATATGCGGGATGGGGCGGCATACCGGATGCATTTGATCCGGATAAAGAAGAATGGAGGGAAGAATACACAAATCTGAAAGAAATACTTACGGAGCAGGAATACACATCGGCAAGGGCTTCCGTGCTTAACTCACATTATACAAGCCCTGTGATTATTAAATCCATTTATGCAGCATTAAGCAGAATGGACTTTGTATCTGGAAATATATTGGAGCCGTCATGCGGAATCGGGAATTTCTTTGGCTGTCTTCCGGGAGAAATGGTTAAGTCAAAACTCTATGGGGTAGAGATTGACAGCATTTCAGGACGCATTGCGCAGCTGCTGTATCCTAAAGCCCGCATAAGCATCTGCGGATTTGAAAATACTGATTTTCCGACTAATTTCTTTGACGTAGCCATAGGCAATGTTCCGTTTGGCCAGTACAAAATCAGCGATCCAGAATATAACCGTCTTAATTTTACGATTCATAACTATTTCATTGCAAAATCCCTTGATCTGGTTCGCCCTGGCGGCATTCTGGCATTTATTACAAGCCGTTATACAATGGATGCCCAGAGTACAGACGTGCGCAGTTATCTGGCTGAAAAAGCTGATTTGCTGGGTGCTGTACGTCTGCCAAGAAATACATTTCGTGCCAATGCTGGCACAGACGTTGTGGTTGATATTATATTCCTGCAAAAACGCGATACACCAGCGCTTGAAACTCCTGCATGGGTACAGACAGACGAAAATGAGGACGGCTTTCCTGTAAACAGCTATTTCCTGTCACATCCGGAAATGGTGCTTGGCACCCAGGCATCACGGAGCACGCCATACGGAAAGCCGGAATACACGGTGCTGCCGCTTTCTGATGCGGACCTTGCTGTACAATTACACGAAGCTGTATCGCATATACATGGCAAATATAAGCCTGCTGTGCATGAAGAAAATAAGAGCAGCAGCGAAACAGATATTATCCCTGCTGATCCGCTTGTGAAAAATTATTCATATACGTTGGTAGATGGAAAAGTGTATTACAGAGAAAACTCTGTCATGAAAAAGATAGATCTAAGTGCAACTGCCAAATCCCGCGTTGTTGGCATGATTGTACTGCGTGATTGTGTATATCAACTCATTAATCTGCAGATGAACGAATGTGTATCAGACAGTGAAATCAAAGCAAAACAGGACGCATTAAACCGCCTGTACGATGCATATACGCGCAAAAATGGTTTGATTAACGACCGCGCGAACCGCCTTGCATTTGATAAGGACTCGTCCTATTATCTGCTATGCTCCCTTGAGATACTGGACGATAATGGAAAACTGCAGCGCAAGGCAGATATGTTTACGAAACGTACTATCAAACAGCACAAATCCATTACCCACGTAGATACAGCATCAGAGGCACTTGTTGTATCAATCGGCGAACGCGCCTGCGTAGATCTGAATTATATGTCACAGCTTACCGGGAAGAACGAAGCAGAGCTGATAAAGGACCTGCACGGTGTAATATACAAAGATCCAGTCAAAACATGGCAGACAGCAGACGAATACTTGTCAGGAAATGTTCGTGTCAAACTCCGCCAGGCACAAAAGGCTGCAGAACAGAACCCGGAATATCAGATCAACGTCGAAGCTCTTGAAAAAGCACAGCCGAAAGACCTTGATGCATCGGAAATCGAGGTACGTATCGGTGCGACGTGGATTGATAAGTCGTATATTCAACAATTTATGTACGAAACATTACAAACCCCGACTAATCTGAAAAGTAAAATCCAGGTGAACTATTCCAAAGCAACAGCACAGTGGTTTATTACATCAAAAAATTCGATCCCGTCCAACAACATAGCAGCGTATACCACGTATGGCACTGACAGGGCCAATGCATACCGTATACTTGAAGAATCACTTAATCTGCGTGACATAAGAATTTACGATACTATTGAAGACGAAAACGGAAAAGAAAAGCGTGTCCTAAACGCTAAGCAGACCACACTGGCAGCACAAAAGCAGCAGGCGTTACGTGATGCATTTCGTGACTGGATATTTAAAGATCCAGAGCGTAGACAAACGCTAGTGCGTCAGTATAACGAGCTGATGAACAGTATACGTCCACGCGAATACGACGGTTCCCATATCGTATTCTCTGGTATCAATCCTGCAATTACTCTGCAGCCGCACCAGGTCAATGCGATAGCACACATCCTTTACGGCGGCAACACGCTTCTTGCCCATGAAGTTGGTGCGGGGAAGAGCTTCGAGATGGTTGCGGCTGCAATGGAAGCGAAGCGTCTTGGATTGTGCCACAAGTCAATCTTTGTGGTTCCGAATCATCTGACAGAGCAGATGGCATCAGAGTTTTTAAGGCTTTATCCGGCTGCAAATATACTTGTGACCACGAAAAAAGATTTTGAGACCGCCAATCGCAAGAAGTTCTGCGCCAGAATCGCGACCAGTGATATAGACGCTGTCATTATCGGACATTCTCAATTCGAGAAAATCCCGTTAAGCCGTGAACGCCAGGAAAGCCTGATTAACGAGCAGATCGACGAAATCACGGACGGCATACGGGGAGTGAAAAACAGCGGCGGTGAGCGGTTTACCATAAAGCAGCTTGAAATCACAAAGAAAAATCTTGAGTTGCGATTGGAAAAGTTGCAGGCAGGACACCGTAAGGATGATGTTGTGACGTTTGAAGAACTGGGTATAGATATGATGTTTGTAGATGAAAGCGATATGTACAAAAATCTTTTCTTATACACCAAGATGCGCAACGTAGCAGGTCTTTCTACAGCGGATGCTCAAAAATCCAGTGATATGTTTGCAAAATGCCGCTATCTGGACGAAATCACAGGCGGACGCGGTATTGTATTTGCTACGGGCACACCGATCAGCAACAGCATGACGGAAATGTACAGCATCCAGCGTTATCTTCAGTATGACCGTCTGCAGGCTATGGGCATGGCACATTTCGACTGCTGGGCATCCCGATTCGGCGAAACAATCCCATCACTGGCACTGGCACCGGAAGGAACCGGATACAGAGCCAGGACACGATTTGCAAAATTCTTCAATCTTCCAGAGCTGATGCAGATGTTTAAGGAAATCGCAGATATTAAGACAGCAGACCAACTTAATCTGCCTGTTCCGGAAGTGGAATATCATACGATAGTATCACAGCCGACCGAACATCAAAAAGCAATGGTCAAAGAGTTATCGAAGCGAGCGGAACGTGTACATAACGGTATCGACTCCCGCATCGACAACATGCTCAAGATTACATCGGATGGACGTAAGCTGGGCCTGGATCAGCGGCTTATCAATCCAATGCTGCCAGACGAACCAGGAACTAAGGTTAATATGTGCGTAGCTAATGTTTTACAGCAATGGCGTGATGGAGATGCAGATAAACTAACCCAACTAATCTTTTGTGACGTTTCGACACCGACCGGAAAACAGGTCAATCCTGATACTAATTCCACATTTACAAATATTTATGACGACATACGGAAAAAGCTAATCGCTGGCGGCATGGCTCCGGAACAGATTGCATTCATCCATTCAGCAAACTCTGACGTACAAAAGAAAGAGCTGTTCGCAAAAGTGCGGAGCGGACAGGTGCGCGTCTTGATCGGCTCTACACAAAAGATGGGAGCCGGGACAAATGTACAAAATCGCTTGATTGCATTACACGATCTGGATTGCCCGTGGCGCCCGCGAGATCTGATTCAGCGTGCTGGCCGAATTGTCCGTCGCGGCAATGAGAATCCGAAAGTGCATATCTACAGATACGTAACGGAAAACACATTTGACAGTTACCTTTGGCAGACCGTGGAGAATAAGCAGAAATTTATCTCGCAAATCATGACCAGCAAATCCCCGGTAAGATCCTGCGAAGATGTAGACGAAACAGTGCTGTCATTTGCGGAAATCAAGGCTCTGTGTGCCGGAGATCCAAGGATTAAAGCAAGGATGGACCTTGATCTTGAAGTATCACGGTTGAAGATTATGAAAGCAGACTACCAGAGCAAGCAGTATCGTATGGAGGATGACGTCCTCAAATATCTTCCGGAACAAATCAAAGAAGCGTTGTGCTTTATCGAGGGAATGCAGAAAGACATTCAGACTTTAAAGCAAAATGTACGTACAGACGGTAATTTTGCAGGCATGATTATCAACGGAATGACTTACACAGACAAAGAAAAGGCTGGAACCGCACTGATTGATGCCTGCAAAGATATATCCAGTGCAGATCCAGTGGAAATCGGCAGTTATCTGGGCTTTAAAATGTCCGTAAAATTTAGTAGCTTTACACATAAAATCATCATCAAAGGTGCTGTATCCTACCAGGTTGAGATTGGAGACGACGTTTTCGGCAACATTACGCGGATCAACAATGCACTTGGCAAAATAGAAGACCAACTCTCAGCTTATAAAGTAAAGCGTGATAATCTGCAGCAGCAGATGGACGCAGCACAGGCAGAGCTTAATAAGCCGTTCCAGTATGAGGACGAGCTGGCACAGAAATCGGCACGTCTTGCGGAACTGGACGCATTGCTAAACATCGGCGCACCAGAGCCACAGACTGCAGCATAGCACCAGGCATAAAAGGCCCCTGCGGGGGCCGGGTGCTGCAGCAGAATATAATTAACCGGCTTTCAGTCAGGATTTTATAGCAAGGAGGTTATCACATGAGTTATTCGTCAGACATAAGCGGCCTGGAGCTTTTTCAGATGCCGTTCAGCCATCATTCAGCCGTACAATCTGTGCCGTCCGGTCAGGATAACGTAAAACGGCAGCAGACCGTTATGGCACAAACAAAAGCACCACAGCAGCAATCTGGACGTCATACTGCAGTACAGCAAACTGGAATACAACAGCCAGCGGCACAGGCGGTAAAACCTGCTGCATTTACAGAGAAAAAGCCTGATATTACACATGGGAATGCTGCCGTAAACGCATGTACCGAGCCAGAAGCCGGAACAAAAGCTGCTGACAAGGTGCCGTCTGGCAAAGCACAGGCAGACGTACCGGCAAAACAGCCGGCTCCAGAATTGATTCAGAAAGCACAGATTGTGGCAGAAACGATAGAACCACCGGCTCCTGCACAGCAGAAAGAACAGCCGGAAACAGAGCCAAAGGAGCTGGTACTGGATATGTCCTCTGGCACAGGGACTGTCAGCAGTGATAAATCTGGAAATGCAGACGATACCGCAAAGAGGAAGGCACACGAAGCTACAGAAGCTAAGCGGAAAGCTGAATGGGATGCCAGGCAGCAGGCTAAAAAGCAAAAAGAGGATGAAGCCCTGCAAAAGATAAAGTTAATGAGCGACGCTGACATCATAGCCGCATCCACACAGCATATCAGTACAGATGTTGAAAGGCTTACACGCCGCAACATGAAAGAATGCGTGTCGGAACATATACAGGATCTATGCCGTAAAGACCCTGCATTCGCACGTCTCACCATGCATCCTAAAAAATCCATGATTAACTGTTTCCGGTATATCAACCGAAAAGCAAAAGAATTTGTGGAGCAGGAAATGAAAGATAATGACACAAAGCCGGAAAATGGCATTTATGGCTGTGATGTGCCGGACGGCCTGGTTTACCAGTGGGCGGAAGAATATATGCATGATGCAGATGCGCCGGAAGATGCAGAAAAAGAAGAAAAGTTCGTGTCGAAACCATACGTAAATACACAGCCGAAAACAAAAAGTGCTGCATCAAAGACCAAAAAATCTGCAAAAACGAAGAAAAAAGAAGAAAAGCAGGCAGAAACAGGGGAATACGAACAGATGAGCTTTGTATAGGGAGGGAGACAGCATGAAATTAAACAAAAGAGAGTGCCGGAAATTTGCAGATCCCAGAACAACAATGCAGTTAAGCAGCGGTCTTTTACATGCGGAACAGATAAAATACATAATCCGTACAGCCGTTAAAATTATAGACTGCCATAAAATCCTAGTTTTGTACATCTACTCACGGGAAAAGGCTGCACAGGGGGATTTTAAGCCGCTTATGACCATGTTTCACTGTCAGAATGATTTCGTAACCCTTGAATGCCGGGATGACGGAAGCACGGCATGGCGCACGTCTGCATTTGATCATCTGGATGTAAACTGGTCTTTATCATCCAAATCTGCATTTTACTCTCAAAAAGATGAGGAACGTGTCAGCAGATACTTTAAAAGTGACGCAGGAGGATTCAAGCCGCTGATCAGCGCACAGGACGCTATACTGGAACACCGGAGGCTGGAAAGACAGCGTACCAAAGAAAAGCGCCTTTTAAGCCGAATGGCGGGCATAAAAAGCCTGCCGCGCGGCTTAAAAGGCTGGATACACCGCTCTGTTATGCCATCATACTTCTTTTGCAACTACAAACGAGGGGCAACTGATGTAGAGGGAGTCTGTTCTGCATGTGGGAAAAAGATTATTTTGCACGGCGTAAAACAGGGCGTAAAAAAGATATGTCCGCACTGTAGGAAAGAGCTGACGGCAAAACCACGCTCCAGACGGGGAAGTAATATGTATGACCGTAAAACTTGTCAGGTCTTACAGCGTATAAGCAACAGTGAGCTGGTCATAAGGATCATTAAAGTTTATTACAGCTATCAGGATGACATTCCAGATGTACAGATCTACGAAAATGCCAGACAGTTTATTTATAAAAATCCGGATGGAAAAATATGTGCAGAAGCCTATTATTACTCTTATAATAATGGATTCCTGCTGACTCACTGGAAAAAGGGTGAACGTCCAAAATACAGCCAGTGGCAGGAATGCTATGAAGCTGATACCTGCGGTCACGTTTACACGAAAAATCTTCAGGATGAACTTTCTGGAACACCCTGGAAGTACTGCCCGGTCGCCCAATATTACAATTACTGGCATGAGCCAATGGAATCTCTTCCGTTTCTTGCTGCATATCTTAATCATCCACGCATGGAACATCTTGTTAAAACTGGATTTTATTCTCTTGTTTCCGATATTGTATACCGTTACGCCTGCGGAAATATTGATGAATCACAGAATCGCACACACAAGATACTGGGCGTCGCAGCCGAAGATGTGAATTTTCTGCGTGAGATTGACGTAAGCATTGCCGCCCTGCAGATCTTTCAACAATACAATGGGATAAAAAATCGACAGAAGCTGCTCTTATGGCAAATTGAAAACCAGGTTGAGTATAATGTCCTGCCAATTCTGCAGCATATGACGGTACATAAGGCTGTAAAATATCTTGATAGTCAGTACGGCTTTCTCCGCCTGCGAAAAACAAAATATGGAGCACAACGCTACAAAGATATGCAGGAGCTCGTGACAGAATACAAAGATTATCTGGAGATGTCCAGAAAACTCGGCTACGATATGAAAAGTAGTTTCGTTAAATTTCCTAAAGACATACAAGATGCACATGATAAAGCAGCCAAAAGCATGAAACATAAGGCAAATGCAGTCATGAAACGTGAGTTTGCCGCTGTATATAAAAGTATTGCCGGAAAATACGATTTTGAAAAATCCGGAATGAAGATTGTATATCCCAAAAATCCGGATGACGTAGTGAAAGAAGGAAGCGCGTTACACCATTGTGCAGGATGCGGGTATATAGAACGGGTGGCAGACCGCGAATGTGTGATACTGTTCCTGCGCCGGTGTTCTGATCCGTTAAAGCCGTTTTATACGATTGAGGTACGTGGAAAGCAAATCGTGCAGGTGCGCGGCATGAAGAACTGCAGCGCAACTCCGGAAGTAAAGGATTTTATAGATACATGGGAGCAGCGGGTGCTGAATCTGATAGAGACTGCAGCATAATTGAAAAGAAAGGGGTAAAGCACATGAAAGTAATATTTGAAACAGATAATGAGGACAGCCGCATGGTCAGCATTGATGATATAATTGCAGTGCTTATTGACAAAGAAGCCGAAAATCCTAAAAAATCGTATTTTGATTTCATCAAAGTTCATGACAGCAGTATTCTTACAAAAATCAAACAATACACTATGGATGTAAAAGACAAGGATTTTTCAAGTCTTGATGAATTCCAGGCGGAATCTGTAATCGAAGACACGGCCACAGATCTGACAGACACTATTACAAGAGCGAATTTTGATTATCTGAAACATGGGATGAAACTTGGTGTAAGAATGCTGTTTGAACTTATGGTTTAACACGGATATGTCTGTAATACATACACAATCCATAATACTGCAGCCGGAAATATTCAGACAATTTCCGGCTGCATGGTGCCAATCCGGTTAATGCCATACGAAATTGTCTAAATATTTTCAAAAAGTAATACATTAGATTTTAAAATTTGGCTGCTGTTTCAATAAACGGATATCTATGTTATACTGCATATCAGACAGAATCATTACTGTACAGAAAGGGGATGAAAGAACTGGGAAAGATAGATACAGTTACAAAAGAATACATGAAAGATCCGGTAATCTTTGCCGATGTTTTTAATAAATTTTTATATCATGGAAAACAGGTGATAAAGCCGGAATCTCTAATAGAAATGGACTCCACAGAGATTGTAGTGCCATACGGAGAGGGAAAAGCAGGCGTTCCGGAGCAGAAATACCGGGACGCATTAAAGCTGATGATGACGGACGGAAATATCGCATACTGTATTTTAGGATGCGAGGATCAGAGCAGAGTGCATTACGCTATGCCTGTGAAAAATATACTTTACGACGCCATGCAGTACGCCCGGCAGGTTACAAAGGCTGCAAAGTCACATAGTAAAGAAAAAGGGAAAAAACCGTCATCCGGAGAATTTCTTGGCGAGGAAAACTGAAAAAGGTGGAAAATTTAGAAATGTCCACTGTAGGACGT
>ERZ779624.489-NODE-489-length-12219-cov-7.747534_pt1 | contig 12219 bp, 14 predicted proteins | sample MGYA00514190_ERZ779624 | MGnify/ENA primary metagenome ERZ779624 (study PRJEB29562, sample SAMEA4376706) | mouse gut metagenome | isolation source: Cecum | study: EMG produced TPA metagenomics assembly of the A DSS colitis mouse model was used to assess the... | reverse complement strand
CTTCTATGACCGTTATATTCAGGGACTTTGGGTTATTGCAGAAGGTATCATTTATCGAAACTTTCAAAAAGAAAAGCACACCACGGACAAAACCCCGTGGCTGGACGGGAACGGCACGGTAAAGCCCGGAACGCAGTTCTACATATCCATTGACTACGGCATCTTGAATCCCTTCTCCGCTGGCCTGTGGGCTGTCTATAAAGGCGTTGCGTATCGCTGGAGGGAGTATTACTACAATGGCCGGGAGATGGGCCATCAGCGGACCGACGAAGAACACTATGAAGCCGTGGAGCGGCTGGCAAAGCACCTGCCCATTGAACTGATTGTAATTGACCCTTCGGCGTCCAGCTTCAAGACGACCATTAACCGGCACGGGAAGTTCTCCGTTGCCAATGCCGTCAACGACGTGCTGCCGGGGATTGCCACAGTAACGTCCTTGCTGGCGGCGGGACGGCTGAAAATTGGGGCCGCCTGTACAAACTGCATCTCGGAATTTGGTCTTTACGCCTGGGATTCTGACAGCGACGACGTTTTGAAAGAAGAAGTGGTCAAGGAGAACGACCACGCCATGGACGACACACGCTACTTTTGCCACACAATCTTGCGCAACGAATTCGATTGGTTAAATTGGGGGTGAGCCTTTGAACCTGTTCCAAAGCATCATAGTGAAGATCGCGGAGCGGTTCGGGCTCCAGCTCCAGGACAAGCCGCTGTCTGTTGACGATTACACACTCCTTGCCGGGGACGCGATTGACTCCAAGGGAAATGTGACCAACATATCCCTGACGGCGGTCATTGCCGGGAAGCTGGCGACGCTCTCCTTGCAGGACAGCGACATTACCATTGAGGGCGAAGGTGCCCGGGCCCGCTTCATGCAAGCGTTCCTGGATTACTACCTTGGAGGCCACATGGACATAGCCGCCGAGGTAGCCCTGGGGACCGGGGACTGCATCGTTTTACCCTACACCGACGGAAAGCGGCTGGGCGTGGATATCATCAAAAACAGCGACTTCGTTGTCTGTGAGTCCATAGGAAACGATATCCTGTCCTGCATCATGAAATTGGGGGAAATCAAGGACACCCAAGGGCCTACTTACGAGCGGCTTCAGCTCCAGATGGTGCGGCAGTCCGATACTGTTGGCGGGAAGACCATGGACAGTCTGATTATCCGCAACATGGCTTTCCGGAACGGGAAGGAAATCCCATTGACGGAGATTCCCGCCTGGGCGGACATCCCGCCGGAAGAAATCATTCCAGGCGTTCAAAAGCCTCTTTTTGGCCGCTACAAAAGCCCAGCCGTAAACCGGGCCGACGTCAACGGAGTGGGCGGCGTGAAGGTTACACACGGTCTGGACGGCGTTATGGCCCAGGCTGTGGAGGCATACAACCGCTTCAACCGGGAATACGCAAGCGGTGAGAAACTGACATTTATCAGCAAGACCTTGCTGGACAAGGATGGGAAGGGAAATCCTATATACCCCGACGGCAAGAAAAACATGTTTATGCTGATGAAGGGTGTGGGGAATAAGGACGACCTTATCCAGGAACACACGCCTGACATTCGCTCCGCCGACCTGGAGAAGGGCATCGAGGTCAACAACCGCATGGTGGAGCTGCTGGCGGGCCTCTCCCAAGGCATCCTGACCCCGCCGACGACTTCCTACGCCACGGCCACGGAAATGCGTGCGGCGCTGAACAACACTTTTTCCGTGATTACAAAATTCCGCCGCCAGTTGGAGAAAGGCACCAATGACCTCCTTGACGCCGTGGACGTCATAGCGAACCGGAATGAACTAGCGCCCGTCGCGCCCACCGGATCGTGGACCGTCCAGTATGATTGGTCCAGCTCCTATATTGAGCAGATGAACGAGCATTTCAGCCAGCTTACCATTGCCGAGGGCATCGGGGCCGTTGAAAAGGCGGAAGTCCGGTCCTGGCTGCTGGACGAGGACTACGAGACCGCCAAGGCCAGGGTAGAGCAAATCGCCGAGGAGAGCGGAGCGGAGTACATGGCAGAAGCGGCAGAACCGCCCGCCTGACAGTTATTAACATTGCACCTTGATAATTTCATATTGAGATAGCGGAAGCAGATAAGACGCTCTCCAAAGGGTACGGAAATTTCCGTATCCCTACCAATGGGGGGGCACAAGAAACTCTTTGCCTCAAACTGGACTTTCTTCCCCTCTGGCTGGCGAAGATCAGCATCACGCCCACAATGGAGGCGGAGACGCCGGAGCTTGCGGCAAGGCTGATGGAATACCAACTGAAAGCCAAGGACGTGCTTGCGGCGGCGTTTCTTCCCGTGGCGGCGGTGCCCGCTCTGGACACGCTTTCGCCGGAGCTTCGTCTGCTGATTAACATGGAGTTGAAGCAGAAGGAGCAGGAAAAGGCTCTGGAGGCCATGAACCAGCGAATTGACGATATCCGGGACGTAGTATCGCTTTCCCCTAATTCCTGGAGAAAGGACGCCAGCCGCCTGATTGTGAAGATTGCCCACCGGATGGGCGGCACCGAACATATCCAGGACGTTTACACGGAGGTCTACAGGCTTGTCAACGAACGGGCGCGGGTGTCGCTTGAAACCCGCCTGACGAACAAGCGCCGCCGCATGGCGGAGGAAGGCGAGTGCCTGACCGCAAGAAAACGGCTGACCGTGGTGGATGTGATTGCCGATGATCGGAAGCTGATCGAAATTTATTTGGCGATTGTCAAGGAAATGGCGGTCAAGTACGGCGTGCACATGGATGCGGAGGCGTCTTGAAATGGTGAACAACAACCCCGCTATCTCGATATGAGGTAGTGGGGGTTTTTATGCGGAAGGGGGTGCGCCGTGAGCCGCCTGTTGAATGAATCCTGGATAGAGGGCCTGCCGGACCTCGTTGTGGAAAACCTGGATGCGCTGAACCGCTATGTGGTGCTGCGAATCTGTGAGCGTATCCGCAAAATAGGGGATATCGGCGCGGCGGACGCGCACCGTCTGAAAAGCGCTGTAGAGTACGCCGCCGGAGACCTACGGGCCATTGAGGCGGAGATTGTCAGGATCACCAAACAGAATGTCAAGGACATCGACGCTCTTTTTGAAGAGGTTGCGGCGGAAAACCTGGACTTCGCAAAGGTCTACTTCGCCGCCAGGGATATGGAGCCTATCCAAAACTATACCCAGGTGGCCGCGCTGGAATCCTTCGTCCGGGCGGCTAAGGCTCAGGCCATGGACGGCGTGGCCAACATTTCTAATACGCATATGATTGGCTTCAAGCGGGGTCGGGCCGTGGCCCCCCTCCGGGAGTATTACATATCCGCCATTGACCGGGCCATTACCTTTGCGCAGACGGGAACGGTGGACTACCACACCGCCGTCCGCTCAACCGTCAAGGACATGGCGAAAAGCGGCCTCCGGCGGGTGACGTTTGATTCCGGCTACTCCCGCCGCCTGGACAGCCAAGCCAGCATGAACATCCTGGAGGGCGTGCGGCGGCTGAACGGGGAGATGATGGAGGAGACCGGGCAGCGCTTTGGAGCGGACGGCGTGGAGATTTCCGCCCACGGCCTGTGCGCCCCGGACCATATTGACATCCAAGGGCGGCAGTACCGGAAAGCGGATTGGGACCGCATCAACGGCGGGCTGAAACGCCCGATCGGGACCCTAAACTGCCATCACTACGCGACACCGATTATTTACGGCGTCTCCCGCCCGGTGTACAGCCGCAAGGAGCTGGCGAAGATCAACCGCCGGAGCACGGAAACGGTGGAGTGGAAGGGGAAAGAAATGACCCGCTACGAGGCCAGCCAGAAGCAGCGGCAGCTGGAGACGGCCATCCGTTACGCCAAGGATGAGCGGGACGCCATGACGGCGGCGGGGGACAAGCTGGGAGCCGCCCAGGCCCGGAAAAAGTCCGCCGCCCTGGGGCGGGAGTATCGGGCGTTTTGCGAGACAACAGGCCTGACACCAAGGCCGGAAAGGACGCGGTCCATGACGGGGCCAACCGTACAGAAAAATTAAATCAACAGAAAGGATTGATAAAATGCTGGTAGAGATCATGAAGTTCGGACGCGAGGAACGGGTCGGATGCACAAGCCTGGATGTGGCGGAGACGTTTGGGAAAGAGCACAAGAATGTTCTCCGTGACATTCGAGAGTTGGGATGCAGTGAGGAATTTAATCGGCTCAATTTTGAGCCGATCTCCTACACCGACACTATGAACCGAAAGCAGGATGCTGTAGCCATGACCCGAGACGGTTTCACCCTCCTGGTTATGGGATACACCGGCGAACTGGCCATGAAGTTCAAAGAGGGATACATCAAGCAGTTCAACGCCATGGAGGCGGCGCTGCGGGGGAAGCTCATTGAACGTGAAAAAGGCATCGCTGTCCGGCAAGCGCTGACAAAGGCGCTCCAGCAGTCCAATGAGGACAACAGGATGCACGGCCATGCCTATTCTACGTATACCAACTGCATTTACAAGGTTCTTTTCGGCATTGACGCCGCACGGCTGCGGGAGAAGTTCGGAATCAAGAAATCCGACAATCTGCGTGACTGCTTCTCTCAGGAGGAGCTTCGGGCGGTCCAGTCTATGGAATGTCTTGTAAGCGGCCTGGTTGACTGCGGGTGGGAATACAGCCGCGTCAAAGAATTTATCTTGCAGAACAACGCACAGCGGCAGTTGATCGCTTAAACAAATATCATTCCGCAAAGCCAGGCAACAGGACCGGCGCGGGCAGATATCGAGGGAAACTCGGTATTTGTCTGCGCTTTTTCTTTTGGTAAAACCCGCCACGGCGGCTTTTATACAACTTTTCCTCCCGGCGCGGAGGTTTAAAGAGCGCCCGCCCCCGCGCTGTGGTGCAGCGGATTTATAAATCAAAACCATTTCGGGGCAGAAAGGAACACCATGGATTTCAAAAGCATTTTTGGCGGCGAATCCTTGACCCTGGAGCAGTTCAACGAGAAGACCAAAGGCATGAAGCTGGCGGACCTGTCCGGCGGCGGCTACGTGGACAAGGGCAAGTTTGAGGAGCAGAAAGCGGAGCTGGACCGGCTGAAAAACGACCTGTCCGAACGTGACTCCACCATCAAGCGGCTGGAAGAGGCCAGCGGTGACGCTGAGGCCACCCGTAAGGAGCTGGAGCGGTACAAGCAGGAAGAAGCCGCCCGGAAGAAGGCGGAGAAAGAGGCCGAAACCGACCGCATCCTTACCGAGGCGGCGGAGCAAGCCCTGGACGGCAAGGAATTTGTCAACGAGTTCACCCGGAATCACTTTGTTGCGGAGCTGAAAAAGGCCATCGCGGACCCCGCCAACAAGGGAAAGCGGGCTTCCAAGCTCTTCGAGGAAATGACAAAGGAGCTGGACGGAATCTTCCGCAATCCCCAGCTGGAGCCGCTGAAGCTCCCCGGCGTGGACAAGCACGCCGGACCCCCTATGACCAAGGAAGACATTTTCAAAATCACCGACGCGGCGGAACGGCAAAAGGCCATCGCCGCCAATATCAACCTATTCAGAAAGGATGAATGATTATGGCAGTTATCGAAAACACCACCATGACCACGGATATCAAGCTCCAGGCCCGGGAGATTGATTTCATCTCCCGCTTCAACAACACCTGGGACGCCCTGCGGGAGATTATGGGCATCATGCGGCCTATCCGCAAGACCCCCGGCACGAAGCTGGTATCCGTTACCGCAGCCGTGGACCTCAAGGACGGAAACATCCCCGAGGGCGAAGAAGTTCCGCTGTCCAAGGCAACCCTTACCCCCGTTTCCTATGAGGACCTGACGCTGGAAAAGTTCCGTCGAGCAGTGACGGCGGAGGCGGTGGAAAAGTTCGGCGCGGCTCTGGCGGTCCAGAAGACAGACGAAGCCCTGCTTCACGAGCTCCAGGGCAATGTCATGGACCGTTTCTACACGTTCCTCCAGACCGGCTCCCTGACCTCCACGGAGGCGGATTTCCAGATGTCCGTCGCCATGAGCCTGGGCCTTGTGACCAACAAGTTCAAGGAAATGCGAAAGGGCATGACGGGCCTTGTGACGTTCGTTAACACTCTGGACGTGTACCGCTATTTAGGCGCTGCCGCCATCAGCGTGCAGAACCAGAACGGCATCCAGTACTTAAAGGATTTCCTGGGTGCGTCCTCTATGATTCTCTCCTCTGAGATTCCCCAGGGAACCGTCATTACCACGCCCACCGACAACATCGACCTTTATTACATAAGCCCCTCCGATGGGGACTTCCAGCAGCTTGGGCTTCAGTATACCACCTACGGCGAAACCAACCTGATCGGCGTCCACGCCGAGCCGAACTATGGCCGCGTCATGGGCGAAATGCACGTGCTGATGGGGATGAAGCTGTGGGCGGAGTACCTGGACGGCATCGCCGTTGTGAAGTTCGGGGAGAGCGGCGGAGCGGCGGCCCGGGCCCGGAAGGCTTCCGTATGACGCAATACCTGACCTTTGACCAGTACCAGGCCAACGGAGGGAGGGCGGAACGCTCCGCCTTCCCCGCCCTGGAACACCTGGCTAGGAAGAAGCTGGACTGCTGGACACAAAACCGCGTCACAGAAGTGACATGCGATATTGAGCTTGCTATGACGCTGATCGTGGACGCGCTGGCGGAGGTCAGGGAGAACCAGGCCGGGACCGCCTCCAGCTTCAGCAACGACGGCGTGTCCGTCAGCCTCAGCAAGCCGGTCCGGGCGGAAGCTGAAATCATGGCGTCCGTCTATGACCAGATTGTGGAAATCCTCCCAATTGAACTGATAAGCGTGGTGATTCGATGACATTCGACGTTCGGCAGCTTCCCACTTTCAAGCACACCGTCACCGTCCTAAACAAGCGGGATGGGCTGGACAGCCCCGACCACTTGGACGCGTGGAAGAAAACCGTGCTCCGGCAGTGCGCGTGGAAGCAGACGGAGACACAGGGGCAGACCGGGCGGTCCAGCGATGAGGTGGAGATAAGTGAGGGGGCTGAATATCTTGTCCGGGTCCCGCCCTCTACGGAATACCGGCCCTATAGCGCCTGGAAAGAGGATATGGCGGGCTTTACGTTCTCGCCTGGGGATTACGTCCTCAAAGGCGAAATCGCCGAGGAAGTGACGGCGGAGACTGTGCAGAGTGTGGTCAACAAGTACCGCCCCGACGCCTTTGAGGTCCGGTTGTTCCGGGACAACACCGGGTCCGGGTATCTGGACCACTACCGGCTTGAGGGAAAATAATGTGGAAATCAAGTGGAATAAATCCCCAAAGGAGATTTTGGGCCGGATTTTCGACGATGAGACTATGACCTATGTCCATGACCGCCTCCACATCTTCATGTCTCCATTCGTCCCCATGGACAGCGGCACGCTGGACCAAACCGTGGACATCAAGCCGGATTGTGTTCACTACAAATCCCCTTACGCACACTTCATCTGGAACGGCAAGGTGTTTGTGGACGACCGGGGCAGCACATGGGCCCGCCGGAGTGAATCCAAGCACGCAACCAGTAAAGACTTGAATTACAGCAAGGATCAGCATCCCTTGGCCTCCTCTCATTGGGAAAAGGCCATGATGGTTTCAAAAGGGGACGAACTTTGCAAGGACATCACGGACTATCTGAGGAAAAAGTAAATGGACAACAAACACCAAGCCATGCTGGACTATCTCGCAAAGTACCCCGGACTGGATGCCTTTCTTCGGTTCAACTCCGTAACGGATAAGCTGGGGAACGTCAGCGTGCAGACAGTGTACAGCAGCGAGTGGGAAAAGCGCTATATAGGGGGCCACGGAATTAAGCGGTATGACTTCGCGGTGGTTTCCATGGCCCCCCAGGACCCTGGCACCAGCTCCGTCAACGCGGACCAGATGCAGGAGGCCCAGAAGTTTATGGAGTGGATTGACCAGCAGCGGCGGGCCCGGAACTTCCCGGACTTCGAGGGCTGCAAGGTCCTCTCCATTGAGAACCTACAGAACATGCCGAATCTGGCAGGGGTGAACGCCGCCGGGAACGTGGCGAAATATGTCATTCAATGCCGGGTTCGCTACTATGAGTAAAGGAGTGAAAATGTGAAAGTTTCTGAACTTATGGCGGGCTATACGCCCTCAAACACCTTCGAGGGGTTCGCCACCAACGACGATTGGGTCCTTGCCGTGGGCATCAACCTGGATGAAGGAGCCACCGAGGCCGACTACACCGTCGTTCAAATGGGTATTGCGGGCCTTGACCCGCAGATGAACCCCGTGACCCAGGACAAGCAGTATATCCGCACCGGCACCAGCACCACCAAGACCGGCACCCAGCGGACCTTTGCCATCTCCGGCGACCGTTACATCGGCGACGCGTTCCAGGACCACTGTTTCAGCCTGGGCATTGCTTTCGGCGTTGGTCAGAAAGTGATCGTCCCCTACGTCTATTTCTCCGTGTTGACCGGCAAGGGAGAAAAGGGCACCGCCTCCATCATCGTCAACAGTGACGGCGGCGGAAACGCCGGGGAAAACTCCGCGATCTCCATTGATCTGCGGAGCGTGGGCACCAAGCCCACCGAATACACCTACAACGGCAGCAGCGCCGGAGTTTAAGGAGGAGCGACCATGAATTACAAGGTGAATATCCTGGGGAAAACCTATGATTTGCCCGCCCGGACGCTGGCGGTGGATGAACAAATCGAGGCCGTGGGAAGCCTGGACGCGGAATACAAGGCCAAGCGCATGACCCGGCGGGAAGTGGTGGATCGTATGCACGCCTTTGTGGAGGCCTTCGCCCCCGGCGCGTTCCCCTCCCTGGAGGAGGCCGACACCAACGAGCTGACCGCCGCCTGTACGGACATCATTTCCGCGTACTCCGCCCCGGCCCGGAAAGCCAAGAACGACGCGCAGATGGTGGAGCTGCGGGAGGTCTTGAACCGGCCCGAGGTTCAAAAGCTGTTCGCGGCGATTCCTGCCCTCTCTGCCGCCGCTAAGAAGTGAGCCTCTATCAGGCCCCGCCGGAATCCCTGACCGTCGGCGGCATGGAATACTCCATTGACACGGATTTTCGGGTATGGGTAAAATTCCAGGCCGCCATGACGGAAAAGGGGACGGACGGCGAAAAGGCGGAGCGCCTGTACGCCTTTATGGCGCGTATGGGCCTCCCGCCGGGGGAGGAAGCCCTGGAGGCCATGCTGAACTTCTACACGGCGGCTTCCACGGAAAAGACCGTGGCCGGGCAGAAGAACCGCCCCGCCGCATTCGACTTCGAGAAGGACAGCGAATACATTTTCGCCGCCTTCATGGGGGCCTATGACATCGACCTGACCACGGCCCGCCTCCACTGGTGGACCTTCAAGGCGCTGTTCAAGGCCCTTCCGGAGGATTGCGAGTTCTGCCGGATTATGAGGTATCGGACCATTGATTTGAAGGATGTTCCGAAAAGTCAGAAGCGGTTTTACCAGGAGCAAAAGGCCCGGTACAGCCTGGGAGAAAAGGCCGTGTACCGGACGGAGAAGGATATGCGCGATTATGTCAAGCGGCGGTTCGCGGAGGCGGAGCGTCAGGCGCAAGAAGCAAAAAAGAAACCTTAATGTGAACAGAAAGGAAATATTATGAGATTTGATGAAATGAAAGTTCTGGAAAAAAGCATCGTTCCTATTTACGAGAAAAACTGCATCGACGGCAGCAATTTCCATGAGCAGGTAGTAAACAGCCGAGAACTGTGGGCGGCGTTAGAAGTAAAGACCGAGTATTCGCATTGGGCCAAAAGACGCCTGGAAGATGTTGATGCAGAGGAAAACCGCGACTATCTGACGGTCGTCAAAAAAGACGGGCGTCAAACTCTGATCGACTATATTGTTACAATGGACACCGCCAAGGAAATGGCGATGTTGGAGCGCAACGACATGGGCAAGATGGTTCGCCGCTACTTCATCGAGGCGGAAAAGCGCTATCGTGAGTTGAAGATCATCCGCGCCCGGTCCAAAGCGGAGCGCCGCCTGTTCACCGATATTCTGAAAGAGGTCCTTCCCGACAGCCCCCATAAGAACTGGCGATACAAGCAGTTCACCGACTTGGTTTACAAGCACGTCACCGGGTACAACGCCAAGCAGCTGCGGGAAATGTACGACAAGCCGAAGGATTTCAACGTCCCGGAGCTGCTGACCCCTCAGCAGCTCCGGGAAGTGGTGAAGTATGAGAGCATCATTCAAGGGCTTTTGCAGCTGGGCCAGGATTACCAGGGGGTAAAGGCGATTTTGGATAATCCGGCGGCGTTCTTGCCGGAAAAGACAGCGTAAAGCTTTTCTGACGGCGGGGATTTTCTTTTTAAGGAGGTGAGCGCGTGGCAAATGACGGCACCGTAAAGATCGGCGCGGAGATTGATGAAAAAGAGTTTAAGTCTGGGCTTTCTAAGCTGGGAAGCGTTGCAAAAGCCGGATTTGGCTCTGTATCTTCTGGGCTGTCTAAGATTGGAGATGCGGCAAAGACAGCACTCACGACGGCGACTTTTGCTGGAACTGCTGCGGCGACCGCTGGGACGGCCGCACTTGGGAAACTTGCACAAGAGGCAATTTCCGCCTATTCCGACTATGAACAGCTGGTAGGCGGCGTTGAAACGCTGTTCAAAACCTCCAGCGCCACGGTGATGGAGTACGCCAACAACGCCTACAAAACCGCCGGATTGTCCGCCAATGAGTATATGGACACCGTTACCAGCTTCTCCGCAAGCCTGTTGCAGGGGCTTGGCGGGGACACGGAAGCGGCGGCTCAAATCGCGGACAAGGCTATCGTCGACATGGCGGACAACGCCAACAAAATGGGCACCGATATGGCGTCCATCCAATATGCCTATCAAGGGTTTGCCAAGCAAAACTATACGATGCTTGACAATCTCAAACTTGGCTACGGCGGTACCCAGGCGGAAATGGCGCGACTCATCAACGACAGCGGCGTCCTGGGCGATACAATACAGGTTACCGCTCAAACGGTAAATCAAGTCTCCTTTGACAAAATTATCGAGGCTATCCACGTTGTACAGGAGCGAATGGGCATCACAGGCACCACCGCCCAGGAAGCAAGCGAAACCATCCAGGGCAGCGTAAACGCCATGAAAGGTGCCTGGGAGAACTTCATCACCGGCATGGCGGATGGGGATCAAGATATAGGTCAACTAACCGAGAACCTTGTGGAAAGCGTTCTCACGGTGATGGACAACATTGTCCCCAGGATTCAGGAACTGCTTCCCAGGATGATTGAGGGCCTTGCCCAGCTGGTTTCTAATCTTCTCCCCCAAATCCCCCCCATTCTGCAATCCATCTTGCCGACGTTGATTAACGGGGCATCAGCGTTAGTAAAAAGCGTGACGGATGTCCTCCCGGAAATTATTTCAACGGCCCTTGGCTCTTTGCCTGACATCTTATACGTAGGTGTTCAGATTATTTCCTCCATTGGGCAAGGAATAATTGATTCTATCCCGCTGCTACTCAATGCGGTAAACCAAGCAATTGAATACTTGGCGGCTGCGCTTGTCAGTTCTCTCCCGAATTTTGTTGAACAAATTCCGAGTATCATGCACGGGATTGCGGATGCTTTTGTCGATGCGGCGGATACCCTGACAGAAGCCGGGCCGGAAATCATCAAACAGCTTTTCAGAGGGATTTCAAAGGGGATTCTGGCTTTCCAGTCAGATCTCCCGCAGATCATTGATTCGATTACCAGTTTTATCACGGCGAACCTCCCAACTCTTATTAACGGCGGCATGCTGATAATACAGAGTTTAGCGGTTGGAATTCTGAACAATCTACAGCAAATAGGGCAAGCCGCAGTTCAAATTATATCAACACTGGCCCATGGGCTTGCAAGTGTTTTGCCACAGCTCATTCCGATTATAGTTGAAATTATACTGGAAATTGTCGACGTTCTCACAGACCCACAAAATCTTTCGATGCTCATAGATGCAGCATTGCAAATTATCGTTGCTATTGCAGATGGGGTATCGAAAGCGATGCCAAAATTGATAGAGAAAATACCTGAAATTGTGAAATCTATTGCAGAGGCTTTGATTGCCGCAATGCCTCTTATCTTGGCAGCAGTCGGGCAAATCGCAAAAGCGATCATTGACGGTATTGGAAATTCGATTAAGGCGGGGTTCAGTGGCATTTTCTCTGCTTTTGGCGGTGGAAGTTCCGGCGGAAATTCCGGCGGCGCACCACGCCCCAGCCCCCGCCCCCGCCCCCGCCCCCGCATGGCGGCATCCCCCGCCAACGAAACCGACGGCAA
>ERZ779624.484-NODE-484-length-12306-cov-6.162109_pt1 | contig 12306 bp, 8 predicted proteins | sample MGYA00514190_ERZ779624 | MGnify/ENA primary metagenome ERZ779624 (study PRJEB29562, sample SAMEA4376706) | mouse gut metagenome | isolation source: Cecum | study: EMG produced TPA metagenomics assembly of the A DSS colitis mouse model was used to assess the... | reverse complement strand
ATCTTATTGAAGAAACCGGAAGGATGGCATGAGCCGCAGAAGAAGGAGAAGGGTCAGAGCATCATGGCTGTGATCAAGACCAGGCCGGTGGCCAATTATATCGGTATCTGGCTGATGTTCTATATTAATATCACTTGTGGTCTGGCATTGATCTCTCAGGAGAAGATGATCGTGAAGTGTATCGGTCTGGCCGGCGCTGTCGGTGTGATCTCTACGGTTTCGGCAGTTTTCAATGCGGGCGGCCGTCTTGGTTTCTCGGCATGGGCAGATACCATGAAGGATAGAAATACCATCTACAAGCTGATCTTCGTGCTTTCTATCATCTTTACCGCATTGGTAATGGTGACAGGCGGCATCAAGAACGGCCAGGGCAATACGCTGCTGGTAGTGCTTGTACTGGGTCTGATCTTCGTAGTCAATGCAGGTTACGGCGGCGGTTTCTCCAATGTGCCGACACTGCTCTCCGACCATTATGGTATGGGCAGCATCAGCGCACTGCATGGAATCACGCTTTCGGCGTGGGCGTTTGCAGGACTTACCGGCAACCAGGTTGCGAACCTGATCGTGAACAGCACCGGTGAATTCATGCAGGATTCCCACGGTAACAGCATCAATCCGGTGGGATATCAGAATGTACTGTATCTGACGATCGTGCTCTATATTATAGCGCTGTTGATCAGTTTATTTATGGTACGGCCGTTAAATAAGGACGAGAAGAAGAAATAAAGACGCATCAATTCTCTGATGCATCACCCCGCAGTCGATCGTTGGATTTGGCTGCGGGGTGTTTTTTCTTGACCAATCAGTCATAAAGTACTATCATAAGAAAGACTCTGTGCGGGGAAACAGGTGGAAGTCCTGTACGAGCCCGTCGCCGTGAGACACGTGAAGAATATAATATCTGCCTGACCGGAAGCCACTGACCGGGACAAGTCATTGAAGAAAGAGCGGCAGCTCTTCTTTGAGAAGGCCGGCAGCATGTTTGTGTCAAGTCGAAATATCCGGACAGAGGAAATTTCCCGTTACCATATAACATTGGTATGGCCGCGAGAGCCGGTCGAAGCGGGGAGAAACCTGCCGTAAGGATCTCACAGAGGTCTTTGGGCACAATATAAGCAAAGGAGATAAAGAACATGCAGATGAATCACAGCAGAAAAGTATCGTCATTCATCCTTTGTATGGTGCTTATGGTGGCTATGGCACTTTGTACAGTTGGTTGTAATGGCAGTAAGAACAGCGAGGCGGCATCCGGCGCAGAGGGCACGGAAACAGGTGCAAGTGCGCAGCGGGAAGGCGGTGAACTGGGAGAAGGCAGTAAAGAATTTGCCCTGACCGTGACGGATAAGGACGGCAAGGAGACGCAGTTTGAGATCCATACGGACAAAGAAAACGTGGGAGAAGCGCTGCAAGAACTTGGCCTGATCGATGGTGAGGAAGGGGAATACGGCCTTTTCGTCAAAACGGTGAACGGCATTACCGCTGATTATGATAAGGATGGCGTCTACTGGGCTTTTTATATCAACGGCGAGTATGCAAACTCGGGCATTGACGTTACCAAGATCACAGAGGGAGACAGCTATGCCCTCAAGGTGGAATAAGATGGGCAGCAGAAGGCTCACGACCCGTGAACTTACGGTATTCGCTATGTTGGGAGCGGTGATGTATGCTTCCAAGATACTGATGGAGGTGCTGCCCAATGTGCACCTGCTTGGAACTTTCGTCGTGGCTTTTACTGTAGTCTACCGGAGAAAGGCGCTGTATCCGATCTATCTTTATGTGCTCTTAAGCGGTATCTTCAGCGGATTTGCGACGTGGTGGCTTCCCTATCTGTATGTGTGGACGGTCCTCTGGGGAGCAGTCATGATCCTGCCGCAGCATATGCCGAGGAAGCTGCAGCCGCTTGTCTATATGACGGTGTGTGCGGCGCACGGGTTTCTGTTCGGTACGTTGTATGCACCGGCGCAGGCGATTTTGTTCGGGCTGAATTTTAAGGGGATGGTCGCGTGGATCATAGCGGGACTGCCGTGGGACTTTATCCATGGGGTGAGCAATTTCTTATGCGGTATCTTGATCATGCCGGTCATATCGCTGCTGCGCTCTGCGGAAAAGAAAATGGCTTCGTAAGCGGAACTAAGCGGGCGGGGAAGAACTTCTTCCCTGTCCGCTCTTACCTTTATAGGAAATTGCGACAGTGTAAACCATTCAAGGAGAATGCGGAGCATTCTCTGAATCGTCGCTGCCGGGCGACGATTTCTTACCATATAGGAATAAGTATGTAAAATGCTTCGGAATGGAGGAAAATATGATCACAGAAAAAAACGGTATCTTTGCATTGGAGACGGCGCATACGTCCTATCTGTTTGGTGTCACGCATACGGGACATTTGGAGCATCTGCATTATGGCAGGAAGATTCACTTCAGAGATGACGGAGCGCTGCGGGAAAAGCATAATTTTGCACCGGGCAACAGCATCTATTATGATGACGGGCATAAGAATTTCAGTTTGGAAGATGCCTGTCTGGAGATGTCCGCTTACGGAAAAGGCGATATCCGGGAGCCGTTTGTGGAGGTGGTGCACGGGGACGGAAGCTTTACCTCGGATTTTCTCTATGATTCTTTTGCCATCACGGATACAAAGCCGGCGTTTGCCGCGCTGCCCGGTTCTTACAGCGAGGACGGACACGTGGAGCATCTGCAGGTGGTGCTGCGGGACAAAGGATATGGGCTTGTGTTGGAACTGCATTACTATGTCTATCCGGAATGCGATGTCATAACGAGAAGCGCAAGACTTGTAAATGAGGGAGAAGGATCGGTGGTTCTGAAGCGACTTATGAGCCTGCAGGTAGACTTTTTTACGGCGGATCATGTGTTTACAACCTTCACCGGCGGCTGGGCCAGGGAGATGAAGCGCACTGATCTGCCCGTGCGGGCCGGCAGACATGTGAACGCTTCCTATGCGGGCGTGTCGTCAAACAGGGAGAATCCCTTCGTGATGCTTTCGGGGGAGCATACCACGGAGGATGCAGGGGATTGCTACGGGTTCAATCTGATTTACAGCGGAAACCATTACGAGGCTGTGGAGGTTAACAGTTTCGGCAAGACAAGGATCGTGGCGGGGATCAACCCCAGGTCTTTTTCCTGGGAACTTAAGCCGGGGGCGGCTTTCGAGGCGCCGGAGGCTGTGATGACTTTTTCTCATGAAGGCTATAACGGAATGAGCGGGCATATGCACCGGTTTGTCAGAGAGCATATCGTGCGGGGCACATGGAAAAGGAAGGAGCGGCCGGTGCTTTTAAACAGCTGGGAGGCGGCATATTTCGCGATCGATGAGCGGAAGCTGCTGCGGCTGGCGAAGGCCGGTAAGAATACGGGCATTGAGCTTTTTGTGGTGGACGACGGGTGGTTCGGGGAGCGCACCGACGACAGCCGCTCCCTGGGGGACTGGGAAGTAAACTATAAGAAGCTGCCCGGTGGTCTGAAAAGACTGTGCGATAAAGTGCAGGCGCTTGGGCTTGCCTTCGGTATCTGGGTGGAGCCGGAGATGGTGAATGTGGAGAGTTGTCTGTACAGGGCCCATCCTGAGTGGGCCATGGATATTCCGGGACAGGCCCATTCCGAGGGGCGTAACCAACGGGTCCTGGATCTGGCGAATCCGGCGGTGCAGGACTATATCATTGAAGAGATGAGCAAGGTGTTCTCTTCTGCGGATATTTCTTATGTAAAATGGGACATGAACCGTATCTTCTCGGACGTCTACTCGAAAAGTCTGGGAGCCGGCGCGCAGGGGGAGGTATGCCACCGGTATGTGTGCGGCCTGTACCGCTGTATGAAAGAACTTACGGAGCGGTTTCCGGAAATCCTGTTTGAGGGCTGCAGCTCCGGCGGCAATCGGTTCGACCTGGGCATTCTTTGCTATTTTCCGCAGATCTGGGCCAGTGACAACACGGACGCGCTGTGCCGGGCGGAGATCCAGAACGGTTACAGCTACGGCTATCCGCTGTCTACGGTGAGTGCCCATGTTTCGGCCTGTCCCAATCATCAGACGCTGCGAGGTACGCCGATGGAGACACGTTTCCAGGTGGCGGCATTCGGAATCTTCGGGTATGAATGTAATTTCTGTGATCTGAAGCGGGAGGAACTGGCGGAAGTGAAGGCGCAGATATCCCTCTATAAGCAGTGGCGGTCTCTGCTGCAGTTCGGCGATTTCTACAGAGGCCGGAGCTTTGCCGGGGAGACCGGTTCCTATCATACGGCCATCGGCATCGGCCCCTCGAATACGATGGAGTGGACCTGCGTGTCGCCTGACCGGGAAAAGGCGGTGGGGATGCTATTGCAGAAGCTGGTAGTGCCGAACGATCCTTTTGCTTATTACAGGGCGAAGGGCCTTATGGAGGAAAGCTGCTATCATTTCTATAACATGCGGATGCGATATAATTTAAAGGATTTTGGCGGGCTTGTGAACATGATCGCACCGATCCATATCAGGCAGGATTCTCTGGTGGAAGCGCTGGCGGCAAAACTCGTGAAGCTGGAAGGTGAAGAGGAGGACTGGCTTGTGTATGGAGATGAATTGATGTATCATGGTGTTAAGTTGAAGCAGGCATTCGGATCGGTGGGGCTGAACGGAGAGACCAGGGTGTATCAGGACTTCGGGTCACGGATGTACTTTATGGAGAAGGTGTAGGGGCGTTATGGAGAACAGGAAGAGAACAAAGAAGAATCTTTTGTATTTCCCGCTGGGGACGGTGGGCAGGGATATGGTGTACAGCCTGATCAACAGCTATCTGCTGACTTTTGTGTTGTTCACGCATACCCTGGACGGTGTGCAGGTGGCAGCTGTCACGGGGACCATGATCGCTGCCCGGGTGTTTGATGCGTTGAATGATCCGGTGATGGGGAATATCATCGAGCGGACCCGGTCGAAATACGGGAAATTCAAACCCTGGCTGTTGGCCGGGGGCGTATCCACCTCGGTGGTGATCAGCCTGCTGTTTAATGTACAGCTGCAGGGCTGGGCTTTTGTGTGGTTCTTTGCAGTGATGTATTTTGCGTTCAGTATTACGTATACGATGAGCGATATTTCCTATTGGGGAATGATTCCGGCGCTGGGGTCGGACGCCGATGCCAGGAACCAGCTTACGTCCAGAGCCACGCTTTTTGCGGGGATCGGCGGGGTACTGGCTTCTATTCTGATTCCCATGTTCAGCGCGGGCTCATCGGCACTTGGCGGCAGTACGGCGGTGGCTTACGGGCGGATCGCTCTGGCGATCGCCGTGCTGTCTCCGCTTTTTATCCTGTTCACGTTGTTCGGGGTGCGGGAGAACCGGGAGGAGATTACGGCAAAGAAGCGGAAGGAACGGTTTTCGCTAAGGCAGGTCTTTGTGACCATCGCCCGGAATGACCAGCTGGTGTGGATTGCGGTCATTTTCCTGATTCAGCAGGTGGGAAACGGCCTGGTGGGCGGCGGGATCGGCTCCACCTATATTTACTTCACGTTTGGCTACGACGGAGGGCTGTATTCCCTGTTCACGATGGTGGGAATGTCGGCTACCGCATTCCTGATGATCTTCTATCCGGCCATTTCCAGACGGCTTCATCGGAAGAAGCTGATGGGGATCATGGCGGTGCTTTCGGTGCTGGGGTATGGGCTGATGCTCACCTGCATGCCGATTCCGGGGAAAGGTATGGGGAAATTCGGACTCCTTACGGTGGGCTTTATGCTGTCGAATTTCGGACAGTACTGTTTCTATCTGATCATGATGATCTCCATTATGAATACGGTGGAGTACAATGAATATAAGTTCGGCACGAGGGATGAGGGCATTATCACGTCGCTGCGGCCTTTTATCACCAAAATGAGTTCGGCGCTGATCGTGGCGCTTACATCTGCTTCCTATCTGCTCTTTGGCGTGACAGGCTATACCAATCAGATCTCCGACTTAGAACAGCAGTGTGCCCAGGGACTAATCACGGAGGAGCAGAAGCTGGCGGAGATATCGGATGTTATATTCGGAACGACAGGCGGCAGGCACAGCGGTGTCCTGGCCGGGCAGAGCATGGGACTTCTGATCACGATGACGGTGGTACCCTGTGCGCTGATGCTGCTTTCCTACTTTTTATACAAGAAGAAGTACAAACTGGACGAAGAGGAGTATGACCGGCTCTGCAGGAAGCTTGGGCGGGAATAGGGAAAGATAGCCAAGCAGGAACGGATAGTAGAAATGGGGAGGTTACTATGGGGAAAAGAACAAGCGAGCACTGGCTGACTTATGACAGTACAATCGGAGAACTGTACCGCAATCCGGTGGGACATGACGCCCTGGCCAGGGTATTGTTGCAGCTGGGGCTGCCGGAACGGGTCATCACGAATCCGGCGACGGCAAGTCTGAAACTGCGTACGCTGGCAAAGCTGCTGGACAGTAAAGCGGTGGGAGGGAAGCTGCTTGGGGGAAAGTTTGGCCTGGATTTCTTTGATACGCTGTTAGAGCTGGTGAGCAGCGAGAGGGACGAAACGACGGCTTCTACGGGGAAGATCACACCGACGTGGTGGAAAGAAGCGGTGTTTTATCAGATCTACCCGCGCAGTTTCTGTGACAGCAACGGGGACGGGATCGGCGATCTGCAAGGGATCATCAGTAAGCTGGATTATCTGCAAGCGCTTGGGGTAGATGCGTTGTGGCTTTCGCCCATCTACGATTCGCCTAATGACGATAACGGGTATGATATCCGGGATTATGATAAGATCATGGAAGAGTTTGGTACCATGGAGGACTTTGAACAGCTGCTTGCGGAGGTACACCGGCGGGGGATGCGGCTGATCATGGATCTGGTGGTGAACCATACTTCCGATGAGCATAGATGGTACAGGGAGGCGTTAAAGCCGGGGTCGCCCTACCGGGACTATTATTTCTTCCGGGAAGATGACGGAAGTCGCACGCCGCCCAACAACTGGACATCCTTTTTCTCGGGACCGGCGTGGAAGTATGAGGAGTCGTGCGGCAGCTGGGCGCTGCATCTTTTTTCCGGGAAGCAGATGGATTTGAACTGGGATGAACCGCGGGTGCGGGAGGAAGTGACCAATATGGTCAACCGATGGCTGGACCGGGGTGTGGACGGATTCCGCATGGATGTGATCAATTATATCTCGAAAAAGGAAGGTCTGCCCGAGGGCAACGAAACCATCGGCAGTCTGATGGGTTATACCGGGATCGAGCACTATTATTACGGGCCGAAACTGCACCAATATCTGCGGGAACTGCGGGAGAAGGCTTTCGAACCTCATGGTGCGTTTTCCGTAGGGGAGACACCGGGGCTGGGCATGAAGATGTGTCAGCTGGTGACGGGTGAGGAGCGCAGAGAACTGGATATGGTGTTCTCCTTCGACCATCTGGAGACACCGGGACATGTACGGATGGAAGAGTACGCCTACGATCTGAATTATTTCAGAGACTATATGATCGATTGGATGGAACACTATGGCAGCAACTGCTGGATGTCCCTTTTCTATAACAATCATGACAATCCGCGGATGATCAGCAAGATCACGCAGGATACTGCCAGACACACGGCGCTTTCCAAGCTGCTGGCGGTGATGCAGCTGACGCTTAGGGGCACGCCGTTTCTCTTCCAGGGGGATGAGATGGGGCTTGCCAATTATGACTTTACATCCATGGAGCAGATCACGGACGTGGAGGCGAAAGGATATTACGCCGAGCATGTCCGGAGTGAGCCGGCGGATCGGGTGTTTGCCAGGATCCTGGCGGGGACCAGGGAACATGCCAGAGTGATGCTTCCCTGGAACGAGAAGCTGCCGCCCGAACATGAGGGACTGCGGCAGGAGCCGAAGGAAGAGGTGTTTACGGCTTACAGGCGGCTATTACGTATGCGACATAAAGAGAAGGCGTTCGTCTACGGGACATTCCGTGTTCTGAACAGGAAGAAAGACCGGTTCGTGTATGCCAGAAAACTGGGGGAACGGGCTTATGTGGTGGACTGCAACCTGGGTGAGGGATCTTGCCGGGCATTCCTGTCGAAGGGGCAGTGGAAGCTGGTGTACGATACGGTGGCGCCTGGCCTGAGAACGGCAAAGACACTGCAGGGATATGAGGCGAGGATCTGGCGGCGTCTTTGACATTGGCAGAAGCATAGGGCTTGTCCTTGACTCCGCGCCCTAGACGTAGAACGCTTCGGAATGGAGAAAATACGAAAGAAGGATCGATATGTCGATTGATTATAAGAACAAAGGACTTATCTTGTTGAAAAAGGGCCAAAGCGGGATCATTCACGCTGTTTTCAGCCGTTTCGGATTGATCTTGCTGATGCTGGCTGTGCAGGTGATGATCCTGTTCAGTATATTTCAATGGTTTTATGAAGTGATACCGCATATTTTCGGCGGTACGGTGATACTGACCTTCGTGATCGTGGTCTATCTGCTGAACAGTCGGGTCAATCCGACAGCCAAGATCACCTGGCTGATCATCTTATTGATCCTGCCGGTGTTTGGCGTGCTGCTGTTCGTGTATACCCAGAGCGACTTGGGGCACCGGGTCTTAAAGGAATGGGCGAATAAGATAATCTCGGATACGAAATCGTGTATACGGCAGGACGAGGAAGTGGCAAAGCATCTGGCCGAGGAGAATGGCGGAGTGGCGGCTCTTGCCCGCTATATGGGACGGAGCGGCTGTCATCCGGTGTATGATAAGACAGCGGTCACTTATTTCCCGCTGGGCGAGGATAAGTTTGAAGAGATGCTGGAGCAGCTGGAAGCGGCAGAGCATTTTATCTTCATGGAATACTTTATCGTGAGCGAAGGAATCATGTGGGGAAGGGTGCTTGAGATCCTGGTCAGGAAGGCTGCGGCAGGGGTGGACGTCCGCGTCATGTATGACGGGACCTGCGAGTTTGCGCTTCTGCCCCATGATTATCCGAAGCGCCTGCGCAGACTTGGGATCAAGTGTAAGATTTTCGCGCCGGCATCGCCTTTTGTCTCCACCCACTATAATTACCGGGATCACCGGAAGATTCTGGTGATTGACGGACATACCGCATTTAACGGCGGAGTTAATCTGTCAGACGAATATATCAATCGGAAAATGAAGTTCGGTCATTGGAAGGATACCGCAGTCATGGTAAAGGGGGAGGCGGTGAAGAGCTTTACCCTGATGTTCCTGCAGATGTGGGGGATGGACGGCGGGAAGGCTGAGTTTGATACGTTCCTGGCTTATCCGGCGCTGCCGGTGCAGGAGGCCAAGGGGTATGTGATCCCTTACGGCGACCGCCCGTTGGACGAGGACCAGCTGGGAGAGCGGGTATATATGGATATCCTGAATCGGGCGCTTAAGTATGTACATATCATGACGCCGTATCTGATCCTGGACGGAGAAATGGAGACGGCGCTCAAATTTGCGGCGGAGAGAGGCGTGGAGGTAGTGGTGCTCCTGCCCGGGATCCCGGACAAACGGATTCCTTATGCGCTGGCAAAGACCCATTATGCGTCTTTGCTGGAGTCGGGCGTGAAGATCTTCGAGTATACGCCGGGATTTGTTCATGCGAAGGTGTTTGTCAGCGACGACCAGGAGGCGGTGGTGGGCACCATCAACCTGGATTATCGAAGTCTGTATCATCATTTTGAATGTGCTACTTATATGTATGGGACAGATTGTGTTCCAGAGATCGAGAAGGATTTTCAGGATACACTCTTAAAGTGCAGGCAGGTGACGAAGGAGACGCTGCGGCATGAAAAGTGGACGATGAGACTGCTTGGAAGTCTGATGAAGGTGGCGGCGCCGCTGCTGTGACGGCCGGGCCGGCGCATGCCGGCATTGATTGGGTCTGGCTGAGAACATGATTGACAACGATAAAGATTCCTCGTAGGATTTAAGGTATAGAGTTACCGGTGCGGGGAAAGCCTGCACCGTATCAATTGGAGGATGACAGGTTATGTACAGTCCGGATAAGGCGAATAAGAAACCTCTGGGGGCAAGGATTGAGGATGAACTGATGAAATATATTCTGCAGGAGCCGGTGGAGCCGGGGCAGAAGATACCCAATGAATTCGAGCTGGCTGAGCGGTTCGGTGTGGGGCGCAGTACGATCAGAGAGGCGGTGAAGGGGTTGGTATCCCGCGGCATCCTGGAGGTTCGCAGAGGATCCGGCACTTATGTGATCAACACCAATTCCATAGAGGTGGATCCGTTGGGGTTTGGCAGGATCGAGGATAAGTATAAACTGGCGCTGGATCTGTTCGAGGTGCGGCTGATGATCGAGCCGGAGATCGCGGCTTTGGCTTGCAGGAATGCGTCTGCGGAGGAGATCAGGCTTTTGAAGCGGCTGTGCGACGAGACGGAACAGCTGTATCGGAGCAGCCGCAATCATATCAGCAAAGATATCGAATTCCATACCTGCATTGCCCGCTGCAGTAAGAACCAGGTAGTGGAGACGCTGATCCCGGTGATCAATACGGCGGTCTATACTTTTGCCAATCTGACCCATCACATGTTGATGGAGGAGACCATCAAGACCCACCGGGCAGTCACGGATGCCATACTGAAGCGGGATTCGGTAGGCGCCAGATGTGCCATGATGATGCACCTGACCTATAACCGCCAGGCGATCATGAAGATCCTGGAGGAGCGGGAGAAGATGTAAGGAGCGGACAGGAATACATCAGATGACTTCGGGCGCCCGACATACGACTTGAAAAATACAATAGCAATATTATACAAAAGATAATGGGGATTCCTGGGGACTGCCCATTATTTTTTGTGCAAAAGATAGAAGTGAAAATAAATACATCAGATGTATTGAACAAAAATGGCGGCAATTATATAATTTAAACACAATAACATAAGACGTCAGATGTTAAAAGACAGTAAATCCTCATCATGCATCACAACAGAATTACATTTAAAAAAATAATAGGAGGTTCTAAATCATGGCTGGTGAAATGGCATTAAATCCGACCAGATTGGTAATAGCGGCAATTCTGGGACTTGCGGTATTACTTTTGTTGATCATTAAATTCAAAGTACAGGCGATGGTTTCTATATTGGTGGGAGCGATCGTGATCGGACTCGGGGCAGGCATGCCTTTTGAGAATATTGTGACGGCAGTCAATGACGGTATCGGCAATACGTTGAAGGGTATTGCATTGTTGGTGGGTCTCGGCTCCATGTTCGGAGCGATCTTGGAGGCTTCAGGAGGCGCGCAGACGCTGGCAGTAAGCATGGTACGGTGGTTTGGCGATAAGAAAGCGGCCTGGGCGCTTGGCATTACGGGTCTGGTCATCGCGATGCCGGTGTTCTTCGATGCGGGCCTGATCATCCTGATCCCGCTGGCCTTCTCTCTGGCGAAAAGAACGAACCGTTCTTCCCTGTTCTATGCGATCCCGCTTCTGGCAGGACTGGCAGTCGGGCACGCATTCATTCCGCCTACGCCGGGACCGGTGCTGGTGGCGACCATGCTGAATGTAGAATTGGGCTGGGTCATCATGGTAGGTGTTCTGTGCGGTATCGTGGCGATGGTGGTCGCCGGGCCTGTATGGGGTTCTATCTGCGGCAACAAATATATGGTTCCGGTGCCGGAACATGTGGCTAACCAGGCGGATTTCGATGAATCGAAGCTGCCGAAGTTCTGGACGATCGTGGGCATTATCCTGATTCCGCTTGTACTGATCATTCTGGATTCCGTAGCCGGAGTCGTACCGGCACTTAGTGGTCTGGCACCAATCTTCGGATTCCTGGGAGAGCCTTTTGTGGCACTGTTGATCGCGACGATCGCAGCGATGCTGATCCTTGGATTAAAACATGGATACAAGATGGAGGAATTGGAAAAAATCATGACAAAGTCTCTGGAGCCTACAGGACTGATCTTGTTAGTAACGGCCTGCGGCGGTGTGCTGCGGTATATGCTGCAGTATTCGGGTCTGGGCGACCTGATCGGCAATGCGGTGTCTTCGGCGAATCTGCCGATCGTAGTGGTGGCATTTATTGTGGCGGCGTTAGTCAGAATCTGCGTTGGTTCCGCAACGGTGGCTATGACGATGGCGGCCGGGATCATCGCGGCGATGCCGGGGATCGCAGATCTGTCTCCCCTGTATCTGGCCTGCACAACGGCTGCAGTGGCTGGTGGTGCGACTGTATGTTCTCACTTCAACGATTCCGGATTCTGGCTGGTGAAGTCGCTGGTCGGCATGGATGAAAAGACAACACTGAAGACATGGACGATCATGGAGACGCTGGTGGGCGGAACCGGATTTGTGGTGGCGCTTGTTATTTCGTTCTTTGCATAACGTGAAGAGATTTTCTA
>ERZ779624.483-NODE-483-length-12313-cov-13.279654_pt1 | contig 12313 bp, 10 predicted proteins | sample MGYA00514190_ERZ779624 | MGnify/ENA primary metagenome ERZ779624 (study PRJEB29562, sample SAMEA4376706) | mouse gut metagenome | isolation source: Cecum | study: EMG produced TPA metagenomics assembly of the A DSS colitis mouse model was used to assess the... | reverse complement strand
TCCTGGATCAGGCCGCAGGAGATGCCCGCCACGGGGGCCTTGATGGGTACGCCCGCGTCCATGAGGGCCAGGGTGGAGCCGCAGATGGAGCCCTGGGAGGTGGAGCCGTTGGAGCTGAGCACCTCGCTCACCACCCGGATGGCGTAGGGGAACTCGTCCACGGAGGGGATCACCGGCTCCAGCGCGCGCTCGGCCAGCGCGCCGTGGCCCTTCTCCCGGCGGTTGACGGAGCGGGCACCCCGGGCCTCGCCCACGGAGTAGCTGGGGAAGTTGTAGTGGTGCATATACCGCTTCTCCGTCTCCTCCCAGATGGTGTCCAGCTTCTGGCAGGCGGAGAGGGTGTTCAGCGTGCACACGGACAGAACCTGGGTCTGCCCGCGGGTAAACAGGCCGGAGCCGTGCACACGGGGCAGCACGCCCACCTCGGCGGCCAGGGGGCGGATCTCGTTCTTCGCCCGTCCGTCCACCCGGTGGCCCTCCAGCAGCCAGGCCTTGACGATCTTCTTCTGGAACTTGTAGGTGAACTCCTCCAGGTACTTGTCCATGTCGGGGTACTGCTCCAGGTACTTCTCGTGCCAGTGCTCGATCATGGCGTTCCACCGGGCCTCCCGGACGTTCTTGTCGTCGGTGTCCATGGCGGCCTTGGCCTCGTCCATGAAGTTGGCCACGATGTCGTCAAACAGCTCCTGGTCGAAGTCGGCGTGCTGGTACTCGAACTTGGGCTTGCCGATCTCGGCCACGATGCCGTTGATAAATTCCACCTGCTTCTTGATCTCCTCGTGGGCCTCCACAATGCCCTGGTACATGATCTCGTCGGGGATCTCCTTGGCCCCGGCCTCGATCATCACCACCTTGCCCATGGTGGCCGCCACGGTCACGTCCATCTGGGAGGTCTTTTTCTGCTCCTGGTTGGGATTCATGACGATCCTGCCGTCGCAGTACCCCACCTCCATGCAGCCAATGGGCCCGGCCCAGGGGATGTCGGAGTAGCTCAGGCAGGCGGACACGCCGATCATGGCGGTGACCTCGGGAGAGCAGTCGTAGTCCACGCTCATGACGGTGCAGGTGACCACCACGTCGTTGCGCAGGTCGGAGGGGAACAGGGGCCGGATGGGACGGTCGATCAAACGGCTGGCCAGCACGGCGGGGAGGGAGGGCTGGCCCTCCCGGCGCATGAAGCTGCCGGGGATGCGGCCCACGGAGTAGAGCTTCTCCTCGAAGTCCACGGACAGGGGGAAGAAGTCGATGCCGTCCCGGGGGCGGGCGGAGGCGGTGACCGCCACCATGACGGTGGTCTCGCCGTACTTCACCAGGGCGGAGGCGTTGGCCAGCTCCGCCACCTTGCCCACCTCGATGGACAGGGGCCGGCCCGCCACGGTGGTCTCGTAGACCTTATGGCTGGCGAACTGCTTGTGCTTGATGACAGTTGACATGGGTGTTTGCTCCTTTCAGATTGTAAATTTGAGTTGTCACGCTTCGCCTGCCCGCGGCTCCGCGCTTCTGTTGAGAGCCGGCACCCTTTAGCACTTGAACATAAGCCCCAACGATTGCCGGGACCCATGTTCAACTGCTAAAAGCGCGGCTCTATGGGGGATATCTCTCAAACGGGCAAAAGGGCGGCGCGGGGCGCGCCGCCCTTTTATGGGTGTTACTTACGGATGCCCAGCTTGGCGATAATCGCGCGGTACCGCTCGATGTCCTTCTTGGCCAGGTAATCCAGCAGCTTGCGGCGTTTGCCGATCATCTTATACAGGCCGCGGCGGCTGTGGTTGTCGTGGATGTGCACCCGCAGGTGCTCGGTGAGCTCCTGGATGCGGGCGGTGAGGATGGCGATCTGCACCTCGGGGGAGCCGGTGTCGGTCTCGTGGGTGCGGTTGGCCTCGATGACGGAGGTCTTTTGATCCTTGCGAATCATGGGAGGTTCCACCTTTCTGAATCAATTCCCTGCCGCTGAGTGGTGGGCGGGTGTGTGCCGCGTTTCGCGGCGTTGTCCCAGAACTAAGCAGGCGGGTGCCCCATACCGGGGCGTACTTTGGAAGCATATCATATTTATTCCCATTTGTAAAGCGGAAATTACCTGTCCCCGCCCTTTTTAGCGCAAAAAACGAAAGCGGGCCGGTTTTCCCGCCCGCGTTCCGTCTATATTCCGTTCAGAGCCTGTTTAAAATCTATCAAAACGCCATCCCGGCACATCTTTTTCCGCTGGGCTGCGTTGACTTGACTTGAAATACACAAAGTATTCCTGCGTCAAATCGCCTTGCCCAGCGAAAAAATCCGCGCCCGTCTGGCATTCCGCCAGATTTTAAACAGGCTCTCAGAACAGCAGCACCCGGAGGATCAACGCCAGCGCAAGCCCCGCCACCGACAGGGTGGCCGCCAGCTCCCCCAAGGCCAGGGCCGCCCGGTGCTTCTCCCGGGGGCGGCGGCGGAGCTCCCGGCCCCCGTAGGCCGCCAGGCCGCTCTCCGGCTCCGGCGTCTCCTCTCCGGCCCGGTCCAGCTCCATCAGGTTCTCCGCCTTCCACGCCGCCAGATCCACCACCCTGCCCGCCGGGGCGGAGGGTGCCTCCCACCAGCGGGGGGCCGCGCTGTCCCCGCCGGACGCCTGCTCCAGCCGCTGTCCCGCGGCCTGGTTCTGCCATAAGCTGTGCTGGGTCAGATAGATGGTTTGTCTCATTGCCAAAGCCTCCTTTGTCCTGTCTGGCCTAAGCATACCGCGCAGTGTGTCCCATAATCCGGGATGTTTTGACCGCCGCTCCGGCGGTCTGTTCTCTTGCCTCAAATAATAATATATTTGTTCGAGCTTGTCAAGGGCATTTCGGAGATTTGTTCGAGATTTTTCGAGAAATTTTCCACACTCCCTGCGGAGCCTGTGGAAGCTCCGCAAAAACCCGCCCCCGGAGCTCCGGGGGCGGGCTGTGTCCGTTACAGGTAGTTGCGGGGGTTGACGCTGGTGCCGTTGACCCGGACCTCGAAGTGGCAGTGGTTGCCGCTGGAGTTTCCGGTGGAGCCGGCCCGGGCGATGATCTGGCCCTGATACACCTTCTGGCCCACGCTCACCAGCACGGAGGAGTTGTGGCCGTAGTAGGTGACGATGCCGTTGTCGTGGCGGATGGCCACCAGCAGGCCATAGCTGCCGTTCCAGCCCGCCTTGATGACGGTGCCGCCGTCGGCGGCCTTGATCCCGGTGCCGTAGGGGACGGCGATGTCCAGGCCCAGGTGGAAGTCGTAGCTTCCCCACAGGTTGCGCCCGCCGAAGTTGGAGGTGATGGTGCCCCGCACCGGCCAGATGAAGTAGCCGTTGGAGGCGGTGACGGGCCGGGGGGTGGTTCCCGTGTAGGTGTAGGTGGTGGTGGCCTCCTTGATGGTCTGGGATGAGAGGACCTCCCGGTCCAGCTCCACGTTGTTCACGTAGGTGACCTGGGCGTTGATCAGGGCCATGCCGTCCTCGCCCTGCTCCTTCACCTTGGTGTCGCCCACGTACAGCTCGGCGGTCTCGATATACTCCACCGGGCTGGGGATCTCCTGCTCATAGGTCTCGTTGGTGACCACCCGGACGGACAGGCGGGGCACCGCCTGCTGGATGATCAGCTCCTGGCCCACCCACAGCTTGTTGACGATCACGTCCGGGTTGAGGACGGACAGCTCGTTGGGCATCATGTCCAGGGAGTAGGCGATGGCGTTGAAGGTGTCCCCCTTCTTCACCTCGTAGGTGGCCTCCTCCACCGACAGGGCGGACAGCTCCGCCCGGATGGACTCCAGGTCGAAGGTGCTGTTGGCGGGCATCTCCACCGGGGTGATCTGCACGTCCTCCACGAACTCATAGCGGATGGCGTCGGCGGGGAGATAGGGCTGGGCGATCTCGTCCAGAAGCCGGTACAGCTCCCCGCTGTCGGCGGCCCGGCCGATCTCCACCCCGTCCACCGAGATGGCGTAAGCCGTCATATACGCGCCCACGCCGTCAAACAGCGCGTCCTCCACCGCCACGGTGTCGCTGAGGGCGTCGGGGGCGGCATAGGCCGGGGCGAAGTCCACCTGGGGCTCGTAGTCGTAATCCTCGCCCAGCACGCTGGCGGCCCTGGTCCCCACGTTGGAGACGATGGCCTTGCCCTCGTCCTCGCTGGACACCAGCCCCACCGGCTGTCCGTTGACCTCCATGACGTAGGCCCGGACGTAGGTGCCCCTGAAGGCGGTCCAGCAGATGGCCGCCGCCAGCACCGTGGCGTACAGCAGCGGGGATACCGGGTGCCGGGCCACCATGTCCCGGACCTTGGCGATGCCCTGGCCCGCCTTCTCCAGCCGTCCGGCGGTGAGGCCGTTCACCCTGCTCCAGCCGCCCCCGGCGGCCTGGGCGGCGGACCTGCCCGCCTCCTCCGCCTTTCTGCGGAGGCCGTCCCAGGCGGCCTTGGCCTCCGCCTTCCTGTCGGGGCGGACGGGCCCGGCCTGGGGCTGGGGTTCCTCCTGTTTGGCCTGCTCCTGGGGAGGCATGGCCTGATCAATATACTGCTTCCAGGACTGGGGCTTCCCGCCCCCCTGGAGCTCTTTGGCGTCGCTCCCGCCTTTCACGTCAGCTCTCTCTTTGACCGCGTCCTTGGACCCGCGGCTGTCGTGCGTGCGCTTCACGGCTGTCCCTCCTGTTGCGCTTCGGGTTTCCGACTGTCCTGCCGCCCAGTTACAAAAGAAACGCAAAGGGTTACAAAACAGTTACAGCCTTATCTTACACTGATTTGTCCCTCCAGTCAAGCCCTGATTTTCCGGCCCCTGGACAAAGCCGCAGATCTTTGGGGCATATCTTGTTGCGTTTTGGCGGTTTCGGGGGAACGGGGGCACATTCTCTGGTGTACTTGGCAAAACCTCCAAAAATTACCCCTGATTTTCGCCCTTTTGCCCAGCCCACTTGACAGGGCCTCCCGCTTCCGGTACAATAGGTGCAACCGCATAGTGAATGGAATGTCACAGGGGCGCTGGATGCACTTTCCGGCTGTGATGTGGAGGATGAAAGCCCTCCCGGTCCCTCGTACCTGATCCGGGTAATGCCGGCGTAGGAAGTGAATCCGACAAGTTGGGCCATTGTCGTTTCTCCCGCTACCGCATTGCACCGTTTGCATTGCGGTATACTTATTTCAGGAGGAAACGACAATGAAGAACGTGAACCAGACCACCCGGATGCTGTGCGAGGGCGCGGTGTCCATCGCGCTGGCGTATGCCCTCACCTTTGTGGAGCTGGACCTGTGGTTCCAGGGCGGCTCCATCAGCGCGGCCATGATCCCCATCATCCTGTTCGCCGTGCGCTGGGGGGCGGGCTGGGGTATCGTTGCCGGACTGGCCTTCGGCACGCTGAAGTATTTCCTGGGCCTGGACAGCTTTGTGATCAGCTGGGTCTCCATCGTGTTTGACTATACCGGTGCCTATGCCATGGTGGGGCTGGCTGGGCTGTTCAAGCGCAAGGCCAACCTGATCCCCCTGGCCGCCGCCGCCGCCGGCGCGGCCCGGTTCGTTGTGCACTACATCAGCGGCGTCACCGTCTACGCCGAGTGGATGCCGGAGACGTTTATGGGCATGACCATGACCTCCCCCTTCTTCTACTCCGCGCTGTATAACGGCGGCTATATGCTCCCCAGCACCCTCCTGGCCGTGGTGGTGTGCGCGGCGCTGATGAAGCCCCTGAGCAAATTCCTGAACGGGGAAGATTTGAAATAAGGACTGATTTTTGTGGGCAAATTCAGCGGCGTGCTGTTCTACACCGACTATGACGACACCTTATATAATACCGCCCACACCGTCTCCCCGGAGAACCGCGCCGCCATCCGCTACTTCATCCGGAACGGCGGCCGCTTCTCCATCGCCACCGGCCGGGCCCACCGCACCTTCACCCCCCAGATCGCCAAGGAGGAGCTGGAGCTGAACGCCCCGGTGGTGCTGTCCAACGGGGCCATGCTGTACGACTACCAGGCGGACCGCTGTCTGGTGGAGTCCCACCTGGACGGGGACGCCCCGGAGCGGCTGGCCCAGCTGTGCCGGGTGTTCCCCGATCTGGCGGTGGAGGCCTACCACGGGGAGGAAATCTATGTCCACAACCCCAACGCCGTCACCACCGCCCACCTGACCAAGGTGGGGGGCGTCCAGATCCCCTGCCCCATCGGGTCCATGCCCACCCCCTGGATCAAGGTCCTGCTGGAGCAGGACCACCCCTACCTGCTGGCGGTCCAGGCCCACCTCCTGCGGTGCTGGGGGGACAGCTTCGAGGCCATCTTCTCCAACCCCTACCTGCTGGAGCTTACCGCCAAGGGCTGCCACAAGGGCTCCATGGCGGCCCGGGCGGCCCAGCTGCTCCACATCGACCCCAGGCACTTCTACTGCATGGGGGACAACCAGAACGACCTGCCCATGCTGGAGCTGTCCGCCCTCCCCTTCGCCCCCGCCAACTGCGCCCCCGAGGTCCGCGGCTGGCTGGCGGCCCGGGGCCGCGCCCCCCTGGGCCACTGCGACGAGCACGCCGTGGCCCAGGCCATCGGGATCCTGGATTCCCTCTACTGAACCGCCAAAGGCCCCGGACGGCATCTGTCCGGGGCCTTTTTTACCGGGAAAACCCTTCTTAGGAAATTCTTAATAACCTGTTCGCTTATTTTTCCCTGCCGTGTGCCGACAGATTGCGTAGAGCCGGATTCCGGCCCAAATACGAGGATAGGAGCGAGAAAACCATATGAACCTGATCAAACGCGCCACCCTGCTGACCCTGGCCCTGGTGATGGCCCTGGGCCTCACCGCCTGCGAGGGCATGGGCAAGCCCGATATGCCCATGGAGATCACCATGGACGACCACACCGTCGTGCTGGGCAAGACCACCACCGCCGAGATGGCGGGCTGGGGCTGGGAGCTGGAGTTCAACGGCTCCCAGAACGAGATCCGGGAGGACGCCAAGTACGTCGCCTGCTACTACACCATCCGCAAGGGCGAGGGCTCCGGCAACCAGTTCTCCGTGTCCGTCTGGGTGCCCTTCCAGAAGAACATGGTGGGCTCCTCCCAGGTGGACTTCTCCGAGGAGGAGAAGATGTCCAAGACCGAGGGCGTGGTGTGCCGGGTGGACGTGCGCAAGGACGCCGCCGAGAACTTCAAGATCACCTATAACGGCAAGGATTACCAGGACCTCACCTGGGACGACGTGAAGGAGATGGGCGCGAAGGAGACCGAGCAGTCCAGCGAGTACTCCCCCATCTACAAGCTGGAGGCGTCCCAGGGCAGCCTGAACTTCAAGAAGGGCTACACCGGCGAGGACGAGCCGGGCGAGTTCGGCCTCAGCATGAACTCCGGGGCCTTCTCCAAGCTCCAGAAATGATCAAAAGCCCCGCCGCTTGAGGTGGGTACTGATAAGGAAGCACCAAACCCACCCACAGCCGAACCCAAAAACGAAGAAGCAGGGAGCCATCCGGCCCCCTGCTTTTTCATGTCCCCGGCGGCTTCGCCATGGCCGCGCAAAAACCTATGCCCCGCAGGGCATCCAAGCGACGCAATCCCCACGGGGGCCAACGCCCCAGGGCTTGCCAGCCCATCGGCGGGGGATTGCATGGAGCGGAACCAACCTTTGGCCCCGCCTTATGCCCAGGGCCGACAACCGCCCACACCCCACCCGTGGCGGGCTACCCATGCGCCGTCACACAGCAACTCAACTTTCAAAACCTAAAAAACGGCTTGCGTCTTTAGCGCAAATGGTGTAGAATAGGGACACCAAGGCAAATAAAAGGCAGGACGTGAGGAGCGCCAACTCCTCACGCCCCTATGCGGGAGAGTCGGCTCCCACACAACAGTATATTACTGCGCCATCTCCATTATAGCGGTTTTCCTTCTTTTATTCAAGGGCCGTTTTGGGGCTTGTGTCTGTATGTATGCGGTGTGGGGTATTATATCCCGCGCCGCTTTCTGTTTGCCTTGATGGAACGGCCCAACAGCGGGGCGGGGATTTCCCGCCCCTGGGCTGAACCATTAAGACAAAAAGAGTATGGAGGAATTACAGTGAGAAGCAAAACAGCATATCTATGTTTAGCTTTGGCCCTGCTCCTGTCCCTCACGGCCTGTAAGGGACAGGCAGACGAACAGAACAGCCAGCCGCCTGACACCCAGACCACAGCACCCGCCCCTACATCTGCCCCAACACCACCGATTCCTTATACCGATGTTCCCGAAAATTCTTTTTACTATGACGCAGTAGTGTGGGCCTACGAAAACAACATCACCTCTGACGGCGATACCTTTGAGCCTTTGTCCACCTGTACCCGTAGTCAGGCTATTATGTTCCTCTGGCGGGCCATGGGTTCCCCTGAACCGCAGTTGAGCGAATGCCCCATCAGTGATATTTCACCCTCCGATTGGTTCTACAAGCCCGTGTTGTGGGCCTATGAAAGCGGTATTTCCACCAGTTCTACCTTCAACCCCGGCAATCCCTGTTCCAACGGTGAAGCCATTACCTTCCTGTGGCGGGCGGAGGGCAAGCCCGCCGCCGCTGTGCATAACAGCCCTGTGGCCCTGGCCGCTTCCGGCGCGTATTATGAGCGTCCGGCGGCATGGGCCGACAACAACGGCCTGTTTGCCCAAATGGGCACCGGGTTCGACCCGTCTGCCCCGTGTTCCCGCGCCTATTTGGTGAATTATCTCTACTGGGCTGACGGCCAGAGGGCATCGGCGGAGCAGAACAAGGCGCTCCAGGCTGAATATGAGCAAATCATCAACAGTGTCCGGCCCGCCAGACTTTACGGCTCCGGCCTGATTTACGCCGACTATGTGGATATGGATCACGATGGTAAGGTGGAGCTGTTGACGATAGGGAATGAGTTGGAGGCTCTTACCGTCACCGCAACCGTATATGCAGATAGAAACGGTCACGCTGAAAAGCTCTGTGAACAGGTTTTAGACTTGTATGGTGCATTTAATGACATCGATATATATCAGGCTGATAATCAGCTGTATTTGGGCATTGGGATGATGCACCGCTATGTGGGAAACGAGTACAAGTTCTTTACAGTGCAAGGCGGAGCTTTTGTGTGCAGCGACAATATTCGGGAAGAGTATGATTCCAACCTGGATAGAACCCGGTACATCGGGCTCAATGAAAAAGAAATCTCAGAAGATGAATACAGAGCTATTTATAAAAAATACACCAAGCAAAAAGAGATTTTCTATAATGGCCCTGCTGACTTTGAATTTGGTGAGCGCGGCATTTTGACCGACCCTCACGTTGAGGTAAACGGCACCCCAGTAAAACTGTCCACGGCGCCGTACTATTCCGTTTTCCATTTCGAGCCCATGGTTCCCCTGCGGGACGTGCTGGAAGCTATGGGCGTGGCGGTGTACGCCAATTCGGACGCTTCTGTTATCCTCGCTTCCACCAAGAGCGATACGCTGTTTATTACGTGTGGAAATGAATTTTTTGATAGCATAGACAATGTGACTGTCTATAATGAGAAAAACAAGACCTATCGGTATTCCATGAACGGCGACGAATTCCAGAAAACCACTATCGAATTCACAAATGGGAAGGCCTGTGCACTCATTCAGACCATTGTGCCCCTGTTCGGCGGGAAGGTGGAATGGGACGGCCAGGCCGGGGCAATGCAGATCACGTCCAACATCCCGGACAGCAATCGCATGACCGGGGACGAGCTGAAAAAAATCGCGAATTTTGGAGCAGAGCAGGCGCAGCAGCTTGCCGCCAAGAAATTGAAGGTCAATTATGAGCGTGTTTACTTTGGCAACCCGGACGGCACCATAAGCGGACACTTTGCGTTCAAACATGGCAAAATGATTTGGAGCGGTACTGTTACAGTATCGTTTGAATATGAAACAAATGCATACGGAGAAATTGTTGCGGGATATGATGTGTGGTACCCGGTTGAGGTAGCGAGCGACGGAACCGTTACCGCACACTCCGACGACATACACCGCTCCTACTCTTCTCAGTATTAACCGCAGCCATTTCATAAACCATCTGCATACACGCAAAAAAAGGAGCGGACAACCTACGGGTTGTCCGCTCCTTCTCGCTTGGCCTATTCTTCGGGGTAAAATCGTAGAACCATTGGCAGAAGCCGAAGCAAGTCTTCAACAGATACATTAGGTTGTGGCATTTTGGCAAGTTTTTTCGATGGGTAACTGTCTGCGGATTTTTTCAACAGCCTACGTACCCTTTTTGTACACACTGTTTCTTCATTTGGCCATGCTTCATAGTTTCTGAGGTGCGACACAAGCCCATATAAAAAATCTTCTGTTGCATAGGGCAAAAGTTTTTCTAATGAATAGACACATTGGAGGAGACACTCTATAAGTTCAAAAAAATCTTCTTGCATCTCCATATACAACGGTATGTTTTTGCCGTTGTCACCAGTCCACTTTTGCATATGGGCATCGTTGTTTTTACCGTTGCTTTTCCAGTTTTCAATTTGAGAATTAAATATCTTTTCCAGCGCGATACACAATTTCTCTTTGTCTATTGGGATTTTATGTGTAGTTTGATTGGGAAGGGGAAAACCATCTCTCATGTAATGTTCAATCTTGTGGTCAGCAACATCGTTTTCTGTTTTGTTTTTGAGGTTTAGTTCTTCTGCAAGTCTAAAACAAAACTCGCTTTGTGTCATTCCACAAATGACGGCGAATACTTTCAGACTTATACCGATAACGCACAAACAGGCTTTTTGACGCTCTTTCACGTTTCTTGTTACTGAATTCATATTTTTTGCTCCTGTAAAAGTTATTTTTTATTGAGATACAAGCAATAAAGCACAATTAAATACATCGGAAAATACTTTCCGCAAATTTATTTCTGTTTTTAGCAAAAAAATCCGCGTTTTAAAATTTGAGTTTTCGTGCTACTCTTGCGATGAAGCTTCAATCAACTAAATGGCCGGTCATTGGAAAGGAGACAACGAAATGAATGCAGTCGTACATGGTATCCAGAAGGTCGATTTCATTAACGACCAAGGAGAACGAATCCAGGGAACAAGGCTGTTCATTGGCTATCGGGACGATAAGGTAATGGGCCAGCGAACGGACAAGCTGTTCCTAAAGTTTGGCTTCCCCATCCCCAAGGAGTTAGCCCCCGGTGCTGTGCTTGACTTGTCGTTCGACATCAACAAGCGCTTGGACAAGCTCCAGGTCGTTTCGGTTCCTGCCGGAAAGTAAGACCACCGGGCAACCAGCCCCGGCCCAATCAATGGGGCTGGTTGCTCCCACCTCACGTATTCCAATTCTAAAAGGAGATATTAACTATGCGTATTCGTGATGAAATTCTTGAACGGCTCAACGAAATTCGAGAACGTATAGCGGAAGCTATCCACGATGGAAACTGGTCTGCCCTGGGCTGGAATATCGCCCTTGTCCTCGCTATCGTGATGGTTGCCGTTGCGCTGGCCGTGGGTATCCTCGTCCTGGCATGGAAAATCCTGGGCACCCTGCTGGGCAAAGTCTTAGCCGTGCCGCTGGTGCTGTTCGTCCTGGGCCTGTCCTATAAGATGGACAAGCGGACGTTACATCGGAATAAGACCGAATCCGCCACATTAGACGAGTGGGCCGAGGGCATTTACAATTATGTACGGGACGCTGTGTTTTTGGTACTCCACGAGGTATCGCAGTACAGTAACATTGTTACCCCATCCAGGGCCAGCGCCATCGAAGCTGTGGACGAGCCATATACCATCGAAGATGGGTATGTGCGATTTAATTTCATGGCCAAGGTTTGCGGCGCTATTGATGTGGCCCAACTCCGAATTGACATTCAGAGCACCATCCGGCAAATGCACCGCGCCCACGAATTGAACGGGATTCCCCGCGACCTGACAGAAATCAATGGATCGTATTACTGCCCCCTTCAAATCTTCGGCAAGCCCCAGGATTTTGGAGACTATGTCCAGATTTCAGTTGTTTTCGCAACGGAAAAGACCGTGGCCTTGACGCGTGCCCACAAGCTGTTGAATCTGGACGGGGTTCTCGGTTCGCGGGGGAAGCGGAGCGGGACGCTTGAGGACGATGAACTGTGACGGCCAGCCCCAGCTTACCTTGGGCTGCAACTTAGACCGCTGGCGGCTGTTTGGTGAAAAGGTGCCCATCAGCATTGACCTTTCGCCCAAAACCAATTCCCACATTTTGCTATGTGGAATGTCCGGCTCTGGAAAATCGTACCTCGAAAACCAAATCCTGGCGAAACTGGCCCTTGCAGAGCCTGACGGCATATTCTACTTGGCAGATTACAAACAGGATGATTCGTTCGCCTATCTGCGTGGGTGTCCCAGGTACTACGGCTACAAAAGTACGCTGGAAGCCCTGGAAATCG
>ERZ779624.481-NODE-481-length-12365-cov-7.081885_pt1 | contig 12365 bp, 10 predicted proteins | sample MGYA00514190_ERZ779624 | MGnify/ENA primary metagenome ERZ779624 (study PRJEB29562, sample SAMEA4376706) | mouse gut metagenome | isolation source: Cecum | study: EMG produced TPA metagenomics assembly of the A DSS colitis mouse model was used to assess the... | reverse complement strand
GGGCGAACTAGGCGACGCGCCCGGACGGTGCCACTGTGTAAATGCAGAATGCCTAGGGATTCTTAACATTCTGGAATAGGAGCCGGAAGCCAGGCCCTTTCCCCCTCATCCGGCGTCCGCATAGCCACTAAAAAACGCAACACAATGTCAATTCTGTCGCCTGGAATTAAAATCCTGCCATTTTGCACAAAAAACATTTTGAAGTACCTAACGTACGTAAAATTCCTCCTGATCCTCCAACCGCAAACAAGCCAAACAGCTCCCCTCCAAAAAGGAATACGCACACCCGCCGTCAAGGTCCGTCACCTGGTTCTTCCTAAAAATATGATAATCCCCCGACACCCGCTGCACCGGAACGTGTCCCACAATATAACGCAATTCAGGCTCCAATTCATGAAACCCGGCATGATATTCCCCCTCGCGGAAAACCGACTTCCACACCACATCCTTAGCATCATCCGCCGCAGCATCGCAAAACCGGTATTCCTCTTTTGTCCTGTTCTTAAGCGTAAAAGAATGGCTCAGATGATAGCGTACGCCGTTTACTTCCACAATCTTAAGCAGCACACTCTTCCAAACAGCATCCAAAATCCGTCTCTTTCTCTCTTCATCCAATGCCGCAAACGCCCTGGCTGTCGGCTCTCCGCCATTATTCCTGGAACACCAGATCCGTTTCATCCAATGGTCTGCAATAAAATCTTTCCCCTGTACACACATACTGCGGTACAAAAACCATTCGTGATTTCCTAAAAACAATTCCGCATTTTTCCGTGCAAGTAAATCTGTCAAAATCGCAATCCCGTCCGGATTTCTGTCAATGACATCTCCAAGCACATACAACGTGTCATTGTCTGAGAATGCAATCGTATCCAGCAGCTTCAGATACCGGTCCATCCTGCCGTGTATATCTGAGCAAACATAATGCGCCATACCATCCCTTCCTTTCTAAAATCCATTTCGGATATTGATTTTTTCCAGATTTTCAGTATAATATCTTATAGGTTCATCAACTGTTTCATAAGAATGCAATTCGGGGGAAAAACTATGGAACTACACGGTTTAGAACAAATCGCTTTTAACAGGCCGGAACGATGCGATGCCTGCGGCGGCGACCTGGAATACAAGGGGATCGGGCGTTATCTGTGCATCAACTGCGGAAAAGAACTGCTGGATGATTATGGGGTCATCAAAGAATATTTCAGAACCCACGGAGCAACTCCATTGTTAACTGTTGCTAAAGAAACCGGAATCAGCAAACAAAAGATCCGCTATATTCTGGAAGGGAATTATACTGAGATTCCACCCGCAAATTCTCCTGCAGCCGGCCATACAACGTTTGGAAACAATTACCACTTTTTCAAATAGATGCAGCAGGATACCGGTGATCCTCAGCCGGAACAATCAGATCATTCTTCTTGTCCGGCCTTCACCATAATTTCAACCGCGCGGTGCCAGTTCTGAATAACTGCCTGCTGATGCGCCCCGCCGTATTCGCCGTCGAGTGTCCACGGCACTTCGATTTCCGTATCAAATCGGATCTTATCCGTCTTGAACGAATAGATTAGTTCCGTATTGTCAACCCTTGATAACAATGAAGTAACGATTTCATTTAACTCCAGCGGGTTTTTCGGCCGCCGGATCAATGTCACTTCAAATACGCCGTCATCGAGCAGCACATTTTTCCCTGCGATCTTTTTAAATCCGCCTACGGAAATGGAATTGGTTACCATTCCGAAGATAAACTCGCCTTCCAGCACGATGTCTTCATATTCCACACGCATTTCGTAAGCGGTCAGGTCCAGCAGGCTTTTTGCCCCTTCCAGAATATAGGCCGCATGCCCGAGCAGGTTTTTTAATTCCTGGTTCGTCTGATAAGACACTTCCGTAAAAATGCCAAATGCAGCTACATAGATAAAGCTGTTGTCGTTAAACTGGCCGACGTCACAGGAAAACCGCTGGCCGCCCAGCGCGATTTCGGCGGCTTTCATTACATTTTTCGGAAGCCGGAGCGAATTGGCAAAGTCGTTGGTGCTCCCCATCGGTATATATCCGATCGGTTTTTTTTCTGCAATGCGCATCATTCCGGTCACAACTTCGTCTAATGTGCCGTCGCCGCCGCTGCATACAATCAGATCATAATCTGCGCCGTTTTGCTCCACCTGCTCCGTTGCGTCGCCGCTCCACTGCGTCGGGCGGCAGGTGACCTGGTAGCCGTATTTTACCATCATATCGATCAGGTCTGCCAGTTTGGATTTGATCGTGGCTTTTCCTGCGTGCGCATTATATACAAATAATAGTTTTTTCATGGATGATCATCTCTTTTCCCATAGCCCATTTGTTCTGCAAGCTCTTCCAGCCTGCGCAGCCTGTGATTGACGCCGGACCTGCCGACGGGCGGGCTGCACAGCCCGCTCAGTTCCCGGATCGTTGCCTGCGGGTTCTCCACGCGCAGCTGCGCCATTTCCTGCAGCTGCTGCGGCAGGCTCTGCAATACGCCCTGCTTTTGCAGATACCGGATTGCCTCTTGCTGACGGTAGGCTGCATGAACGGTTTTATTGATATTTGCAGTCTCACAATTGACGCGGCGGTTGATATCGTTGCGCATTTCTTTGATAATCCGTACATTTTCCAGGTCCATCAGCGCCGTATGCGCCCCCATGATGTTCAATGCATCGACAATCTGCGCGCCTTCTTTGATATACAGCACCTCATGATTTTTCCTGGATACGGTCTTTGCTTCCAGCTGAAAACAGCCGAACTGTTCCTGAATTTGCGCCGCCTGTTCCAGACTGCTGCATACGATTTCAAAATGATAGGACTTTTTCGGGTTGCTCATCGAACCTGCTGTCAGAAACGCACCGCGCAGAAACGCGCGTTTGCAGCAGCTTTTCTGCAGCAGCAGGCCGTCTGCGAGCGTCAGATTTTCCCGGACATGCCCATCGTTCCCCAGGATTTTTAGCATCTGAAACAGTTTTTGGACAGACGCTTCTTCCGCAAGATCTGCCGCATAGGACGTCTTTTTCTTCTGCGGCAGCGGATGTGCCTGGGTAACGGCGGCCGTAATGCCCCCGGCCTGCTTAAGAAGGCTGGCATAGCGCTGTGCCACCTGGATGTTTTCCGTCTCGAACGTGACATGCAGCTGCCCGTCCTGTCTGTGCATCCGCCCGCAGCCGCTGATCATGGCGGCAATCTCCGCCAGCTGGCAGTGCCTGGCCCGGACGGGTACTGCCAGCAATTCCTTTTTTACTTCACTTGAAAACGACATGTTTACACACCGCCTGTTATCTGTTGCCTACTTATGTTGTGTATCCTTTAAAATATCCCGGTGTTCGATCTTAAGCCCGTAATTAGGTCCCGCGTTTTTTTCCTGCTCCGCATCCCGCGCAGGATCCGCATCCCCTTTTGCGGACAGCCGCTTGTACAGCTCGTTTGCCAGCGTCACCGACCGGTGCTTCCCTCCGGTACAGCCGATACTGATCACCAGCTGGTTTTTTCCCTCCGCGATATAATTCGGAATCAGAAACCGGATCATGTCTTCCAGTTTTTTTAAAAATACATGCGCTTCCTCATACTGCAGGACAAAGTCCTGGATTTCCTGATCATTGCCGTTTTTCAGCCGCAGGCCCTCCACATAGTATGGATTCGGCAGAAACCGCACGTCAAATACAAGGTCGGAATCCGCCGGGATGCCATATTTAAACCCAAAGGACAGTACGGTTACGAACAGGTTCTTGTATTCTTTGTTGTTTACAAAGATTTTTTCCAGCTCCAGCTTCAGCTCTCTTGTCAGCAGGCGGCTGGTGTCGATAATGTAGTCCGCGTTTTCTTTTAAAAACCTTAACCGTTCCCGTTCCCTGCCAATGCCCTTATCCACGCGCTCCCCCTGTGCAAGCGGATGACTGCGCCTTGTTTCCTTGTAGCGTTTTACCAGGACGGGATCTTCCGCATCCAGAAACAGGATCTCGCACTGCCTGCCTTCCGCGTGCAGACGCGTCAGCACATCCTTCATTTCCCCCAGATTCTGGGCGTTGCGTACGTCAATGCCGACGGCCACCTTCTGCAGCTCGGCGCTGGCGTTATCCGACAGCTCATAAAAGCGTTCTACCAGCGGAATCGGCAGATTGTCGACGCAGTAATAGCCCATATCTTCCATCATTTTTAATGCGGTACTTTTGCCTGCGCCTGAAATTCCTGTTAATATTACAAAACGCATGTTAGCCCCTCCCCTTATTGTATCTTAGCAACTGACGGTATCGTTAAAACTCACCCATAAATTTTACTTCTGTCTCCAGACGGACGCCGGAGTGTGCATATACCCTTTGCTGCACCTGCCGGATCAGCTCCCGGATGTCCGCTGCACTGGCCGTATTCTTATTGATCACAAAGCCGCAGTGTTTTTCTGACACCTGCGCGCCGCCGACGGTAAACCCGGCCAGGCCCGCATCCATAATCAGCTTTCCTGCAAAATGCCCTTCCGGGCGTTTGAATGTGCTGCCCGCGCTCGGATATTCCAGCGGCTGTTTTTCCATCCTGCGGCTCTTAAGATCATCCATCAAAGCCTGAATCTCCTCGCGGGGCTTTGGCTGCAGGGCAAATTCCGCTTCCAGCACGGTTAGCTGCCGCGACGGAACGCAGCTATGGCGGTAAGCAAATTCCAGTTCCTTGTTTTCCAGTACCAGCTGCTTCCCTTCCTGATCCAGCACGACAGCGCGTGTCAGGATATCTTTGATTTCCCCGCCGTAAGCCCCGGCATTCATCACAACCGCGCCGCCGACAGAGCCAGGTATTCCGGCTGCAAACTCCATGCCGCCAAGCCCTGCCCGAAGCGCCGCCGCGGCTGCCTGGGAAAGCAGCGCCCCGGCCCCGGCAGCCACCTTGCCTGCGCTGACGGTAATCTGCGCCGCCGGCTTTGCAAATGCGATTACCGCGCCGCGGATGCCCTGATCCCCGACCAGAAGGTTGCTGCCGTTGCCGACTACCTGGTACGGTACCTGTTCCCTGCGGCAAAGCTGCAGAAGGTCTGCCGCCTGCTCCGGACGCGGGGTCAGGTAATAATCTGCCGGACCGCCGGCACGGAATGTCGTATGGCGGCTCATCGGTTCCTTACAGAAGATCTGTTCTTTCGAAAGAATCGTGCGTAACCGGTTATAAAATCCTGTCTGATCCAACGTTTTCCTCCTAAATCTGCCGGACTTTTAGAAATCCTCTGCCAAAAATGCCTGATAGCCGCGGTAAGCCTCATACAGGTCCACTTTGCTGATAATCTCCCATGGCGCATGCATATTCAGCACCGCAACGCCGCTGTCGATTACTTCCATTCCGTACTCAGCCAGGATATACGCGATCGTTCCGCCGCCTCCCTGGTCTACCTTGCCAAGCTCTGCGGTCTGGTAAGCGACTTCCCTCCGGTCCAAAAGCCCGCGCAGCTGCGCCATATATTCCGCATTGGCGTCATTGGAGCCGGATTTGCCTCTTGCCCCTGTATATTTGTTAAATACAAGCCCTTTGCCAAAAAACGCTGCATTTTTCTTATCCGATACGGATGCATAATTCGGATCGAACGCTGCGCTGACATCCGAAGACAGCACTTTCGAGCGGGCCAGTGCGCGGCGCAGCGCAAGCTCATGATACTGCCCTGCGGCATGCATCACTTCTGCCGTCATATTTTCAAAAAAGCGGGATTTCATGCCTGTCGCCCCGACACTGCCGATTTCTTCTTTATCTACGAGCAGGCAGACGCTGGTGTACGCCGGAATTTCCTTCATATCCAGCATTGCCCGTAAGGACGGATAAGCGCACACCCTGTCGTCATGCCCGTATCCCATAATCATACTGCGGTCAAATCCATAGTCTCTGGCTTCTCCTGCCGGAACCGCTTCGATTTCTGCCGAAACAAAATCATCCTCTTCGATCTGGTATTCTTTTGCCAGTATTTTCAGGATATTCGCTTTGACACGATCTTTCATTTCTTCCTTGGCGCCGTCCGTTTTGACTCCTGTGCCGTCTTCCGCCCCTTCTTTTGGCGGCAGCGGAATACTGCCGATCAGGATATCCAGATTTTCCCCTTCAATCACCTTGTTTGCCTTTTTCTCCATCTGCTCACCCGCCAGATGGATTAACAGGTCGCTGATTCCAAACACCGGATCACCCGGCTTGTCGCCGATGCTGACCGGAATGACAGCGCCGTCTTTTTTTACAAAAACCCCGTGCAGTGCAAGCGGCAATGTCACCCACTGGTATTTTTTGACGCCGCCGTAATAATGGGTATCCAGCATAGCCAGTTCCGTATCTTCATATAACGGATTCTGCTTTAAATCCAGGCGCGGAGAATCGATATGCGCGCCGAGGATGTGCATCCCCTGCTCCAGCGGCTTCCTGCCGATGACGTACATCGCCACACCCTTCCCTTTATTGGCCGCGTATACTTTATCGCCTGGCTTTAACGTTTTCCCGGCGCTGACTGCCTCTTCCAGATCCGAAAATCCTGCGGCCTGCGCCATCTTCACAAATTGATCCGTACATTCCCGTTCGGTTTTGCAGCCGGAAATAAACTGCCGGTAAGACTCGCCGAACTGCATCAGCGCATCCCGGCTGCCTTCCGGATATTTTTCCCATGCGTTTTTTCGTTCCATTTTCATTCTCCATTCCTGCTAAGCAGCTCCCGGGCAGAGGCCCCCGCGGGGCAGCCTGCCGCCTGGCTGCATCTTTCTTTTAACGATTCTGCGTATTATCTTTGGACAGATTTTCCTGAACACGGCGGCACAGCTCTTTTGCCGCATTGTAGCCCATCTTTTTCTGCCTGTGGTTTACGGCTGCCGCTTCGCAAATCAGCGCCAGATTCCGCCCCGGGCGGATCGGCAGCGAATGGCAGACGACTTTTGTATTTAAAAACTCCGTATATTCCTGCTCCAGGCCCATACGGTCATATTCGTTGTCTTTTTTCCAATCCTCCAGCTTGATCACCAGATCGATGTTCTGCTTCTCCTTGACACATTCCACACCATACAGCGCTTTGACATCGATAATTCCAATGCCCCGCAGCTCAATAAAATACCGGGTAATATCCGGTGATGTACCGATCAGCGTGCGTTCGTTAATCTTGCGGATCTCTACTACATCGTCCGTTACAAGGCGGTGCCCACGCCGGATCAGCTCCAGGGCCGTCTCGCTCTTGCCGATGCCGCTTTCCCCCATAATCAGCAGCCCTTCGCCGTATACATCGACCAGCACCCCATGGATGGAAATGCACGGCGCAAGCTCTTCATTCAGGACACGGATAATCTCAGCCGTAATGCTTGACGTTTTCCGCTCGGTACTAAGGACCGCCACATTATGTTTCTTTGCAATCTCAAGAAAATTCCCTTCCGGAATCAGCCCCCGGCAAAACACAATGCAAGGAATATCATAAGAAAAAAACGCTTCAATCGCCTTCGTCCTTTTTTCCGGCTCCAGCTGCCGTAAATATGCGTACTCGACCATTCCGACGATCTGCACGCGCTCCTTTGGAAAATATTCAAAATAACCGCAAAACTGCAGTGCGGGCCGGTTAATCTCGGATACGGTTATCTCGCGGATGCTCAGATCCAGCTCTGTTGTCAGGTTCTTCATCTGGAATAAATCTGCAAACCGCTGTACATTGACACCTTTCATTCTAGTCTCCTTTCCTATGCCTGGACATAGATGTATGTTTCCTGTTATTTCCAGTGTACCACAAACCGCAGCGCAGCACAATCACGTGTTTTGGTGGAAATGCTGATAGACCGCCAAGGCCGATTTCTCATTCATACTGTCCGCTTCCGCCAGCTGTTCTACCGACGCGGCCCGGATCGCATCCATTGACTGGAAATAACGCATCAGCGCCTTCCTTCTGGCTGGCCCGATGCCCGGAATATCGTCCAGCACGGAATGTACCTGCTCCTTGCTGCGCAGGGAACGGTGGTACTCAATGGCGAAGCGGTGCGCTTCATCCTGGATTCTGGTAATCAGCTGGAACCCTTCGGAATTTTTATCTATCGGCAGCTCCCGATTATGAAAATACAGCCCCCTGGTACGGTGAAAATCATCCTTCACCATCCCGCAGACCGGTATCGACAGCTGCAGCTCATCCAACACCTGCAGGGCAATATTCACCTGCCCGCGGCCGCCGTCCATCATAATCAGATCCGGAAACCGCGTAAAGCTGCCATAGGCATCGTCCAGTTTTTTGCCGGCCCGTTCCCTGCGCTCTTCCATCCCATGCGTAAAGCGGCGGGTCAGCACCTCACGCATCGATGCATAATCATCCGGCCCGGCAACCGTACGCAGCTTAAACTTCCGGTAATCGCTGCGGCATGGTTTGCCTTTTTCATATACAATCATCGAGCCGACACTTTCAAATCCGTTCGTATTAGAAATATCGAACGCTTCCACACGGCTGATACCCGGAAGGTCCAGAATCGCCGCAATCTCCTTCATCGCGCCGATAGTCCGTCCTTCTTCCCGCTTCAAACGTTCTTTGTCCTGATTCAACACCATTCTGGCATTTTTCTGTGCCAGATCAACCAGCTTTTCCTTCATACCTTTGCGCGGCACTCTCAGATAGACCTTCTGGCCGCGCTTGCTGCCCAGCCACTCAGCGATCACATCCATCTCATCAACCGCTGTCTGCAGCATCACTTCTTTCGGAATAAACGGCGTCCCCGCATAATACTGTTTCAGGAACGACGTCAGAATCTGCTGCGTCGAATCCCCGACGTCAATCGTCACATAAAAATGCTCCCGCCCGATCAGCCTGCCGTCGCGGATAAAAAACACCTGGACAACCGCATCCCGGTCATCCTTCGCCAATGCAATAATATCCTTATCTTCCCCGTCCGAATTTGTCACCTTCTGTTTTTCAGACACCTGGCGCACACTGCCAATCAGGTCCCGGTACTCCATCGCTTTTTCAAAATCCATCTCCGCAGATGCAGCCTGCATTTTCTGTTCCAGCTCTTCCAGAATCGGCTTATAATTCCCATTCAGAAAATCCAGCGCCTTTTTTATCTGCACCCGGTAATCTTCCGGTGAAATATAGCCCTGGCACGGCGCCTTGCACTGATGGATATGATAATTCAGACAAGGCCGGTCCTTGCCCGTATCACGCGGAAGCTGGCGGCTGCAGGAACGCAGCTGGTAGAGCTTGCGGATCAGCTCGATCGTATCCTTCACAGCGCCCGCACTCGTATACGGTCCGAAATACTGCGATTTATCCTTTTTCATCTGGCGTGAAAAAAGGACCCTGGGGTAAGTTTCCCCCAGCGTCACTTTAATATACGGGTAAGTCTTGTCATCTTTCAGCAGGATATTATACTTCGGACGATGCTCTTTGATCAGGTTGCACTCCAGTACAAGCGCTTCCAGTTCCGAATCCGTAATAATATATTCAAAACGGTCGATCAAAGACACCATTTGGTCTTTGCGCAGCCCTTCCTTATGGCTTGCGCGGAAATACTGACGCACACGGTTTTTCAGGCTGACAGCCTTTCCGACATAAATAATCGTGTCATTCTTATCGTGCATCAGGTAGACACCCGGCCGGTCCGGGAGTTTCTTCAATTCTTCCTGAATATCAAACATGATTTCCTGTCATCTTCCTTTTGCTGTTCCGGATGCGGCCGGACAGGCCGCAAGCAATCCGGATCGTTACTTCTGCTCCCATCGCTGCTCTTCCCGTGAAGAAAGCTGCCCATCTTCCTGCAGGCGCTGCGCCGACGGATGCGGCCCCTGCCCGCCATACGGATTCGTACCAGCAGTCGCATTTTGTTCCGGAACCCCATATGGATTTCCACCAGTTAACGAATTTGGCTCCTGCCCTCTATATGGATTTGCACCGGCAGCCGGATTCGGCCCTTGTTCTCCATACGGATTCGGATTTGCAGTTGGATTTGATCCCTGTCCGCCATACGGATTCGGATTTGCAGCCGGATTTGGCCCCTGCCCGCCATACGGATTCACACCGGCTGTCGGATTTGGTCCCGCAACCCCATACGGATTTCCGCCTGCTGCAGGATTTGCCCCTTGCCCGCCATATGGATTCGCACCAGCTGTCGGATTTAGCCCCGCAACCCTATACGGATTTCCGCCTGCTGCCCGGTTCTGGGCTGCGCCTGGCTCATTCGGCTGGCGGAACCCCTGCACCTGCACCGGAGGCTTTTCTTCCTCGTCCGGCGGCTGCGGAATACCTTTGATCTCACGGTAAATACGCATAAACTCCTTACCTGTTATCGTCTCGTGCTCAAATAAATAATCGGCAATCTGATCAAGCACCTCGCGGTTATCTTCCAGCAGTTTTTTCGCCGTTTCGTAACTTTCCTTTAAGAGAACCTGCACTTCCTGATCGATCTCAGCCGCAGTTTCATCTCCGCAGTTTAACACCGGCCTGCCGTCCAGATACCGGTTTTCCACCGATTCCAGGCTGATAAGCCCGAACTTTTTCGACATCCCGTACTGTGTCACCATCGCGCGCGCAATCTGCGTTGCCTTTTCAATATCATTGGAAGCGCCTGTTGTAATCGAATGGAACACAATCTCCTCTGCCGCACGTCCGGCCATAAATGTCACCAGACGGGCTTTCAGCTCTTCTTCAGACATCAGGTATTTTTCTTCTTCCGGCACCTGCATCACATAGCCCAGCGCTCCCATCGTACGCGGTACAATCGTAATCTTCTGCACCGGCTCCGCATTTTTCTGCAGCGCCGTTGTCAGCGCATGGCCCACTTCATGATAAGCGACAATCCGCTTTTCTTCCTTGCCAAGTATCCGGTCTTTCTTTTCCTTGCCCGCAATCACGACCTCCACAGATTCAAACAAATCCGACTGATTGACATACTTCCTGCCGTTTTTCACCGCATTGATCGCAGCTTCATTGATCATATTCGCAAGGTCAGACCCAACCGCCCCGGAAGTCGCAAGCGCAATCGCATCCAGATCCACCGTTTCATCCATCAGCACATCTTTGGAGTGGACTTTTAACGTCTCCACCCTCCCTTTCAGATCCGGCTTCTCCACAATAATCCGCCGGTCAAAACGGCCCGGGCGCAGCAATGCCTTATCCAGCACCTCCGGCCGGTTCGTCGCTGCAAGAATCAAAAGCCCTTTGGACGTATCAAACCCATCCATCTCCGCCAGCAGCTGATTCAGCGTCTGCTCCCGCTCATCATTGCCGCTGCCGTAACGGGTATCCCTGCTCTTCCCGATCGCATCAATCTCATCAATAAAAATAATACAAGGCGCCTGCTTCTGCGCTTCTTTAAACAAATCACGCACACGGGACGCACCGACACCGACAAACATCTCCACAAAATCCGAGCCCGCCAGTGAGAAAAACGGCACATTCGCTTCTCCCGCCACCGCCTTCGCCAACAGCGTCTTCCCCGTTCCCGGAGGCCCTACAAGCAGCGCCCCCTTCGGCAGCTTCGCCCCGATATCCGTATACTTCTGCGGATTATGCAAAAAATCCACGACTTCCTGCAAAGACTCCTTCGCCTCATCCTGTCCCGCTACATCCCGGAACGTAACGCCCGTCTTTTTCTCAACATATACCTTTGCCGTACTTTTTCCGACACCCATACCCATACCGCTGCCCATCTTACGCATTAAAAATCCCATCACTGCCCACAGCAGCAAAATCGGCAGCACAATACTCAGGATATTATAAATCCATGTCGCAGAATCATCCGGTATATATGGATAATATTCCACCCCATGCTCTTTCAAAAGGGATACCAGCTCCAGGTCATTTCCGGCAATGCCCGTATAATAAGTAATCGCCACTAACTCATTTTTCTCTTTTTTCGGCGTGATCCGGTAACTGTTCGACGTTACATGGACCTTATCGACCTTATCTTCCTCTACCATTTTCAGAAATTCCGTATAGGAAATTTCCTTCGTGGTCATCTGTGTCTGCCATCGGCTGAACATGCTCATAAAAAATAAAGCTACGAGTGTAACCAGTAAAAACAGCAGAATCATCTGGCCGTTTGTATTTTTCTTATTGTTGGAATTATTATTCCCGTTATTGGGTGACTGATTATTCATTTTTCCTCCATCCGTCGTACATTCATGCACCACATTGTAAAACGCTGTCTGTCTTATTATAAGGGGATTGAACGGTTTACGCAAGATTCTAATCATGAACTTTTTGCGAAATTTCTTAATTAAATGAAAAATTTATGATCCAAACATAAAATTGGGGTGCGGGTGTGGGGGTGTGGTTTCCCGGACGACTCTGCGGGCGGTGGCCAGGGGACGCGCCGGGAGAGTCTGGTTATTGGCAGGCTTTACAACACCTGAGAGTCTGGTTATTGGCAGGCTTTACAACACCTGAGAGTCTGGTTATTGGCAGG